>Ga0193740_1000141_pt1 | contig 20792 bp, 15 predicted proteins | sample L2s1metaG_FD_145072 | JGI IMG/M metagenome (GOLD analysis project Ga0193740, IMG submission 145072) | Soil microbial communities from a riparian zone of the East river system, Colorado, United States - L2s1 | ecosystem: Environmental > Terrestrial > Soil > Riparian zone | place: USA: East River... | reverse complement strand
TAATGCTGTCAAAAGAACCATCGCCTAACATTTTTTCAATGCTCTGCATTTTCTTTACACTCTTGCGAACTGTATTGAAGTTGGTAAGCATTCCACCCAACCAACGTTCAGTTACATAAGGCATGTTTACTCTCTGTGCACATTCAGTCACGATATCTTTTGCCTGCTTCTTTGTTCCAACAAAAAGAATTTTTTTACCACTGCGTGCAATCTGCTTTAATACAGCTGCAGTTTCTTGCAGGCACTCAGTTGTTTTATTCAAGTCAATGATATGAATACCTTTCTTTTCAGCAAAGATGTATGGCAACATCTTCGGATTCCATTTCTTACGCAAGTGACCAAAGTGAACACCTGCTTCGAGAAGTTGCTGCTGTAAGGATGTATTATTTTCCATTATAATAATTTGAAATTTAAAGTTTGTAATTGCAAATTGAAATTAACGTTTAGAGAACTGGAAGCTTCTTCTTGCTTTCTTATGACCGAACTTCTTCCGTTCAACTGATCTCGGGTCACGTTTCAACAAGCCTGCAGCTTTTAATGCAGGACGAAACTCCGGGTTAATATCAATTAATACCCTTGCTATACCAAGCATAGCTGATTCAGCTTGCCCTTTAACACCACCACCTGCAGCATTGATCTTAATATCAAATTTATCTGCTGCCTCTACTGTCTTTAAAGGACGGATCACCTGGTTTTGCAAATACACCAGTGAAAAATATTCTTTATAGTCTTTGTCGTTTACTATGATCTTTCCGCTTCCTTTGGAAACGAATACTCTTGTCACAGCTTCTTTACGACGACCAACTCCTGTTTTTTGCTTTTCCATTTGTTTTTTATTTCTGATTTCAGGTTTCTGATTTCAAAATTTAGAAATCAGAAATCTTGTAATTAGTATTTAAATTCTTTTGGTTGTTGTGCACCATGTGGATGTTCAGCGCCAGCATACACAAAAAGTTTTTTGTACATCTTGCGGCCAAGGCGATTTTTTGGCAACATTCCTTTTACACCTCTTTCAACAACATTCTCCGGACGACGAGCCAACAAATTTTTTGCTGTTTCTACTTTTAAACCACCTGGATAACCAGTAAAGTGGTCATACTCTTTTTCTTCAAGTTTGTTGCCGGTGAAAGTGACTTTGTCGGCGTTAATTACAATTACGAAATCTCCAGTGTCAACGTGTGGAGTATAAGACGCTTTGTTCTTGCCACGCAGTACTGCTGCGATCCTTGAACACATACGTCCTACGGTTTGATTAGTACCGTCAACGATATACCAATCGCGTTTTACGGTAGCCGCATTTGCATGTTTTGTTGTGAAATGTAGTTTGCTCATTTAAGAAATCTTTTGGCTATTAGCCGGTTAAAAAATGATCAGTTGAACCATCCTTCAATCTGATTCCCCATAGTTTTTTTTAAGGGGCTGCGAAGATAGGCTTGAATGAAGTTTATTTCCAAAAAAGTAGGGAAGTATTTTTTATAGCACCTTTATAAAAGGCTGATTTACAGCAAAATTTTTGTCGCCTAAAATTATATCCTCGGCGGATGGCTTACAAATCCCACCAGTTTTCTGTTGTAAAACCGTCTTCGAGAACCAGCGGCTGCCCAATCTTTGGAGTATGCACTTTTATATTTAATGATCTTGCTTTTTCAATTATTCTTTTAATTGGCTCATCCCATGCGTGCAATGCTAAAGTGAATTTGCCCCAATGCACTGGGAGTAATGATCTCGCCTTTAGATCGATTGCAGCCTGCACAGTTTCTTCAGGCATCATGTGTATGAGAGGCCACATAGTATTGTACTGTCCTGCTTCGAGTATGGCAATATCAAATGGACCGTATTTATTTCCGATCTCCTTAAAATGTGAATCATAACCAGAATCGCCACCGAGGTATAAACTATGATCTTTTGTTTTTAATATAAATGATGACCAGAATGTCTGTCCTCTTTTAATTCCTCTTCCCGAAAAGTGACGAGCCGGGGCTGCGGTAAGAGAAATGTTTTCTTCTAATTGTTTTGACTCCCACCAATCCATTTCTGTGATCTTATTTATATCAAAACCCCAATACTTTAAATGTGAGCTAACCCCTAATGAACAATAAATGCTGTTTACTTTATTCCTAAGCTTTCTTACAGTTTTAAAATCAAGATGATCATAATGATCATGTGTGAGAATTAAGTAATCGATCGCAGGCATATCTTCCGGTTTATAGATATTACTACCGCGAAAAGCTTTTATCATAAAAGATAACGGCGCTGCATTGCCGCTAAAAACCGGGTCAATAAGAAAGTTTTTGTTTTCAATACGAATCAAATAAGACGAATGTCCAAACCATACGATCACAGGAACCGATGAATTCAAACTTGAAAGATCAGTTTTTATTGAAGGCAATTTTACAGGCGGAACTGTGTTCTTGTTTTTACGAATGAACTCTTTTATCAATTTCCAATAGGAAATATCATCCGGTTTCATCGGTGTATCAGATAAGTTCTGGAAAGCATTCTTTTTATAATTCGGTGATTGTTTTAATTTCTCCAAATGTTTTCCGGATGGAGTTCTACCTGTGATCTTTAATGACATTTATGCAAGGTTTAATTTACATGCAAATTACTGCGGTTGGTTATTATAAGATTGTCAATTTCGGTAAACAAACATTTTTAGCCGGTGAGATATGGTTTCCATTAATTATTATCTTGCCTTACTTAAAATCTCTTTCCCCATGTCTCATAAACTCGACCGTAACAGCTTTGGCGATCCTGCGAATGCAGGCAATCTTATGACTATTGAAGAGGCCAATACATTATTAAATGAATGGGTGCCCAATGAAAAGCTTCGCCTGCATATGAAGCAGGTAGCCGCTGTTATGAAAGCATGGGCTATAGAAAAAGAAAATGCTGATGAACAAACAGCTTTGAAGTGGGAACTGGCAGGTTTGTTACATGATGCTGATTGGGAAAAATATCCAGATGATCATTGCCGTATCATCATTGAAGAATTAGAAAAAAGAAATATTGATCCAGATGTTATTCATTGTATTGCCTCGCACGGTCCAGGTTATTTTGGTGTAGAACCAAATAACACAATGGATAAAATGATCTATGCGTTTGATGAATTATCTGGTTTTGTGCATGCTGCTGCACTTATCCGTCCCACACGATATGAGGGGTTGGAAGTAAAAAGCGTTTTAAAAAGATTGAAATCACCTGCTTTTGCGGCGCAGGTAAGCCGGGAAGACATCAATGACGCCATCTCCCGTATAAATACTTCTCTTGAAGAGATCATTCAGTTCATCATTGACCATCAGAAGGATGTGAATTAAAGCCTCCGTTTCTCAAAAAAATTTACTAAAGCCTTAAACTACATTCTATGTAGTCGGTCACAAAACTTGGCTGCGAACCCCTGACTCATTCGGAAAAACTATTTGTCACCAAAAAACTCATGTTATGAGGAAACTCTACGCCCTTGTGGCAGGACTTCTTTTTGTCCTTGTCGCAACGAAAACTAACAGTCAGCCAAACATTAATTCCCAGGATCTATTTTTTGAAACTACAAGCATTACTTCAGTTGGAATTATTGATGAAAAGAATGATAATGCAAATTCTCCTGAGGAAACATGTCGTGCAAATTTTGAAGTTAGTTCTGAAACATCTTCACCACTTACAAAAAAATTTATAGCAGAACCATGGCATAGCGAACAGAAAAGACCTGTTTACATATGCTGGAAATTTGGTGATGGTAAAGACACTTGTATTCAATATTCAAATACAAATCCCGGCCCCTATACAGTCGTTCATCATTATCAGCAACAAGGTGTTTATGAAGTTTGTGTAAAGATTGTTTATGCTGGTGGATGTGAGGCAGCAAAATGCAAACCTGTGTATGTTACAATTCCAGATGCATGCGGGGCCAATTTTGAAAAGCTTCTTTTAACTCCTACCCGTAATCCTTTAGATGTTATTTTCAAAGCATTACCCTGGCATAACAATAACAAAAAACCAAAAAAGATCTGTTGGACATTTGGAGATGGTCGTGATACTTGTATTGAATATCCTGCTAATTACACAGGTAGTTATTTCATAAGACATAGATATCGTGAAGCAGGTCTTTACGAGGCTTGTGTAAAGATATTTTATTACGGAGGTTGTGAAGCGGATAAATGTAAGCGGGTACAGGTTGGAAGAAGAGATGAGTGCAAAGTAGATTTTGAAAAACTGCCAATAGCTACTACAAACAATCCACAGGTTGCAATTTTTAAAGCATTGCCATGGCACAGCAATAATAAAAAGCCAAAAACAATTCATTGGAATTTTGGTGATGGCAGAGACACGATTATTAATTACACAGAAAATTATACAGGGCTTTATACTGTAAGGCATGAATACCATGAGCCGGACAATTACCAGGTTTGTCTTAAGATCACTTATTTCGGAGGTTGTGATACCTATAAATGCAAATACATTCAAATAGGTGAACCCGATAGATGCGGCGCCGATTTCCAAAGAATTCCGCTGACGAATGCTGACAATCTACTGATAGTTGGATTTAAAGCAATTCCTTCTCATAACAATAATAAAGTACCAAAAGTTATTTGCTGGAGTTTTGGTGATGGCAGAGACACTTGTATTGAATATGCACAAAACTTTTCTGGTCCTTATGGGGTGCGTCATAAATTTAATGCGCCAGGTACCTACAATGTTTGTATAAAAATTCTTTACTATGGTGGTTGTCAAGCAAGAAAATGTAAGGAGATAAGAGTTGACGAACAAATTCAATGCAAAGCAGATTTTGAAAGAATACCTATCAGCACCGTCAACAACCCATTACATGTTTCATTCAAAACAATACCATGGCATATTGAAAACAAAAAGCCAAAAGAAATTTGTTGGAAGTTTGGTGATGGAAGGGACACATGTATTCAATATGGAGAAGACTACTCCGGATCTTATATTGTACATCATCATTACGATCGACCAGGTAATTATGAAGTATGTGTGAAGATCTCTTATTTCGGAGGCTGTGAAGCAAAGAAATGTGAAGTAGTAAAAGTAGAAGCGCCGGGAGAATGTCGTGTGAAGTTATTCCAATTAACTCCATCTATCACCAGTCTTGTAAGAGGATTCTTTGCATCACCATGGTCATCGGAAAATAAAAGACTTGTACGAGTATGCTGGTACTTTGGAGATGGAACAGATACGTGTATGCAATTAAACTCGGCTATTTCTTTAACACAATTATTTATTCGTCATACTTATCCGGCACCGGGTAAATACAGGGCTTGTGTGAAAATATTGTTTGAAGGTGGATGCATCGCTTCCGATTGTGATGAAGTAATAATAAGACCAACCACAAATGCATGCGGTGGTTATATGACTGATTCACTCATTTCACCACGAACATTTAAATTCAGGGGTTTTGCTATACACAATCCTGATGATCCTGTCGTTGGTTATCGGTGGACATTTGGTGATGGCAGCGCTGCGACAGGAAGAGAAGTAACGCATCAATACAATGTTCCTGGCACTTATGAAGTTTGTTTAACAATAAAAACTCAGCGTGGTTGTGAAACAAGGATCTGTAAACCGCTGCATGTACCGGGTAATACACAAGTCGCATTACAGATCACACCGAACCCGGTTATCAATACTATGCATGTGTTGTTTTATTCAACATACGCCGAACCCGTGATCATTAAAGTGGTAAACGGTTATGGCGTAGTAGTAAGAACATGGTCACGCAATGCAACACAGGGTGCCAACAACTGGGACCTTGATGTATCGACACTTCCGTCAGGTGCATATACACTGTATGTGCAATCACCTAATCAATTATCAAGTCGATTATTTATTAAAACAAATTAAAATCGTCAGGGCTACTAAGCCGGGCCGCATTATCCGAAAGGGTAGGCGGCCTTTTTATTGGGTGAAAATATTACTAGTGGGTTTTGCCCTCATTTTTTATTGTTGTAATTTTCTACAAACAAGACACTATCTGATTGAGGTCGAATTGAAGATCTAAAATTTTCAATGATCTCAGCTTGTAAATTCTTATAAATGAAAAACAACCAATTTAAAGGCGACAAAGACAAAATTGAAAAGGAAGTAGCTAGAAAGAAAATGGAAATGGAAAAGATGCAGGAAGCAGCCGCTAAAAGAAGAAGGGAAAAAGAAAGGAGGGAAATAGCTTTACTCAAAAAAGAAAATGATGCGGAAAGGTCAAGAGTGGCTTCGGAAAAATTGCAATTAAACTGGATAAAATGGAATATAACATGCCTGGGACTTGGATTTACAGCTTACAAATTTTATTACACGAGACTCGAAAATCACCAAAGTCCGATAGGACACTATATTACCGGGCAAGAGATCGGCATGTTTCTCATCGCCCTTGGTTTTGTAACACTGGCATTTGCTACAATACAACATAAAAGAAAAATTGAGCAATTAAAGTTGCTGATGCCAACAATGCACTATTCCTTATCTCTTCGGCTTTCTTATGTTATTCTTGTCTTTTCTGTATTGGTATTTCTCGTTGTTATTTTAAGGACCTAACTTTTTTAAGGGAAAGATCAAAAGGAAAAAGCCCCGACGAAGTGGGGCTTTTAAATTTATAATAAGGATGCAGAAAATTAATCACATGTCAATCCAGCAACTTCAGGAGCAACGTCCGTGTTGTTAGCTTTAACTGACCAACTGCCTGTAATAATTCCGCCAGAATTTGTCGAGTTCCATGTTATCCTGATGGTAATTGTTTCGCAGGCAGCAATATTACCCTCCACTTTAATAACACGGTTTGAACTTCCACCCGGTGTCCATTGTGGTTTTGTGATATTACTTCCACCTGTAACAGTTACTACAGCATCATCCCCGGTAAAGTTTGTTAATCCGCCCTGGATCTTAAAACCAGTTATAGCCTCTTCTGAAGTGAAAGTATACTCTGCCACCCGAGAGGTACCACAGTCAAAAGCTTCACCAGTAAATGAAGTAACACATGAATTCACGGCTTGAATTACAAAACAATAAAACTCATTTCCTTCAAAATCGCACTCTCCTGTTTTGTCCCGACCTCCTTTACCGTCGCAATTACCGTCAGATGAATTGTGCTTTGTCCGAAAAACATAATTACCAGGTTCTGCAAATGAACCGTTCCAACTTGCCTCGGCGGCATAGCACTCAAAATTGAGAATAGACTCCCATTCCAAATTGTCTGAGCAAGAAAGATCTTTATAAATTTTCATACCTCCAACAGTAATGTAACCACGTTCAATTGAGATTCTTCCACAATCAATCGTGGCATCTATATCAAACGATTCATTGATATTAACCTGTTGCGGAGCTGTCAAAGTTACCCCGCCGGTTAAAATTGAACCATTTTCTAAAAGCACTCCGGGAGTGTATGCTTCTGTAACTTCAGTGCTTTCTGATTTAGACGCAGGAAGATCTGAGATCTTTGATTTTTGGCAAGAAATAATAACAAACGATGCGGTTAATACCCCTGCAATAAGGGTTCGGGTAAGTGTAGTTTTCATACAACTAGGGTTTTTAATTTTTTAAAAAAAACGGATTGTGTCGGTGGTTGTTCGGAAGGAGATCGGAAGTTAAAATTACTGGTGCATAATACGACAGTAATTGAGTACAAAAATAATTCATGTTTCCATTTTTCCTATAGTGATTCTACGATTAAATAAGATAATTGACTTCTAATAACTTTTAATTTTCCTCTTACCTTTTCATATTCAAAGTTTTGATATCAAGAGAATTTTATTAATAAATAAAAAAACCGCCCCGAAGAATCGGGGCGGTATGAGACCAAATTACTGACTGCTTATATTAATCTTTTCCTGATTGTATTTTTAGTTTTTTATTATTCTCAAATCAGAACTTTATAACAGTATAAGTCATTGTTGCAAAGTTCACAGTAATCTTATAGCTTCCGGCAGGTGTAGGGTTAGAAAATCCAGGATTTGCATCCTTTTGTTCAAATTCTCCGGCTAAAGCAGTCCCACCTGAAAGCATATGAAATTGAGTGCCCCAATCTCCTAATGTTTGAATTAATTTATAACCACCGGCCGCAGCAAAATCTACATTAAGAGTGAAAACAAAGTCATTAACTTTTGTAAACTTATACTTTGTATCAAGAGATGCGCTGTTATTCCAACCGTTAACATCTCCTACGATGTATAAATTAGCAGGGGGAGTTACTCTTTCAGCGTCTGTTTTTATTCCGGTGTAAGATCCGTTTTGGAAATCAACAACAATTCTATAAGATCCAGCTGCAGGATTGGGGAAAGCTGGATTTGCATCTTTTTGTTCAAATTGGCCGGCAGTTGCAGTGCCTCCCGAAAGCATATGATATTGAGAAGCCCAGTCACCTAATGTTTGGATAAGTTTATATCCGCCACTGCTTGTAAAATTGAAAACTCCGGCAAAAGTTGTTTCATCGGTTTTATAGAAATAGTACACCTTGTCTAAAGAAGCGCTGTTATTCCAGCCATTTACATCTCCAACCACGTATAATGAAGCAGGCGGAGATATTTTAGGAGGAATTTTATAAGGCGTCATCTTTATCTTAACGACATTGGAAGCCTTCAATTCGTTATTATTCCCATAAGATGATTTCAAACGCACATCCATGTCAACAGGCACATTAAATGCATAACCACGTGCAAGTAATAAGTCATTTAATTCTTTTCCAGTAAAGCTTGTCGTTAATTTTCCCACTATTGTTTTGGAGTCAGCTTTGGCAAAATTCTTACCCGTTGAGTCCATTTCAATAACAAACTTATATGTCGCAGTATCCGAGTCATACATAGGGCTGGTCCAGTTTAAAGTTAGTACCGTTTTATTTGCCTCAGTAGGAGGCGGTGCAACATTCGTAGAAGAACTGGTTAATACACTTGCGGTGCCCTCCTGATGGGTGACCGGAACATCTGTTTTATCGCAGGCAGCAAAAGTCAATAAAATTATAATGACTATTAACCCGCTTATTTTATTGAATAGTTTCATTGTAATAGCTTTTAATTATTTATTGTTTTACTGCTGTAAATAATCCTAACTGAAAATCAAAAGTGAGTTTATAATTTCCAGCTACGGATGGTGCATTAAATTGTGTAGCATCTGCTTTAAGAAATACTCCGGAGGTTGCACTACCTGATAAAAATGAATATTGTGAACTCCAATTCCCTTGTTCCTGGATCAATTTATAACCACCGCCGGGGATCATAGGCACGATCAGTTCATATAAAGTATTAGTGACTTTCGTAAATTTCTGTGTTGCATCATAAGGGCTGGGTAGCGGATTGCTCCAGCTCGATCCCACAGCGCTTCCTGTGATCCATAAATTACCATCTGTTGGCGTCTCCACTTTTGGAGGAGGCGCAAAAGGTTTGGTTGTAAAAGAAATAACGTTTGATGTGAGTTTTACAGCTGAGTTAATACTTGAAGTTACCCTTAATTGCATGGTGTAGTTTCTTCGTGGGTTAAGTTGAAGTAACATATCATTTCCTAAAATTGCATTCAATTGTCCCACAGTATAAGATTTGGAAAGCTCTTTTGATATCACTGTTGAAACCTTTCTGCTACTGGCAAAGTTGGCACCCAATGTATCCATTTCAAGTGTGTATGTCACATCATGTGAATTAGGCCCGGTTGAGAATTTATAATCAGGATTTGTCCAGTTTATTACAAGTGCGGTGTTTGCTTCATTACCTGGTTCAAGACTTACAGTGCTTGGTGAAACTGAGATGACCGGTGGAGTGCCTCCATCATAAGAGACCGCACTTACATTTCTCTCGCAGGAAAACAATATTCCTGTCGACAATAATGTAAAAAATAGTTTTATACTTTTCATATCAACAAGTTTTATATTAATTAATAACCGGGATTTTGTTTAAGATTCGGGTTTGCACTAAGATCGATCGACGGTATTGGAAATATATTATACTTACTATCTACAGCCGTACCATTCTGCACGCCACCTTTCCATGCCCACAAATAAGCGCTGGTTGTAAATTGTCCAAACCGAATCAGATCAGTGCGTCTGAAACATTCCCAGAATAATTCTCTTCCTCTTTCATTTATTATATATGGAAGTGATAGCACTGCACTAGTTCCCGCGACTGGCCTGCCTCTTGCACTTATTTGGTTAAGATATCCAGTAGCCGTGGCATTATCACCACCTGTTCCACCTCGTAAAACTGCTTCTGCATATATTAAATAAATTTCTGCCAGACGAAAGACCGGGAAATCAATATCAACCCAATTCTGTCCCGGATCAAGATTAGGACCTCGTGCCCCTGATCTTGTTTTATTCCTGAATTTTGTAGAGGAAAATCCGTCCTTAGGGGCATCAAGTAGCTCTGTCATGTTCTGATTTTGACCAGAGGTCCAGAATTGTCCTCTGATGTCTCTTGCGGTATCAAACAATGCAAAAAATTGTTGTGTCATTCGCGTACAATTCCAGGTTCCGTTTGTACCTGAACTATCTCCCGTAACTCCGCTGGACATATGAGTTAAAGTTGTAGTACCACCCCAGTTTTGTGTATAGGTGCCATCGTAATTTATTGTCCAAATAAATTCATTCGTATTTAAATGGTTATCTGCCAACATTAGTTCTTTATATCTCGGATGAAGTGTGTAGCCAGCACCAATTACTTTTTTGCTATAAGTAATGGCTTCTGTATACTTTGGTGTGCCTGTGTACACTTCTCCATTTAAATACATTCTTGCAAGTAAGGACCAGGCGGCTGCACGGTCGGCACGACCGTACTCATTGGTTCTGGGAGCAGCCAATGTTGTCTCCAACTCTTTTAATTCTTTTTCGATATAGTCAAACAGGTCTTTGCGCTGTATTTGTTTAGGCAATCCAACCCCGATCTGGTCCGCCTCAGTAACGAAAGGTGGATTGGCAAACAAATCCATTAAAACCCAATACTGAAACGCTCTTAAAAAACGAGCTTCCTCCTTATACACCCGTATACTGTCAGCACTTGTTCCTGTAATTCCTCTCCTGCTTAAGTTATCATCAGACGCCTGCCTGATAAAATCATTTGCCAGCGTAATCAGGAAGAAACAACGATAGTATAAACCACTTACCGTTTGATTAACTGATGACCATGTCATCTGGTGAATACCTATTGGATCAGTATTATTATGGTAGGTCCATCCTGCCTCATCTGTGCTTAAGCATTGCATGTACCAGTACATACGCAGAAAGTCAGAATTGCCTTCATCAGATATTATTTGAGATGGAATATCAGGACTACCGGCCCCGCCAGAATTACCTGTTAGCGCCATAGCGCCGTAAACTTTCGCCAACGCCTGCTTGTATCCTACTGAAGTGCTATATACATCATCAGCGGTGAGATCATTAGTAGGCTTTAGATCTAATTGCTTTTCGCAACCAGACATAATTGCAAAAGCAACAAGTACTGCAATTATTATTTTAAAATTATTTTTTTTCATATGATTTATTCTTAAAAATTAATTAGAAATCAAAGTATAAGCCTAATGCGATTATACGTGGTCTTGGATAAAAATTATTATCCACTCCATTACCGATCTCCGGATCAAGTCCTTTATAATTAGTAATAACAAAAACATTCTGAACACTCAGGTTGGCACGTAATGTTGTTTTATCACGAAGTACACTTCCAAAATTGTAACCCACATTTAAATTATCCATCTTTAAGAAAGATGCATTGTTAATATAATAATCACTGAGGGGTTGCTGTTCCGTGTTACCAGTAAATTGAGTTTCCAGGTAATTAGTTGATGCATTACCCAAGACATATGCATTAAGGATTTGAATCAACCTTCCGTTATTGCTGTATACATTATTATAAACATAATTGTTGAAGCTTGCACGCATTACTAAACCAGCATTCCATTTCTTATAAGTGAGGTAGGTACTGAATCCATAAAACATATCGGGATTGGCCCTTTTACCTTTGTACTTATCATTTTCATTAATGATACCATCGCGGTTTAGATCCTCAAATAATCCTTCGATTGGTTTCCCGGCATTATCATATATCTGGTGGTACAGGTAAAAAGTACTTTTACTTCCTCCTACTGCATTGATAAATGCAAATCCCTGCGAACCGCTGATGTTTGTAGTCGGGAACCCGATATAGTTGGGATCATCAGGAACTACGGTAAGATTTGTAATAGTATTCTTATTATAAGTTGCATTAAATGATACATCCCATGTCAGATCTTGATTTCTTACTGGTTGAGCGTTAATGCTGAATTCAACGCCTTTATTTTCCATGCTACCCACATTAGCCAGAATATAAGCAGAAAAGTTTGTACCAGCAGGCTGAGGAACACTATTCAGAAGATCCTTGGTCTTTTTTAAGTAGAAATCAATGCTACCCGTAATCCGGTTATTCAGGAACCCATAATCAACGGCAATATTCGTGGTAGATGTTTCTTCCCATTTCCTGTTGGCATAAAATCCACCCGGTCTGAACATCTTGTAATATGTATTTCCAAAATAGTATTGAGCACCATTACCACTTTGTGCATAATATGAGAGATAATCATAATTACCAATGCCATCCTGCTGACCAGTTACACCATAACCAATTCTGAGCTTCAAATCAGAGATCGTTGAATTATTTGCAAGGAACTCCTCGCTTTTCACTTTCCATGCTAAAGCCACAGACGGGAAGAATCCCCACCTGTTATCGGGTGAAAACCTGGATGAACCGTCACGACGAAGAGTAGCTGTTAGAAGGTATTTAGTGTCGTAAGCATAATTAATTCTTCCAAAAAAAGAGAGAAGGGTATGTGCAGGTTTATCAAAAGCAAAAGCAGGATCTGAGTTCGGAAACTTGACTCCCCTGGCGTTATAGCTGGCATAATTATAATTTGTAGTACGATAATAATTATAAGAATAACCTGCAGTCGCATCAATGCGGCTCTTTATTGATGTTAGATCCTTTATATAATTAAAATAGAACTCTACTACATAATTCGCTTTCGTTTGCCTATACTGATTATTTTGTCCGCCAGTGCTATATTCAAGTGATGAGCTGTCTGAAACAAATATGGTACCCGTACCTTCTGATATATCATAACCCAAATTAATATTAGCATGTAAGTCAGGAAGAAAATGTAGTTTATAATCAGCTTGCAAGTTCCCGATACTTCTTTTCGAGTTGCTATTATCTTCCCTGTCATTTAGTATCGCAACGGGATTTCTTCCGGCTCTGTTCCAGGGATGACCATAAGTAGCTCCCGGGTTGGGATCAAGCCATTCCCAATAACCACCATATCTTTTGCTATCTGAATAAACAGGTTTAGTAGGATCAAAATTAATAGCAGCTCCGATGGCGCCTTGGTTGGCAAACCTGTATTTCTGCTGACTTGCTTTTAAGTTAAGATCAATTTTCAGATGTTTATCAAAAAGAACAGGATTCAGTACTACGGCTGCGGAAATTTTTTCAAGGTGATCTGTTTTTAAAACACCTTCCTGGTTCAAATAGCCCAATGATAACCTGTAAGGAAGTCCTTTTACACCTCCGGTTAAACTAACATTGTTATCTGAACCAAAAGCTGATTGATAGATCTGATCCTGCCAGTTTGTATTAGCTGTTCCAAGTTGTGCGATCTTATCTGGAGTGCCAAGAGATTTTACAATAGAGCGAACCTCGTCGGCATTTAAAACATCTACTTGTTTTGTATTTGATGAAATTGAATTTACTGTGCTAAAACTTACTTTCAACTTATCACTCCTGCCTTTTTTAGTGGTAATGATGATAACACCGTTCGCTGCTCTTGTTCCATATATTGCGGCAGCAGATGCATCTTTTAAGACAGTAAAAGACTCAATGTCGTTTGCATTAATAAAGCTTAGAGGATTATTACCTCCGGCAATACCTCCGTTATCCAGCGGCACTCCGTCAACTACAATTAATGGATCGTTGCTGGCACTTAATGAAGATCCTCCCCTGATCCTGATCGTACTTCCTGAACCCGGTTGACCACCATTTGAAATAATCGAAACACCAGGAACTTTTCCGGCAATCAGTTGTTCCGGAGTAGTAATGGCTCCTTTTATAAATTCCCTGGATGTTACCGTAGCTACCGATCCGGTAAGATCCTTTTTCCGGGTCGTACCATACCCGGTTACTACTACTTCACCAAGTGTCGCAGTCGTATTTACAAGTTGTATATCTACTGATGAACCCTTAATAGATACTTCCTGTTGATCGTAACCGACAAATGAAAAAACGAGAACAGTTGTTGAGGAGCTGACCGATAGTTGATAAGTACCATCAGCCTTTGTTTGGGTGCCGGTGGAGCCGCCTTTAGCGGCAACCGAAACACCTTGCATTGCTGATCCATCTTTTGAATCAGTAACCTTACCGGTGATTATCTTTTCCTGCGAGTAACCTGTTATCGATAAAAATAACAAGCAGGGAAAGATAATTGCGTTAAGCAATTGTTTGCAGTACATAAGCAGAATTGTTGTTAAGTTCTAAAATATAAAAAAATCAAATGTGTATTCGAGACACAAAGTTGTGTTTTTTTTTATTTCCGCAAAATTTAGTTTTCATCAGATCGTTGGGCTTTCATTCATTGACGCCGGTTTTATCCACTGCTTCTCTAGTGGCTATAAAACTTCCTATCGTATTAAATCCTATGTTCGATGCCTATGATGCAATCGTTTACATAAGCAGCCAAAAAAACCATTCTTTATCTACCCAATTCTTAAAGAGGATTGCCTGACTATTAATAAAGGATCAAGCACAATCTTTTGTTTAATGTGCTGCTCCTTTTTTTCCATTATATCTACCAAAAGATTTAATGCCGACTTCCCCATTCTGATAGTTTGTTGATCCACCGTAGAAAGAGACGGAGTAATATGTTCTCCAAACAACTCATTTGCAAAACCAATGACCCCCATTTGGCCAGGTATTGCAATATTTTGTTCTTTTAATTTACTGATCGCTCCCAAAGCAGTAAAATCTTCCGTGGCAAAAATTGCATCAGGAGGATTTGAAAGAGATAAAAAAAACTCCGCTCCTGTTTTACCAGATTCAATAGAAATATTACCAGTATAAATGAGATCCGGATCCATTTTAATTTTATTGGCCTGAAGTGCTCCCATATATCCTTTCATACGATCATGAAAATTTTTCAGATGTTGAGGACCTGATATATGAGCGATCCTGGTATAACCTTGCTGGATCAGGTGCTCGGTAGCATTGAATGCTCCTTTATAGTCATCAATTACCACTGAATCAATTCCGAGATCATCAGCTGTTCTATCAAAAAATACAAGTGGGATGCCCCTTTTTTTTATTTCTAAAAAATGTGAATAATCAATTGTGTCTTTAGCAAGAGAAACAAGGATACCATCTACCCTCGCTGTTAAGAATGTTTCTAATCCTTTTTCTTCAAACTCCCTGCTTTCATTAGACTGGAACAGCAAAACATTATATCCGTTTGAATTTGCTACACTTTCAATTCCATGTACAACCGATCCGAAAAAATTAATTTCTGCGCTTGGTATTATAACTCCAATAACATGAGTTTTGCCTGATCGGAGAGAAGATGCGATCCTGTTTCTTTTATAATTAAGCTTCGAAGCTGTAAGCTGTACCGTTTGTTTTGTTTTTTCGCTAATTCCGGGATGGTTACTTAAAGCCCGGGATACTGTTGCTGGAGTAGTGTTCAGTTCCCGTGCAATATCTATTATCGTTGTCTTGTAAGACATTGATGCAATCGTTTACACAAGTTTAAAGTTTTTCTTCCTCCCAAACAAAATAATATTTTATATCCGTGGCGCTTTCTGTCAAAATTCCTGTGGCGAAGAGGTAAACCAAAAAGGTTGAACATTTTGTTATTCAATACATTTGTTCAAGTAATTCTTAGGAAATGATCAGAAAATATTTTTTTATCCCCCTCCTGTTTTTTTCATGTCTATGCTTTGGCCAGGATGCCTGGAAAATAAAAGCTGACAAGATCGATCAAGTAAATTACTATGGCGTTACCGTAGCAAACGGTATGATCGGTGTCGTTTCATCACCAGAGCCATTTAAAATAAAAGATGTTGTGCTTGCCGGAGCTTATGACCTCTATGGTCGCGGAAGAGTCAGTAACTTTTTAAAGAGCTTCAATTTGCTAAACATGTACCTGGAAATAGACGGGAAAAGAATTGATGGGAGATCGGCTGTTAACATGCAACAAGAGCTTGATATGAAGAAAGCTTCTTTCACTACAACATTTGATCATAGCGATAAGGCTTCTGTTACTTATACATATTATTCATTGCGTCAGTTGCCCTATACGGTGTTGATGGATGTGACTGTTACTGCAAAAAAAGATTTTACCATGATAGGTGCAAGTGTAATGGAAGCACCCGATGCATTGAAAGATGTTCAGAATTATTATAATGAGATAGACAGGCCACATGTTGTTATAAGCTTACTTACATCTTCTGCAAAAAGCCCGACAGGTAAACTACTGATGTGTGCAAGCAATACATTCTTATTTAGTGAACCTCATGGTAACGAACCAAGAGTGATCCACGAAATGTGGGATAATAATATGCACCTGATGAAGTTTACCAGGAAAATGAAAGCAGGCGAATCGTATCGCTTCTCTATTGCCGGCTCATCAATCACTTCTGCTCATCATGATGATCCATTAAATGAAGCAGAACGGGCAACCATATTTGCAAAGCTGGAGGGAAGAGAAAGGCTAATCAATTTTCATACAAAAGCCTGGGAAGAATTATGGAAGAGTGATATTATAATTGAAGGTGATCCGCAATCACAACAGGATGTTCATAGCATGCTCTATCATCTTTATTCTTTTTCACGAGAAGGCACTGCGTTATCCCCTTCACCAATGGGATTAAGCGGCTTGGGTTATAATGGTCATGTTTTCTGGGATACAGAATTATGGATGTATCCATCAATACTAGTGCTTCATCCTGAAATTGCGAAAAGCCTTGTTGAGTACCGCTATCAACGACTCGATGCGGCAAAACGAAATGCATTTAGCAAAGGATATAAAGGAGCAATGTATCCATGGGAAAGTGCGGAGACAGGTGTTGAAGAAACGCCGGTATGGGCATTAAGCGGTCCTTTTGAGCATCATATCACTGCTTGCGTTGGTATTGCCGCATGGAATTACTATTGTGTTACCCAGGATAAACAATGGTTGAAAGAAAAAGGCTTTCCCATATTATCTGCCACTGCAGATTTTTGGGCAAGCCGTGTTGAAAGAAATGGTCCCGGTCATTACGATATTAACAATGTAGTAGCAGCAGATGAATGGGCGGAAAATGTAAACAACAATGCATTTACAAATGCAGCTGCCAAATCAAATCTTCAGTTTGCAACCGAAGCAGCAAAAATTTTAGGAATAACTCCTGATGCTGATTGGATGAATGTGGCAAACAATATTCCTATATTAAAATTGGATAATGGCGTAACAAAAGAACATTCGACTTACAATGGGGAAGGAATAAAGCAAGCTGATGTTAATTTATTATCATATCCTTTGAAACAAATTACTGACGTAACGCAAATAAAAAAAGATCTTGAGTACTATGAAACAAGAGTACCCAACGAAGGAACTCCGGCAATGACGCAAGCTGTTTTTACAACGCTTTATGCGAGATTAGGCAATGCTGAAAAAGCTTATCACTGGTTCAAAGAATCATACGTTCCAAATCTTAATCCTCCGTTTCGTGTTATTGCAGAAACAAAAGGTGGCACCAATCCATATTTTGCAACAGGGGCCGGTGGAATTATTCAATCCTTACTGATGGGTTTTGGAGGGTTGGATATCACTCCAACAGGAATTGTACAATTAAAAACTTCATTGCCAAAACAATGGAAAAGCATCACGCTAACAGGTGTTGGCACTCAGAAAAAAACATTCACTGTTAAATAAAGGGGATTCGTATCTTTAATAGCTTGAAAAAAATTGCTGCCATACTGCTCCTATCCCTCATGGTATTTAACCTAGCCGGTTATAGATGGTTATTTTCAGCTTTTGAAAAAAATGCAACTGCCAATCTCGAACAAAAAATATCTACTGGCAAATACAGTGAAGAACAATTGGTGGAGATCCGGATTCCGCTTAACATGCCATATTTTTCTGATAAGGATTATGAAGAAGTTTATGGCGAAACGGATTTCAATGGCGAACATTACCAGTATGTAAAAAGAAAAGTAAGCGCAAATACTTTATACCTCCTTTGTCTTCCCAATAAAGAAAAAACCAGCATTGTTAAAGTAAAGAATGAGTTTACCAAAGCCGTGAATGATATTCCCGGAAACAAAGAAGGTTCTCAACAAAAAAGTGGTTTGGCTAAATTGCTGACAACTGAATTCCGCGTAAATGAAACTGCATTTGATATAAATAATTTTTCCATTAGCTCCTTATCCTTTGTTAGTAGAAATGCAGATGCAAAAGATCTGTTTATCCCACTCACAGACGCGCAACCTCCTGAAGCCTGATTGTTATACCTGAATCAGAGCTGCCTATAGAAAATATTTTTCTTACATATTTTAATTTAAAATGAAATCATTAAGGTTTTTAGTGCCCGTGTTATTACTGGCAGCAATAAGCTGCACAGAGAAAGGATCGCAAACTGATCTAAAATTTTTTGATAACCAGGTTCTTTATTGTAAAACTGTAAAGAAGCTGAATGATGTGGTGTTGGAAAATAATTTTCCTCCAATGATTGCTACACGCAATTATGTGTACGCAAGTATCGCTGCGTTTGAATGCATAGCTGCCGGTGATGATAATTATATTTCACTTGCGGGGCAGATCAAACATATGCCTGCCATGCCAAAACCAGTGTCAGGAAAGAACATTGATTTCACATTAGCTTCCTTATTTGCCTTTACTAAAGTAGGGAATGCAGTTACTTTTCCCGAAGGAAGCATGATGGGTTATTATGATGGTCTTAAAAAAATGGCTAATGACATTTATATGCCGACAGCTGTTTTAAAAAACACAATGGAATTTTCCGACAGTATTGTTGCTGCAATTCTTCGCTGGAGTAAAAAAGATAACTATGCTCAGACAAGAACAGCAGAAAGATATACCGTGTTATATAATGTTTCTGGGCGCTGGATACCGACACCGCCCATGTATGGTACAGCAGTGGAACCACATTGGAATGAAATAAGAACAATGGTTATGGATTCTGCTTCACAGTTCAGACCACCAGCACCACCGGTCTGCGATCCTTTAAGCAAAAATAGTGACTACTGTAAGGCAATGATGGAAGTAAAAACTATTGGTGAAAATCTTACGGATGAACAAAAACATATTGCGGACTTTTGGGATGATAATCCATTTAAGTTAAATGTTGTTGGTCACGTAAATTTTGTTACCAAGAAATTTTCTCCTCCGGGTCATTGGATGAACATAGTTGGTATTGGTGCAAAAGCCGCAAATGCTGATTTTAAAACAACGGTAGCTGCTTATGCAGAAACTGCCATTGCATTATTCGAAGCATTCATCAGTTGCTGGGATGAAAAATTCAGGAGTAATTATGTTCGCCCTGAAACAGAAATAAATAAAATAGATGAGAACTGGCAGCCTTATATTCAAACGCCACCCTTCCCATCTTATACAAGTGGCCATGCTACTAATAGCGCTGCCGCCGCTGAAGTAATGACACATTGGTTTGGTGATAATTTATCATTTACGGATACATCACTGCTTGAGTTTGGCATCAAAAACCGTGAAATAAGATCTTTCCGTGCTGCAGCAGACGAAGCTGCAATGTCCCGCTTATATGGTGGTATTCATTACCGCTTTGATAATGATAACGGCGCAGCAGCAGGAAAAAAATTAGGAGAGTTTATTGTATCCCGTTTAAAACTTAAAAAATAAATTAATTAAAACGAAAACTGCTTATTATTATGAAACGCATTTATTTAATCATCGCAATTTTAGTCGCAGCAACTTATCAGCAAACAAATGCACAGGGATGTGTTGCAATCAGAGGTACTGCTGGTATTTGTGGTCGTCCTTCTGAAGCAAGAGGATGGGAACTTAATCTCAATAACCGCTACTACAAATCATACAAACATTTTGTCGGCAAAGAAGAGCAAACACATAGGGAAGAAGAAGGCAGCAATGTGATCAATCATGCTTATGAACTTGATATTACAGCAATAAGAACCATTAACTCAAGATGGTCAATTGCAATGACAGTGCCTATCATGAATTTTGGCCGTTCTTCTTTGTATGAGCATGATGGCAGAACAAGACACAGTACTCATTCATTTGGCATAGGTGATGCAAGATTTTCTGCTTACAGGTGGATGTTTGATCCGAAGACTGCACACAAAGGAAATATTCAACTCGGTTTAGGAATAAAATTACCAACAGGAAGTTATAACTACACGGATTATTTCTATAAAAAAGCAGACTCCAGTGTTCTTGGTCCTGTTGATCAATCCATCCAACCCGGCGATGGTGGCACAGGTATAACTTTTGAACTGAATAGCTTTTATAATTTCAGTCATAAAATTGGTGTGTATGGAAGTTTTTTTTACCTGACTAATCCTCGTGAGGTAAATGGTACATCAACAGCAAGAGGAGGTACACCTAATGCAACTGCAAAAAAATACAATACGGATGTAATGAGTGTGCCAGATCTGTTTATGGCTCGCGGAGGATTAAGCTATATGGTTAAGCAATTTAATTTTGCCGGTGGCATTCGTATTGAAGCCCTTCCTTCAAGTGACCTTATCGGTGGTGACCGTGGGTTCAGAAGACCGGGTTATATTATTTCAGCTGAACCTGCCGTT
>Ga0193740_1000140_pt1 | contig 20911 bp, 20 predicted proteins | sample L2s1metaG_FD_145072 | JGI IMG/M metagenome (GOLD analysis project Ga0193740, IMG submission 145072) | Soil microbial communities from a riparian zone of the East river system, Colorado, United States - L2s1 | ecosystem: Environmental > Terrestrial > Soil > Riparian zone | place: USA: East River... | reverse complement strand
AATCCCAATTTGGATGAAAAATGATCTGCTAACTGAGTAATTGTTTTTGTTCCATCGCAACTATTCCAAAAATCAACGATTGCCTGATTTACCATAAATCTCTGTTCTTTCTCATTTTCAAGAATTAGAGAACCATCCTCTTGTGTAACTAATCTGCCCTTCACCATGGGTTGGTATTTTTCATAATCAACTTGAAACCTTAACTTTGGTTTCCCAAATCCTAGTTTTTCTCTGACTGACGGTTCTATTCTTTCAATATTCCATGGCGGATCCCATACAATAGAGACATTTATGTTCCCTACTCCATCAATTTTTCCTATGTATCGCTTAACATCACTAACCAACGTGTCATGAAGGGGACAGCCCCTTGTTGTCATTGTCATTTCAACATCGACATCATTTGATTCATTAATATTTACACCATAAATTAAACCCAGATCGACTATATTAACGGGAATCTCAGGATCCATACATTTCCTTAATACGGAATACACTTGTTCTTGACTGATACTTTTCGGCATCCAATAATAAAAATATACTTAGAGATTAAATACTTTATCCATGTCTTACATGATTTTGGCTATTGTTTTTTTATATGGAGGTTTAATTATGCCTTTTTCAGTTATAATTCCTGTGATCAATTCTGGCGGGGTTACATCAAATGCGGGATTAAAAACTTTGATTCCCTTTGGCGCTAATAACTTATTACCCATTTTCATCAATTCATTTTTGTTTCTTTCTTCAATGACTACTTCATTGATCTTACTTATTAAATCAAACGTCGAACTAGGGGCCGCCACATAAAAAGGAATGTTATGTCTTTTTGCAAGTGCAGCAACCTGATAGGTACCAATCTTGTTGTAGACATGGCCAGTTTTCAAAATCCGATCTGCACCTACTACCACTCTGTTGATTAGACCACTAGACATTAAATGTCCTACAGCAGTATCGGGGATCAAACTAAAATCTATGCCATAATGATCTAATTCAAATGCAGTTAATCGAGAACCTTGCATTACAGGTCTTGTTTCGGTAGCAATAACCTGTATGTTTTTACCCATATCGCTGGCTGCTCTAAGTACCCCCAATGCGGTACCGTATGTAACCGTTGCAAGTGAACCTGCATTGCAATGTGTGAGTATTACGTCGTCTTTATGGATCATCTCTGCTCCATTCTTCCCCAATTGCTTGTTAGTTGTAATATCGTCTGTTGCCATATTTAGAGAGGAATAAATAATTGATTTTTTGATATCTTCAACATCCTTTCTTGAAGATGCTTTATTCATTATTTGATCCAAGGCCCATACCAAATTAACGGCAGTAGGTCTCGTTGATCTTAATCTCTTGTAGGCAATTTTAAGATCTTTGAGCAGAGCTTTTTTAGTTTTTGCTTTACTTGAAATTGCAGCTAATGACATTCCAAATGCCGCTGCAACACCTATGGCTGGAGCACCTCTAACAACTAATCGTTCTATAGCTCTAGCAACGTCCTCATATTTCTTGTACCTAACATATGCAAGTTTACCAGGTAATTTTGTTTGATCAATCATTATGACTTGATTATTTTCCCATTTTACAGTCAAAAGATCTTTAGATCTGTTCGCTAGTTTGTTGTTATCTTTCTGGTTTTTGCTACGAAGCATTAGTGATTTGATTGTTAATGATGTCTATAATAATTTACCTAGTTAAGCTGATTTGTAACGCCAACAATAATAATTTACTGCAAACAATAGAAGGATAACTGATTAATTCCTCTTGTGTTTGTATGAAACTCTATCTTAGTATCTATCAATTAATAGGGAACCATAAATAATAGGTCCTAATAGTTAGCAAGTATGTCATTTATTAGATATCGTATGATGAGATTAAGGAAGTTTACCAAAAATAAATTCTACGTTCTAGTCAAGTATCTCCTATTTGTCTACATAAGCTTTAAGATGAAAATCGGATGGTATTGATAAACGAAATTGAGCCAACTAATTTATCTATTTGGAACACCAAATCTACAGCCTAATTCAATTTTCGTCTACTAAATTAGAGTAATTAGACATCAAGATTTTGTAGGAATGTCTATAATCACTCAGATTCAAAATGTATCATGAACAGGGCATGTCTATCAAAAACGAAGTAACTGCGAAGAGTAATACCATAAAAAACAATTCAGACAAGTCTGCAATGCAGTATAACCTGTTTGATAACATAATCGGATATGAGGACATAAAAAAATTGTTTTACTTGTCCTTTGAGTCACTGAAACCGATACATATTTTGCTTGTTGGTCCACCTGCATCAGCAAAAACGTTGTTCATGCTAGGATGTATGAAACTTGAGCGTTCTTATTTTACTCTAGGTACACATAGTACAAAATCTGGAATGGTCGACTACTTATTTGAAAAGCGTCCGAGATGTTTGGTTATTGATGAAATTGAACATATGCCAATAAAGGATCAGACAGTTCTCCTTAGTCTTATGGAAACTGGCATAATAGCAGAAACAAAACATATGAAGACAAGAAACACCCAATTAAAAACATGGGTTTTTGCTACCACGAATGATACTAACCACATGCTCACACCCTTGCTTTCTAGATTTATGGTGTTACACTTTAAACTGTATAATTTTGAGAATTTTCTAGATATATCAGTTCACATGCTTGGGCAAGAGGGTATAACAAAAGAAATTGCAACAGAGGTAGCTTCACAAGTATGGCACAAAATGAAATCAAAAGACATTAGAGACTGTATAAAGATTGCACATCTTGCTAAAACTAAGGCTGAGGTAAGTTGGATTGTAGAGACGCTTCAGAGATATAGCAAAACCTCCAATCTTACTGATAAAAATAACAACTTGTCCAGATAATAAATTGAATTTAATTACAACTGAATAAATTCAAAAAATTCTTACGTTACACATTGCAACTTCATAATCTTCATCGAATCAGCTAAATTCGTCTTAATGATTCTATTGCCACTCAAATCTTACTTAATATGATCTAAAAGTCAAATCCGCCGCCGTCAAATCCGCCGCCGTCAAATCCGCCAGTATCACTTCCAGCTTGGGAATCCACGCCAGAACTATCAGCACTAGTATCGCTACCTCCAGAAGTATTGTCTGCATTGCCACTACTTTCAGCATTCGCATCCCCTGCAAGAGAGCTTTCCATAGGATTTAACGCTAAACCCATTAATGACATCATAGAAGTAAAAAACAGGATATTCATTAATCCTGAAAATAGCATCATCGGCATCCATGCTCTATTTGAATCCATAACTGATTCAAGCTGCGTTCTGTCTCCATTATTGTAGTATTGTTGCATTTCTTGAACCTTGTCCTGTAATTCCCTCTTCTTATTTCCAAGTAGATTCGTGCCTGTGTCTGTTATTTTTAATTCAATTTTTTTCCTACCAAAGAAGCCTCTCTTTTCATTAATTGTTATCAATCTTTGAAAAACAAGATCATTTACTATTAATTCAACTTCAGTTTTGGGTAACTTTGACACATTTGATATCTTATCGATATTATTAATTCCTCTTGATATTGCATCAAGAACTATGAAATGATTGGGACTTTCACGAATATTTACTTCGCTGGACATATTGGATTTATGTACGGTAGTTTACTTAAATCATTCGTTTTTGATGTCCTGTTTTTTACTGTTTTCTTAGTCCTACATACAGACTCAAATATGAATATGTTTTCACCTTATTGATAGTCTGAAGAATATATTTTCATTCTCAATCAATATCCTTTTCAGTTTGAATTAATGATATATTTACAAAGTTTAAAATTATTAATCTCAGACAATTACATAATTGGCTGGAACTGACAATTTCGGAGTCGAAGACGGAATGGGCAATAGGGCTACAGAATGGATGAATTCCTATTCCAAGGAGAAAAAAATGGATTTTAAGGCACGGCTGGAAGGTTACCAGATCTCATCAAAGAACTTCGGAAATTTTGAAATCATATCATGGAGTGGTAATTGGTCTGATGCACGTAAGATAATTATCAAGTCAAGTAGCAAATTAAGTATGAAAGTTGTAGAATCAGGTTACCATGAAAAAGGTAATCTGTTGCTTTCATTTTTTGGTCTTGGAAAAGAATTTGCTAAAGTATACAAAAAAGGTAACTATATTGGAGGTATGGTATTGGGAATGCGTTCGGGAAAATGGTATGTAAAATCAGAAAAACTTGGATGATGCATATCATTTAATTAAATTTCGGGAAATAGTTAAGCTGTAGAGCAAAACATTTGCTATATAATATCAATAGTTGGTAACATTATCTTTTGAATAGAAAGTCGCAAAGGCTTTTTCCCACAACACTGACGCAGTCGTCATACAGTTCCTCCGGATCATTACTATCTCCATTCTGGGGTGGAAGTCTATTTGGAAAATCATTTAATGATGAATCAATCTTATCGGGACTGGGTCTTTCTCCCAAGACCAAATCCAATTCCCTAATTGCATTATCTCTGAGAATGGTAAGATGTACCTTATCCCCCACCTGTTTCTGGCTTTCAAGATACGCCAATATATCGTCAATCTTTGTGACCTCTCGGTTATCGATATTTAATATAATATCTCCTCCAGTATTAATTTCCCTTCCATTAAACGTTTTTGTAGTTGACCCTTCCTGTAAATCAGCTTTTTCGGCGGGGCTTCCTTCAGTGATACTAGTTATTAGAAACCCCTTGGCCTGACTCAATCCAATTTGCTTGGATAAATCTGGAGAAAGACTTAACCCAACTATTCCAATATAGGGATGACGATATGAACCAGTTTGGATAAGTGAAGTTGCAACTTTGCTAATGGTGTTAGATGGGATTGCAAATCCAACTCCTGAATATACACCGGTACTAGAAAATATTGCTGTATTAATTCCAATTACTCTACCTTGCGTATCAATGAGAGGGCCTCCAGAATTGCCCGGATTAATAGCAGCATCAGTTTGTATAATATTGGGAATAGGGAATGATGATATTGTTCCAGCAAAATTCTCTCCATTTTCATTTGATGGCAATAGCCTACCCAAGCCACTCACTATTCCTTCGGTCATTGAACCCGACAATCCAAAGGGATTTCCAATTGCAACAACCGATTCTCCTATTCTTAAGGTGGATGAATTGGCTAGGGGCAGTGGTGTTAACTTATCCGAGGTAATATTTTTTACCTCAATGACAGCCAAATCCGCATCTTGATCAGATCCTACAAGATCTGCAGAATAAACAGTACCGTCCAGGAAAGTAACTTGCAACTCGTCATTATTATTGGAACCCGGCACTACGACGTGATAATTTGTAATTACATGACCATTATTATCGTAGACAAATCCCGAACCCAGTCGTGATCCGAGCTCGTTAGAATAATCAACCTCAGTTACTTGTACTACTGATTTTTCAACCTTTGCAAAAAGATCTGGAAGAGATAATGGATCCTGGGCAGTAGAGTTTTCGAGTGTTGATATTTGTGCTGACACAAATTGAGTATAAGACATGAAGGCATCGTAGCTTATGAATGCAATAAATACCAAAAATGAGATTAACAATAATATTCTCTTTTTATTCATTTCCTTAATATTATGTTAGTACGAACAATCCTATATTTGAATTATAGTCATCTTGTTCAAGTACTGTCTTCTAACAGGCATGTATTTACTACTATTTTTCACTCGATTATCGCGACTCTTACAATTAAACATGTCATTGAGAATTCTGTAATCCTTACACATGACTCAATTTCATTTTGTCCTGTTTGCAATCATTTATCAACTCAATTTCGTAATTATTACAGCCAAAACGATACAATGAAATTCAAGTATCTTTTCTATAAATTGATATGACAAAGGATGAATCCTCAATAACATTTCTGAAATACAAGAACTTGACCGACATGTTGAAAGTGATATTGTTCTCTTCTCAGTCTGCATTAGGATTAACTCCCATGCTTTATCACCTAACTGTTAAGGAAGAAGAAATTCTTTTTATCGAAACGGGCGCCCTAGGAGGTTCATTAGTTCACTATATAGTCGAAAAGGAAAAACCAAGCATGAAATTCATAGAATTAAGACAATTAACTGGAGAATACAATTTTGTTGAAAAGATAGGAAATGATACACACTCTATTTATATTCCAATACTAGAGTTGGAGAGCACATCCATTGAATTCCCAAATTAAAAACTAGAAACAAATTGCAACATGAAGTTAATGGGAGCTAAATAATTCTATAGATAGCATATTTTAGATTTGTTTTTTTGGTAACTTAGGTCCAATCCTGAGATATTCTCGTTATTAGAGACTATTAATTGGTAACTTGAAATTTATATTATCAAAAAGAATCACCATGAGTTCATGATACAAAATAAGGACAGATGGAAATTTTTGTAACCTATTTTGAATTTGAATATAGACATGAAGCTGCCCGGTAGTAATCAATAAAATAATTCATCATACTTGATAGGATTTACATCATGATTATGCACAATATTCATTAATATTCGGTCCACTAGCGTGCATAGACTAACATAATTTCTAGATTGTTCTCTATTGCATCGCAGGTTTTAAAAATACCTAAATAGATTAATAATACATGGCAGACGAAAGATTGTCTCAATTTTTGAAAGAAGGTAAAGGTTGGGAGAGAAAAGCAACCAGCATACCCGGAGTGTTTCTGATTAAACTTCCAGAATACAAGAGTAGACCACCATACATAGCTATGGAAGTCAATCCAGTTGACACATCGGGGATAGCAACAAAGAAGCGAGGAATACTGATTAGATCTCGCTCTGAATTAGAACAGATAAGCAATATTCTTACTAATGCGAAAATTATCCAATTGGCCACCAGTATAGATGAAGTAAATCCAGAAAAAAAGACAAAACCACTATCTACTGAAACTGACGTATATGAGATCTGAAAAATAAGAAAAGAGAATAATGAAAATGGGCAAGGTCAACTTCGATTTGCACAATAAGTCGTTTTAACTATTACTAATTTCTCTATACGAAAATTGTTGATTTATGTCCTTGAATGATCAAACCATCTTCATTAACCATCCTCTTCTTAGAAAGAATATACTACAATTCAGAGAATATCAAAAAAATATTTCTAGCTATGCTCTGAACAAGAATACACTCGTAATTCTTCCCACTGCATTGGGAAAGACAATCATATCGTTACTTGTTTCCGTCAATACGCTTTATAATTACAGGGACAAGAGAATCCTGATATTAGCTCCCACGAGACCACTCGTAAATCAACACTGGAAATCATTTGTATCATGTATAAAGTTACTCGATGATCAAACAGCTGTAGTTACAGGAAAAATACTCCCGTACGCAAGAACTGTTGTGTGGAGTAACAATGCGATCAGACTTGTTTTCTCGACACCAGAAGTAGTAAGAAACGACATAAAAGAGAAGAGAGTTTCACTAGAGAATTTCTTTTTGGTTGTCTTTGATGAAGCACATCGTGCAGTTAAAGATTATGCATATACATTCATAGCAGATCAATATGTACGGCATTGTTCGTATCCATTAATTCTTGGATTAACTGCAAGCCCGGGGTCAGAAATAAACAAGATTCAAGAGATATGTAATAATTTGTTTATTGAACATTTAGAGTATAAGACAGAGGAAGATGCCGACGTAAAGCGATACATCAACCCCATTGATATTAATTGGGAATGGTTTGATCTTCCTTCAGAGTATCACTACGTAAAATCTATATTGAAAACGATGTTAGAAGAAAAACTCAATTGGTTGATTAGCAGAAATATTGTCACAAAAAAATCAAAATGGGTCTTCAAGAGAGATTTAATTTCTCTGGGTGATGAATTAAGACGCACTTTAATCACAATACCAGAAGAACAACGACGATCATTATACTTTGCATTGATGCAACAGTCCATTGCCCTCTCACTAATGTATTGCATTGAATTAATCGAAAGTCAAGGATTCTATTCTCTTGGAACTTTTCTGAATAGAACGCAGGGAGAAGACACTAAGAGCCACAAGATGTTGATTGGTGATAATAGAATAAAAGAAATTAGAAGACTGATCGAACAATTGAATATAGAGCATCCGAAAATACAATTTCTCATCAAAGTCTTAAGAGAAAGATTTGGTTCTCAAATTAATTCGAAAAACAATCCTAATTTAATTAGAGGTGAATTAGAAAAAGATTCCAGAGTACTTGTCTTTACTCAATATCGAGACACTGCACAACACATAGTTGAATTGTTAATAAAAAACAGGATTAGGTCATCAAAGTTTGTAGGGCAATCAAAGAGACAAGGGGATCCTGGAATGAAACAGGAAGAACAGAATTCCATATTGGAAAAATTTAGAGAAGGCGAGTTTAATGTTTTAGTGGCTACTTCTATTGCAGAAGAAGGGCTTGATATCCCAGAGGTCGACCTAGTTGTATTTTATGAACCAATACCAAGTGAAATTAGGCATATTCAAAGGAGAGGCAGAACTGGAAGAAAAAATATTGGTTCAGTAACAATTCTTGCTACAAAGGATACGATTGATCAACGTTATCTCGAGGTAAGTAGAAAAAAGATACAAAAAATGAAATCAGTTCTTTCATCCATTAATACACAACTCAAATTAGAACCAGTTCATAGAGTGAGTGTAGAACAAGATCCTATGACCAAATATGAGATTGAATTTCTTGATTCGTGTTTGGACCGATTTGGAGAAAGACCAAAACGAAAATCGCAATCGTCAAGTATGAAAAAGATTCCAATCGACAAAATTCCATATTCTACTGTTGATAACAATTTAGTCGGACTTAAGAGTCATGTAGAACGTACTGCAAGGAAAATATGTTCCATAGTATCTGTTCATGGAAACAGCGGATTAGATATCGAACTGGTCCATAAAGTATTAGAACAAGACGACGCACTTGTAGACGCAGCATTAAAAATGCTCGAGAAATTGGAAAAAATAAAAATTATTGGCAGAAAGGCAATTCTTTCTGAAAATATGGTAAAAATTCAAGGACAAGTCTTTAAGATTGAAATTGAAAAGGTAGTAATGGGTAAAGCAATAGTACTGATTAACAGTAAATGGCAAGCTCTACTGCATCATTATGATTACCGTGGTCCAAGAGAGTTGATAAGAAAAGGAAGAGAATTCAAAGCTATTGGTGAACTTTATCGGGAAAAAGACAAGTTGAACATTCGTGTAAAGCAAATCTTGTAGATGAATTTAAGGTGCACAATTTGTAGTTCTCAATGGACATCTATTAAACAATCAATGAAGCAATTCTGGTTTATGTTGATTGATAAGCCTTGATAGACCATTCATATAGTTTTTAGCAAAAGTTGTGATCGGTTGTGAAGAATACCATATACATCCAAGCACCTGACAGTCATGACAAGTTCTAGCGATGTCCCATTGAGGTGCACTCCAGACCTCTTCAATACTTTGCTCAAGCAAATTATACGTGTTCTCTGGTTTGTTAAATTTCCAACATGGTACCATTACAGTACCATCTGCGTTAACAAATGTGCTCTTCCATACTCCACACTCATCGAAAGTAGTACGCCCATGCTCTATTATCTGTTCAAAATATTCCGGCGGGATCATAATTTGGGGTGATGATTTTTTTCTACCGTAGTCCAAAATGCTTTCACAGACTTTTGTCATAGTTTTTCTATCCGGTAATAAAGAATATGATACGTCAGCTCTATCTTCGACAAAGGTTAAAGAAACTGCGTTTGATCCAAGCTCTTTAGCCTTGTCAAAATAACTTTGATCAATGAATTCTTCTGTGTTAAATTTGGTAATCACGCTGTTGAAATAATGGGATATGTTACTTTGATTAAGGAGTCCAATGTTTTCCATGACTCTGTGGTAGGTTTTAGTAGAGACACCACGTACCTTACAATAAGGTTCTTCATGAACTGAATCAATACTGCAGGTAATAAATTGGATGTATTCTTTTAGTTTTTCAAGATCCACTGTATGCAAAAGAGAACAGTTTGTAATCAAAGAAGTAGGCATATTGATACTATGAAGATATCTCACAAGATCAATAAAATCCGGTCGGCTTGTTGGTTCACCACCTTCGATAATTGACCAGACGCAATATTTTGAGACTTTATCAAAGATTCTTTTCCACTGTTCAGTAGTTAGGTCTCTTTCTCTAACAAGTTTTAATTGCCCATCTTTATTGGAATCACCGAAAGGACACATAGGACAATAAAAGTTACAATAATGGGTCAAACTGAAAACAGCCACTAGTGGACGTCGTTTGCCTACGGCCCTATTAACTGACCATTTACCCAGTAACTTTATTGTTCTAATCTTATCTACTTCCAACCAGTCTATCTAAACATTTCATTCGTATTAATCTATTGGGGTTCTCATGTATATGTATGACATGCTCTTTTCAAAAATGAGATTCTAAAAAAATACTTAATCTAGCTTTGCAAATTTTAGATAAACAGATTGATTTTCTAATGAATCTATTTTTGCATTTTGCAGTTTAGCTTCAACAAAGACTGTCTTTTTAAATTTACATCCCCCTAGATCGCAATTTCTTAGATCTGACCACATAAAGTTTGTTCCAGACAGATTTGCATTCATTAATTTGCTATTTTTCAAATTTCCGTAAATAAAAATTGCATCCGTCAAATCTGCATTCTCAAGGTTTGAATCCATAACTTCAGATTGAGCAAAATTAACCCTTTGTAAATTGCAGCTTGACAAATTAGCCCCATTACACTTGATGCCGTTTAGGTATGCATTTGAAAGATTCTTTCCTGAAAAATCAATTCCACTAAGATCAATTTTCTCAAAGATATTGGCCATTCTCCATTCATTAAATTCCTTAATTTTTGAATCCTGTAAGAGGCTCAACCAGTCTACCTTTTTGCTCATTTTCAAGACATTATTTTTTTTGATATATCAATATTCTCATAATGAAACTTATTATATATGATAACCCTATCAAAAATCAACATATGACGGAAAGTAAAAAAATTAATTCGGCACCACGAATAATGATTGTGGACGATGAATCTGATATCCTTTCGGTCATAAAAAGAGGATTAGAGTCAAAAAATGATTTCAAGGTCGAAACATTTTCAAAAGGTGATGATGCCATCAATAATTTTCAGAATCATCCTCCAAAATATTATGATCTTGTGATTACGGATATTCGAATGCCTAAAGTAAACGGATTTGAACTGTATAGGCGGATAAAAGAAAATGATCCTACTATGAAGATTGCATTTATTACCGCATTTGAAATTAACAAGGAAGAATTCAGCAAGGTTATTCCATCTGTCAATGTTACTCATTTTATTAGCAAACCAGTCAGTATTTCCAAGTTAAGAGAGAAAATAAAATCCATACTTGAAGACAATAATACAGAAGCCTAACAGAACATCAATCTATCTCTACCTCATAATCATGGTTGCCTCAGTTTATTCTGAACCTACAATAGGCAATGCCTTTCCTGCAGGAAAATTAAATGTGTTTTGTTCCTGTTCTTCTTGAGTAACCTTTTCAAATTCAAGAGTGATCTCTATCGGTCCATTGAATTTGGTACTAATTTCATTGGCTAAATTGGCTATTTCGTTTTTGTCATTAAATTCTCTAGAACCTTGAAGAAAAACTCGACTTTGCCTAAATAATACCTTTCCTCCGTATTTATGTTGCAGAAAATCTAGTAATTGTTGAACTTTTTCTTGCGGAATATCATTATAATAGAAACAGATACCATTTATTAATTCCTTATCAAATGGAGTTCCATATCTAAACCAAAAAACCCCAAAGTGTTCATACTCTCCCTGTAGACATTTAATGTCCCAGTGATTAGCCTTCTCTACGGGGTAATTTGAATTTAATAGGTCATTAACTCCTAAACGCCAATATCTTACACGCATCTGAGGATATACCAAATTATCATTATAATAATGTGACGAAATATTGAATTTTCATGATGTTTTTGATTCTCCCAAGTATTGAGTATGTTATATCCAATCCAGCGGATTAACGCAGGATACTTTCTAACTGAAACAGATAAAAATAATAATATATCTGGCAGCTTAACTGTAGGAAATTGAAACCAAAAGGCACAAAAAAATCACGCAAGAATGTTTTGAGTGGTTCAGTACGTGATTACGAAATTGAATCCAATTCCATATCTTTACTAATTGATGGTATGGCAAATTCTGGCGGGTTTGAATCTAGAAATCTCTCGGATGGTATTAATATAATCCGTACAATGACAAAGGATAACAACTGTACCAAATTCCTGTCATTTGTAGGTTCTATTATCTCGACAGGAGCAAGAGGAATTATAAAGGATATGTTAAAACACAAGATGTTCGATTGCGTGATTACAACCTGTGGTGCATTAGACCATGATATTGCACGAACAAGTACAAAATACTATTCAGGGGACTTTCGGATGGATGATAGCTTGCTTTATAGGAAGAATATTCATAGATTGGGAAATGTACTGGTACCACAGAATAATTACGGACCGGTTATTGAAAAAAAGGTGCAAGATTGTTTAAACGATCTGTATAAACAAGGATCACGAAGTATTTCAACGTTTGAAATAACAAAAAGTATAGGACAGACATTAGATGATACCTCGTTCTTGTACTGGGCATACAAGAATGACATCCCAGTCATAGTGCCTGGGATAGTAGATGGCGCCGTTGGAAGTCAGATTTGGTTCTTTTATCAGAAACACAAGGACTTTAATGTAAATATATTATTGGATGAAACCAGGCTATCTGACTTGGTTTATGAAGCGAACAAAACTGGCGCTTTCCTTATTGGAGGCGGAATTTCAAAACATCATACACTGTGGTGGAATCAATTCCGAGGAGGACTGGACTATGCAGTTTCTATAACAACAGCTTCTGAGTGGGATGGTAGTTTGAGTGGAGCATTAATTGCAGAAGCAATATCTTGGGGAAAAGTAAAGGGAAGAGCAAAACAAACTACAATACATGGGGAGGCAACTACATTGTTACCGTTCATTTATGCTGCCTTATTGAAATAAGATCTATCAATTCACTATTGACTTTCGATTTCAGTTTGTAGTCGCATTTCTATCTATTATTTTTATAGAATTTATTTTGGCCTTATTTGGATCTTGTGGTTGATCATTCTGAATTGTTGGTAATGCAGCAATTTTGTCGACAACATCCATACCATTTACTACTCTGCCAAATACTGTATATTGATTGTCCAAAAATCTCGAGTCATTCAATACAATGAAGAATTGTGAGCCCGCGCTATCTGGATCTGAGGATCTTGCCATCGAAACGATTCCTCTATTGTGCGGTATGTTACTAAATTCTGCCTCAATTTTATAACCAGGGTCACCTGTTCCCCATGCGGCCATGTTTGTGCTATTTTTTGTATTTGGATCTCCTCCTTGAATTACAAATCCTTTCACAATTCTATGGAATGTGGTACCATTGTAGAATCCAGATTCTGCAAGTTTCTCAAAATTTGATACATGGATGGGTGCCACATCTGGAAAGAATTCCATAGTTACAGGACCCTGAGCTGTATCTAGTACAGCCAACTTAGATTCATTATTTGATGTCATAGTAGTATTAGTCATGGGGGTGTTTATTGAAAATTTCTCTTCATTTTCAACAATTTCATTATATGGATCCGATGTGGTTTTAGGTACATAGTTATGGTTGACTTCATAAATCAATACTGCGAAAAATAGACCCGGCGTGTTACTCTTAAAGCTGTCAGAAGAGTATACAAGTCTCAATGGTTGTTCAGCAGTTGCATTTTGTGGATACTTGATGTCTTTTGAATAAATGGCCATCGCTCCTGGTTGATATTCTGCTGATGGGGCGCCATTTAGTATATACGAGACAGGAGTGAAAGGTATCAATTGTCCAAGTAACGTACTGTTCCAGAAGAAGGGTGTTGGAGTAAACCCGTCTTGTTCAAGGTACCTATTTTCATCAAATCCTCCTATTCTGATAAACCACTGTTTTTTGCTTTCGTCTCCGCCATTTCCTAAAACATAAAGCTCACTATTATTAATCCCACTAAATCTTTGTCCGACAATATATACAACAATATAGTCAGATTTTAGATCTTGTGCAATTTTAAGACCGTTATCCGTCTGATCCATAAACATCTTGGCAATAGTTGCAATTCGTGTTTGGTTTATTGTAGCGTTATCAGCCAGACTAGTTCTATTTCCCACTGTTGTAATCCAGTAACCGTAATCCCACCAAGATGTAATTACTGAATTGGAAGATGTATCAGTAGAAATCCAGTTTAATGCGTTTATCCAATCATTCGTTTTGACCCTAAATCCTGTACCGCCATTTGCTATGGAAGGGGGAATGTCTGCTGAGCTCAACCAATTTGAATTTTGTGGATACAATACGCCATTGTCTAGGACAGGAATTGAAATTAGAAAAACCACTATTACAGCATATACTATTTTTATTGGTCTGTCCATTTGAGAGGTTTTTTCGCCTTCCCCCTTTCTCTTCTTTTTATGCGAGGGTTCTATTGCCTTGTAATTCATTATCGTTCTGGTGATTTCGTAAAGACCCAATCCTGCCAAGAGTATTATTCCAATAGATGAGAATACAAGTAATCGTGCAAAGGTTGCGCTTACGTAAACTCCGGTAATGCCAATTATCAGTGCGAAAATTGACATGTCATTTCGGCGTCTGAATGCCATAAGTGCCCCAAATCCTGCAAACATTATCAGAATTGAATAATCAGTAAAGTATTCTACCAATGTTGGAGTGAAATGTTCAGCAACGGATTCTACGAGAGGAATCTGAGAAGAGAGAAATGGATTAATTGCGTTTAGATATCTGAATGAGGATACATAGAAACTTCCCGATAGAACAATTCCAATGGCAATGGCGAAAAAAGCTCCAATCAAAATCCAATTGTTTCTTATAAAAGTATTGGATGAGCTTAATTTCCTGACAATTGATGAAGCTATCAAAAATATTGTTCCTCCGATGAGAGCAATGCCCGGGAGTCCAAATACAAAAGATAGACCTGGTCTAGGAGACATTCCAGCAGCTAACACTGCCGCAACCGTAAACACAATGGCGACAATTAAGGGGACTTTGATATCATTTCGTAGGAAGGTTACTGCAAAGAAGAATAATGAAATTGGGATACTAAAGTATTGAATCCCGCCCCATGAGGCATTAGCAAGCCCTAGCAATAATCCTCCCGCAATTGCTTTCACAATAGCCATCCTGGGCTTGTGTTTCATTGCAGATATAAGTAAGTAAAGCGCCAAAAGCCCGAGGAACAGACCAAGAGGTTCAGACTTGAACCAACCCAAGTTTCCACGTTGAATAATAGCAGGAGTAAAGGCAATCAGTAATGCGGAAAACAATCCAGCGGTGGTTCCACCAAGTGATCTTACTAATGCAAAGACAACAATAGTTGTTAATGATCCTATTACAACCGGAAAAATGATTGTAAAATCTAAAATAGAACTATTTCCTCCAAATATCTTGTATAGATACGCTGCTGTTACGTGTAAACCAACTTGTGATGTCTTTGGTATGTCTCGACCGTCAGGATACCAAGACATGTTGTCATGCCACTTTAGATATGCTTCAAGCCCATTGTCTACAATATACTTGGTTGCTCTATAATCAAAATACGGATCAAATTCATTGAGATAATAACCGTACTTTATTGGAAAAGAACGCATAATGAAAGCTGTTGAAAATGCAATAGCTAGTACTGCAATAATTAACAAATGACGTACATTAAATTTGTAATTTCCAACATTTAACAAAACTCTGTCGCCGGATAACATAATAATGCATGTTGATTTCACTCATTTTTTAACGTACTGGAAATAATCTGAAGAGTATATTTTCTAAAAAAAACTATGGCAAAATATTTTTCTAAAATTTTTTTTCATTATGTTGCTAACAAAAGAAGGGGGGAATTAAGAGGGAATAGTGACTGCGAAAGTATTACCTCTTTGACTTTGATTTGGTTCCTTTCTTAGCAGACTTCGATTTCTTTTTAGCTGCCATTTGCAATGATATTAGAAAAACAGATCGTATATAAGTTTTAATTTTTGAAAAAAATTTTTGTTATTCTGACTCTAAAATCTCCGTTTTACATACTGTGACCAGTTCTGAGAATCGTATCGCATCTTTTTTATTACCTACGATTGTACCATAATGCATTGGAATTGCAATTTTTGGGTTAATCAATTCATTTATTGCGTTTGATGCTTCCTCGGCAGTCATAACATAAGTTCCGGAAACAGGTACTAGTGCAATAGTTGGGTTTGTATCTTTCATTTCTGGAATGACATCGGAATCCCCAATGTGGTACAATCGATCATTACCAAACTCTACAATGAATCCGATTTTCTTATCATTCTTTGGATGAAATTCCTTATCAACATTGTATGCCGGAACCGTTTCTATTTTCAAATCTTCCACTTTCACACTATCGCGAGGATCAATGCCAATTGATTCTTTCACATTTAGAGCCTTTAGTTGTGATAGACACTCCTGAGCAGAAACAATAACCGTTTTTTCATTAATTATATTTTTTAAATCTTCTATTGATAAATGATCAAAATGATTGTGGGTAACAAGTACAATATCGGCGTCAGACACGTGCTCGTGTTTTTTGCTTAATTTGTAAGGATCGATGTACACCTTCTTATTTTCATATATGATCTTGAACCCAGCATGTCCGGTCCATGTTATACCAATATTATTGTACTCGAACATGCATAATTAGATATAGATTGCCGATTTAAAGCTACCCTTCAAAATATCGATTAGCTATTATCATTTTATTTTTGGATAGTGTTATTGTTGTTACCTCAGCCATTTTAAGTCGGTTCAATAGTTTACCATCCAGAGTGGCCACACCAAATCTTTTGTTTCTGGTTGCGTAATTAAGAATATCTTTATCCACATTTTTTGATTTGCCAATATCTTTGATCTCAAATTTCAGTTTAGATATACGAATTGCACTATTTGCGATCATTGATTTCTTTGGCCCTGACTTTTTTTCAATTAAATCTAGTTCATCAAGAACAAATGTAGGTACAATGAATTTTAATTTGCCAATTTCGCTTTCAACCTTGTCCAAGCATTTGATAGGATTCGAAACCAGTGCAATGATAAAACTGGTATCACAAATTATTTCCATTTATAGATCCTCTAAGAATCAGATATTGAATAGACTAGCCTTAATTAATTAGTTTCAATTAATTATATAGGCATTCAGCATGACTATTCAAGTACATCAAGTACAGAGTCAGAAAAAATTATTATGATTCGGATGTAGATTCTTGAATGTAATTTTCAGTATATCAAAAAGTTCATTATTAAGACTAAAGATTATTCATTAGACTAATTGAAAACAATAGAAACGGACATCATGGTAGATTCTAATCCTGACAAGATTTGGGACATTCTTACTAATTTTAAAGAATACGAATTGTGGAATCCATTCATGACAAAAGTAGTAGGAAATGCGATTTTAGGATCTAAAATTGAAGTCAACATTAAGACTATCAGTGGAAAAAAAAGAACCTACTTTCCAATTATAACCAAATGTGAAATAAACAGAGAGCTTAGATGGAAGGGTAAGTCATTTTTACCTGGTATTTTCGACGGGGAACGCATTTTTGTCATTGAAAAATCCAACGACAATAGAGTTTCATTCTTACACAAAGAAGTATTCAAAGGGTTGGGTGTGAAATTAGTTGGGAACAAGTTAGATCAAGATCTCAGGGAAAGTTTTGTTAAGATGAATAAAGCTCTAAAGGCAAGAGCTGAAAATACCTGAATGAAATAAGCTTAAATACTATTTTTTTCATGTTATATGGGAATTTCCAATCGTCTACATTCCATAACTAATGTTTGCATGTCATTTTCTAAAACATTCCGAAGTTTATTATTGTAAATTATAGCTGCGGGATGTACCGTAATAAAATAGAGCCTGTTATCTTTTTGAATGAATTTGCCACGATTTCCAAGTATTGAACCGCCACCAAGCAATGATTGATAGGCCGTTCTACCTAATATGCAAATAATCTTGGGAGAAACAATTGAGATCTCTCTTTCAAGATAACTCTTACAAACACGTCTCTCATCTTCCGTTGGAACTCTATTGCTCGGTGGTCTACATTTTACGATATTAGTTATATAAATTCTTGATCTTACTAGTCCTACTTTGGCTAATGCTTCATCAAGGATTTTTCCCGCCATTCCTACAAATGGTTTACCTTTCTCATCTTCGTTCCTTCCAGGGGCTTCTCCAATAAACATGATGTTTGCTTTAGGATTACCGTCGCCAGGAACCGCATTAGTTCTATTTATACACAGGTTACACAATTTGCAATTGATAACCTCTGATTTTATCCGATCGATTGAATCGTTAGAAATACCCATGTTCTTTGTGCTATTTCTTAATATTGATACTTACTTATATTATCGTACTTCGCATCATGAAAAAATTATTATAGAATCTATTCATTATATTATGATACCATTGAGGATAAAAATTGTTTCAGAGTTACGATTCGCAAATACAACACAATTTGATCATACTTGAAAGGAAATATCAAGTAATTCAATTTCATTACTCCCTTTGACAAATAGTTTTAACTATTGATCATTATTAACATATCATGTATTTTATAATACGATGAGTTCAAAAGTAGATCAGTTGGAAAATCAACCAGACTTAGCGGGCGAATTGAGAGATTTTCTGAGGAATTTCGGGAGTAATAAAGAGAGAGATGAGGCAATCATGGGGAATAAAAATAAGGATAAATCTACAACGAACATGAAAATGATAGACTCGAACAAAACTCCTCATGAAAAAATCAATATTGAAATAGATCTAAATCAGAGAACAACGGTTTTCAGTAGTGATCCATCTATGTGGATTTGAGTTCATGATAACTACTGTGCAGCAGTTCTGAATGATATTGATCTTTTTCCGGTAACTAGAATATTTTGGAGTAACCAGATACATCACACGTAAACATGTCTGAGACAATCATCGCAGTTCCCATTTGTCTATCTGATATGATTTAAAAATGATCATTAATTAGAAATTAACTAATTGAGTTCTAAATCGGTTACATTAGAATATCATAGAGGAACAATAGTGATAAAGGGTCTTGATAGTTTACCTTACTCAACAATAGATTCAAGGACAAATTCCTTGTGTTCATTTGGCAAATACTATAAAAAAATAACTGAATATCTTGAGGAAAAGAACTTAAAATATGAGGACCATGTATTGGATTTGTTACCTCTCGGACATCTTCCAAAAATTAAGGTCAAGCTACGCGATTATCAAAAAGAAGCAATAGAACATTGGTGTAAACAAAAAACGGGATCTATAGTTCTTCCTACAGGAGCGGGAAAAACCATAGTTGGTTTAAAAATTATTGAGATTGTTAATTCTCCAACACTGATCGTCGTCCCTACACTTGACCTTGTCAAACAGTGGACCAAGATTCTCTCACAAAGTTTCAATATTGAAATAGGAAATATCGGTGGAGGTACCGAGAATATTCAAGCAATTACCGTATCGACTTATGATTCAGCGTATATTAAAGCACAATCGATTGGGAACAAGTTCCTCTTAATAGTATTTGACGAGGTTCATCATTTGCCAGCACCATCATATAGACTAATTGCAGAAACCTTCGTAGCACCTTACAGATTAGGTTTAACAGCTACTATAGAACGCGAAGATCATTTGGAAGAGGATTTTCCATATTTGATTGGAAAATCCACATTTCGAATTTCAGCAAATGAGCTAGCCAAAAATAATTATCTAGCAAACTATACTATAGAAAGAAAACAAACATACATGTCAAAAGAAGAATATCTGAAATATAAAGAAAATATGACCATATATCACACATGTCTAAAAAAAATTGGGTTAAAGATGAATTCCTATAACTCCTTCAAACGATTAATCATGATCTCATCAAGAAACAATATGGCCAGACGCGCCCTTGTAGCAAGAAACAAAGCAATTGACATAGCTCTCAATAGCAGATCTAAAATGAATGAGATTGCGAAAATATTATATGAAAATAGAGATATCAAGACAATAATCTTTACACAGCATAACAAACAGGTATATGAAATATCAAATGATTTTCTTATCCCGTTTATTACATACAAGTCTACTAAAGAGGAAAGAGAAGACGTCCTTAGCGGTTTTAAGGACGGTAGATATAATGCAATTGTTACCTCAAAAGTATTGGATGAAGGAATCGATGTTCCTGATGCACAACTGGGGATTTTGGTTAGTGGGACTGGTAGTAGTAGAGAGTTTATACAAAGATTGGGCAGACTATTGAGACCAAAGAATAATAATAAAAAAGCAAGATTAATTGAGATTGTATCCAGTGGTACATCAGAAACATTAACTAGTGAAAGAAGACATAGAAATATGCTGAAATAAATTTACATATCTTAACTCGATTTGTAATTTTTGTTCCGAAATAGAACCTTATATTAGGTTCCAAATGATGTCAACTTTAGCTGGTTATTTTTATCTGAAAAGTCAATAGTAGACTTTACCATTTTAAGAGTACTACTGTCTTTGGAATCTCTTATATAAATCACATATATCAATGCGTAGTTTTTCTTGCTTGTTTTTCTTATCACTCTACCAATTCTTTGTGCTACCTGATTAAAATTTGAGCTATTTGAAATTATTATTGCTATTCTGACATCAGGTATGTCATATCCAATCTCAAGCGTATGAACAGATAGCAACGGAAAGTATTCTTTCCCCCAATCTTCTAAGATTTTCTTTCTTTGAGTAACGGGTATCTTATTATGAATAGATCTAGATGATATTCCGTATGATTCTAATGTTTTTTCTAGCTTCATTATTGAG
>Ga0193740_1000139_pt1 | contig 20913 bp, 14 predicted proteins | sample L2s1metaG_FD_145072 | JGI IMG/M metagenome (GOLD analysis project Ga0193740, IMG submission 145072) | Soil microbial communities from a riparian zone of the East river system, Colorado, United States - L2s1 | ecosystem: Environmental > Terrestrial > Soil > Riparian zone | place: USA: East River... | reverse complement strand
GCTATTTTTGACATGGCTGCTTTGGCTTCTTCAAGACCGGCGCCCATTTTCGCCATTGCGAAGCCTGAAAAGAAGTCGGCTTCCAATTCTTTTGGCAGAGTACTGCCGGCCCCATTTACCACGTGATTATAATAGTGATGTCCCATCTCATGGGCAAGTACGCTTATGGATGCCCACTTGGTCCCGGTATAGCTGTCGAGGCTTTCCAGGAAGCGATTGTCATAAACAATATACCGCTGGCCCCTGATAATAGTGGCATAGGCATTATTAATTCCATTTTGTTCTCTTACCTGGAAATTCTCCTGCCAGTTAACGTGATCAAGCATGGTATTAATGTAAGAACCGGCTTCATAAACTGAGGCAAAATCCGAACGAAGTGAGGTTGGAGGATGGATAAATCCACATTGGTTTACTGTCTGTGCCATCAATCCAAGAGTACCTGTAAATAAAAAAAGAGAGAGTAAAAGTTTTTTCATGCTGATTTGAATTTTAATAAGAGTGTTTGACTACAATGCAAGACAAAGTTTAGCCGGTTTGTATCTTTTAAGAAAACGATTACAATTGGGAGCGATATATCATTGGAGGGCTTCACAATTCCTACCGTTGAAAGTTAAAAAGGCTCGATGGCTTTAACATCTACCAGATTTTGCATTAACCTTCATCGTACGTGGGACCGTGTTTGCAACTCCACGGCTGGTTTATTATTTTTCACCGGGTGCATACTGAATACAAATGGACCATACGGATAGCTCGTTTACCTCCCGAATTTGTTAAGAATATAACCTATGCATCAAACAAAGGCAGTTGTCCCGGGGCGGGTTTTCTTACAGCGGTTTTCTCTCCAAAGTTTGAAACCGAAATACCGAGCAACCGTACTCTTACCTCATCCGGCTCTGTGGAACTCAACAAATCTTTTGCTGTAGAAACGATCAAGTCAAGATCATCAATAGGTTCATGGAATGACCTGCTCCTCGTGATGATTTTAAAGTCGCTGAATTTTATTTTCAGTGTAATGGTTCTGCCCTTCAATTGATGTTCCTGCAATCTTCGGTGAACAATGGGAGCAATTTTTTCCAGGTGCTTATTCATTTGTTCAATCGTAGTGAGGTCTTCGGGGAAGGTATCTTCTGATCCAATTGATTTTGTTTCCTGGTTGGGTTCAACAGGCCGTTCATCAATTCCTCTTACAATGCGGTGATAAAATCTTCCAACCTTGCCAAAATGCAGTATGAGTTCTCTTTCACTCAGCTTTTTCAAATCTGCACCGGTAAATATATTCATGCTCTTCATCTTTTCTGCAGTTACTTTTCCTACACCGTAAAATTTTTCGATTGACAGTGATTCAATGAATGATTGAACTTTGGAGGGTCCAATAAAGGTTAGCCCATCGGGCTTCTTCATATCGGATGCAATTTTTGCCACAAATTTGTTGACGGATATACCGGCAGATGCAGTTAAATGAAGTTCTTCCCTGATCGCTTTTTTTATCAGCATGGCAATATCAATGGCCGAACCAATTCCCTTTTTGTCGTTGGTAACATCCAGGTATGCTTCATCGAGTGAAAGCGGTTCTATTAAATCGGTATATCGATGAAAGATTTCCCGCACTTGCCTGGATACCTCTTTGTAAACATCAAATCTTGGACTGATAAAAATGATGTGAGGACATAATTGTAATGCCTTTTTCGAAGGCATGGCTGAATGAACGCCAAACTTCCTGGCTTCGTAACTGCAGGTTGCTACTACTCCACCCCTTCCTTCGGGTGATCCGCCAACAGCAATGGCTTTGTTTTTTAATTCCGGGTTATCTCTTTGTTCTACGGACGCATAAAATGCATCCATATCAATGTGGATGATTTTGCGAAATGATTGATGATCTCCTGCGTCCATCGCTTTCAAAATTCCTTAAAATTCAGTTATGAAAAATTCTTTGGTAAAGTAAGAAGTTCACTAAGGTTAGTTATGTAGGGTTCCGGCGATTGTGTTATTCCGAATTTAATATTTTAGTCGCCTGTTTTTAATTGACATTTGCCTCTTTTGTTAGCCAAAGACATCGTCAACAACTTTTTTTATAGCGAAACTTCTTATTAAAATGAATTCTTTTCTTTTTCTCTTGAAAGAAAAAGAAACAAAAAGTTCAAGGCGATTCCCTGCCTAACTGCGTCACGCAGGCAGGGATGCGGAACTTTTTTTAGAAGGACTATCTCCACTGCCGAATCGCCAATTGGAAGAGTCATTTGAAGCGACGGATTTAGGAGTTAGATTCCGCTTCCTGCCGTGCGACGTTTTGTGGAGGCGCTGAATTTTTCACTGCATGTTTTTAGTTCCCTAATGATTTTACAAATGAAAAATGAGGCGCTTGACCAGTCATTGTATTCGAACAGTTTGCATTTGCCTCTATTAAAGCTCTTATTTGTTTAAGCATTTTGATGGTCGCTGATCAAACTTTCATTAAATCATTCTCCCAGTATTATAAAGGAAAAAAGAACAACCATCACTTAACTTTCTGCCCGAGCCCTGCGCTCCGGCGGCATGATGACTGAAAATAAGACGATGCAAGCCTGAACGCTTTCCTAATTGTAAACGCAGTGAAGACTGTATACACGACCAGGGCACAGTTAAAAGTGATCAAGCTATCGTGGCCTATGTACAAATAAAAATTATCGGAGTGTTGCAGTGGCGATGGCCGGACGGGCTCGCGGAGCGATTAGCGCCGTCCTAGACCTTTTTGTTACTTTTTGGGGCAATGCCAAAAAGTAAATAAAGAACCAAATAGCTTTAAATATATCAACCGAATAATAAAACTTACTCCTGGAATCAATTAACAATTTTACAAGTCTGATTTTACCGGAAATAAAACAAATCCTGAAAACAGGTTGATGAAACAGATCCCAGCATAGAGGCTGAAGATGTAAAAGAGGAGATTTAATCAAATTTTTACGGGTTGAAACATATTGAGAACGACCGATAAAAAACTAAACCGGGGAACCACAGGCGTTGGTGTTATCTGATTTTGAACCGGATTTTCAGCCGGAGCGACTGTAGTATTGTTTTTAGCTTTAAATTCCACAAGTACCATTTCAATCTCATTAGGCTTGAATGGCCCATGAATATTTTTCTTTTTAGGCTCGATACTGATATTGACCGTTTCTATTTTTTCTTTAAATAGCCACAATGACTGATAGTCAGGAAACGTGAGTGTCACCTTGCTCATAAAAAAAGGTTTTGATGGTGTGGCGTCGAAGAGAAAAGCCCCCGGTTTAATGAGGGCTTAACATAGGATTACATAGAAGTACGATTAGCGCTAACTTAAAATTCATTGGTACCAGATTTATCATTGGTTAACAACTTACTTAGTAAAGAGCCCTCTTTGGAAAAAGAAGGCCATTATTTTCAAATCCTTTTGAATTTAATTTATGAAATACAATTTCTGTTCCTATTATTCCACGATGTTTAAATGCTTTAGAAAATGCAGGAAAGCATTAGGGATAAATCTAATAAAAGCAGAGTTTGTTGATCTATGTCTACACTTGTAGTTTATGAAGATTAAAATTAACCAGGGGTATATCAGGTGCAGGTATTGAGAGAAATCGATTTTTTTGCGATTGACAGCACTGGTTTATTTCTCCGAAACACACCGAAAACCTGTGTGCTCCAAACCCGTGTCAGGTGATGATTTCATCCGGGAGGAAACGCGATACCCTTTACAATAAGAAGGAACACACATAAAGGAGCCGCCACGAAGAACCCGTTTAGCCAATCCCGGTTCCATAGGATCATTTGATTGTAACGGGCCTTTCGGATTTATGGTGGCGCCGTCGTTTAGTTGACTATAATAATCACTATCATACCAGTCGCTACACCATTCCCATACATTGCCGGCCATATCGAACAAACCATAATCATTAGCGGCAAAACTTTTTATAGGGGCAATTCCCTTGAAACCATCCAATCCTTTGTTATTGTTTGGGAAATCGCCTTGCCATGTATTCGCTTTTGGTTTGCCGTTCTCTATACCTTCATTACCCCATGGGAAGGATTGATTGATCTTGCCTCCACGTGCAGCATACTCCCATTCAGCTTCAGTTGGCAACCTTTTTCCCGCCCATTTTGCAAAAGCATTCGCATCATCCCATGAAACATGAACAACAGGATAATGATCTTTTCCTTCAATCGAACTGCCAGCACCCTGTGGATGACGCCAGTTAGCCCCTCTTACCCACGACCACCATTGCGAAGGATCGTTCAATGAAACAACATGTTGAGAACATTGAAATACCAATGAAGATGCGGCAAGCATACTGTCTGGCGGCTTTGGTGTGTCAGCTGGCACCTGTTTTTTTATCTCCTCCCAGTCAATTGCTTTTTCTGCTGTCGTAACATACCCGGTTGCTTCCACAAACTTTTTAAACTGTGCATTGGTAACCTCTGTTTCATCCATCCAAAAACCGCTTAGTTGCACTTTGTGTTGAGGGTATTCATCAGGGCTACCTTCTTTATCCGATGCACCCATTACAAATTCACCTTTTTCAATCCATTTCATGCCCTGGTGAGAAATTATTTCTTCAAATGACTGAATAGAACCTATTGAAGTCATCGCAATTCGTGATGGAATTTTAGAGCAACAGGAGATCAGGTCTTCTTTTTGAAACTCACGATGATTGTTATTGATATTCGCTACACCGCCACAACCCAAACTTGTCCATACCATCACCACAGAAACAATGGTCAGTTGACAAGAAGTTTCTACGATTTTATAAAGGGAATTATTAACTGAATCATTTTTAGTAATCATAATGGTGTCGCAGGTTGCCTTAAAGAATGAGTAACGGGTTTATCAGAAAACACAATATACTCAAGGTTTCTTATCTCATATCGATCGTCAGGATTTAAAATTTTTACAAGAACTGCATGTTTGCCTTTTGGCAATGGGTATTTCCAGCTTACTTCAAGCCGACGTGTAGTAAAATCAGTAGGAAGTACAGGACTCTCGAGACTCTTACCGTCGAGGTATACTTCTGTTTTAAATTCATAATTGGGACTGTTATTGTTTTTTGGTCTCGCATCACCCCTGAGAATAAACCCGGTGCCTTCAAATTCAAAAGAGATTTCTTTTCCATCCTTTATCACTAGTTTTTCTTTTGCTACAGGATACAAACCGGGAAAGCTTTTTTCAAACCGTACTGCTTTCGGCCTTTGAGTTCTAATGTAAATTTTGTTTCCACTAATACTTCCTCCATTCCTTTTAATGTTTTCAATGGCGTGCCGATATCCTATATCATAAACATCATTTAATGATATGGTGGTGTATTTAAAGTCGATATCCTCAGCGTCTTTCAATCCACCCTTCCAGTAATCCGGTATTTTAGCATATCCCAGCATGGTTCCTAAAATTCCTGCTGCCGAAGAAGGATTGCAATCCGCATCCTGACCTGCACGTGTGGCTATTTCTAGAGTTTTGGTGAAATCACCCTGTCCATATAACAACGCCAGTACTACATAAGCTGAATTAATTGTAGCGTCGATATTGAAGGGAAGAAAAACACCTTCCGGACAAGCGACATCGCTAGACCATTTTTTCTGAAGCTCAAACCATGTTTGATGCCAATTGCCTGGAAATTGTTTATGCCATTTGATGACATCAGCAATGCATTTGTAATAATTGCTTTGTTCAGGAATCGTCCTCAGTGCTTCTTTTACGATATAGTTCACATCCCCGGAAACAAAGGCCAAGGTGTACATCGCACCGAAATAAACCCCACCATACCAACCATCACCATAATTCATGATGTGCCCGATTTTATCGCTGATCTCCGAAGCTGTATTAGGCATACCGGGGCTCATTAGTCCTGCATAATCTGCTTCAATCTGGTAATCGATATCATCGGCATGAGGAGAATTGAGCCAATGCCCGGTTTGCGGAGGTTTCATTCCATTAAGTATATTATACCGTGCGGCCTGGTTAGCATGCCACAAACGGTAACCCGCATGTGCAAATGCATATGCAAAGGAATCCACTGGTGCATCAAAGCCTAAACGTTCAAAAACATCTACGAAAGTCAGGTCCATGTAAAGGTCATCATACAATCCGGGAGTTTCGAGCATTGTTTTTTTCACATAACCATCGTACCAAAGCAGCGGTTGATATTCCTGAATAAATGTTCCATTAAATCTAAATTCATACGGACCCCCAAAGGTGACGCCCTTTAATCTTATCTTTTAATACTGCTTCACTAATAATAAGTGTATCGCCGATTCTAAAACTTTTTTTCAACTGTCCATCCGTAAGTAAGGGAACCAGGACCAGTAAGCAAGAAAAAAAACGAAGTAACTTATTCTTCATAAAATCCACTTTTTACTAAGATCAAAAAAAGATATTTGCCATTAATTTTTTGAACACTGATTTTCTGATAAGGAAGTTATTCGATGTCGTTTTGTATCCAGGTCAGTCGCCATGTTCCGGGAACTTTTTCTCCCGCTTCGTAGTAGGGAAGAAATAGAAGGGGTTTATTGCCCGGTACTTTCAATTCATACCGCTGTCCTGTCATTCCTGCCACGCTACTAACGGGTGTGAATAACCGCTCTGCATCTTTGGACGACAAACGAAAATTCTTTTCACGATCTTCTCCATTAATTAAACCATTGGCCGCATATACCAAAGGCCCCCGTGTAAGTGCCAGCCATTTCACGCGATAAATATCCGTGGTTCCCTGGGGAACGATTGCAAACTCCGATTGCTCCATCATTTTTAACCGCATAGGGAAAGTAATTTCCACCACATTCGCTTTACTCCATGAATTGTTCAGAGTATAATAAGAACCTGCATTGATTCCTTCAGTAAATGCCTTGCCGTCCACTTTAATTTCTGCACCGCTGGCCCACTCGGGTATGCGGATATAGAGCGGAAAATTCCCTTTTTGCGTGCACGAAACCTGGAGCCTGATCCTTCCATCAAAAGGGTATTGAGTGGACTGCTTAATGCGAACGGTATTTTTATTGTCTAAAACAATTGAAGCCTCACTTTCTGTAAAAAGGTTCAGCGCAATACCTTCTCCTCTTTTTGAATATACGAGTGGTGTAAGTTCTTCCAGTGCCATAACGCCACTGGACGGACAACAGTCATTGAAATTTGCGACATGTTTTTTACCATTGGTAAACGTGTGATAACTCCAGTCGATGCCATTTGAAAACTGTGCACCCAACAGCGCATTATAAGAGGCACGTTCAATCTCCTGGGCATATTTCGCCTCCCCTGTCAGATGCAGAAGTTGCTTATTCAATTGTATCCACGACATTGTACTACATGTCTCAATAAAACCATAGGGATCCCAATACCCTTTTACATTGAAACACTCCTTGTGCTTGCCGATACCTCCCCAGGGCCCACCTGTAATGGTAAGGTGGTAATCTTTAATATTCTTCCATGCTTTTTCAATAGCTTTTAGATAATCCGGTGTGCCGGTAACTTCATAAAGCTTTGCAAGGCCTGTTAAATTCCAAATGATCTGGTAGGCCTTACCGTCTGCCACGGTTTCCACATCCCGATCATTTAACATGGAAGCGACCAACTTTAAACCTTCCCTTTCTTCCACCTGTTTGACGATCAATTGAGCAAAATCCAGGTATCGTTTGTCGGCTGTGACCTCATATAACTCCACCACGGGTTCAAGAGCAATAGTGGCAGAGTAACCATATCGTGTACCATAATTGGTGATGTTATTTGCACCTTCTCCAAACGTTTTTAGCAGCAGCTCGCCGATCCTTGTTGCAGCAGTCCTATATCGGGTATTGGGAAAATATCGGTCGACCTCCAAAAGTCCCATGATCATACAACTAAGTGCCCAGGTGTCCCAGGACCTTCTGTGCAGTTTTGATTCTTTATTGGTTATCCTTAATTCAGGTGAATAGGATGCCAGGTAGCCATCTGCCTCCTGGGTATTTGCCAGGTAATCTGCCGTTTTAAAAAGTAAAGCTTTCAACGCTTGATCACCTGTACGCTGTGCCGCGATGGCAGCTGTATAAAGCCATTTGCCCCCGTGCTCACCATACCAGTCTGTGGTTGTGTTTTTCTTTCTCTCTTCAACGCTGAACATTTTTATCAGTTGACCGTTGTTCCACTCAGGTAAAACACGAATGCGTCCTTTTTCAGCCAATGCTATCGACTCACCAAGCAATCCCAGTACAGCAACGGTTGAGGGATCGATAAATTTATCACTTGGCTTTACACCCGGGTTACTCTGTGCACATAATTTGCCGAAGCACCATACGAGAATTAAAAGAAGAAGTAGTTTTCGCTTGTAGATTGATGTTAGCATTTCACAATACTTGAAAAGTTATTTGCTGTTGGCGAAGACAGGGAAGAATACAATCCCTTCCAGCCTCCAGTTCCCGTGATACCGGTTATCGAGCGATCGTCCGCCGGACAGATCACCGGTTCTCACCAATTTAAAGAGCTAATTTATTCGTTGTCTATTTTGATAAACAGACCGCTATAGGCCTGCATAAATCAGGCACCCAATTCCTGCTATAAATAAAAGAAACATCCCGGTAATTAACCCGCTGGTTCCTTTGGATGCCCCCCTGAATTCTTTCCAGATAAACACACCCCATAACGCTGCCACAAGAGTGGCACCCTGGCCAAGCCCGTAAGAAATTGCGGGACCTGCTTTACCTGCGGCTATCAGGTTGAACGAATTGCCCAATCCCCAGATCAGTCCACCCAATATTCCAACAAGGTGCGTTGAAAACCTTCCTTTGAAATATGCAGAATAGTTTGTTGGCGGACCCTGGAAAGGCCTTTTCATCAACATGGTATTGAACAAAAAATTGCTTAGGAAAACACCAAGTGAGAAAATAACCACCGCGGTATAAGGTGTCATTTTACCAGCCTGGGGCTGAACAAAGTTTTCAACATCCATAGAAGCTGCAATAAAGCGGTAAAAGAAAGACATCAGCACACCGGCTACTACGGAAAGGATAATTCCACGTGAAGAAACTTTTACGTTCGCCCTGGAAATCTTCGTGTAGGCTATAGCGTTAATAACAATTGCAAACAGCACAAGGATCACCCCAACAAAAAGTAATACAGGATTACCTTTTTCAGACCCAAGATAGTTGATCAATACTCCCAGGATAAGTGCAATACCAATACCTACCGGAAAAGCAACAGCCATTCCTGCAATTGCAATAGCCGCGGAAAGTAAAATGTTGGCCGCGTTAAAAATAACACCTCCCAACAACGCCAGGCCCAGGTTTTTCGCATCGGCCTGCGCAAGATCCTCTGTAAAGCTTCTCCCCGCCTCGCCCATACTGCCGAGTGTAAATGCCGAGATGAGGGAAAAAAGAACAATACCAATAACATAGTCCCAGTAAAAAAGTTCAAAACGCCAGCTCTTACTGGCCAGCTTTTGTGTATTGGCCCAGGAACCCCAGCATAGCATTGTAATGATGCAAAAGATAATGGCCTGGGTATAACTTTGTACAACAAACATAATTTTAAATTTAATGGCGGTTAGTGAATCATTCTTTTTCGGTTAATGATGGTTGTTACCAATTAATGTTCTTCATCCGGATCTCTTTCACCATTGCCAGGCCATTTCAAAGACGGGTTGTATTTTTTATTGGCCGTAGGCATTTGCGCACCCACATTTTTCCTCCATGCATGCAAAAGACCTTTTAACTGTTTTACTTTTTCTGGTTCGGTTTTGGAAAGATCGTTTTGTTCGGAGGGATCATTTTTTAAATTGAACAGCTGCACGGTATTATTCTCGTAATACTCGATCAATTTATAGTCTCCCAATCTTACAGCCCCGCCGGGACTTTGAGCGCCGTGATTACTGTAATGGGGAAAATGCCAGAACAATGGCTTTTGTTTAAGTTTTTCCATTCCGGACGCATCACCTTTTAAGGCAGGAACCATGCTCATTCCATCCACGCCGTTGTTGCCTCCGGGTTTTTTGTCAACACCAAGCATATCAAGAATCGTTGAATAAAAATCAGTGCTCATCACTGGTACGTCTAATTGCACTCCATGCTGTCCCTGACCTGGCCAGTAAATTACCAGCGGCTCCCGGATACCTCCTTCATAAAGCCAGCCCTTTGCCCCCCTTAAAGGAAGGTTGGAGGTTGAAAAAACTTTATCTACATCACAGGGAGCGATTTTCTTGGCCGGGTTACCAAAATTTGCAGCCGACATCCCGCCGTTATCTGAAAAGAAAATAACAATGGTGTTATCAGCGAGTCCCATTTCGCTCAATCGTTTCATCACAGTCCCAAAGCTTTGGTCCATACTCTCCACCATAGCGGCAAATTCCGCATTATCCTGGCGTTGCTTGATCTTTGCAGTACGATCAGGAAAGATCTTAATTCCCTGGTGAACACTGTCCTTTAAAAAAGCAGTTAGTGCATCCCTTGAATGAGCATCTGCATCATCGGGATTACCTTCCAAAATAAATGGTGCCTGATTTTGCTTAGGCAGTTGATTTCGTTTCCTTTCATACTTTACAACAAGATCCCCACGACCCTGTATTGGATCATGTACAGCAAAATGAGAGAGGTAGAGGAAGAAGGGCTTGTCTTTATTTTTCTCCACCCATTTCAGGGCTTCATCAGTAAGACGGTCAGTAAGGTATTCACCATTCACACCGCCCTCTAATCCTTTCATATTATAAGGTGAAAAAAAGGAACCATTGGGCCATCCCTTGTTCCAGGCTGGTACCTGTACATCGAAGCCCTGCCTTTTCGAAGAAGCAGAGTCTTCGCCCAAATGCCATTTCCCAAAAATCGCTGTAGCGTAACCGTTATCCTTCAGCACTTGTGGCAGGGTCTTGATATCGTAGGGAAGATGCTGAACGGTTGGTACCGTTTGCAATTTCTGAAAAGAGAAATCCTTGCGCCCGGGCAACCAGTCTGTAAGTCCTAGCCGGGCCGGATACTGGCCTGTGATAATGCTGGCCCGGGTGGGTGAACATACATGACAAGCGGCATACGCCTGGGAAAAACGCACACCTTTTTTTGCAAAGCTGTCGAGATGGGGAGTCTCATAAAACGGACTTCCATTAAAACCAACATCCATCATCCCAAGGTCATCGACAAGAAAGAAAACAACATTAGGTCTTTTTGTTGTATTTGGGATTCCACCTTGAGCCCAGGGGACAGAAGTGCAGATACTACCTAAAAAAAAGAGTAAAAATTTTATTCTGTTGGAAAGTACAGACATAGTTTTTCGGTTATAGTTACCAGTTAGGGTTTTGAGAAAGGTTAGGATTCAGGTCTCGTTCCTTTTGCGGTACAGGAAAGAGGTAATGCTTGTTTTTATCATAAGTATTGGTCCATGCCTGCACCTCTACAATCTTCACGTTGCCACCAGCGTCAGTGTAGGTTAGACCCTGAATCTTTCCCGGCATTACGACTTCCGCAATCTTCCACCGTCGTATGTCAAACATTCGCAATCCCTCGTAGGCCAGTTCCACCACCCTTTCATTGCGGATAAGCGAACGTAGTTCTGTGGCATCTGTCGTTGTGACCACGGGCATATTTACATCAGCACGTTTGCGCAGCGCATTGACAGCATCCAGTACCGATTGATCAACCTGGCCAGCTTCTACCTTTGCTTCGGCATAATTTAGTAGCACCTCAGCATACCGTAGCACAATCAAATTAATTCCGCCATTCGTTATCTGTGCCAGGTCTTCCTTATTGACATACTTTTTTAAAACAAATCCTGTGTTGGAGGACTGAAAGGAAGAGCCAACGGCGTCTGTAGTACCACTGCCCGGTTGTGGCTTAAACAGCTTACCGTCTGGTAAAACATCATTTGGCAGGAAGACAGAATATTTCAGCCGTGGATCACGATTGACATAAGGATTTTTAGGATCATAACCACTTGTGGGATCTGTGATCAATTTTCCGTTGGTCATAGGGTATGCATCCACCATTTTTTTGGTTGGCACATACCGGTTCTGACTATTTTGCTGGCTGAAGGGAGCCATTAGCCAGAATACATTATTGCTGTATGTGTCTTTTACATATTGGATATCAAAAATGACTTCGGAGTTGTTTTCGGCAGCGTAGGTAAAAAGTTTTTCGTAACTAGAATAAAGTGAATATACATTAAGGTCCATAACGGCTTTGGACGCTGCAATAGCATCTGTATACCTGCCCGCCCACAACATGGCCCTTGAAAGAAAAGCAAGTGCTGATCCTTTCGTTACACGACCCTTGTCTTTTTGTGTAGTGGGCAACGCGGCCGCGGCTTCAGTTAATTCCGTTTTGATAAAATCGTAAACCTGGGATGCTGGCGTTCGTGTCAATTCCCTGCTTTCTTCCAGTGTAATTTCAGTTGTAATTAAGGGTACGTCCCCATATAGTCCAACAAGGCGTGAGTAATAATAAGCCCTCAGCGTTCGTACTTCTGCTTTTAGCCTTGGAATCAGTGTAGCATCGATAGCCTGCACTTTATCTACATTAGCCATGAAGGTATTGGCAGAACGAATGCCGGCATACGCATTGGTCCATTCGTCCTGGACCCTTGTATTCAGCGGATCGTATTGCCCTTTTAAGATTAAAGATTCAGACGAAGACGGCGCATTGGTATGACCGAAATCTGAAATTCCATCGAGATAAAAATAACGTTCTGCATTTCCCAGGTAGGTATAAACAGCATTCGAAGCAAGTGTCGCATCTTTTTCTGTTTTCCAATAAATATCCGTGGAAATGCGATCCGTGGGAATGGTTTCTAATAGGTCCTTTTTACAACCGGCTATAAACAAGCTGGTGGAAAGTAAAAGGAATAATATTTTAAATTGATTGTTGCGTTTCATGTGTGATAGTTTTAAAACTGGAGATTGATACCAACAGCATAAATAGAAACCTGTGGATAGTAATCCTGGAAGCCGGAGGTGCTTTCGGGATCAAGATGCCACTCGTTCATTTTAGAAATGGTAAGAATATTGGTTGCCGAAACATACACACTCATTCTATCCAGGTAAGCCCTGCGAATAAGGTTTGCCGGAAGCGAATAAGACAATTGAAGGTTTTTTACACGCAGGTATGAAGAATTAATTACCATACGGTCAGTAGAAGCCTGGTTGCGCAGATCCTGTTTCGTAGGCCTTGGGAAACGGGCATCTGTATGAGTAGGTGTCCAATAATTATTTGTATAAATATCGGGCGTAAATCCTTCAAAATTTCCCTGTTCACCTAGTGCTCTCGCTACTCTCATTCCCACCTTGGCAGCGCCCTGGAACAGAATATTAAGTCCAAAATTTTTGTATCCAAGGTCAAAGCTTCCGCCATATGTGTATTTCGGAAAAGTGTTACCGAGATATGTCATGTCCGCGGCATCAATCTTTCCATCACCAGTCAGATCCAGCACTTTTACGTCTCCTGGTTGTGCAGGCCGCATAAACTGTGGATAGCTCTGTGCTTCTTCCTTGGTCTGGAAAAGGCCACCTGTTTTATAACCCCAGAATGAGTTAATTGGATAACCCTCGGCAATGATATAACGTGGATCAATATCCGAACCTGTAATATAAGGACCGGTGCCTGCAAGGTTAATTACTTTATTATTGTTGATATTAAAATTGAGGTTCGCATTAAATAACAACTTGCCAAACTGGTTTCGGCCACCAAGTGTAAACTCCCACCCCCTGTTGTCTACCCTTCCGGCATTTTGTGCAGCCGGCTGAAGTCCAAGAGTACCCGGCACAGGAAGGACAAGCAAAATTCCATCTGTTTTTTTAAAATAATAGTCAACAGAAAAGGAAATGCGATTGTTCAACAAAGCCCCGTCAACTCCCAAATTGGTCTGCGTGGTAGTTTCCCAGGTAAGATCTTCATTGGCCATCCTGACCTGGGTGTAAGCCTGCACCGGGGCACCACTAAAGCTATAGGTTAGCAGGTTGAGGGTGGCAAAATAACTATAGAGATCCACCGCCTGGTTACCGGTTTTACCCCAGGAACCTCTTAATTTAAATTCGTTTACAATACTGCGCAGATCGTTCCAGAAGTTTTCCCTGGAGATTCTCCATCCCGCTGAAAATGATGGGAAGAAACTATAACGATTGTCTCCAAGAAAACGCGAAGAGCCATCATAGCGGCCATTGGCCTCAAAAAGATATTTATCTGCAAAACTGTAATTCAGCCTTCCAAAATACGAACGGAGGCCCCAGGTTGTTTCTCCGCCACCATTGTCCTTTGTAGCATCGTTAGTACCCTGGCCAATGGAAGTAACATCATTGTTGTAAAAATTTTGCCGGTATGCACTTAGCTGCGACACGTTATTATGAATCTGTGAATAGCCCACTAATGCGTTGATGTTATGTTGCCTGATAATGGTTGTATAATTTAAAAGAGTATTCAGTGTTAACTCTCTTAATATATTTCTTGTTTCAGTGAGCCTGTTAATGGGTTGAGATCTCCTTACGACGGCTGGATTATAATAATCCCTGACCTCGTAAGCGTTCACATAGTCCTTACCGGAACTCAGTGAAAATCGTGCTGCGGCCTGAGGAATGAATGTGAGACCTTTGACGATCTCCCACTCTGCCTTTACATTACCAGTCAAATAGTCCACAATGTTTCTGGAGAGACCTCCTGCTTCTGCAAAGAGCAAAGGGTTGTTTCCCTGTGGCCCTATGCCATAGGTACCATCAGGAAATTTTGGCGTTGTCCAAATGGAATTCTGCATCATTCGCAGGAAGATATTTGTGACATCGTAGGGTGTATAGGAATTTTTATAACGGTAATCAATATCTGCACTTGCCTTAATGTGGTTGGATATTTTCATGTCGGTATTCAACCGGGCTTCCACCATTTTGGAGTTGGTGTTGGCTATGATTCCATCCTGGTTCTGGTAACGCATTGAAAAACGTGCTCTCAGGTTTTCGCCACCTCCACTGAGAGCTACTGTGTGATTGGTTTGCGGCGCGTCCTTGTACATTGCTTCGTACCAGGTAAATGGAAGGGGATTCTTATCGCGGTCGGTACTGTTGACATAATCCAGGATTTGCTGTTCCGTATATTTTGGAGCGGAACCTACATTGGTGAAGGCAACATTTTGAAGTCGCATATAAGCTTCCAATCCCATGTGCACCGGCTGGCTAATAGCCCTTTGGATTCCATAATAACCATTGTAGCTGACAGCAAGCTTACTACTGCGGGCACGTTTTGTGGTGACCAAAATAACACCATTGGCAGCACGGGATCCATAGATTGCCGTGGAGGATGCATCCTTTAACACTGATATATTTTCTACATCTGCACCATTCAAATCAGCGAGCGGTTGTTCGATACCATCCACAATTACAAGCGGGGCATTGGAGCTAAGAGTGGTGATGCCACGCACACGCATCACTGTATTTGAGTTGCCGGGAGCACCACCCTGGTCCAGGACCGTTAGACCCGGTAACTGGCCCTGCAATGCCTGGTTAAGACTGTTTACGGGTCGCATGGCTACCTCTTCTCCTTTTAGCGAACTAACGGCACTGGTCATACTCACTTTTTTTTGTGTGCCATAGCCAATTACTACTATGTCATTCATTCTATTATCTGCCGGCAATAGTGAGAGTGAAAATGAAGTGGTTGTTCCCACTGGCACTTCCTGCGATTGATAACCGACATAAGAAAAGATAAGTACCGAGACGGTAGAGGGAACGTTAATTACAAACTTCCCTGAAGCATCAGTTGATACGCCTCCACTACCTCCTTTGACGGAAACGCTGACACCTGATAAAGCTTGTCCCCTGTCATCCTTTACAATTCCAGAGACAGAAATATTTGACTGGGCAAAAGAAGATAGTACAGTGAATAAGCTCAACACCAGAAGGCTGCTTTTATAAGCAAGGGTCAATTTTTTCATACAGCAATTTTATTTTTGGTGAGCAATCGAAAATTAAAGGTTGACAGCAGCTAGTTTTTGTGCAATTAGTTCAGTCCTGTAAGGAATAGAGGATTGTGCCCCCAACCGTGTAACGGAAATAGCCGCCGCCTCGCAGGCAAAGTCTACTGCTTCTTCTAACTCTTTGCCTTCCGACACGGCCACCGCCAATGCACCATTGAAGACATCACCGGCCGCCGTCGTGTCGAGAGTTTCCACCACACGTGCATTGACAGTTGAGCACTCTCCATTTTTGCAGATAACAGCTCCCATGGCTCCCATAGTGACAACAACGTTGTGAGCGCCCATAGAACAAATTACCTGTGCCGCTTTTTTGGCCGATTCCAGATCGGTGACCTCTACACCAGAGATCATTGAGGCTTCTGTTTTGTTTGGTGTAAGAATATAAATACACTGAAGCACTTCAGTGCTCAATAAATTGGCAGGGGCAGGATTGAGAATTACCCTGACTCCTTTTGCACTGGCAAACTTTACAACATAGTTTACCGTATTCATAGGTATTTCCAGCTGAACGAGTAAAATACCGGCACCTGCAATTTGCGCAAGAGCCGCAGCCTCCATGTCGCTGCTCTGCAAATTGGCATTGGCACCCGAGGCTACAACAATACTGTTTTCACCAGCCTTATCTACAGTGATCAAAGCCACACCGGAAGGGAGATCTTCGTCGGAAAGAATGTAACGGGTATCAATACCCTCATCACTAAATAACTGGGAGAATTGTTTTCCAAAAACATCGTTACCCATTTTAGAGATAAAAAGAACTTCGCCACCCAGGCGTGCCACAGCAACCGCCTGGTTTGCACCTTTTCCTCCCGGGTTCATAAAAAAAGATCCTGATAAAACGGTTTCACCAGGCACGGGGATATGATCTGTTTTCACTACCATATCCATGTTGGAACTACCAACGACTACAATTTTTCTATTTTCCATAAGCAAGTGTTTCAATCGTACAACCAAAAATAGATGGGTTAACAACGGATTAAAAAACCAATTTTAACAACTGTTCCTGTTTCCCAGGAAAGGAAAATTTAGACTTTGGTTCCTGTACTTTACTAATTTTCAATTCTTTAGGTAGAAATATTTTTTGATTTAACTTTGAAAGACAAGCTTGCTTATGACTGTGACTTCCCTGATTAAGCTCGTCAACTCCCTTTCGAGCTCCGAAAAAAGATATTTCAAACTGCATTCCCGGCTGCAAAGTGGAAACAAAGAATACCTCGTTCTTTTTGAGCTACTTGATCAGAATAAGAACCTGGAAATCGTTGCACTTAAGAAAGCCTTTCAGGAAAAGGCTCCCCGGAAATCATGGGACAATACCTGCACATACCTCGGGAGCGTGTTGGTGGATTCCCTTGTAAGGGTTAAAAAAGAAAAAGATGTATTCTTCGATCTTTTGTACCAGATACAGGAAGTTAAAGTATTGACAGAACGTTCTTTAGATGAAGAAGCATTTAAACAAATTAAAAAATTGCGTCAACGGGCGGCCCAATTGCAGCAGCACTGGATCGAGTATTATTGTTGCCGTTATGAACTCAATTATTACGCGGACAATAATTTTCCTGCACTTACAGATGACATCCTTATCAGGCTGCAAATGAAAGGCAAGGAAGTTCTTCGAAATTTAAACCACATACATGACCACGCGTCTCTTTATGAATTACTGAAATTCCGGTTGATCCATGCAGGAAAAATAGTTTCCGAAGAAGGCAAGAAAAAATTGAACGATCTGATGTTAAGTGAAATGGTACTCGTATCCGGTAAAGCAAAAAGTTTTTCTTCCCAAAAGCTGCATCTGCTCTTTCAATCTTTTTTCTTTACGGATATAGGTGACTATCATTCTGCCGCCAAATCTTTTTACAAGCTCAACGAACTTCTTGAAAACAACCAGGGTTTGTTAGATAATCCGCCTCTTGATTACTTGTCAGCGCTTAATGGCATCGTGGATAGTCTGCGTATGTTAAAAAATGATTCTGAAGTAAGTTATTACCTGGACAAGATCAAAAGCCTCGACCAGTCCTTTTTTCCCGAGTTCTTTCGTTACCTGGTGCGCAAAACCTATTGTATACAGCAGATTGTGACCCTTCTGCATTCCGAAAAACTGGATGAAGCCCTGGCTTTTGTTAAGGACATCCCGACAGATGTATTTGACAATTATCCGATGGTAGACGAGGAAAAACAAAGTGAACTTTATTTTTACTGCAGCCTGGTTCATTTCAGCAACCGTGACTTTAAAAACGGCCATTTGTTTCTAAGTGAAATCATGAACAGGGTAAAACTTTCGCCACACTTACTTATCAGTAAGGCCGTGCGGCTACTCAACATCGCTATCTACTTTGAAAAGCGGGATTTGTTTCATCTTGAATACGAGATTCGATCCTACAAACGTTTTTTTACACAGGCAAAGTTGCTGAGGACTGAAAAACTTCTTTTTAAAGTTCTTATGTCCTCTACAGCTCATGGAAGATTACGCCTTATGAAAAACGAAAAAAGAAAAATCACAAATGAATTAGACCTTGTAATCAAGGATCGTTATGAACTTCAACTTTTAAAATATTTTGATTTTGCCAGGTGGACAAGATTTAAAATTGAAGGACAAAAATGATTTTTGATAAACGAAAGGATTTCATAACTTATGAAAAGATGAGGTCCGACAGCCTACTATCTTTCTACAAAAAATCTTTAATGCTTTCCAGATATTTATAACCGCTTCCTGTATTTAAAAACAGAACAGTTTCCTGCTCGGATATCTTTTTGCCCTTTGCCAAACGTTTGATTGCTTTCCACGCTGCAGCTCCCTCAGGGGATAGTAACAATCCTTCCGTTGTTGCTACCTCTTTGATTCCTTCAATTATCTCCTGTTCGCCCACCGTTACTACTTCTCCACCTGAAGAATCAATGACATCCAGCATTAAGTCCATTCCAAATGGAAAAGGAACAGCGAGCCCACTGGCAACCGTAGGCCGCGGTAAAAAATTTTCTTTCCAGTTTGAGGGTTGATGCAATGCCCGGGCAAGTGGTGCGCAGTTTTGAGATTGTACGGCGATCATTTTAGGCAATGGTTCTTTTATCCATCCCATCTTCAGCATTTCATGAAATGCTTTCCAGATACCAATCAGTCCCGTTCCGCCTCCCGCCGGGTAAACTATAATACCAGGAAGCTGCCAATTCAATTGTTCTGCAATTTCATAACCCATTGTTTTTTTGCCTTCCAGCCTGCAGGGTTCTTTCAATGTGGATACATCAAAATAATTATTGTGACGTTTAAGTTCCTCTACTTTTTTTGCGCAATTATCTATCAAACCATTCACAAGTATTAGCTCTGCACCCAGTATTCTACATTCTGTTTGAAAGATACCCGGTGTATGTTCAGGCATTACCACAATGCAATGCATATTGGCTTTGGCACAATAAGCCGCTAATGCTCCGCCTGCATTACCCGCCGTAGGAACGATTAATTTGTCAATTCCCAGTTCTTTTGCTTTGGATACGGCTGCACTGATACCTCTTGCTTTAAAGGACCCCGTGGGATTAAAAGATTCATCCTTCATGAGCACAGTTGAGATATTATTTTTCTCAGCCAACTTGTCGAGAGAAATAATTGGTGTACCTCCTTCCCGGAGCGAAACGATATTTTCTTCATCGGCTATTGGTAACAGTGAGCCGTAACGCCACATGGAATGGTCGTTAGCAGTGATCAGTTCTTTGGAAGTAAATTCATCAATATGGTAATTAGCCAGCAACGGTTTATTACAACAGGAAGAAATGGTGTTAACGGAGTAGCCGGAATATTTTTCTCCACACCGGGAACAAATAAGATGTGCGAATCTGTTTGTGGTAAGTTGTGTTTTCATAAGAAGCCTTCAATTTGTACCAATCGTATTTGTAATATACGAACAAACTAACTAAACGTTTAAACATGAAAGCAGGCCGTTCAGTGCATGGTGAGTTTCACAGCCAGGAAGACCAGTCGCTACCAGGTCATATAGCATCTGTAAAAAGAATTTTTTTCCTGGCCGCCCCAGGTACTTTCGTAATTCATCCAGGTCCTATAAACACAGGGTGCCGGCAACTTCTTTTCTTACGAAGAATAGGGATGATTCAGCTTGATCTAAAGCTTCTTCGTATCAATCTCCATTTAATAAAAAAAAGGCGCTGATAAAAAATTGTTCAATTCTTCATTCATCAGTCCGGCGTATTAGCAGCGGTGCATGGTTTTTGTCTCTCTATTCAAAACATTATCTATGAAACGCATCAATGTATTATACCTGGGCCTGGCTTATTTTATTACAATTGCTACATTCCAGGCCTGTACTGAAGCACCGAAAGGTGATAGTGCAACGATTACAGAAAAGCAGCAGGCGTCTGAGGCCAAGGGCACCATGTTCACAGCCGATACCAATGCTTCCCGTATAAGGTTTACAGGACACGGAGTGGGTAAAAACCATCCCGGTGTTTTCAAACTTTCATCGGGTACAGTTGGTGTTGCGGGTAATGACATTACCGGTGGCGAATTTGTCATCAACATTAAATCCCTTGAGCTCGAAGAAAAAGGAGGAATGTTTGACAAGAAGCTACATCCGCATTTAATGAGTGGTGATTTTTTTGACGCGGAAAAATTTGGAACGGCCAAATTTGTCATCACCAGGGTGGAGCCTTACACAAAAAATGCAGCGGATACGTCTATCATTGAAGGAGCCAATTATAATATCAGCGGAAACTTCACATTAAAAGATGTAACGAAGAACATCACATTCCCCGCGAAAGTTGACATTGATGGTAATACTGTGAAAGCGAAAGGCAATTTTGATATCGACCGCAGGCAATGGAATATGAATTATGGAAACGACAAAACACTTGGTGATAAATTTATTTCTGAGACAGTGAACATCGAATTGGATTTACAGGCGAAAAAGCAATAGTTATTTAATCGCATGTGAAGAAAAGGTCCCTGACATCGCGGGGACTTTTTTTATGTGTGTTCTGGTGTACATGAGCAAACCAATATTTTAGTTTGC
>Ga0193740_1000138_pt1 | contig 20946 bp, 36 predicted proteins | sample L2s1metaG_FD_145072 | JGI IMG/M metagenome (GOLD analysis project Ga0193740, IMG submission 145072) | Soil microbial communities from a riparian zone of the East river system, Colorado, United States - L2s1 | ecosystem: Environmental > Terrestrial > Soil > Riparian zone | place: USA: East River... | reverse complement strand
GGACCCCATGAGCACTGAAGACATACATCATGGCTAAGATTATTCACACCGACAACTTCGCAGGCGATTACCCCGACGAGAAATTCGTCACCGGCTTACCTGTGATGAACGCAGAGCAGGCAAAGGTCATCTGCGACGCAATCAACAGTACGCTGCACGAGACGACCGACCGCTGGTATGCAGTGGTCGAGGACGACTACGTGCTGCAGCCTGGCTTCGAACCATGACTCTAATCGAGGTCGCTACCTGCGCGGCACGCATCCTCTTAATCATCGCGGTCATCGTATGCGCTATAACGTTTTTCTACCTATTCTTCTCTGGGACCCCAAGATGAACCTCCCCGACTGCATCTTGACCGGGTGCTATTTCCACGACCCGCTGCAGGGCAAGTTCGTACGTGGCGATCTACACCGCCTAGCCGGTGTTTACATCGTGACAGCCAACACGGTCGAGACGAGCAATACCGACTGGCACTACGGGCAGCCCCCTAGTGGCGACATGATTGTGAGCGCCTTGCAATCTGCCTACTTCGAACGCCGTGGCGTCATTGTGTTCGCCGCCAAGGTGACCGAGTTTAATAGGCGAGCTGAGGAATACCTGGCTAAGTGGCGGTTTCCAGAACCAAAAGGTAACATTACCTAGCTCAGGAACAACTTGTTCCACTTCAATTAGCGGTTGGGCTGGTTTGGCAGGGTATCTGGGATACATTACATAGGTCGCAGCAAACAAGCGGCACCTAACACCAACCCCAGAAAGGCACACCATGTTTTACGTAGTCACCAAGAACCTCAACGCAACCGGCCAACGTGTTCTGCTGGCATCTCTCGGCAATCGTGAAGAAGCCCGCGAGTTCGCCCGCAACAACGAAGGCACAGTTAAGACCGAGGCAGACTTCAACCAGTTGACCGCTGATGGTAAACTGGCCGCTCCCCTCCCCGCAACCCCAGCCGATGAAAAGGAACCCATTATGACAAACGAAACCAGCCCCGCCGCCGACAAGACCGACGACGTCACCACCAATGTGACCGCTCCCGAAGAGCATCCCGTTGCCGCCGACGAGTCCATCATGGGCGCTGCCGAGAAGGTCGCCGGCGAACAAGCCAAGCGCACCACGGTCGGCAAGAAGGAAAAAGAAGAACCCAAGCGTGTGAAGACCGCCGACGACGTGCTGGCACGTGCCCGTGAGCACGCCAAGAACCTCGACAAGCTGGTGCGCACGAACCAGATGTCCAAGGTCGACTTCGTTCGTGCCCTGGCACTCTGGGAAGATAAGGCTCTCACCCGCGGCGACGCACTGACCATCACGGCAGACCGCGAGCTCGGCATTGCCCCGGCAACCGTGAGCACGCAGTTCCAGTACGCTCGCAGCCAGAAGTGGGATGCCCATCAAGAGCGCGCCGAGAAGCGTTCGACCGAAGCCGAGGCACGTGAAGCCAAGAAGAAGGCCGACGAGGAAGCCAAGGCCAAGGCCAAGGCTGACCGCGAAGCTGCTGCCAAGGCCAAGGCCGAAGAAAAGGAAGCCAAGGCCAAGGCTGACAAGGAAGCCAAGGAAGCCAAGGCCAAGGCCGACGCTGAAGCCAAGAAGACGGCAACCGCCGAGTGAATCAACCGCGGGGCTTCGGCCCCGCTCTTAACAGAAAGCTAGAAATGAAATCAATTGCAATCCTCTCCCTTGCCCTCATCTCCGCCAGCGCGTTCGCATCAGCCGATGAAGACGTCGGCACATGCATGGCCTACATGGTAAAGACAGCCCGTGGCGAAGCCGCACTTCAAGCAGCGATGAATATGGCAGCTAATGGAGCCGTCGCCTTGCAGTACGCAAAGATCTCAATGCGCAAGCCGCTTGAGTTGTCAGAAGGTGATGCCTGCCGTCGCATCGGCATTTACCCCAGCAAGTGGAAAGTCGGCAAGCTCAACTAAACCAGAAAGCAAACCATGGCCATCGACCGCGCAAACAAACCCTACGACCCCAGCGACAACAAGCCAGGCACCACTTTCAACAGGCCGGTCAACCCGACCTACCTGGGCACCACTGAACCTCCCCCAAAGCCCGGCGTCTCTGGTGGCTTGCTGGCATGGGTTCTCACTGCTGCCGCCATCACAATCATCATCGGCAGTGCCCTGTTAATGCTTTTCAGGTGAAGCACAACGACAAGCCTGTGCCACGCGAGAAGCCAGGTCCAACTCGCGACAAGCCTTCCAGGCCACCGGAACCAAAGCCGGTCGTCTGGGAGCGGGCAACACCGGCTGACCTGGCAACCTTCGATCCGGCCTCCAAGGTCTGTACCATGAACTGCGGGCCTGCCAGCGGCGACCCGCGCAGCTACGCGGAGCGCAAGTTTCTCTGCGACGATTGCATTCCAGCCTGGGCAGGATGCCCGGCAGTATTCGTGCTATAATCTGGTCATGAACAAACGTACCCTCTCCGACCTACAACAACGCTGGCTCGCTTCCAATTGCGAACGCAGCCAGTTCCTCAGCTCTATTGCCGTGCAATACGGTGAACGCGGATGGATTTCTGAAGCTCAGTATCAAGCCCTGGCCAAGTGGGCAGCCAAAGACCCGAGTGTCAGGTGGTAAAAATTTAGCGCGACAGTACCCTGGCTAATGGGGTACTTTCGGGCTATAATTTAAGCCCCTACACCAGAAAGGTAAATTCATGAAATTGCACGTCATCCCTATGTCAGAGCGGTCAGACCATCCCTACTATCCGCTCACGGCTGCTGGCACAGAGGAAGAGCTCACTGCAGTAATCAATCAAGTAATTCTCGACGACGAAGACCTGGAGGTTAAATCAGTACGAGGCGAAATCATGGGCGTACTGCCCGCGGATGCCAGCCTGACTGATCTAGTCAGATGGGTCAATCGGCACAGCATGGACCTCGAGGTCGTGTTGGAAATTGACGACTAGCAAAATTCTTTTGGCCCCAGCACAGTTCTGGGGCAAATCTGGGGTACATTAACTCATCGCCGAACGGTTCGGCGAACAACAGAAAGACAGAAATGACCATCAGCCTCCTGAACATGACCCCGACCAAGACCTATGCCACGCGTGAAAACGCTGTCAAGGCAGTTGAGAAAGCCTTCGGCCCGCGGATGGCACAGGGCGGCGAGCGTCTGGACTTCGTGATCGTGGCAAACCCTGAAGGTCGTTTCTTCCCTCTGTTCCTGGGTGAACGCGCAATTCAAGGCGGCGTCCACTTTCACTTCTGCGTCGCGAACTAAAATCAAGAAGGGGGCACAGCCCCCTCGAGGAACAAATGTCGTATTTCAAGAACATTCCTGCACGCCCGAACTGCATCTACTGCGGCAAGCCCGTGGCCGACGAGGCCTGGGACGAGGAGTCCCACTCGTGGTTCAGCTACGGCCCGAACTGCATGCTGTCGCACCCGCAAGGGCGCTACGCTGTGCGCATGACCGAGGGGGATTTGTCGATCATCTACTCGGTCAAGCTCACCACGATGAGCCGTGCGGTGTCGATGGCGGACTACCTCACCAGAATGAATCCGCAGTACAAAGGCCGGGTGACATTCACCGCGGTCGACCTTGGCAAGGGCGTTGCCCATGAGTGCAAGACCAACCATCACTGAGAAACCAAAATGAGCTTCGAAGATTACAAACAGAACATCTCCGCCAAGGCAAAAGAGCTCCGCCGCCAGGAGGCACTCGCCACCATGCGCCCGCTCTACGACGCGGCACGCGCTCAGATCCTGCCTGACTTAAAACAACACGGTCTAGTCGAGGCCATTCTGAGACACGAAAAGCGTAAGCTGGCCATCGACCTGGCTGTCAGAGATACATCTTCTAACAATTGAATGCGGCGAGGCGGCGGGAGCTGCCTCTTTTCAGGGTACATTAACTCATCGCCGAACGGTTTGGCGAACAACAGAAAGGCCTCCAAAATGAACTCCTCCTCCAACGTCCTCGCCCTCGTGTCCAAGCTCGCCAAGGCTGGCTCCTCGCTCACCGTCCACGCTGCCCGCGGCAAGAAGCTCGAAGGCAACTTCCGTTCGGCCTACATGGCCAGCCGCTTCGACGCCCTGCGCGCCCAGGCAATCACCGCCGCTTGCTGGGAATCGTACTGCCACGCAGCCGGTGTTGCCGTCGAGTTCACCGGCGCTGACTTCTTCGTGGCATAATCAAGTTTCCCCAATCAACACCGCAAGGCACATCATGTACGCAATCTTCGAAGACCTGGCTCGCGCATACGTCGGTCCGTTCCGCACACAAGAACAAATCGACGAACACTGCAAGTTCTGCGAAGGCCGTGGCGACGGTGCTGTGTACCTCGGCAACGTCAACGACAATGAAGTCCCGGCCGACGCGTTCACACTCACACCCGAGCAGGATCGCTTCACAACTTTGTTCTAACCCCTCCATCCCCCCTTAAGGGGGGAAGGTAGTCCCGAAATATTTTCAATAGAAAGCACATCATGACAACATCCAACATCAACACCGAGCGTGAGTCCGTCCTTCGCCGCGTTCAGAAGCTCCTGGCCATCGCCAACGACGACCGTGCCAACGAGCACGAGGCAGCTGCCGCTGCTGCCCAGGCTGAGAAGCTCATGCGCAAGTTCAACATTGACTTCGCCCAGGAGATCGCCAACGACGTGCGCAAGGGTCACGGCGAGCACATGGTCGTCGCCGATGTCGTGGCAACCGCCAAGGACAACGGAACGCCCTGCGAGCGCGTGCCAGGCTGGGCACAGTGGATTGCCGTGGCGGTGGCCCACATGCACGACTGCGGTGCCCGTAGCCAGTACACCATCACTGAGAAGGGGCAGGAAGCCTGCATCCGCTTCTACGGGTACGACACCGACGTCAAGGTCGCCTCGTGGACGTACGAGTACCTCATCAAGACGGTGAACCGCCTGTGCAAAGAGTTCCGCAAGCACCCGCGCTACCTGGCTGGCGGTCGCGTCGTGATGAACTCCTACCGTAACGGCATGGCCACGGGCATCCTGCACACGATCGAGGCTGTCGCCGCGGAGCGCCAGGCCGAGCAGCAGGCCCAGGTCGCCAGCCGGGCGCTGGTCGTGGTCAAGCAGCACGCCATCGCAGAGAAGTTCGGCGAGTTCAAGTACGAGTCGCGCACCACGAAGTCGAAGTTCGACCCGGTGGCGTTCCACGACGGCCGCGAGGCTGGCAAGAAGATCGACGTCAACCGCCGCGCCATTGGTGGCCAGGCTGACGACCGTGCCAGAATTGACGAGTACGTTAAACGCGTCGGTCACAACTAGTAACAAAGAAGATGGGTTCCTCAACGTAGGAGCTCATTTTCTGCCCCATAATACACCCATCGCAACACGTTGTTGCGACAACCCCAGAAAGGCAAATCATGGCTAAGCTCCTCGCTCTCACGAACTCCGACATCGCCCGTTCCGCTCCCAGCGTCTTCGCTGAAGAAGCAGGTCCCGGCGCTTCCGACCGCTACCAATTCGTTCGCACCGCCGACGTGATTGACACGATGCGCAGCGAAGGCTGGGAAGTGGTTAGCGCCACGCAATCGCGCACCCTCAACTCCGAGAAGAAGCCCTACGCAAAGCACCTCGTGCGTCTGGTTCACAATGACTACCTCACGGGCAAGCTCGCAGTGGGCGACTACGTGCCGGAGCTGGCCATGACGAACAGTCACAACCGCACCTCGGCCTATGAAATGATGGCCGCTCTGAAGGTGCTGGCGTGCCTCAACGGTCTGATGATCCCCTCGGCAACTTACGGTCGCATTCGCGTGCTGCACAATGACCCGAAGATGATGGACCACATCCTCGACGGCACGAACCTCGTTCGCGAAGTTCACACGAACCTGGCACTGCCCCGCATCGAAAAGATGAAGAAGGTCGAGCTGAGCAAGCAGCAAGCCATCGAGTTCGCCACGGGCGCAACCCTCCTGAAGTGGGGCGAGAAGCGCGAAGACCACGTCGACGGCCTCCTGTCTGTGCGTCGTGCTGAAGATGACAGCAACACCCTCTGGAGCGTGTTTAACCGCGTGCAAGAGAACGCCATGAAGGGCGGCTACGCTGCACAAGACCGCGGCGGTCGCAACATCACCGTCTCGGGCATCCACTCGGTGAACCGTGACATCGACTTCAACGGCAATATCTGGACCTTCGCCAATCGCGTGCTTGACATCGTCGCTAAATAATCGGGTATAATGGGGCTTCGGCCCCATCAACAGAAAGACAGAAATGATCCGCATCCCTACCCTCGCCGCGCTCAGCGCAAGCACCGTTCACGACTACACTGCAGAGGCCTCGAGCCTGGGCCTCCCGCCTGGCAACTGGCCCTCAGCATTCTTGTTCGCCGAATACCTCGGCAACGGCCAGCCCTTCTACCGGACTGGCTATCACATCGAAGCTGGCGACCTCGTCGCCGTCGACTACAAGCAGCACCTCGGCTGTCTCACCCTCCGCGTTTACAACGACTAACTCATGATCATGACCACTGGCAAATACACGCTTTCCGAACGCCGAAGCATCACTCTCCTCGGCGGCTACCCTGTGCGAGAAATTCTCGACCCACAAGGGAAGCCGATCATTACAGTCGCACTCATTCAAGAAAAAGGCCTGATCGATTTGGCCGAACTCCTCAACCATCTCAACAGGGGCATCACATCATGACCGGCAAATTCAAACTCACTGGCGACACCGTGCGCGAGCACCTCTTCAACAAGTTCACCGACGACAATGCCCTCGTCACCGAATACTGCAACGAGGCCGAGCATCAAGAAGGCTACGAAGTCTGGGAGGTCATGTACGAGAACGATCTCGACCAGATCGACGAGGACTTCAAACTGTACCGCGACAACAGTGGCGACCCGGCTGGCACCGGCATCCCAGGATGAACTTCGTCTTGCCCTGGGAGCACTGGTCGAAGCTCGATAAGCGTATGCTGATGCGCAACCTAGCCGAGAGGGTAGGTGCGCGCGACGCCACGCACAACGACATCGAAGAAGCGCTCCTCGTCTACTTCCCCGGCGAGTCGATTGAAAACGACTTATTTCATAGCCTCGTGACAGAGGTATACGCTCACCTAGCCCGCAACCGCGGTGTTGACTAATGGGATACGCAATCACACACTCACTTGCCAATGGCCTCACGGCGAACCTCTCCGTGTCCAAGCCTGGCGTGTACGCCGTCTACGACTCACTCGGCAAGTTCATCACTTACGCGAAGAACCTGGCCGTCGCAAAAGAATTTGCGAAGAACTATGTACCGCTGAATTCCGCGGTATAATCATTCATCGCCCCACACCGGGGCGTCTAACCCAGAAAGGCTCATCATGAAACTCTCCCACGCAAATCGCTTCCAGGCTGGCGACGTCATCCGCGCGTACGAATTCCAACCGATGGCAGGTCGTAACGACTGCTACCACGAGGGCAAGGTCGTTGAGGTCTGCAACCGCGAACATGGCTTCGACGCCTACCTCATCGAAGTCACCCGCCACGTTTTCGACGGCCAACCAGAATCCTTCCGCTCGGGTTTGCAAGTGATCGTGCCTCACCTCGTCGCGTTCCGTGAGTACGCTCACCGCATTGTGGCCCTCTAAAAATTCATGTTGATGGGGGCAGTTTGCCCCTATAATTGAAGCTCACCCCAGAAAGGCAAGTCACCATGACTACAGAATTGAACGAGATGACCATCAGGTCCAACCGCCAGCGCAACATTGTTTGCGTCTTCAAGCGCGGCCCCAAGCAGACCTACTACGTCGGCATCGACGGCCCTCAGCTGGCTGTCTGCGTAGCCGACAACGAGAAGTTCGAACGCGAATTCTTTCACACCCCGATCAAGAAAGTAGCAGGCGTTGAGCTCGAGTACACGCCGGTCGAATTCGCAACGAGCTACATGAAGACGGAAGCTCGCAAAATGATGCCGATAGCGCCTTCGGCCTTGCGTGTCTTGACAGCAATCATCCGTGGCAGTCAGCCAGCCGTTGATAGCGGCGAGGGCGCTGACGAATCACCCCAAATGGAGAGCATCATGACAGCAGCGAAGGACGAAGGGTTCCGCAAGCCCGATGGCCCTGTGGCCAGGGTTCACAAGTTCCTCGACACAAAGTTCGACAAGATCCGCAAGGGCTTGATGAGCCGCAAGGAATGCATTGATGCGCTGGTGGCCTCTGGCATCAGTGAAGGTACGGCAGTGACCCAGGCTGGTGTCTGGGCGCGCAACAACGGCATCAGCTTCGCCAGGCCGGCAGCGGCAGCGGAAAAGAAAGCCGCCGCCAAAGAAGCAAAGGCAACACCGACGGCAGCGGCAGAATAATCCCCGTCGGCCCCGTGGATTGGGGTTGACTTCATCAACCGAACAGGAGTTCAAGTGAATACACTACAGCGAGAGAAAGCGCTCGTCATATTGTCGGGCGGGCAGGATTCAACGACGTGCCTGCTATGGGCTAAGCAACGGTACAAAGAGGTACACGCCCTGACGTTCGACTACGGGCAGAAGCACCGTATCGAGATCGACGCGGCCTCGTGCATTGCCGGCATGGTCGGTGTTGCCTCACACCGCATCATCAACGTGGCTGGCACCCTCCGCGGTCGTAGCCCACTGATCAACCCACACGTCGAGCTCGAAACGTACAACAACTTCGACCAGATGGAGCAGGTGATTCAGAACCGTGTCGAGGTCACGTTCGTGCCATTGCGCAACATGCTGTTCCTCATACTGGCTGGCAACTACGCGCTATCGCTCGACTGCTACGACCTCATCACCGGCGTGTGTCAAATGGACAATGCCAACTATCCCGACTGCACCGAGAATTTCATCGCCGCGACAACCTTTGCCATGCAAGAGGCACTCGGGATGAATCGCGACGATTACATCCGGGCCGACCGGCCGCAGCTGCGTGTTCTTACCCCACTCATCGACCTTACAAAGGCCGAGACGGTCAAGCTCGCCGCCAGCTTCCCAGGCTGGGATAAGGTCATGTCGATGAGCCATACCTGCTATGCCGGCGAAACACCCCCATGCGGGCGGTGCCATGCGTGTGTGCTGCGCGCGGAAGGCTTCAGGCAGGCTGGGGTACCTGACCCACTGATCGAGCGCTGGGCAATGATTAAAGCCCGCTGGCCGAACGCCCTAAAGCAGGGCATCACGGTAGGTGAGATTGCCGTGTTTATGGAAGACCCCGAACACTTCCATCACACGCCTCCACCTGGCACAGCAACCGACAAAGATGCGGAGAAAGCATGAACGACGTCACACCACATCAGAGCACAAAAATCTACTGGAACTACCCTTGCGCGCATCGGAACACCGGCACAAGGGCGTCTGCGCCTTCGTGCACGGGTACTCGCGCAGCTTCCACTTTGTCTTCGGGTCCAGCGATCGCGACGCTTGCGGCTTCGTGGTGGACTTCGGGCAGCTAGGCTGGGTGAAGTCGTTCCTCGATGAATACTTCGACCACACGCTCCTACTGTGTGAGGACGACCCGCTGCTGCCAGCGTTCCGCGCTATCGAGCAAGCAGGCGGCGCGAAGATTCGCCTGTTGCCCTACGGTGTCGGCATGGAAAGCACAGCGCAATGGGTTTGCGAATGGGTGAACGGACATCTAATTTCGAAGTCGTTAGGCCGATGCTGGGTCATCAGCGTCGAGGTACGCGAGAACGACAAGAATTCGGGGATCTATATCAACCCTAGGAACTGACGATGCACAGCCTTCTAGACCCTCCTGTCAAGCGAAAATTCCCAATCATCAACGCAGACGTTAACGCCACGAAGAACTCGTACGAGATGCTACAGCCCGACCAGCTCCTGATTCACAGTATGTTTCACACCATACAAGGGGAAGGCCCATACGCCGGCCAACCCGCTCTATTCATACGGCTGGCGGGCTGCAACATTGGGCTGAAGCAAGACTGCCCGTGGTGCGACACGAAGTTCCACCTGGCGGATGGCCGGGTGACACAAGCACACGATGCCATCATGCACGAGCTGCAAGCGCACAAGTGCGACCTCATCGTCTTCACTGGCGGTGAGCCTCTTTTACAATGGCAACAGATCAAGCACATCATCGCCCAGGTCGACCCGCACTTCGGAATGCTCAGCCGGCCGACCTGGCAGTTTGAGACGAACGGGTTGCTGCTGCGTGAAGAGATGATCGACACCGCACGCAAGCACGGCCACATGCGCTTCGTGTGCTCACCCAAAGTACCGCACACTCGCAGCACGTATTCAGCTATGCCGCACCTCTGGCTCAATAGTGCGGACGTGCTAGACCTCAAGTACGTTGTGACAGCTGACACGGCATCACCGTATTACGACGTACCAGAGGACGCACTCGTCGCTGAGAACGACATCTACATCAGTGGCATGGCTGTCTACAAGCGTAGCACCTTGCCAGGTGAAGTAGCCACCATCTGGGACGACACACTGATCGACCAGAAGGAAACAGCCAAGAACTATCGACACGCTGCACGGCTGGCGATGGACTACAACCGGCGCATGACGTGTCAGACACATTTGTTCGGAGGTGTTGAATGAGCCCACTCGAGGAGCCTATCCCACTCGGTCCATTGCAAATGGTAGAAGCAGTTGAGGATCAACTTCGCATCATCGAAAGCATTGAAAGCTACGACGTGCCATTGCGTGAAGGCATCCAAGAAACGCCGACGCGTGTGGCCGAAGCCTGGCGCGACTATTGGGCCGCTGGCTATCGCGTCAATGTCGATGCTCTGCTCAAAACGTTCCTGGACGGAGCCGACGGTGTTGACGAGATGATCGTCGTGAAGAACATCCCGCTCTACTCACACTGCGAGCATCACCTCGCCGCTATCTTCGGCACCGCTACGGTGGCCTACATCCCGAACGGCCGCATCGTGGGGCTGTCGAAGATCAACCGTGTCGTGGACGCATACGCCAGGCGATTGCAAGTGCAGGAGCGACTCACAGCGCAGATTGCCGATGCCATCAATCGGAACCTCAAGCCAATCGGCGTCGGCGTACAAGTACGCGCACGGCACCTGTGCATGGAAAGCCGCGGCGTGTGCCAGCAGGGGCACTACACAATCACAAACGCCTTGAAGGGGGCAATCAAAGATGACGCAAAAGCACGGGCCGAGTTCCTCGCCGCCTGCAATGGAGGATAAATGGGCACTAGAGAAAGCAGTGGCAATCATCATACTACTTCTCTGGCTATTGCTATATGGTGAAGGTTTATGAACCACGCCGAGGACTTCAATGACTGCATTAAGATTTATGCTGCTGCTCGTTACAACGGTCATCGGGCAGACTCTACAAGCGGCAATCCGATGCAGATTGCTGCTGCCTCCGAGTCCTACCCGTTCCACCTCGAGAGCTATCACTATGTCGGCAAAGGGCAAGTCGATGAAGTGATCCGCCGCAACGGCCACAAGATATTCATGGACTCGGGCGCGTTCTCGATGTTCACGCTGGGTGCCAAGGTTGATCTCGACAAGTACGCACGCTACCTAGTTGCGTCACAAGACTTTGTCGAGATTGCATCGAATGTTGATGCCATCGGTGCCGGCCTCGAGGCGGAGAGCTACGCTAACCAGAAGTACATGGAGTCACTCAAACTGCCCGTGCAAGTGTGCCCCGTCCACCATGCCCGCGATCGAGATGAATGGCTGGTACGGTACTTGGACGAAGGCTATGACTACATCTTCCTCGGCGGTATGGTCCCAGAGGCAACACCGTACTTGATCGACTGGCTTGATCATGTCTTCGACAAGTACCTGGCGAACCCAGATGGGTCACCCCGAGTCCGTGTGCACGGATTCGGGTTGACGACGTTCGAGCTCATGGAGCGCTACCCGTGGTACTCCGTGGACTCGACATCGTGGGTCATGATCTCGATGTTCGGTAGCTGCATCATGGACATCGGCGGCAAGCGTCGGGCCATCTCGTTCTCCGAGAAAAGTCCGAACACCAAGACAGAAGACAAGAGCTTCTGGAGCCTGGACAGCGTGACGCAGAAGTACGTCACTGATCTCCTACACGCAGAGGGCTTCAAGCCGGAGGACCTGGCTACGAACTACGGCATGCGCGACGCGTGGAATCTCCGCTACTTCAAACACTACATGAAGAAACTAGGTCGCCCAACATTCATGCGGTCAGCTGTGACCTTCTTCTAATGAACCTCGAAACTCTCAAGTACCTATGCGCACACACAGGCACGCTACTGCCAGCCTTCCAGAAGCTACACATCTACGACGATGAAAACGGCGATCGTCGTGCCCAGGTCAACAACGGGCGCTATACAGTAGACGTGCCAGCCAACATGCCGCTCTGCACAGTTGATGCCGCGAAGCTGGCGAGTGCCTGGACGGTCTGCGACGGCGACCCGGAGTTCCGGGTAACGGACGCTAGTTTGATGGTCCTGGGTCGTGCCAGGCGGTCCCGTATCGGTCTGTCAGAGGCTAAGGAATACCCACGTACTACCCCCACTCCGAAAACCTCCCACACACCCTCTGGTGTCAGTGCCCTCATTGAACAACTCAAACCCTTCGTGGCCACCGACTCTTCGAAGATATGGGCCAACGGCATCTGTCTTCACAACGGGTTTGCCTACGCCACGAACAACGTCATTCTGTGCCGCGTCCCATTCCCCACGGTGTTGCCTGCGACGGTGATCGTGCCCTCCGCATGCTTCGATGCCGTAACGACAAAGGGCGAACCGATTGACATGGGAGTAACCGATGACAGCGTCACGTTCTACTTCGACGACGACTGCTGGGTGAAGACGCAGTTAATCGCGGCCTCCTGGCCGACCCATGTCGTTGATGGCTATGTGAACGGGCTAGCAGAGACTGATTGGGCAACACCGCACAACGCGCTGGCTGGCGTGCTCGACGCCGCGGTGAAACTGGCGGACATGCGCATACCCGTAGTGGAGTTCCGCGAAGGCGGACTCAAGCTACTAGACGAAACATTCGAGGCGGACGACCTCGAGCTACCAGCAACAGGGAAGCTCAATGCGCGCATGGCGGCATTGGTCTTTGAGCACGCCACGGCTATTCAGTGGCACATCAAACCCGACACACACGCCTTCAAAGCTGGCGAAGTGATCGGACTATTCGGAGGTCAAAGATGACACGCATTGAAGAGATTTACCATCAGATGACAGTGCTCAACACAGAAATCAAAGAGCGCAACGACAAGATAAACAAACTCATGGACGAAGCCCTCGAGCTCGTGATGAAGAGCGTCCAGGAAAATAAACGTGAGCCAGTGCATCACACAGCCTACGCCGACCCGGCAAACATGCATGTACTCGCAGGCACACTACCGCCCAACATTCTGAAGAAATAAATGCTCCAGCGTGACGATTCGATCGGCTTCTTCTGGGAAGAGATCCAGGTCAAAGAGAAGCGGATCAATTATGACCGCCCGACGCCGCCCATTCCTGAAACAGGATGGGTTGCGCCAGGCGAGTTTCCCAGGCTATCTGATGTAAGAGTCCTCGGACTAGACACTGAGACTAAAGATCGTGCCCTCGTTGAAAAGGGTCCAGGCTTTAGGCGCGAAGGTGAAGAGGGTGCACACATCGTAGGCATCAGCGTCGGCACGGTAGACGGTGGCCGCTGGTACTTCCCAATGCGGCACAAGATAGCACCAGAGCAGAATCTCGACCCTGGCCATGTGCTGGCATGGGCGCGCGACAACCTGTGCACCGAGGGCCAGGCAAAGGTCGGTGCGAACCTGTCCTATGACGTGGATGCCTTGTGGAGCGAGGGCGTCCCCGTGAGCGGACCGTTCATCGACGTACAGCACGCAGAAGCGCTAATAGACTCTAATAGATTTACCTATAACTTGGACGCCCTAAGCAAGTCGTACCTCGGCGAGACGAAGGTAAAGAACGAGCTCGCTGCGTGGATTGAACGCGCCTACGGTGACGGCGATCACTACCGTGCACATATCTGGGCGGCACCTGCTTGTCTCGTGGGACCGTATGCAGAGGGGGACGTAGACTTGCCCCTGCGCATATGGGCCAAGCAACGTCCCATCATAGAGCAGCAGCTCATGATGGGTCTATTTGATTTAGAGACCGAACTCATCCCGATGATGGTCCAGATGCGGCAGAACGGTGTGCGCGTTGACATCGAGTACGCCAAGCGCCTGGACGACGAGCTCACCGCGGGCATCCTCGAGGCCGACGCCAGAATCATCGCTGTGTCGGGCGGCACCATACGCGAGCTCAACCCAGACAAGGACATCGGCAAGAGCGACCTCGCAGCATTGTTCGACGCAGCCGGTGTTGCCTATCCGAAGACCGCCACGGGACAACCGTCGTTCGTGAAAGAGTGGCTGGAGCGCGTGAAGCATCCGGCTGGTGAGCTAGTTCGACACCGCAGGCAACTTCAGAAGTACCGCAACACATTCGTCCGCTCGTACATCCTGGACAAGCATGTCAACGGTCGGTTGTTCGCTCTATTCCATCAGCTCAAGGGCGACGAGAACGGTACCGTGTCCGGACGGTTCTCGAGTAGCTTGCCGAACCTACAGAACATCCCAGCACGCGATGAGTATTGGGGTCCGAAGCTCAGAGCTCTATTCATACCAGAAGAGGGCGAGCAGTGGGTCCGCCACGACTGGTCGCAGATCGAGTACAGGTTCCTCGCACACTACGCCCGCGGGCCGTCTGGTGAGGCTGTGCGCCAGCAGTACAACAATGATCCGACCACTGACTTCCACGAGATGACTCTGGACTTCGTGTCGCCGTTCACTGGCTGGGACGTTAGCACACCAATGAAGCGCAAGGGCTGGCGCAAGCCGGTGAAGAACATCAACTTCGGGCTTGTGTACGGCATGGGCATCGACACACTGATCTCCTACCTGGGACTCTCACGTGAGGAGTCCGAGTACATCATCCAGCAATATCACAACGCTGTCCCATTCGTTCGTGCCACGTACAACGTTGCCCAGAAGCGAGCAGCCGAGCGAGGCTTCATCACGACCTTCGGTGGCCGGCGTGTCCGCTTCGATCTGTTCGAGCCACGCTGGGGCAGCGAAGGGTATAACGGCAAGGCCATGCTCTACGACGACGCTGTCGAGACATGGGGACCGCGTGTAGCTCGTGCCTACACTCACAAGGCACTGAACGGTCTACTGCAAGGCAGTGCCGCAGACCTAATGAAAACAGCCATGCGAGATATTCATCGCAGTGGTGCCACGAAGGTCATTGGCGTTCCGAAGCTCACCTGTCACGACGAGCTCGGACACAGCGCCAATAGAAGCCCGCAACATCAGGAAGCAATCAAGGAGGTACGTCACATCATGGAGAACTGTATGACACTGAATGTCCCGATCCGTGCTGATCAAACACGCGGCCCGAATTGGGGGGCGTGTGCATGAACTACGAACTCTGGTCCACCGAGACAGATCGTCTGCTGGGAACAATCGATGTCCCACGACACGTCAGCGAAGAGATCGGCGAGCGTGTGCCACTCAAACTGAAAGGCTACGTCGAGGCATCCAACGGCAAGAAGTACAACGCCATTGAAGCCCTCGTATGCAAGATGAAAATCAACGACAAAGAATATTGGGCTCTTGAAACAAATCTGCCGCTCTACTTTGTCCTGAAGCTCGAAGGCTTCGCTCCCAAGCTAGAGCGTCCCAGCCTGGCGCAAATGTTCTACATCAACAAGTCGAACCAAACAGGAAGCAGTGACTGATGACGGACGACCAAATTGACACCATCTGGCATCTGAAGGTAGGTACGCCAGCGACTATTGCTGTGCGCATCTTTGCCCACGCGTTGCTCGATGCATCACGGGAAGAATTAAAGCAAGCATTTCAACTCGGACAAGACTACTGGCGACTAGCAGACAGCGACTCCCCTAAGCAACAAAGTCGCGCTGAAGAAACACAGGCCAAGTTCGAGGCGCTGCTTAAGAGACATGGATGAGGTCGGCTTCTGGGCCGAGCGGATTCGTCCCAACATCACCAAGAGCTGCCAAGAGCTCCACTTGCGCTTCCATCTCGAGCGCATCGAAAATGTGGTGGCCGATGGAACGCCAGACGTCAACTTCTGCATCGACGGTGTTGAAGGTGGCATCGAGTTGAAGTTCAGCGACACCTCACCGGGCGACACCGCACAGGTGCTAGGCATCCAGCACGGCATGCGACGGTCCCAGATCATCTATGCTTCACGCAGAGTATGGGCTGGCGGGCTATGCTGGTGTCTCATCGGCAACAGGATGGCGACCTGGCTGGTAGACCTCCGAGGGATGTCCCCGGCCGACATGGCCTCCCTCTCGGTCGCCAGTAGCGCCAGGCTGCGCCAGGTCGCTGCCTGGCACTGCGGTCAGCGTATGGGTGGTACCCTACCCCTAGCCCTTATTGAAAGACTGCCAGGGGCCGGCACTACTCTTCCTCTTCTTTCTCCGCAAAAAGTGGAACGTAGCTGACGGCGTTTGCCTTCACGCCGACTGATGTAGCGAACGACGCTACCGCCTTTTGCGCTTCGGCTTTCGACTCGAAGGTCTTCGTCCCCTCTGCGATTACCGTCTCGCCGTTGTCGCTCTTGAAACGCCAGGACCAGACGCCGCTGGAACCTTCGCTGACTTCGATCTTCATGCTAACTCCTAATCTGTTGAACGTGTGCGTGAGCCAAGCGCACTAGGTGGTTCACGACGGCTCGCAAAGGATGACCCGAGCCAGAAGGCTCCGATCGTTGAAAGCGAACCGATGATGGCCGTCACCACAATCAGTCTAACCTCGTCGGTGTAGATTTGTCCACCGCCCTCTCTTAATATTTCCCAAGGGAACAGGACCACGAGCACCATCATGACAACAAGACCGAGCATGACCATCGAGATGACGAATGCTGGTTGTGTGAGCAATGACAACGGCTGGCCTTCTGGCGTCCGCATCTGGGCAACGGCAATACTGTAATCACGAGCTGCTGCAATACCTCCGGCGCCAGCTTCTTGAATGTTCAGATAGTTCTTCTCAATAGCCTGCTTGACCGCGGTTGCCTGGACAGGATCAGCCTTGATTGCTTCAATGACCTCCTGCTCGTTCTTTGCACCGATGGCGTCCTTCGCTACAGTGAACACCGCTTCAGCTGCGGCAATGTTCCGCTGCGACACTTCAGAGCCGGAACCAAATATCTTTGTGAGCTGCGGGACCAATTGAATAAGTGTCGGCAACAATGCCGCAACGATGGCTGGAATAGGCATGGCTTTCTCCTGTTGCAATTCAACGCCAAGGTCGGTATTGCCTTGAGCTATCTCCGCTGTCTTGGTAGCGATGTGAGGTAGCTTAGCGGGAAGCTCTTTGACCGGCAGCATCATTGGTTCTTTAGCTGCCTCCTCATTCATCAACAGTCCACCTGCCTCTTCATACTCACGTAGAAATTCCTCCTGGGTAACGACCGGCTGACCATAGGGACTACCCGGCAAGCTCGCCCACTCTTTATTGCACTTCAACACCGCTGTACTGATACGGCCTTCGACAACGTCCTCGAGCGCCTTTCGTCCTGCTATCAAAGCTATAGCAGCCAGGTCTTGCGTCGGTGGTTCAAAGTTGATGAATCCATATTCGCTGCATAAGCCGAGCCAAGTTTTCTCGAGAATTTGATAGGCTCCTGCCGCAGTGGACGTAAGTCTTTTACCGTTCCGAAGCGTGACCGTTGTGCGAATGCGTGGGTGGTCTTGGAAGTCATCAAATGTGCCGTAGGTACCGTCTACCCCAAGAAACAGACGCCCACCAAACAGGGTCCGATAACCGTCCTCACCCTGCGTGCCCTCACCATAGCGTAGCGCCCAAAGGAACGCGCGGACGTTCCTTTTGACGATGTAGTCGGTGAGCGTGATCGACATCAATAGAACTTCGACTTCTTCGGCGGCTTGTAGTCCGGCCGGTGTGGAACAACCCACAGCATCTTATGCCACATGGCAAGACAGTAGAGCGCAAGAGCGATTGAAATCCACAACGCATCGGGTTGAATCGTTTCGCGGATGAACACGTAATACGCCCGCGAGATTGAGCCCAGGCTCACACCGGCCAGCGCGACGACTTCCATGATCGTCTTGCGCACGTAACCGGAGAAGCTGGCAATAAGAGCCGTGATGCTAACGAAGAACCAGCAGAACGCAGAGAGATGCGTGATGTCGAATTCGAAGTCCATTTACTTGTCCCTTGGCTTGCGAAGCCACGCATCAAGAAAGTCTCGAATAGCTGTTGTCGACTGCATCCATTCCCACACGCGACTGAGCACCGACATACCGAACAGGCCTAGCAAGAAGCCTGCAAGCCCTATCGGCAACGCGAGCCACTGCGCGGTCCAATCCATAGCGTAGAAAGAAAAGAATGCGCCGCCTATAACCATGATCACACGTTGCCAAAGCGTCCCACTCACGAATCGCATCGAAGCAAGCGCTCCTGCCACACCGGACAAGTGAACCATCAATTGCTGGATGTCCCACATCGCGACTCAATCATCCAGGCGGTATGTTGACCGACATTGTCTTCGTGTCGGACAACGTGCCGTCGGTGGCGACGACTGTGATCGTGTCGCCACCTAGATAGTAGTCGTCGGCATCATAGTACATCGAGTCCAACGAATAGTTTATCTGTTGCATGTTGCCAGTGAAGACGATGGTCTTTGTACCAGCGCCGGTGATTGTTGAACGGCCTCTGTACGTCTCCCAGAAGCCCAAGGCTTGATTCCTGATATAACCGATCCAGTCCCAATAGAACGCCCCATCTAGTTCTGTGCTGTATACACTTGCACCGCGCCAAGTTGGCTGAGTGTTTTTGCAGGTGGTGACTTCACGTGTGCATTCTGCGACGGTTAGATTGTCTGTGTAGTTATAGTTCGTGGTGAAGCTAAGCATCATCTTAGAGTACGGTATACCTGTCTGCGCTGCGAAATCAAGTCCGCGACTAGAGCATGCGCCTGCGACCTTGAATCCAGCCCATTCAATGTATAGACCTTGGCACAGCGTCAAACAACCAGCGTCATTCAACGCCTTCGCTAATGCACGATGCCCGGAGATATACGAGTCGATCACATCGTACGTATACACAATCATGAACGTAGGGCCAAAGATTACTCTTAACTGTTGCACGATATAGATTGCTTCAGTGCTTAGGTTATATCCAATCAAGTTGCCGATATAGTTCCGGAAGTCGATGCCGTCCACGCCGCCCAATGAATTGATGAAAGGTATGATTGAGTTCAGCAAGTTATTGGATTGGGCGCGCGTTGTGTAGTTGAAACCAAATCCCTGCCAACCAATAACTAGAATAATCTTTTGTCCACGCGCACGCACAAACTGAACATCGGCCGGTGAAGGCCATCCAGGCCAAGGCCACGACACCGCGCCATTGTCCGTACCATTTCCGGAATTGCGCATCATGACAAGACTAATGAAGTTGTAGTCCGTGTGTATATTCTTGATGTTCTGTCCGCCGGCTCCATACCAATAACCGCCAGTAGCTCTAGACGGAAGACCGTCAGCTAAGATAGTAGGCCCGGTGCCTTGATCGTCCGACGTGAACACACCACGATTCGATGACATCGTGACTTGAAGATTAGGTTTATACGCTGCAGCAAGCTGGACTCTTCTATCGTTGCCTGCGCCTGCGTTATAGAAGTGATATTTAACACCGGGATTCGAAGACACTGAAAACACTGATTGAAGCGGCGCTCCCACAGAGAGCGTCGGGCCAAGAGCAACAGGCGACGATTGAACTGTGATGGCGATCGTGTCGGTGTCAGTCAGTACACCGTCACTGGTCACCAGCCTTATGCTGGCTGGTCCTGAGTAAGCAGGAGTCGGCTGAAAGATCAAAGTAGCCAGGGCCGCGTTAATCTGCACTTGCGGTCCCGAGATCGTCATCAGAGCCGTCGTATTGCCGGTGATTGTGGCTGAACCAGCAGCCGCCGACACGCTGATTGTTCCGTTCGTTGCCGTCAGCGTAACACTAAGATTTTCCGTATCGGAATCATACACAGTAATGTTGTCGCTCGATAAATTGAGCGCTGTCTGAAAACCCGTTGTCTTCGTGGAAGGCACATAGTTTTGAGGTGCTTGTGCCACAGGTGGAGGTGCCGTACCGGACACAACAATGCTAAACGAATCCTCATCCACATTGAGACCGTCGCTTGTGCGCAACGTCACTGTTGCCGTGCCACTGAAGCCGGATGCCGGTGCTATACGCATGCCATTCATTGCACGGTTTACGTTTTCAGGCGAACCAACAATCAGCACTTTAGATGTCCCGTTATTCGAAATCATCACGCCCTGATGTGGACTTGCAGCAATCGTCATACCATTAGATGCAGTGAGTGTTGCGGTGACGATTGGCGTATCTACATCGCCGACCTTGACCTGATTACCGCCTACATCCGAGAATAGCTTAGCTGTGTCGAGAAAGGTTGTTTGTGCTGCTGGCACGGTGTTGATCGGTGGCGCGTTCTCAGGAATGCCCGTCGGAGGCAACCTAAGCGCCGAGGTAGCAAAAAGACGACGAGACATAACCTGGCTCCTATGTACCGGACATTCTGAAAATGCGAAAACCAATACCGTCACTGGATATGATTGCCGCGTTCCCTAATGAAATCGTCTTTGATGTCGATGTCCCTGTCGTATCTATGAAAGTGGCAACACCGGCGACGCTCACCGTAACGACGCCACCAGATACAGCATAGATGATCATAGAAAAACCATCGACCAGACACTCGGGATGAAACGTGATGGTGATGGTAGCACCTCTACAATCAGCGCAGCACCCATTGTCTGCCAGGCGCATCTGCCTGCTAACAGTAACGTCTGAGCCAGGTGAATCTGGGTCCGCCGAATCAGTACGTACACGCGGAACGCCGGTGTTGTAAAGATCGTTCAGCCTGTCGATGTAATTCTTCATGCCGTAGTCAAACGGGCGCAGGGTAGTAGGCATCACATTTCCTCTATCGTTAATCTGGAGGCGTACACATCGTAATTGGGTTGAGATAGCGCAGCGTTGTCCGTAA
>Ga0193740_1000137_pt1 | contig 21081 bp, 16 predicted proteins | sample L2s1metaG_FD_145072 | JGI IMG/M metagenome (GOLD analysis project Ga0193740, IMG submission 145072) | Soil microbial communities from a riparian zone of the East river system, Colorado, United States - L2s1 | ecosystem: Environmental > Terrestrial > Soil > Riparian zone | place: USA: East River... | reverse complement strand
CATTGGATTTTTCGACACTATCATTTGAACTCTCGTGATTGCTACTGCTACTCTTCACTGGTAATACTTTGGTATCTTCACTAACTGTACTTTGGTTAGACTGCTTAACCGTATTATTTACAATTTCACTTCCGTCCTTTGTTCCAGTAACATTAATTGAATAGGACTTTGACGTAGCATTCTGATCTTGGTCGTGACACGTTATTTTTGATGTAAGTTCATTCGAACCTTCGACTATGTCATGATAATTACCATTGTATGTGTAATTCCACTTCGAATAATCTGCATCACCCTTAGGACCATTAGCCGTTACATTCTGCATTGGTTTCAAATCATTCCAATCAGCATAGACTTGACAGTTCGTGGCATCATTTTCTGAGGATGCACCATAAATAGTCAAATCTCCCACCGGCACACTAACTGAATCAGCTGGAGTGTTTATTTTTACGCCTACGCCTGTCACTGAAGGGATTTGCGCTAATACTGGGTTCAACATTATACTTGATATCATGAATATTCCGAAGAGTATAAGCAATCCAAAATTGACTCTAATTTTCATCTAGCAGTAGGTTAAGAAAAATAATTAATATGGATTTTTTAAAATTATACGATAGGCAAATTAAATAAAAAAGTTACTTAAAACGTAACCTATTGATTCAATAGTAAAATTTATTATTCAGACGCAAAGGATATAATCATGACAAATGAAACTTGAGACGCTGATATTAGCTAACCTTGATTGAATTGCAAGTACAACTGATTTTCGAGGAAAATATGAATAAATTCAACTTTAATTCATCAAATTGTCATTATTCACTATTAACTTGAAGAAGCTACTTTTTGTAGTAGCTTATTAAATTTATCATTTATCAACTGAATTTTTTTTAATTCTCACGATGATTAGGATTTTTATCAAATGGATCTTATCTCTATAGTAAACGTTAATAAATAATTTAAATCAGTTATTTCTTGTAAATCTCACTTGCAAATTTCGCCTCTTCAGTCTAATTATTTAATTTTAGTTGCACTGTTGATTGGCTTTACGTCATTATTTTTGATCGGACATAATATCAATGTATATGGCCAAAACGGAAGTACAGAATTACCTCAGGTAAATGATACGAACTTGCAAATTCAGGAATATGCTTCTGGATTTAAGTTTCCAACAGGAATGAATTTTTTGGGCCCAGATGATATCCTCGTAATGGAAAAAAACACGGGAAAAGTAAAGGAAATTAGAAATGGTACAGTTGTTGGAACCGTATTGGATGTGAATGTCGCAAATGTAAGTGAAAGAGGATTGCTGGGTATTGCAATTTCAGAGGAACCAAAGTATGTATTCTTATTTTACACTGAAACTGAGAATGTAGACGGAGGTGATGTATTGGGGAACCGGCTATACAGATATGAATATGATAATGGCAAGTTGACAGACCCCAAATTGCTCTTAGATCTTCCTACGATGCCTGGACCTTCTCATAACGGTGGAGTATTAAAAATAGGACCTGATAAGAAAAGTGTGTATCTCGTAATTGGTAACTTGAATTATGTGCAAAATCTGACTTTTATTACAAAAGCTCAGAATAATAAGAATGGTCCTCCGCCGGATGGCAGAGGCGGCGTTCTCAGAATTACGTTCGATGGCGGCGTTGTTGATGGTAAAGGATTACTTGGAGATGAAGATCCATTGAACAAGTATTATGCGTATGGTATACGAAATAGTTTTGGTATAGGATTTGATGCATTAACAGGAAATCTCTGGGGAACAGAAAATGGCCGCAGCACTGATGATGAAATTAATCTTGTATTACCTGGGTTTAATAGCGGTTGGAGAGAAGTAATTGGTTTCTCTAACATGGAACCTGAATTCAATGAAGAAAACTTGGAAGACTTTGGAGGAAAGGGTACCTACAGGGATCCAGAGTTTATATGGACAGATACTATAGCGCCTACATCAGTTCTATTTGTACATACTGACAAACTCGGATCGAAATATAAAGATAATCTATTTGTAGGCAGTGTCAAAAATGGCACTGTTTTTAATTTTCCATTGGACGACACAAGAACGCATTTAGTTCTCGCCGGTCCTTTGTCGGATAGAATAGCAGATACCAATTATGAAACAGGCAGCGTAACTTTCGGCAGATATTTTGGAGTAATCACAGATCTTCAGATAGGGCCTGACGGAAATTTGTACATATTAAGCAATTACAAACATGATGGTACAATATTCAAAATAATGGCCAAAAATAATACCAATTAGGCATATTTTTCATCTTCGATTTCACGACCAGATATGTTGAATCTCATCGAATATAGGATGGGTCTCTATGCCTCTCAAAGCAATACAAGATACCATCTCGGGAACCAATAAACAACATCCCATTTGATATACATGGAGAAGAATCAATGCCACCCATGGTAGGAAACTTCCATTCCTGTTTGCCCGTGTGGAAATTTATTCCATAGATAAATGAATCTAAACCTCCAAAAAACAATAGTGTACCAAACTCACTTGTAGAAGGTGATGACCAAATTCTTCCAGCAGTTTGAAAGTCCCACAATTTAGAACCTATCAGGTTGAAGCAGTAAAGTCTATGATCAGAAGTTCCAAATACGATTCTATCTTTTACCAATAGAGGGGATGATAAAACTGGTCTTGATATCTGTTTATTCCATTTTGCAATACCGTCGATATTACTTAAACAGTATATCCCACCCTCATACGTACCGATAAAGATTGAGTCCTCTGACAAGCATGGTGACGATGAACGTACCTTACCATTCAATTTTGATTTCCATCTCAGAGACCCGTCTGAACTCACAGAGTAAATGAATCCATCATCTGATCCAAAGTAGATTATATTTTCATTGTACGAGGGAGAAGACCAAATTTGTCCTTTTGTTCCGTACTTCCAAATTATTTCACCCTTCGAACTAACAAGATACAAATAATTATCCATTGATCCTAGAGCGATATTTTTTCCTACAGAACAGGGTGATGAAAAAATATCTCCATTGGTCTGAAGCTTCCAGATAATCCTGCCATCATTTTTATCCAGTGAATAAACAAAATTATTTTCGAAAATATCGTTATTTACCCAGGAATTAAAAGTTGCACATATTATCATACCATCCAAGATTAACGGAGATGAGACAATCGGACTTCCAATGTTTTGATGCCATCTTATTTCTCTTCTTTGGATATCCAAGCAGAATATGCGTCCAGTCAATGTGGCAATGTATAGAAAACCTCCTTCATAAACCGGAGATGAAATAATTGGACCTAACTCAATAGTCCAGTAGAGAAACGGTTTGGCCAGAGGTTTGGTTCTTTGGGAACCTGTTCTTCTTGTGTTGCCTCGAAACATAGTCCATGATTCGTCGTTTTTATTTGACATACCTAATTTGCCTCTCCAAAAAGATTGGGAAATTAGCCAATTTTAATTGGTAATATACAAAAATTCAGTAATTCATTTTTTGCAACATTTACCCAATGGAATATGATATCCATGGGGACATGACCTAGGGTGCTTTAACAATGTACATAACGCGTCAGTAAATATCTCCTTCATATGATGTTCTATTCCGCATACCATCTCTTCATCAATTTGAATTCTTAATGCTTCCTTCATCATAACCTCTAAAAGTCTCGTATTTCTTATCATTCGTTCCCCAATTTGCTCTCCTTCTGCTGTTAATTTCATAACAGAGTTACCTTTCGAATATTCAACAAGATTTGCGTCATTTAGTTTGTGAAGCATTTGAACAACTGAAGGTTGTCTAACATTCAAAATCTTGGCAATAGAACTTACTTTTACTTTTTCCTTTCGTTCGCGAATATGCCAGATAGCTTTTAGGTACATTTCAATGTGTTCAGATTCAGCTGTTCCCAGATATAGCTCTTCATCAGAATTCATGCTTACAGTCCCTAACATTTGACATAATCTTAATCAGAATATAATTATTAAGGTTCCGTTCTTCAACCTTCATAATTTGCTTTTAATAGCAATCAATATTTAGATTTTAACAATTATGTTCCTAAAAATGGATATTATCCCAGTCATCTCTTCTCCCCATCCTTTAGATTGGCCATAGATTTTCTAGAGGATTCAACCAACCTCTTTCTGCGTGGTTGAATAATTAGGATATAAAGAGATCCTATAAGATACACTAACAAGAGTATTATCTGGGCAACCGTTGTTTCTAGTGTCGGGTGAATCCCAGTCATTGTTGCCAAATTAATTTCAAGGCGCGGTATGATTCCAAATAGGTGTGTTGTTGAAATATAACCAATCTCTTGGAACTCTCTAATGGCGTTACCTATGAATGCAATAGACATGTAAGCTCCTATTCCCATTGTTAAACCAAATAAAACACGCAGTGGTAGCTTCTTCCCTATTTTTCTAATAATAAATACAACACTTATTATCACTGCCAATCCCAAGACAAGTCCCAGAAGTACAAAGGTTTCCATATTTTTTGCAAATGACAACATGGCCTGGTAAAACAATACAGTTTCAAATCCCTCTCTATAAACTGTAAAAAATGATAACATTGCGAAGACCATAACACTGCCGGTCGTTGTTGCCTGCCATACTTTTGCCTTTACAAATTCTATCCATTTTTTTGTTTCAACCTTATTTAATATCCAGAAACTAACCCAGAATAATACTGCAACAGCAGAAATTCCTGCAATTGCTTCAATCAATTCCCTACTTGCACCGGATATCTCAATAACAAATTGGGCAATATACCATGTAATGACTGTTGCTATGATAGAGATCACAATTCCAAGGTAAACGTGTTTCTTATAATGCGCATTTCGTGACGCATCAAGATAGGTGAGGATAGCACCGATTATGAGTGCAGATTCAAGTCCTTCTCTGAATATAATTGAGAATGAGGTAGTAAATGCTAGCGTAGGAGCTATTGAACCAGTACCCGTAACTAATCTTTCAGATTCATCTAAGCCATTTCTTATATCTACAATCTTAGTCTCAACTCTATCGTATGGTTGATGTTGTTGAATCAAATTCCTTAATTCTGCAAACTTTATTTCCATATCAAGAGTAAAATCAGGATTTATTGGTCTAAGTGGAATTTCTATTCCCTCATAACTGTCTAGGTAAGCTGATCTAGCAGTGAGAAATGCATCATCATATTTTCCTCCCTTGTACTGTTGTAGGAGATCAACCAACTTAATCCTTATGTCATCTATATCGATTCTCACCCCCGTCCTCTCTGGTTCTGTACTCTCACCAAATCCTCTTTTTTCTCCAGAGAATGTTCCAAAGCCTTTACCTAGCTCTGATATATCACTTAAATTGTTTAGTTGTGTGTTCCCTGCCATAGGAGCTGAAAATTCTGAGGTATCATTAAGACTTAGATTTTCATAATTTACATTTAGGAGACTTGCAGCATGTGAGAGGTTGTTAGTGATATTGGCTAGAAGAACAATCGCCTGTGATTGTTGCTCGTTCTTTAGTAGTTCGCGAAGCTCTTCTCTCATCATTATTTCTATATTAAGCATAAGAGTTGGATCAACTTTTTCAAGTGGTGTCTCGATATACTCGAAATTGTCCAAGTATGCAGTAGTTGCATATTTTTCGGCAGAAGAATAATCAGAGTTATTCTTTATAGCTCCATCGATTTTTGTTATTAAATTTTTTATATTTCCAAAGTAAATTCTTAAAGAATCATCTGATTGAACGGTGGACTCATTTTCATTTAGATTTAAATTTATAGCACTTATGAGTTTCGAGATGCTTTCAGCGTCAGATTTGGAAGATAAGGAATTCCTCAGATCCTCAAAAAAGGACTCAAATTCCAGTTGTTTGGAATCACTGAATGAATTAGAAATATTCATGTATAATTTCTGCGAAATATCTACCGTCCCTATTGCATTTTCATAATCTACTTGATTAGAAGGATTCTTAGTGCTGCCATATTCAGATAATTGGTAATATTTTGAAGTATCATTCAGTAGTACTATAATAGTTGATGCTATAACTGGATAGTAATCCGAATTATTTGGATCGAGTATACCTGAATTAATATTATTCAAAATATTGGATATTTCACCTAAGTTACTTTGTACTTCAGATGATTGAGGAGTGGATCTTACCATTATTGGTAAATCAATCAATAATGATTCTAGTCTATTAGCTGATATCTGATCTATTTCTATAAGTTTATCCTTAATTGAAGGAAAAATTGTTGAATGGGAGATATATGCGTGTTCAAAAGCTCTTGTGTTGTCTCCTTTTGTCAAACTTGCCTGAACTAAATTTATTTGTTCTGAAATTCTTTGTAAATTAACGGTCACCAAGATCAAATCATTGGAACTAAGTTCGATATGCTGTGTGGCAGATGCAGAGCTTAAGAAGAGACTGGGAATAAGGAGAACAAGCCATACCGATAATGGAATTTTTTTTCTACTTACATTCCCATTGAAAATTTTCATTGAGTATTTCTACCTCATACGATAACGTTTGAAGTAATATTTTTTTTCAAGCACATAAAACTATTAGGCTTACCTAAGTAATGCAATATAAACCTTGATAATTTTCAAATTGAATTCTAAGGTATTACAAAAGTTGCTGAATTCCAAAAATACCTTTCTCTAAAATTCAAAGAAAGTATTTTCTGTGTCGAAAAGTTGATTTAAGTTTGTCGAGTTTTTTCAAGTCACCTATCCTTTCAAGTATGAATGTTCTTAATCTTTGAATTAGGGTTTTAATTGTGTGAACTCCAGGAATGGCAAAATGTCTTGCTACTATAACAGGACATTTCAATTCGTACAACATATTTAGAAAATGAGGATCAGTAAATAAGCTAAATTTTGAAATAGTAGCACCAGTAATAACAACATCTGGTTGAAAATTACCCAATGAAGATAGAATTGTATCTGCAGTTACGTTACTATATCTAAGATCATTATCTGAAAGCGTGATCTCATTAAATTCAATTCCAACTTGTTCAAGATATTCTTTTTGTTTTAATATGTCTGTTATCCCTACAATTTTTTCCCTTTTGTCCTCATTTTTAGTATTTATATATAAAACATTAACGTTGAATTGTCCTGAACGTTCTAACCAACTAGTAGCCTTCAAAACAACATCAGAATGATCACCTCCATCATATAGTACCACCAAATTTTTCTGAGTACGTTCTTTTGATTTTGAATTTTTGGCTAATTCAAACGTGAATTCCTCATTTCCTTCGGATAAAATTGCCAATACGTCACATGTTAATAGTGTTTGAAGTTTCTTGTCGTTTCTGAATGTTTCAAAATCTGTTATCAGTAAATCTATTTTTTGTTCTTCTACAGTTGCCAGTATCGCTTCACTTTCGTCATGTGATATTCTCACAAGATAATGATTTAGAATGTCCTGTTTATCAAGTAGCTTGTCTAATGGTTCAAATGATTTCTTTGCTGTTTCGGCATATCCTGTGCCCGCAGATAACGGAGTCTGTTTTGGAACTGTAATCACTCTCAAAATATTAATCTCTCCGATATTTTCTTTCGCAATTCTTATCGCATATTTCAATAGTCTATCTGGATCCTCAGGTGCAAATGGAATTAAAATCCTATAATCTTTTCTCTGGAGATCCCCTTCACTAGTAACAATTGGAGCATAATGATCTATTTCCTTCCTAAATGTGTACATTCGGTAAATAAAAAAACCAATTACCACCCATACGACGGTTATCGCCCAGCTTAAAGGTTGTGTAACAAGTAGATAAATTGCTAGTCCAAGTATGAGGAAGACACCTATTATTGGTATCACTGGAAATAACGGAGTTTTGAAGCCATATTCTAACTTGTCACCATAAATCTTACGAATAGTAATTACAGCAATATTAACTTGAGTAAACAATAAAAGAAAAATAACACCTGCCGCAATGGCGATCTGTGCAAGAGGAAGTGCGTATGCCATAATTGCCATTATGATACTAGACATTAGTATTGCTACATAAGGTGTCTTATTCTTTTTGTGAATTGCACTAAATTGATATGGCATATTATAATTCCTGCCCATGGCAAAGGCTACTCTGGCCGATGAAAATGTTGTTGCGTTTAACGCAGCTAAAGTAGAAATCATACCTCCGCCTAGAACGATAAATGCACCATAAGGAACTAGCAATTCTGCAGCCTTCATTATTCCCAGTTCACCACTCTGACCAATGTATTCCCATGATTGTATTCCGCTTGGGAATATGGCTCCTATGGATACAAAAGCAACGAGACAATACAAAACGACCACAACAGTCAGGGATATGAATATCGCCCGCGGAATGTTCCTTCTTGGGTTCTTCACTTCCTCTCCTGTTTGAACTATTACCTCATAGCCTTCAAATTGTATGAAGGTGAGACCCATGGCTGCAACTATTCCACTGATCCCCATTGGCGCAAAATTAGAAAAATTCATCTCCCAGTTAGGATGGCCATTCATGATCCAGATACCTGCTGCGATTAAAATGAATATTAGTCCGAGCTGAATTATAGTAACGACATCACCCGCCTTACCGGTTTCAGATGTTCCTTTAATATTGATATAAGTGAAAGCTGCAATAGATGCCACGGCTATCAACTTATCCATGGGTATTATGTTCAAAAGCAAAAGATCGTGCGAAACATTCGTCATATCAAGTAATCCTGTGAGAAATGAGGCAAAGCTTACAGCATATAATGAACCCGCAATTATGTGTGCAAACCAAGCCATCCATCCACTTATGAAGGCATTGGGTCGAGGTAAGCCTTCTCTCACCCATAGATATCCACCTCCTGCTTCTGGCATAGCGGAACCCAGTTCGGCATATGCCATAGCAGTAAATAGGGTGATTATTGCATTGATAATAAATGCAACAATAACTGCACTGCCTGCAAGGCCTATTGCTGGTCCAGTTAGTACAAAAATCGAGCCACCTACCATTGCAGCTATTCCAACCATGAGTATATCCAGGAGACCCAGCGACCTAACCAATTGGTTATGAGACGTCATACTTCTGTTTGTATGAGGTTCTTCATCAGCGTCGGACAATTGCTATCGATTCGATTCCAGTGATAAATTAATGTTTTTAATCAGCTGCCATTGCTATCGATAAAATATTCGCCTCTTCAAAAAAGGAAGAATTGATAAAATAAATCTAATTTTAGCAACTAAATATATATAAAAAATAAACGGCTATTATGATGATGAATCAAGTTGTACTGATTACAGGTTGTTCCAGTGGAATAGGGTATGAGACGGCATTGATGCTCGCTAGAAAGGGATTTCACACATTTGCAACTATGCGAGATACAAAAAAATCAGATTCTCTTGCAAAGACAAGTGAAAAAGAAAAACTTGCTCTAAAGATCCTAGAACTTGATGTAAATGATGATACGTCTATAGAAAATGCAATTAATCGAGTTAAAAGTGAAGCGAGAAGAATTGACGTCCTGATAAACAATGCGGGTTATGGTCTGGTAGGCTTTTTTGAGGACCTGACTCTGGACGAAATAAGGAATCAATTTGAAACTAATTTTTTTGGAACTCTCAATATTACTAAAAAGGTTATTCCGACAATGCGATTACAGAAAAGTGGTACAATTGTTAATATAAGCTCAGGTGCAGGGCAGGTTGGTTTTCCTGGTATTTCTGCTTATGTAAGCACAAAATTTGCCGTGGAAGGATTCAGTGAATCGTTAACGTATGAACTATCTCCTTTTGGCATAAAAGTAATTATTATTGAGCCTGGAGTGATCAAGTCAAATTTTTTCAGTAATTGCATTATATCAGAACAATCAACTAAAAACGAATCACCGTATTCTCGGTCCTTGGATAAAATTCAGAAAAATATTGGTTTAATGCAAGAACACGCTACGTCCCCTACTGATGTTGCAAAAATGATTTTGCAGGTTTTAAGCAGTGATGAACCTAAGCAAAGATATATCGTCGGGAATGATGTTGCAATGATATTGGAAGCGAAAAGGAACTTATCAGATCTTGAGTTCAAAAAGATGATGATGCAAAATATTATTTGAATTGCAAGAGATCTGTTTCCCTAAAATGTAACACTTTCGCCTACACAAGACTCTACAAGTAACATATTTGTTCCCAATAAATCAGGATTCTAATCATACTTTCTACTAAAGTACTACAGTGTAGGTTTCATATTTTTATAGTATAGGTAATATAATAATGGAAGGCGTAAAGAATCTGTCCAATTCAGTTGAATTAATTGTAAGGAGGATCAAAAATGGATCTGTAATAGATCACATAGAATCAGGTAAGGCATTTTTGGTTCTGAGAGCGCTAAATATCACCGGTAGAGAGGGAAATGTCATAACAGTTGCTTTGAATGTCCCAAGCAACAAATATGAGAAAAAAGATATTATCAAGGTAGAAAACAGGTATCTAGAAACTGATGAAACAAACAAGTTGTCCTTAATAGCTCCACATGCCACCATAAACATCATTAAAGATTACAAATTAGCAGAAAAAAGGAAGATCCAATTACCAGATTTTATTACTGGAATTTTCAAGTGTCCTAATCTGAGATGTGTAACTATCGGGGAGAATATAAAATCCGTCATTGAAGTTATTGACAAGGAAAAAATTATTCTGAAATGCAAATATTGTGGGAGAATTTTGAGTATTGATGAATTGCTATTCTAAATTAGTTTAAAAATCACGTTCTTGTTCTGCTTTATATTATTTTATATACATAATGTTGGAACAAATATCAATTCCATTCTCGACATCTAGCACAGTACTCATCGTTACTGGTCTTTGATACTGCAAAATGAAAGCCAATAAGCGGTGAAAAAACTACTATTGTAATTAAAGCAAGATAATACTCAGAATTATAGAGCAGATATAGTGTCACTCCAATACAAGTCATTATCTCTAACCAGGTACAAGTACATAATTGAAGAGCAATTTCTTTTACATTCATTTGATGAATGATTAAATGTGAATTAGTTATTTGAGTATAGCTGAAATTAATCAGGATGTTATTCTGAATTCACTTGTTTTCAACGCCTATTGGCAAACCAAACTACCTGGATTCTACCCGATATCAGGGTTTCATCTTTTCTGTATTGAACCACAATTGTAGCATCAAATCATGTCATATCGCTCAAAAGATCTTATAATGGTAATTGAAATTATAAATTTCAAATTACAAATTTCAAATTAGAATGAGAAAAAGTCCCGAACTCTATCAGGGATTTAAGGATCTGTCGTGAAGGATTTTTATATGATCTAGAATTATCACTTATAAAGTTGGATTCAAACTCTGAAAAAAATGACGCAAAAATTTCTATACTAAAAATTTTTCTTAACGGTACGTTGCTCGCAATTATTATTGCAGTGCCCGCTATAATCAGCACCATCTTATTTCATTATGTTATCAAAACAAATTTGATAATAACTATATCTGCCGGAATAATAACTCTATTTGTGGCCATGGGATTTGCATATAAAATCTCTAGAAAATTATCAATGTAATATCAACAAGTCAATATGTTAAGCAAGCCTTGATTAAGTCGGAATATACACCCTGTGTACTTGGATCAAAATAGGTAGATAATGATGTTTTTTATGATTCTTTTGTTTATGCTATCGCTACAAAATTCATATTGCAACTAATATCCAGTCAAATTCTATAAGCAATGAGATTATTTTTAATAATTTTTAGGATGTCAATACATAAATCAGGCATGTAAAAACAATTTTTTGTCAATTGTCAAGAACAAGTGTAAGGTTTCAGTTTCTTTGTCAGAAATCAGAAAATGTTACGCCAGATATTATGATCAAGATGATAAGTACAAGTGTAATTCTTGCATTGTTATTTACTGTTCCCGCTTTGGGAGTATTTCTGGGAATTTATTGGCAGACGGATAATTTATTGATGGGTGTAATCATAGGCTTTTCGATCCATTTTATTACTCTTGGATTTGCCCATCCAATATCGCAATCTATATCATCCTTTTTTGACAGTTAAACTCCCTAGAGATTAAATGTAGTTGAAATAAATAGAAAGAAACTGACCCTTGACTTTACTGTTCTTGGTAATCAGGTACATCTGAAGTAGCTGAGAATTGACGAAGTTCTTTCTTAATATTATTTAATTGGACAGCTGGTGATACACCCGCGTTTGCTCCTGATCAAAGTCCATCTGAAATAGATCCAACTATCCAGACCCACGACTATCTAAAGCATGAAACCTGAACTAATTGGGCGAATAAGGATAAGGTATAAACTAATGACATGTTCTCCTTTCTCTACACCTTCAGCGAATCTTGCGTCTTCGACTATGATACTACTACCCTTTAATAGATTATGGGTGTCAACTTCAGGCATGAATTTTTTACGGAGAGATACATTTGAATTCCTCAGGCAAGATTAAAATTGATGCCGAATTATTAATTTATTGATAAAGGATGTGCTATAGCCATTGAGCAAAGTAAGCATGCCAGGTAAAATTTTCGGAACCGTTATGTCTCATGGACTAAAAGGAAGGATGCTAACAAAGAATGAACTCCAAATGTTGACAGAATCAAGGGATATGGATGAACTTGTAACGAGAATGAAAAATACGGTTTACCTTGATGCATTGGCCAAGCTTACCAAACCCTATACTGCAGATAAGATAGAAAACGCATTAAAAGAATATTTGGTAAATACACATTCAAAAATGGTCAACGTTTCAGGAGGAGCTAGAATTCTTAGCGCATATTTTGTAAAGCATATCACATGGAATTTGAAGATGATATTAAAGGGTAAAGCACTTGGAAAATCTTATGACGAATTGTTGCCAAAAATAAATTTGAGGGCAGAAGAATTAGTCGGTAGACGCGATCTAGTAGTTAAAGCATTGGTTTCAAAGAGTTTGGATGAGGCAGTCTCTTCAATCTCTGGCAGTGAATTTGCAGAGGATGTTACTAAGGCAGCTGCTATATACAAGGATAAGGGAGATGTTAGGATTTTTGATGTGTATCTTGATCATGTCTTCTATCATGATTTGGGCAGAGCAATGAATACTGAATCACAATCTTTGGATGCAAAGAACATTGTCTCTACTGATATCGATTCTTATAATGTGCTTGCCGTACTTCGAGGAAAATTTTGGAATCTACCCCCTGATCAGATAAATAATCTCGTAGTAGCTACTACCTCTAAGATAACTAAGGAGACTATACAAAAGATGATTAATACTGAAAAAATATCAGAGGCAATTGGGGAGCTATCCAACACCGTATATAAGGACATTGTTCCTCAAAATCAAACAAGCGACATAGACTCGATATTACAAATAGAAAAGGGATTTGAAGAAATTGGATTGAAGCGAGCGCAGTCAGCTTTTAGAACCATGTTTAGTGTGGGAATTGTACTTGCCGCTCTAAAACTAATCATGGTTGAGGTCAGAAATCTGTCAGCAATTGCTTCTGGAATTGAACAGAAAATTCCAGGAGAAACAATATTATCAAAATTAATTAATATCAATTAGAATCATTCGATTCGATATTCCAAAATGACAGTGCTAAATTGAGTCGGGATATTCCAATAGGTCATAATAGGAGTAAAAATTTTCAAGTGTATGGCTTTATCATTCTATTTTGGTCGCTTTCCTGACCAAACTAGATTTGAATATAACATATTTGGAATTAATTTTTTAAATCCGACTCCTTCGCCCCTATACCATTTTGGGAACCATTCATAAAGGTGCAATCTAATTGTCTGAATGTACACTATTAATCCTTCAATAAGCATAATCCCAATATTACCTCCTATCAAGACTGCTAATCCACCCCCACTCTCGTAAGATTGATTTACCGTTACCAACAAGGCAGCATGTACTAGTAGCATAATCCCAATTCTCGTATAACTAATTACATTAGAGAGAACTTCAATTATCCTTACCAGTATTACTTCGATAACAATCCCCATCAATCCGCTACCTTCATCATGGCCATGTTTAGCAGCGAGTTCTTGCTCTTTTTTACCGCCCAATATCATAACCCCCACTGTTGCAAAAATTATTGGAGGTGTAGCCTTTGCTACCAAGTCCACCGTTACCCAATCACCAAATAGAAATGTCAACCACGGTACTGGTTCGTTATGAATAACTCCCGTTACTCCAAACATGCCAATTATATCATATCCAGAACCTATTGCTGCGAGTATCAATGCTACTACTGCAAGAAATTGAATTATAGAAGGGATATCATGTGTAAGGATAAGAAGTTTATTTTTTTCCAATATATCATTTCTAAGTCTTAGAAACAATGCCATCAACATGTGTATGATGCCTATGGCTACTGAAACCTTGAGTATTTTTATTACCTGATCGAATGTTAATTCTGAGACATTCAAAGCACCAATTAGTGGGCCTAGTGGTTCGACGACCTGCGACAAAATAGCCATCTTGTCTATATGAAATCCGAACATCTCTCCTGTACCTAAACCTGCGATGCTGGCAGCCGCACCACTCGCCGCCAATAATGTTGCCCATGTCTTTAGATTTCCAATCCCTCTGTATCTTAAGTACATACCTAAGCCGAAGAGTAATAGTCCGTGTCCCAGATCTCCGAACATAACACCATAAAAAACAGGCCATACGTAAGCGATAATTGGAGTCGGATCTACTTCACCATAGTTAGGAAGACCCTGGGTTTCAGTTATTACTTCAAAAGTCTTTGTATATCTATTATTGACAAGAAGCGTAGGCAGTTGAGTAGTGGAATACTTATCAAGTTTAACTGGTTCTGTGACAGAGATATAACTGTCCGTAAGAGCTTTGAACCTTTTTTCCATACTATCGGGGATATATCCTTGAATAACTGCAAAATTCTTTGTGCCCCCTGGTTTGCGCGTCACCTCCAAAATGTCTTTTGCTGTTTTGGATGATTCGTATAGAGAAAGTAATTTGGGTAGGAGTGCAACTTTCATCTTTTCAATTTTCTTAGTAATTTCTGCATATTTCTTTTCGAGTTCTTTAGTGGTCTTTTGGGACATATCATAGGCAGAACCCGGATTTTGTGGCAAGTCAGTTGGAATCTGGATAGGATGCACATTAAAGCTTCTAAGCACCTTCATTATTTTTTCTGAATCTTCTTGTGAGCCTATGACCGTTATAGATGATTTCTCATCATCAAGTTTGATTGGATGAACAATCAAATCACTCAAACTATTTTGAATTTCGTGAATATCCTTGGAATTAACAATAAAAATTTCTGCAAAAAATGTTTTCAGACTGCGTAGCCCGGATAAATCCAATTTGAGCTTCGACGCACTTCCGATAGCGTCTAGGGCGTTGCGATATTCCTCAAGTTCCTTCTCAATTTGCTGTTGAGTTTTCAGTAAGGACATTGGTTCTTCTAGAAGTACCTTACTTTTCTTTTCTAATTCAACAATAAAATTTTGAATATCGTTTATCTCGTAATCAGTTTTTTCTTGAGGAGCACCCTTGAAGAGAGTAGCCATTACACCAGTTTCAAGCGGTATCCCCAAAGACCTTATGACTTCATCAATCTCTTGAAACAATTTTTGGGCATTTAATAAAAGATCATCGAAATACGGGTTACCATGTTCAGAAGGATTCTGCAACGGATGAAACCATTCCAATTCCGCCAATTTACTGACAGCATTGTGAGTTTCGACTCTTGGCAGAATTAAAGTTGTCTTTAAGAGCTTGGCCTGTCCCATAGTATTGAGTTGTTTGATTACTAATTCTCCTTAAAATCTTTCCCTTTCATACTGTTCAAGAACTAATAATTGATAAAATGTATTCGATTTCCAATCAATAGCTAGTGATATTCTAAATGCTCTTACTCAACAGTAGAAATAATTTTCTTATTGCTTCCATGGACAAAAAAATTAGCTGTGATCTAGTTCAAGATACCAAACTCTACGGAAAAAAAGGAACCCGTTGAGGACGTATAATGCTCCTCATTGACCCAGGATAATGAACATCATTACAATACCATAGATTGCGATGGATTCTACCATACCTACAAATATGAAAACTCTTGATTGCATCTTTGGATTATCGCTTATCGCGGCTAAACCAGCAGCACCCACAAAACCTAAGCCTATTCCTGATCCAGCAGCCGCAAGACCAAAGGCCATTCCTGCACCAATAAGTTTGGAACCTGCATCGGATGTACCTTCTGTTTCCGCTTGTGCATAGACCCAGTTGTTATACAAGAATAGTATGCTAGAGGTTATTGCAATGGTCAGAAGAATAATACTAACTTCTTCTCTATTAACACTCATCATACAGTGGTTCCAAATTGAAGGCCATATTTAATTATAACTAACTAAAATTCAAAAAGTTACCCGAATTTAAAGCATCATTAATAAATAAAACGTTAAAAGAAATTGGCAATTTCTTAATTTGAATAATTCTAAATCTCTACGAAATTCCTAATAAGAAATTTCTTAGTCGAGTATATTAGTTATAATTCAAAATGATTAATTGAGAGATTTGAACACCACAAATTGGAAAAAATTACCGGTAGTTACTTAGACATTTGACATTGCTTTTTTCTTGCAAGAGGAGATATCGTTTTTTACATTTTCAACCATTGAATCATGCTCTGTCTGTAAATTTTGTTTTGATTTTCTAAAGTATTCTGCAATTATATCTTTGTCCATCTTACTTCCCGCCATCATTATTTACATTGTTTTGCCTATTCTATATTCTTTTTCTTATCCAGAACAACTTTCACTTTCTTGAGTCTTACAAATTCTTCTCTTTCACGTTCTTCCAATGTTCCCTTAATGAAGGATATGGCATTCTGATACTGTGGAATTATAACAAATTCAAGCGCATTGATTAATTTTTGTGTTTTTTCAAGTTCTTTGGCTAGACTAAAGATAGCATTTTCATATTCTGCGGCTTTACAAATCTGTGGAAGCATATTCTTTATCAGTTTGGATGCCTTGTCAACATACGCGTTTGTTTCCGAAAATCCATAAGAAAGCTCTTGACCGCCTTCCTTGGTCTTTATCTCTAGAGTAGGTATCTTGACATCAACGATTCTTCGAACATTCACGTTCACTTCCATTATACCCGGAGTCGAATCTGAAATCGATTCTAACGTTGATGTTCCAAGAGACATGTATGAATCATAGACTGCAGAATAAATATCAGAAAGTGGAGACCAGATATCCCCTCTTGTCTTGTTAGCCTCTTCTATCATCTCATCAATTTTTTTTAGTAATACCTCTCTTTTATCATCAAGTATCTTGTGAACCATGGTACTAACTTGCAACGATCTTCTTATCTTAATTAGTTCGATTTTCGTTGCAGTTACATTTTTGCCAAATGACATTTCGATGAGTTTCTAATTACTTGTTCCCTTTGTAATATTGCTGAATGTGTTTGTCTTTAATCTTGGTCAGTTCGCCTTCTGGTAAAGTTGCTAATATATTCCATGCTCTACTTAGGGTTTCATCTAAATTTCTATTTTCGTCAGGACTCTGTTTTAGAAAGTGAGTTTCAAAACTATCACCAGCGTCAAGATATTTCAAATCAACTCCGGTTAAACCTGCTTTTCCTACAATTTCTGCTAGTGCTCGGACTTCTTGGGCTCTTGAATATGCGTCGTACATCTGATTACCAACTTCCATGTGATCAGATCTAGTTTTTCCTTCACCAACACCATCTTTCATCAATCTGGAAAGAGACATCATTACATTAACCGGTGGATAGATTCCTTTTCTGAATAGATCTCTTCCTAAGACTACCTGTCCTTCCGTAATGTAACCGGTCAAATCAGGTATTGGATGTGTTATATCGTCTGCCGGCATTGATAGGATAGGCATTTGAGTAACACTTCCATTTTTTCCTTTAATTCTGCCTGCCCTTTCATAATTATTTGCCAAATCAGTATACAAATATCCAGGATATCCTTTTCTACCTGGAACTTCTTCTCTTGCTGCGCTTATCTCTCTAAGAGCTTCGGCATAATTGGTCATATCAGTTAGTATCGCAAGTACATGCATACCAAGATCAAATGCAAGGTATTCAGCTACAGTGAGAGCGACCCTAGGAGTAATGATTCTTTCGATAGCAGGATCATCTGCAAGATTAACAAACAGTACACTTCTTTTCAATGCACCTGATTCTTCCAAGCTTCTCTTGAAAAATTGAGCTTCAGAATATTGGACGCCTATCGCAGCGAAGACTACAGCAAAGTCTTCATTCGTTCCCACCACAGAGGCCTGACGCGCAATTTGCGCTGCTAAAATGTTGTGTGACATTCCTGAACCTGAAAAAATAGGTAGCTTTTGACCCCTGACCAAGGTCAGCATCCCGTCAATAACAGATACTCCAGTTTGGATGAATGAAGTAGGATATTCTCTGCTCTGAGGATTCATTGGTTCCCCATTAACATCAAGGAATTTATCAGCAACAGGATCAGGTAAGCCATCATTTGGTCTTCCTAGACCGTCAAATACACGTCCGAGCAGTTCTTGAGATACTGGCATGGTCATAGTTTTTCCAAGGAACTTTACTTTTGTTCCAGTAATGGCAAGTCCCGTTGTTCCTTCAAAAACCTGAACTACTGCTTTACCGTACCCTATTTCCAGAACTTTACCTAATCGTCTTTCACCATCATTTGTTTCTATTTCTACAAGTTCATCAAACGAAGCTTTTGTTACACCATCTACTATCATAAGTGGCCCTTTTATTTCAGCTATTTTCGTATATTCGATCCCAGTTGTTTTAGACAGAGACCTTTACCTCCTCAATGTTACCTTTAAACGAATCAGATAGCTGTTTATCTATTTCTTCTAATTTTGAAATTTGCTCATCTGTAACTTCGAATTTTGCTTTTAGTAAAGTGGTAATTATAGGCAAGGCTCTAATATCTGCTAATGATTTTCCTTCCTTAAGGGCCTTTTGTGCCTCTTTGTAGAACTTTACCATAAGTCGAACCAATTTCAGTTGTTTAGCTGGACCGCAGTAAGTATCAACCTTATCAAAAGAGTTTTGCTGCAAAATTCCTATTTTTAGCATTCTAGCTACTTCTAGAACGAGTTTCTCTTCATCCGGAAGTGCTTCAGGTCCTAACAATCTGACAATTTCTTTTAATGTATCTTCACGCTGCAATATGTGATATGATTCAGCTCTCAAGTCATACCAATCAGGGCTTACGTTTTCTTTCCACCATTTGGATATGTCTTCAAGATAACCAGAGTATGACTGCATCCAATTGATTGATGGATAGTGTCTGGAATATGCTAATCTAGTATCCAGTGCCCAAAAAGTCTTGATAAATCTAATTGTGTGGGTTGTTACGGGTTCAGTAAAATCTGCTCCTGACGGAGATACCGCACCAACAAGTGTCACAGACCCAGAACGATCCGGTGAACCAAGTGCTCTTATTCGTCCTGCTCTTTCATAAAATTCTGCGAGTCTTGACGCCAAATACGAGGGATAACCTTCTTCTGCAGGCATTTCTTCCAATCGACCTGACATCTCTCTAAGTGCTTCTGCCCATCTACTTGTAGAGTCAGCTACAAGAACTACATCATAGCCCATATCTCGATAATACTCCGCCATAGTAACACCCGTATAGATTGATGCTTCTCTAGCGGCAACAGGCATGTTACTCGTATTTGCAACGAGGACTGTTCTTTCCATTAATGGTCTTTGAGATCTGGGGTCAATCAAGTGTGGAAATTCTACAAGAACTTCTGTCATTTCATTGCCGCGTTCTCCGCAGCCAATGTAGACAACAACCTTAGAATCTGCCCATTTAGCTATTTGATGCAATGTGACAGTTTTTCCTGTACCGAATCCACCTGGTATAGCACCAGTTCCACCTTTTGCAATTGGGAAATAAGTGTCAATAATTCTCTGGCCAGTAACTAGTGGTACTGAAGGATCGAATCTTTCAGCATATGGACGTGGCTTTCTAACAGGCCATTTGTGATACATCTTTAATTCAATCTTGTCTCCGTTCTTGTTACTAGCATGCCCAATGATATGCTCTAAATCATATTCTCCCTCCTTGGCAATTTCAGTAACTGTCGCCTCAGGATAAGTTGGCGGAACCAAAATATTATGAGTCAAAAGAGGAGTTTCTTGGACTGCCCCGAGTATAGATCCTCCAAAAATAGTGTCATTTTTTTTCACTGATGGAATAAACTTGTATTTCTTTTTCATATCAACGGGACTAGTTGTAATACCTCTACCAATGAATGCTCCCGACTTTTTGGCAATATCATCCAATGGTCTTTGAATTCCATCATAAATTTTACCGATAATTCCTGGACCAAGAAGAACTGAAAGTGGTTGACCGGTACCGATTACTTCTTCTCCGGGCTTTAGACCAGATGTAGATTCATAAACTTGAATAAATGCTACATCTCCAGTTAATCTGATAACTTCTCCAATTAGTTTGGACTCACCTACTTCTACCGTCTCATACATTTTTGCAGATGACATCCCATCGGCCCTAACAGCAGGACCACTAACCCATACTATCCTTCCTTTTGCTACCATCTACTTGTTTTCGCCTCTAAGCAGTTGGACTATATCTTTCCTTATTAAAGGTTTGAGACTTTCAATATTAGAATCAAGTGTATTATCTAGAGTCATTGTTCCATCCACAGAAGATGCTTTTATCCCACCAATAATATCGATTGCTTCGTCTGATACGGTTATTTTCATTTTCTTATCGGATGATTCTAGTGACGATATCTTTTTTACCAATTTCAAGTCAGTGCTGTTGCATCGTACTATGATTTCAGAACTTAACTTTGCAACGGTATCTTGTATCATTCTTGTTAATAATTTTTCATAATCTTTCTCATTGTTACTTTTTGCAAGTTTTTCCTTCGCTTTATTAAAAATTTCGTCAATAGCTGATTCAATAATAACTAGTTCTTTATTCCTAGCATTCAATGTGCTAGATCCTATTATTTGCCGCTTTAGATTCTCAGCCTGTTTTTTTGATGATTCTATAATGCTATCATATTCAACTTGTAGACTGCCTTTAGAAGATTCTAAATTTTTCAACGAATTTTTAAGTGCAGACTCAATCTCTGAGATTAATGCGGATTCTTTTTG
>Ga0193740_1000136_pt1 | contig 21114 bp, 21 predicted proteins | sample L2s1metaG_FD_145072 | JGI IMG/M metagenome (GOLD analysis project Ga0193740, IMG submission 145072) | Soil microbial communities from a riparian zone of the East river system, Colorado, United States - L2s1 | ecosystem: Environmental > Terrestrial > Soil > Riparian zone | place: USA: East River... | reverse complement strand
AGCTGTCCGCCGTCCTTTCCAACTCTCCTGAAACAAATATTAAGCTGGTATCTATAAGTATCAGTGAAGACATCAGGAAGCTGGTAGCCGGTTACCCAAATATCCAATTAAAAGAAAGAGTTTTTCTGCCGGCAGATGCTGATGAAAGGGATATTGTGATGATAGCCATCGATGATAAAAAAGAAAGTAGGCGGATCAGGGATATTGCCAAAGCAAAAAACAAATTGGTTAATGTTGCCGACAAACCGGACCTGTGTGATTTTTATATGGGATCTATTGTTCAAAAAGGAAATTTGAAAATTGGAATTTCCACTAATGGTAAATCCCCCACGGTTGCGAAGCGACTCAAAGACTTATTCAATGAACTTCTGCCAGAAGAAATAGATGAATTGCTTGATAATATGCAGGCGATCCGTTCAACCTTGAAAGGAGATTTTACAGAGAAAGTGAATCAACTGAATGCGATCACGAAAGATTTTGTTTTAGATAAAACTCCAAACGCAGAATAGGCGGGTAGCTCCTTCCAAATGCATATAGTTCAATTTTCCTATTTTCACATCTGAACGAAATTCTTCTATATGCCCTATTACCATCAACTTGGCGAAATACCTCATAAACGTCACACACAGTTTCGCAAACAGGACGGCGGCTTATATTCCGAGCAATTATTTTCAACGGAAGGATTTTCCAATGACTATTCATTATTGTATCATGTCCATCCACCAACGCAAATTATCAAAACAGAAAAGCCCGTTGATGTGTTTCCCAAAATTGCCGAAGAAAGAATGTTAAGCCATCGCAGTTTTGATGGCTTTAAAATTAAGGGAGCAAAGGATTTTTTGGAAAGCCGTAACCCGGTTTTAGTGAATAATGATGCACATATAATATTAGCCGCACCTCAACAGAGTACAACGGAATACTTTTATAAGAATGCTGATGCTGATGAAATGATCTTTGTTCATGAAGGTGGTGGTGTTTTAAAGACATTGTATGGTGAACTGCCTTTTGCATACGGCGACTACCTGGTCATTCCACGGGGTACAATCTATCAAATTCACTTCAATGACCCGGACAACCGCTTGTTTATTGTAGAATCCTTCAGTCCCATTCGCTTCCCCAAAAAATATTTAAGTAAGTATGGGCAATTACTGGAGCACTCGCCCTACTGTGAAAGAGACATTCGCCCACCTCAAAACCTTCAAACTTTTAATGAGCAGGGCGATTTCATGATCAAAACAAAAAAGAAAGGAGTTTTATACAATATTCATTATGCCAGTCATCCATTCGATGTAATAGGGTGGGATGGCTGTTGTTATCCTTTTGCTTTTTCCATTCACGATTTTGAACCAATTACAGGCAGGGTGCATCAGCCACCACCGGTTCATCAAACTTTTGAAGCCAATAATTTTGTCGTTTGTTCTTTCTGTCCACGATTGTTCGATTATCACCCGCAGGCCATTCCGGCGCCATATAATCATAGCAATATTGACAGTGACGAGTTATTATATTATGTTGATGGAGATTTTATGAGCAGGAAGAACGTCACAAGAGGTATGATCACTTTACATCCTGCCGGTATTCCCCATGGACCCCACCCCGGTGCAGTACAAAAAAGCCTGGGCGCCAAAGAGACTAAGGAATTGGCTGTAATGGTAGATACTTTTCATCCACTAATGTTGACAAAACAAGCCCTGGAAATCGAAAATGACAATTATGTAATGAGCTGGGCTGAATGATCATTTGTTTTAATAAATACAATTTATATTTTTGGATTTATTCAACTGCGTCTGACCCGAATAGTAAGGGTCTGTAAAGTCATACGCAAAAAATTCCTAAACACCGTTTAATGACTTTAGCGGTATAACCAAATCAAAAATGAGAAAATTTTTATCTCTCGCAGTCATCACTGCGTGCTTATTCAGTTGCGGTCCTAAGATTTACAAATCCTCTGATTTTTCCACTGCTCTCGCACGGCATAAGAATGTAGCGATCCTGCCGGCTGAGGTGACACTGCAGTTACGCCCGAACATGACAAAGAAAATGACGCCGGAACAGTTAGATGATCTTTCTTCGAAAATGGCTTACGATATCCAGGAAAAGATGCACAGCTGGTTTTTGCGCAGGGAGGATAAATACAATTATACCGTGAAGTTCCAGGATGTAACAAAAACAAATGCGCTTTTAAAAGATGCTGGTATTAGTTATAATGATTTAAAAAGTACTGACAGGGCAAAGCTGGCGAAATTATTAGGAGTGGATGCAGTTTTGCAAGATCGCACCGTAATGGAAAAGCCTATGTCTGATGGCGCTGCGGTGGCTGTTGGTTTACTTGTCGGTACCTGGGGAGCTACCAATAAGGTCCATACAACTATCAATATTCACGATGGTAATTCAGGCAATTTACTTTGGAAATATGATTACGAAGTGTCGGGTTCTGTGGGATCTTCTTCAACACAAATGGTAGATGCATTAATGAAGAATGCCTCTAAAAAATTTCCGTATACAGCTAATTGATGGTATGATATTTTTATGTGACAAAGGTTGAGAGTTTTCTCAACCTTTTGTTTTGGAATTAATCAACAGAATCTTTATTAAATTCGGAATCAAATCAAAAGCTATGGTAAGAATTACACAGTTTAAAGAAGGGGACATCGTTCGTGTAATGGATGCAGGAGTGGAAAAAATTGGGCTGGTAACCGATATTACCCGGGAGGATAGAATGGTTTGTATCGATAATGGGGTCCAGGAGTTCTGGTATGCTCCTGAGGACATCATCCCGGTACCATTAACCGAAGACCAGTTGATCCACACGCTGGGTTTTGAAAGAGAAGAGACTACTGATGGAACCAAATACAAAAAGGGACCCTTCAGGGTTGTTGTTCATGATCCGGGCAATTATTCCAATCTCGAGGTTTGGTACAGGGAAGATCGCAGGCATTTTAATCACCCCCTTTACGTACACGAACTTCAAAACCATCACCTGGATATGACAAAAGTGCCACTTGAAGCCAGGATTACTCCCAAAACTTCATAATTTTTTTTAAATATTGTGATATTTGTCGGCGCATTTTGCGCCATTTTTTCTTTTTATAGCCTATTCCCCATATCTTTGCGCTCCCAAATTCTGTATGTCGAAACAGCCATTAATTAAACAGGACGGAACTATAGTAGAAGCCCTGTCCAACGCAATGTTCAGGGTAAAACTGGAAAACGGACATGAAATTTTGGCAACCATCTCAGGAAAAATGAGAATGCACTACATCAGAATTTTACCGGGAGATAAGGTAGGCGTGGAAATGAGCCCTTACGATTTAACAAGAGGACGCATCATTTTCCGCTATAAATAAATAACTGATTAATAACCCTAACAATGAGAGTTAGAGCATCTATCAAAAAAAGAAGCGCAGATTGCAAGATTGTCCGTCGTAAGGGCAAGCTTTATGTTATAAACAAAAAGAATCCCCGCTTCAAGCAAAGACAAGGATAACCCTTCGACAGACTCAGGATGACAAGGTCCCGGGGTCTATGGAAGCCTGAAATTGAAAAATTGAAAATTAAAATAGAAAATAACTATGGCTCGTATTGCCGGCGTTGACTTACCAAAAAATAAAAGAGGCGAAATCGGTCTTACCTACATCTTCGGTATTGGATCTGCTACTGCCCGCTATATTCTTGACAAACATGCTATAGACCGTAGCAAGAAAGTGAATGAATGGAATGACGATGAGCTGAATGCTATCCGTAGCACTATCACCGATGAATTTAAAGTGGAAGGTGCTTTGCGTTCGGAAGTACAAATGAGCATTAAACGCTTATTGGATATTGCTTGTTACCGCGGTCTTCGCCACCGTAAAGGTTTGCCGGTAAGAGGTCAACGTACAAAAACCAATAGCCGTACACGTAAAGGAAAACGTAAAACGGTTGCGGGTAAAAAGAAAGCACCTAAGAAGTAAAATAGCGTCATCCGCCTTGGCGGATGACTTTGTTCTTTATATTAATGAATTGAGGTCATCTGCCTAAGTGGATGACCCTACAGAAAAATTGCACCGATTTTACTGAATCAATTACGGATACCGGGGTGCAGGAGGAGAGTTGATTCGGGTTCTCCGCCGATGGCGGAGGATAAAACAAAAACAAAGAATACCTAAGTAAATGGCAAAAGCACAAGCAGGCGGCAAAGGTGGACAACAACCAAGTGCAAAAGCAGCCGCAAAGAAAAGAGTAGTAAAAGTGGACTCCTATGGAGATGCCCACATCAATGCTACTTTTAATAATCTCATTGTTAGTATTACCAACAAGCAGGGTCAAATCATTTCATGGTCCAGTGCCGGCAAAATGGGTTTTAAAGGCTCTAAAAAGAATACTCCTTATGCTGCACAATTAGCCTCCGGCGATGCTGCAAAAGTTGCAGCGGATGCAGGAGTTAAAAGGGTGGATGTGTTTGTGAAAGGTCCTGGTGCAGGTAGAGAAAGTGCAATTCGTGCATTGTCTCAGTCAGGAATTGAAGTAACACAGATCAAGGACGTAACTCCGTTGCCACACAATGGTTGCCGTCCTCCTAAGAAGAGAAGAGTATAGGCCCCCTGTCCTCCGCCTGGGCGGAGAACATAGCCGTAAGACATTTTTCTTTTACAATTAGTTCTTATACATAAGTTTCATTCATCGAAAAGATGAATGTTGCCAGAATAAAGGTCCTTCGACCTGAGCCTTCCCACCGGGAAGGACGGGATGGGCCGTATTCATTTAATAAAAGGGTGCCTCATTAATTTTTACCGCTTTCAACGATGAACGCACCGGTATTTAAAAAGCGGAAATGAATAAAAAACTATGGCACGTTACAATGGTCCCAAGACCAAGATCTCCCGTATTTTCGGAGAGCCTATTTTAGGCAATGGTAAATGGTTAGGTAAAAATTCTAACCCTCCCGGTCAGCATGGCGCACAACGCAAACGCAAGACCCTGGGTGAATACGCACTTCAGTTGCGTGAAAAGCAAAAAGCAAAATACACTTACGGTGTATTGGAAAAACAATTCCGCAAAACGTTTGAAGAAGCTGCTCGTCGCAAGGGTGTTACTGGTGAAAACCTTATCAAATTATTGGAGGCCCGTTTGGATAATACAGTTTATCGTATGGGTATTGCTCCCTCTCGTCCCGCTGCACGCCAATTAGTAAGCCACAAACATATAACTGTTAATGGTGAAGTGGTAAATGTTCCTTCTTTTCAATTAAAGGCAGGTGATATTGTTGCTTTGAAAGACAAATCAAAGGACAACGCATCCGTTACAAGCCATATCCGTGGCCGCAATCCTAAATTCACATGGGTTGATTGGAATGAAACTGCAATGCAGGGAACTTTTATTACCTATCCTGAAAGAGAGAGTGTTCCGGAGAATATCAAGGAACAGTTGATCGTGGAGTTGTACAGCAAATAATTGTGAGATGTGAGAAGTGAAACGACAAATGTTTCACCTTTCACGTTTACTTTTCACCAATAACAAACCTTTAAATCTGTCCTTCGACCTCGCAGAGAATGAAAAGGACAATAAAACCGAAAATTAGAAAAATGGCAATTTTAAATTTTCAGAAGCCCGACAAAATCGTTCTTCAAAAAGCAACTGACTTTGAAGCTCAGTTCGAATTTCGTCCGCTGGAACCCGGTTATGGCGTAACCATCGGCAACGCATTACGCCGTGTATTGCTTAGCTCTTTAGAAGGCTATGCAATCGTAGGTGTTCGCATTGAAGGAGTGGAGCATGAATTTGCTACCATTAAAGGAGTTTCTGAGGATGTGGTAGAAATCATTCTAAACCTGAAACAGGTTCGTTTGAAAAAGATCGTTGACCACGATGTACAAAGCGAAAAAATTACTTTATCCATAAAGAACAGAACCGAGTTCACTTCAGCAATGCTTGGTGAAGGTACGCAGTCCTTCCAGATCATGAACCCCGAGTTGCTCATATGCACTTTGGATAATTCTGCAAAACTGGATGTTGAAATTACGATCGGAAAAGGTCGTGGTTATGTTCCTGCGGAAGAAAATAAACCAAAGGACGCTCCGTTCGGTTATATTCCTGTAGATGCTATTTACACTCCAATCAAGAATGTAAAATACACCATTGAGAACACCCGTGTTGAACAGAGAACGGACTTCGAAAAATTAGTGATGGAAGTGATTACCGACGGTACCATCCACCCGGAAGAAGCCGTAAAACAAGCTTCACGCATCTTGATCCAGCACCTGATGATCATCACAGATGAGAACATCACTTTTGATAACAAGGAAGAAAAGAAAGAAGATATCGTAGACGAACAAACATTGCAGTTACGCAAAGTATTGAAGACTCCATTGGAAGACCTGGATCTTTCTGTGCGTGCCTTTAACTGTTTGAAAGCTGCAAAAATCAATTCGTTGAGTGAGTTGGTTCAATACGAGCAGGAAGATTTGATGAAGTTCAGAAACTTCGGACAGAAATCACTTTCTGAAATCGAGCAGGTGTTGAATGAAAGAGGTTTGCATTTCGGAATGGACCTGGGCAAACTTGGAATTGATAAAGACGATTATTAGGCCCCCTGTCCTCCGTCTGAGGCGGAGAACTTAGGTCATAGAAACATTTTTTGTTTCGAATAGTTCTTTAAAAGATGTTTTTTGATCATCAAGTAGCCATCGTTCACTGCTACTATCTCCCGATAGCTATCGGGACTGTTGTGTCACTCACTGCATCGCTTTGTAATTCTATTATGCATTGTAGAAGAGTCAGCACATCAATTCCCGTCGCTTTTAAGCGACGGCGGAAACGAAATAAAATTAGTTCTTTAAACAAATAGTAAAGTAGAATGCAACTCCTTGACACGGTGCATTCGAATATTTAATCACTAAAGTTTGGTGAATGAATAAGAAGACTTCGATCTGAAGATAGCTTCAAACTTCAAACCTCGAACTTCAAACTTTAAACGTCATGCGTCACGGAGACAAGATCAACAATCTCAGTCGAAAGAAAGCACACAGAGATGCGTTGTTAGCAAATTTGGCTTGTAACTTAATTGAGCACAAGCGTATTGTAACTACTTTGGCCAAGGCAAAAGCTTTGCGCATTTATGTAGAGCCATTGATCACCAAGAGTAAGAAGAATGAAACACACCAGCGTCGGGTAGTTTTCAGCTACCTGAAAGACAAAGCTGCTGTAGCAGAATTGTTTGATGTGATCAGTGCAAAAATTGCAGGCCGCCCTGGTGGTTATACAAGAATCATCAAATTAGGAACCCGCACTGGCGATAATGCCGAAACCGCATTGATCGAGTTGGTTGATTACAACGAGATTTACGGCAAAGGCAAAACAGAAAGAAAAGAGGGAGCTAAGAGAACACGCCGTGCAGGTGGTGGAAAAAAGAAGGCAGAGGCAACGGAAGCTGCACCTGCTGAAGCAACCACTCTGGAAACACCAGAAGCAAAAGAACAACAACCCAGCTAATGATTGCTTGCTATACAGACCAAAGGCATCACGCTGAAAGCGTGATGCCTTTTTTGTTGACATCCGGTGAAGAAATTTAACCCTGGCCAAATGTTTGAATAATTTTCTTTGCATAATCTTTTTTAGAAATGGAAAAACAATACACAGCAGTTTTGGTTTTAGAAGACGGTACTACCTGTTATGGACAGGCTTTCGGTGCCATTGGCACAACGGGAGGAGAAATTTGTTTTAATACGGGAATGACAGGTTACCAGGAAGTATTTACCGACCCCAGTTATTACGGGCAGGTGCTGATCATGAACAATGCACATATTGGTAACTACGGAGTTATGGATGAAGACGTAGAAAGTGACGGCATTAAGATCAAAGGTTTAATTGGAAGAAACCTTGAAGATTTGTTTTCCAGAAAAATGGCAAAAGGCTCTTTGGATGAATATTTAAAGTCTCAAAACCTGGTGGCGATAGAAGGGGTGGATACCAGGGCATTGGTTGCACATATTCGCAGTAAAGGGGCCATGAATTGTATCATTTCAACTGAAATTTTGGATGCTGAGGTGTTGAAGAAAAAACTGGATGAAGTTCCTGAAATGGATGGATTGGAATTGGCATCTATTGTCAGTACAAAAATTCCTTATGAGCTGGGCGACCCGAATTCTCCCATCAAAATTGCTGTCCTGGACTATGGCACCAAGAGGAATATTTTGAGCTGTATGGTGGAACGAGGAGCGCATGTAAAAGTATTTCCTGCAAAAACCCCGGTTGAAGAATTAAAGAAATTCAATCCTGCCGGGTATTTCATTTCCAACGGGCCTGGTGATCCTGCTTCTATGGATTATGCCGTTGACACCTTAAAAAACATTTTGAAGGAAGATAAACCAACATTTGGAATTTGTTTAGGACATCAATTGCTGGCCCTGGCCAACGATATTCCCACTTTCAAAATGCACCATGGGCACAGGGGATTGAATCACCCGGTGAAAAATCTGGTTTCAGGAAAATGCGAGATCACTACACAAAACCATGGATTTGGCGTTGATCCGGAGGCCGTTAAAAAAGCAGAACATATTGAGATCACCCACGTGAATTTGAATGATCAATCAATTGAAGGAATAAGAATAAAAGGGAAACAGGCATTTTCAGTGCAATACCATCCCGAGGCTACTCCAGGTCCGCACGACAGCCGGTATTTGTTTGATGAATTTATTGAAATGATCAGGAAGGATCTTAACCTGAATTAATTCGAGCTGATTCTTTTTATATTTCCCTGAGATTGGTATTTAAAGGTGTTTCTTACCCAGGATCTTAGTTATAGATTACTCAACCTTTTTCCGACGGTTAAGGGCAAAATATTTTATCGCTCTGAAGCGTTATAAAAAGTGAGCTCTTGAAAAGCTGGACTTAGTGGAGAAGGGTGATTACCAATGGAAGGTCATTAGCCATAAAATCAGTGAACGATAATTTTTGATAGTTTACTCTGCCTCTATGCGCACTTTGTTGTTTTCTACATTGCTAATGGTGAATTCTGCTGTGTGGAGCCAGGATCGCCTTACCATTCCTTCAGGCACAAACGATTTACACCGTTATACGCTGTTTTTGAAAGGCGAGTTTCATGAACGAAAGGTGGAAAATGAAAACAGCGTTATGTTGCTTGCCCAACATTTATACCAATACAACAAGCTCCGTTACCTCGTATTTGAATGGGGTCCGGATTTCAGTTACCTGGCAAACCACTACCTGCAAACGCAGGATGATTCTGTTCTTTTTAAAAACAACCTGGAATATTCAAGAGCATTTTGGGATACTTTGGTTGCCCTCAATCGTTATAAGCCCGCTATTGATCAAATAAAAGTCAGGGGCTTTGATTTCAACCGAAGTGTTTTTACAGGGAAAGCTTTCTTTATTATGACAAAAGGGAAGGCTCCTTTTCCTGACTATTCCATTCAGTCAGCGCTGGAAAAAATTATAAAATGGAAAGACATACGATGGTCGTGGGAAGAACAGGACGAGTTTGTTAAGCAGATGAAGAAATTGAGTTCACTTTGCGAAAAACATCAATCTGCATTGATGGCTTATTTTGGAGAAGACTGGCCGGCATTTTCGGCCATCATCAGTCATGATGTAAAAAGCAAGAGTACAGTTGATCGCGACAAAAGAGGATTGAAATATGTAAAAGGTTTTTTGGACACAAAAGAAGAAGGTAATGTGCTTTTCAACTACGGCATCTCTCATGCTTTTTTAAATGGCATAGGTATGGGTAAAATGCTGAATGAGGATCCGCAATATCGGGGCAAAGTGTGTAGTATCTATCCTTATTACCAGTTGTCATCCGAAGAAAAGTCGAAGATCGAACAAAGAAAGGACAGCTACTTACCGGTTACCATTCTGTCAGAGTTAGAAAGTTTTCCTTCTTATGCTCTTGTCAACATGGAGCAACGTGGCCTTTATCCAAAGGAATATAAAATTTCGCAGTGGGTCTATGTCATTCCCAAGGCAAAGCTATAATGGATTAGATTTGAGTTCTGGGAATTGCCATCATCAACGGACCTATCTCTCAACCCCCCTGGTAAAAGGGAAACAGATATTTATGGTAACCAGTCTTTTAATAGCAGGTATTTGTTTGATGAGTTTATTGAAATGATTAGGAAAGATTTGAACAATTAAATTATGTCAACAATTTCCCACTTGTCTACAACCATGTAAAAAGTCGCCGGCTTATCTTCAGTAAAACCTTTTATGTAGATCTGCTCATCTTTAATTTCTATTACAAGGCTTGAAAAAACTTTGCTTCCGTCAGGTTGCTTGATATAACCCTTGTAAATGGCTTTACCAGCAGTTACTTTTTCATTGAGAGTACAGTCGAAACTCTCAATTTCAGTATCAAAACTTATCTTCCCTTTTTCAGGGTCGTCGGCTTTTAAGTTTATGATTTTAGTTGTTGGATTAAGAATTATTTCGGTATGGATATTCACTTCATTACCACCTTCAGCCATTTTAATTTTCTCAACGATATATCTTACTGTTTTGTCACAGATGGATGTGTTTTGGTTTGAGTGACTTGTGGCTTGAGATTTTTTTGATGGTTCGCATGCGTTTAAGAGGAGGGTAATAACTGTTGAAAGGAAGATAAAATAATTTTTCATCAGATTATTTTGACTGTTTATTGAATAAGTGCTCAAAGGAGGCAATTTTTTCAATGCCTAAACATACAGTTTGCATCGGGAAACTAAAATGATCTTTTGCATGCAGCAAGGAACTCAATTAAATTCGTGGAATGAAAATAGCCATCATCAACGGACCTAATCTCAATCTTCTCGGTAAAAGGGAAACAGATATTTATGGTAACCAATCTTTCGACAGTTACCTGCTTGAATTGCAATCAAAATTTCCCGGGGTCGAGCTTAGTTATTTTCAAAGTAACGTTGAGGGAGAGTTGATTAACGAAATTCAAAAATTAGGTTTTGCCTATGATGGTATTATTTTAAATCCGGGTGGTTATACACATACTTCGGTAGCTCTTGGCGATGCAATTGCAGCCGTTAAAACCCCTGTAATTGAAGTCCACATTTCTAATGTGCATGCAAGAGAAGATTTTAGAAAGTTGTCGCATGTTTCAGGAAAATCGGTTGGTAGCATTTTTGGTTTGGGGTTGAAGGGATATGAGTTAGCCTTGCAATGGTTTGTTAGTCAATAAGAGCCTTGGTTGTTTTATCGATATCCGCACTCAGGTTATGTATAAAATTTAACTGTTCCCGCATCAGAACATCGTCCTGGCTAAGAGCAGGTTCATGATCAATGGGGTGAGTATCGGTTTTAGCCAATACCAGTTCTTCTCCAAACCTTTTACTGCTTTCGCGTAAGCGTGTTCGTGCCCGTTTAGCTATGTGTACCAATTCAGCAGGATAGTTTTTTTCTTCCCTCGATAATAAAGTTGTTGCCACCGTAGCAATGTTGGAAAAAAGGATATGGTTCAGCACTACAAACTGGTGCACGTCCTTTTCCTTTTTTTGTTTGCTTTTGGGCTCGGATAACATCCGTTGAAATGCAGCAGAAAGGTTGGCGGAATTAAGATACACGTCTTTCCTGGCCAGTTTGTATTCAAGCACGCCAGGTTTTCGCCCCGACAATGCATCAATTATCTTTTGTAAATAAACTGCATTTGCCCTGAGCATTCCCTGCAGGTGCTGTTTAAGCTGGTCTGACTCCCATCTCGGAAATAAAAAATAACCTGCTAAAAAGGCAATGGTGCAGCCCAACACGGTGTCAAAGATTCTTTCCTGTGCCACTATTTTATAGTTGTTGCCCAAAAAAGAGAAAAGAATCAATATAAAGGGTGTCATACAAATAACTGTAACCAGGTACTGAATGCGCATGAAAGAATAAGTGCTGAGCATGAACACAACCATTAAAGCAAACTGTATGCTTTTATTTGGGATGAAAACCAGGATGAAAACTCCAACAACACCTCCTGCCAGGGTTCCAACAATACGTTCAACGTTCCGCTGCTTCGTCAGGCTGAATGCAGGCTTCAACATAAAAGCAATCGTCATCAAAACCCAGTAACTGTGCTGTCCATAACTCATTGAGTTCACAATTATAAATCCTGCAAGGCTTGCGATACACATACGCAATGCATGTCGAAAGACCGATGATTGTATGGATAAATTGTTCCAAAAGATCCTTGGGTCTAAAGGTTGATGCGAGACAAAACGTGAATGGTCTAATCTTCCCTTATCAGCTTTGATCTCACCTTCAAAATATTGATTGATGTTATTCAGGTCACCCAGCATTTTACGGATGTTCACCAGTATTTTTCTGAGCACCAAAGTTTGTGTTTCACCCTTTGGTGCAATTCGGTCGATTTCGGATTTTAATTGCCTGGCTTCTTCATCGTAGTCAAAGGTTTTTTTAAAAGATGTATTGGCCTGGATAGCATAGGAAACAGACTGCAATTCAAAAGCAATTTTTTTTAAGAAATGATGAACATGATTAAGCGCACCTGTATGTGCAAATCGTTTTCTTAGTAGATCGTAATCATAGTAAGTTGCAGTAATATCTTCAAAGAGATCGACGGTTTCAATAAACGTGAAAACCAATTTTCTTCCTTCTGTAGTTGACTCTTTGACAATCTGCGTCGTTTTAAAAAAAATTTCTCTTGCTGCATCCTGCTTTTCATTGACTATGATTTGTTGTGCGACCAATTTTCTATAGTTTTCTTCAAGGCTGGTTTCCGTATTATAAAAATCCGCTTTGATGGACAGGTATGTCGCAATTTCCCGGGTGCAATCTGCGAGGGCTCTTTGACCGTTGCGATAAGGTTGTATTTTATGAAGCAGCAAACTGACCAGTGTATAAAAAATTCCACCGGCAAGTATCAATATTGCATTCAGTAAAATTCCAGTTGAATCAACAGGTGTGTCCATTGTAAGAATCATGATCAATATAGCAGCGTTCCCTACTGAGCTGGCACGGTTGCCATAAACATTGAACATGGAAAAGAAAAAAGTTACCAGCACAATCTCGAGACCCATTGTATAGATATTCATCCTGGCCAGCGAAGTAATGCCTGCAATACAAAAAGCAAAAGCCGAGGTAAACAACATGCCATTTTTCCGGTGAATAATGGGTCCCGGTGCATCAGTTAAACTCACACACATTGCACCGAGGGAAATAGTTAACCCGGTTTCAAAAACATTGAAATAGCTTCCCAGCAGTGCCGGAAATAAAATGGCGAACGTGGTTCGAAACCCATCTGCGAAAGACTGGCTGTAAAAAAAATATTGTATCTCGCTGGCTGGTGATTTCATTAATTATTCAAAAAGCTCATTTACCAGCTAAAATTATACCTGCAAATCGAATATGATCAGCTAAAGTTTAAATCAATGCTATTCCTGCAAATTTGTTTTATAATCAGTTCCGTATTCTTTCCGTTATTGCTGCGGGCTTTTTATTTATGATTTTGCAATTCACAAAATTCGGCCAGCACCTTGGCAACCTGTTTCACTACTTCAATAGTGGATGATTTGCTAACCCAGCTTGCTCCCAATTCCCTGCAATAATCTTCGTCAATAGCATTGTTTGAAGTGGTGTAGATAACTACCGGGATATATTGATATTTCGGATTTTTACGGATAGCCGCAAGGGTTTCCTTGCCATTTAGGCGTGGCATATTAATGTCGAGGACAACTAAAAGCGGCGTGGCGTTGAGTGCAAAATCGTCAAGGAACTTCAATACCTCTTTTCCATCTTTAAATTCTAAAACATTAATGTTCCGGTTATACTGTTTGAAAAAGCCGGTAATCAGCTCCAGGTCGTCTGCATCATCATCCGCGAAGATGATGTAGCGACTTCTCATACGAGAAAATTACAATATCGGAAGTTAGCTAACAATTTTTTTGTTTTAGAATTTAATCACAAGGTGTTTTATCATTTATAAGTCATTTATGAAAACTACATGCTGATAACTGTCGGTCACCTGTTAGAACATACGCAAACAAAAAATGCCGGCATTGCGGGCATTTTTTGTCGTTGATTTTATTCTTCCATTAAAGGCACATCACCTGCGTTCCGGTTATTTCTTCTTTCAGGTTCTTTTGTAACCGGCTTGTTTTTCAGCCAGTCCTTATCTTTTTGAAGTCCCTGCACATCCTCAAGTTTGGCAACGTACAAACTCCGTCCATGCGTGCCCAATACAATTTCGTTATCTCTTTCCTGTATAGCAATATCATGAACCGGAACGGATCTTGGGAGTCCTGCATCCCACATCATAAAGGATTGGCCGCGGTTAAAACTTACATACAGTCCACCGTCGCTGCCCACGTATAAAATGCTTTCATTCTTAGGGTCTTCGCGAATGACATTCAAAGGCTCAGCCGGAAGATCTTTTCCCAGCTGGGTCCAGGTGGTGCCATAATCTTCGCTCACGTATAAATAGGCATTGAAGTCGTCATTGCGGTAACCATTGAGCGTGGCATAAACTCTGCCTTCCCTGTACTGCGAGCCAATTACCCGGCTAACCCATAAGCCTTGTGGCAACGCAGACTGTCCCGGCCCGACTGCGTCATTCAGGCGGGCTTTCTTTGATGCAGGATTCAGCAGGGTCCATGTAGCACCTGCATCTTTCGAAATCTGGATATTCCCATCGTCCGTGCCGATGTACAACAACCCAAAACGCAACGGTGACTCTGCAATAGTGGTTATCGTACCAAAAGGAACATCTCCTGGTTTAGCACCGTTCGTAAGATCATTGCTTATAGCAATTAAAGTGTCTGCCCTGTTGAAGGAGCGGAACAATCTATGCCCCCCGAAATAAATAATATCCTGGTTATGTTTACTGATTAAAACAGGCGTTTGCCAGTTGAAGCGATAAGGCCTTTCCCCTAATGCATGTTGTGGAGTAATACGTTTCGAATTTTCTCTTGGATTCAGGCGATTTAACCGTGCGTAGTTGCCAAACTGGAACCCGGTATATGTTGTCAAATTATCCCTGGTATCAACCTGAACCTGCATACCATCGCCACCCATTATGCTTTTAAAGGCATAATTGCCGTTATTATACCAATTGTAATTTTCCCTGTTTGTTGAAGGACCGTACCAAACACCATTGTCCTGTAACCCTCCGTAAACATTATAGGGTTTTGCATTGTCAACGTGAACTGAATAGAATTGACCAACTGAAGGTGTATTTGCTGTAAACCAGTGCTGGCCATTATCATAGGTTATATTACATCCGCCATCATTGCCAATGATGATGTGAGAATCTTTTTGAGGATTGATCCATGCTATGTGATGGTCCGCATGGGTATTTTCCCTGTTGATGTTTATGAATGTTTTACCTCCGTCATTCGACATCTGCAGGTCATAACCGGTGAGTACAATTTTTTGATCATTGTATGGAGAAACAAAAATTTTACCGAAGTAATATCCATATGTATTATACAAAGTGGGCAGCTCTTTTTTATGTGTTTTCTTCCAGGTTTGCCCGCCATCATCGCTGCGGTAAACTTCTGCACCGATTATTGGTGTTTCAAACAATGCAGTATTGGCATCGTATAGATAATCCCACACGGCTGTTGGTTTTAAGGTGCCATGTGAAATTCTTTCCATGATCATTTCCGATGTATACCTTGGATACATGCGATTCTGGCGCAAAAAACTATCAAGTTTTCTTGAGTCCAATTGCAGGAACTGTTCTTTCGTGATGTCTTTAAAATCGCGAAGCACATACACAGCTGTATCTTTTTTTGCTGTATCAGGCTTATGAAAATTATTGTCTACAATAGCATAAACAATCTGCGGATTTTTTGGATAGACAGCAATGCCAATTCTTCCAACACCTTCACCAACAGGGAAGCCTGCACCTTCTTTGGTTAGCAAGGTCCATGCATTACCGCCATCGGTGCTTTTATACATGCCACTTGATTTTCCCCCTTCCTCAAAATTCCAGGCGCTCCTGGTTTTGTACCAGGTGGCAGCATATAATTCATTTGGATTAGAGGGATTGATATCGATGTCTATTGCCCCGGTATTATCATCGATGTATAGGGTTTGTTTCCATGTAGCTCCACCATCTGTTGTTTTAAAAACACCTCTTTCTTTGTTGGGAGAATACAGATGACCTAACGCTGCAACCCATACTGTATTATCATCGGTTGGGTGTAATTGGATCTTTCCAATGTGGTGTGACTCGGGCAATCCTGAATACTGCCACGATTTACCATTGTTCTTACTTTTAAATACACCAATTCCTGCATAAGATGAGCGACTGCTGTTTACTTCACCTGTGCCAACCCAAATGGTTCTTGTTTTCCAGTTTACGGCAATATCACCAATGGTTATAATGTCTGCACTATCAAAAATGGGAACGAGGGATTGGCCATTGTTTTTTGTGTACCACAAGCCACCTGATGCGTAGGCTACGTAAAATTCCGTGGGGTCTGCGGGATTTACTTCAAGGTCAACCACCCGACCGCTCATAACGGAGGGACCAACATTTCTGAATTTAACTGAATCTAGCAGTGATTTTGATTTTAAAACCTGTCTTTGTTGCATACCTTTTAGGCGGGCATCAGCAGTCATAGGTTTTACCTGGGCATTTGTGAAAACTGTAACGAGCAAAAGAATAGGAAAAAAAAGCCTTTCGGTTAATTTTGATAGCATAAACAGCCAGTTTTAGCGTTATATAGATAATCGTCAAACTTACTAAAAATGCGATACCTATTAATTCTTGTTTTATTGATTTCGTTCAGCAGCAATGCACAATGGAAAAGCTATATCCTCGGGAAGAGACATGATACTTTAAATCGTGTTGATATGAAAGGATTGAAACAAGGTCCCTGGGTGGTTCACGTCGACCCGTTACGCGGAGAAGACGGATATGATGAACAGGGTTATTATAAAAATGATCTGAAGGAAGGACTATGGAAGCGTTTTTCATCCGAAGGTGATTTGCTTGCGGTGGAAAGTTATTATTTAGATATGAAGAGTGGGCGGTGCAAGTATTACCTGTATACCGGCGAATTGCAACGCGAAGAAAGCTGGAGAGCCATCGATCCTAAAAGCCCTTACGACACCATTGATGTAGTTGATGTGAATGACCCATCAAAAGTTCTGCGACAGGAAATAGTAAAGGTTGAACCCAATTCCTACAAACATGGAACATGGACTTATTATAACACAGAGAATGGAGCAATTGAATCAACAGAAGAGTGGGTAATGAGCAAAAGAAAGGAAGATATTGCTGCAATGAATGGTACCGAAGACGACCTGGCTCCAATTGATGTTTCGAAAGGTTCTGGCTCCAAATCAAAAACAAATACAACTGCACAAACGGACGAAAAAAAGCAAGTTGCCAAACCTAAAGAAGTGGTAGAATTTGAAAAGAAAAACACGAAGAAAAAAAATAAAGTAAGAGACGGAAGCACCGGCGGTTGATTTATCCTTAAATATTGATGTTCGGTTATTTGTTCGATTCCTCGTTATTGAAGACAACTTACGAGTGTAGCTTCTTCATCAGTATATTTTCAATCTCCGTATGTCCTTTTTTCCTGGCCCATTCAAGCGGTGTTGCCCATGATGCGCCGGCCTTGTTGGGGTCAGCACCATGATCGAGCAAAAATTTCACCATCTCAGTTTGTCCCCATTTTGAAGCCAGTCCTAATGGCGTTGATTGGTATTCTTCTTCTACAGCATCAATATCAGCACCATATTGAATTAGGAGCTCCGCTTTTGGTATATTTCCTTTTTGGGCCACATCATGAAGTATGGTTACATGGTGCCAGCTCATTGTATTGGGGTTCATTCCTTTGGCCATCAGGTAGGTGGCAGCATCCAGTCTTTCGAAATAATAGAACTGCGTCCATTTTAGCAAGGATGGAACTGTAGCACCATAGCTCATTAACAGGTCAATCATCTTTCGGTTATTTTCTTTTGCTGCAAACAACAGGATGCCCTCGCCCCAGAAATAGGTTTCGTCCAATGCAAATTGGGGATGTTGTTTTAGTATAGCCCCGGTTTTTTCGAGGTCTTCGTCATTCACTGCTTTTTCAAATTCCTGTTGCAATTCATTCCGGTTATAATCAATCTTTCCATTATCTCCTTTGAAGGTGGAGGCGAGTTGGCTATTGCGATATTGCTCAAGTAAGCCGGCTATTTCTGAATGATTCCTGTCGGCTGTTATGGTAAAAAGATCTTCGAGGAAAGGATATGTTTTGTACCCAGGATCAAAGGCTCCATTATCTAACAGGAATTTTACCAGGTCAACATGTCCTTCACGAACCGCAAGATGTACAGGCGGGGTATAATTGTATTGCGCATAAATTAACTGAGGACATTCATCCGTCATTCGTTTAACTCTTTCCAGGTCGCCATTTTTACTTGCCAAAAGAATGTCCCAGACTTTTGCTGTGTTGTAATCATTCCATTGCTGATTTCCATCGGTAGGTTCAGTTTCAGCTCATGAGGTTGTACCATCGCGTTGAAATTATTGTGGGCGGTAGCCAGGTAAAATGACAACCAGTAAAGTTAGTCAAATGAGTTGCGACGGAAAAAGCAGAGTACCCTAACGGAAGACATTTACTATTTTTGATGCCTGAAATATTCAAACAAGCATTTTGAAATTTTGAATCATGAAAACAATGACCTGTAAACAACTTGGCGGCGCATGTGGCCAGGAGTTTCATGCAAACAGCTTCGAAGAAATGGCTGAGCTAAGTAAAAAGCATGGCATTGAAATGTTTCAAAAGGGTGATGAAGCGCATCTAAACGCAATGAACCAAATGAAAGAACTTATGTCGAAACCCGGGGGTATGACGGAATGGTTTGACAGCAAAAGAAAAGAATTTGAGACACTACCTGCCGATCAATAATTAATAAGCTGGAAATGTTATCCTGGTGGCTTTTTGACTCGAGAATATTTAACCATACAAGGCATAAAAGACATACAAGCTGTTTAACCTTATGTGCCTTGTATGTCTTGTATGGTTCAAAACACTTCCAGCTTTATTCAGGGAATGCTTTAATCTTTCATAAAAGCCACCTGAGATCACAACAGAAAGGATTCCTATTACCTCCAACACCTTAACGAATACTGAGATTATTCAACTGTAAATTTTTTCGAATGCAACCAGCTGTTTCGAGAAAGTTCAGAATCCTGGCATTCATTTGTTTTTTTACATCATTTGCCGGGGTCATTTACCAGCTTGTGGATGAAAATCGGCTAAACCAAAATAGCGTGTTAACCGGTTTGCCCTTAGGTTTGGCTTTTGGCCTCCTTGAATTATTTCTTTTCCCTAAGGCCGTGAAACTGTTTCGTCAATGGTCGTTTTCGAAATTGCTGTTGTTTAAAACATTGTTGTATACGGCCATTATTTATGCTGTAACCATTGCGCTCACTATTGTTGTTGGTATCATGGAAGGTCGTGATTGGAGTGAACTACCTCCACACCTTCTATCTATTGAACGCCTGGTAATAATTATTTACACTCTTGTTATTTACAGTGTGTTGCTGTTCTTTTTACAGGTCAACAATTTGTTGGGTGAGGGTGTTCTATGGAAATTCATCAGTGGTAAATACCACCGGCCAAGGGAAGAGGAAAGGATTTTTATGTTCCTCGATATGAAATCATCAACAACCATTGCCGAGCAACTTGGTCATACACGTTTTTACAGTTTGCTGAACCAGGTCTTTCACGAAATTTCACAGCCTGTACTCCAGACAAAGGCAGAGATTTACCAGTATGTAGGAGATGAAGTTGTGCTTACCTGGAAAATAGCGGATGGACTTGAAAATTCAAATTGCCTGAAAGCATTTTTCATGTTTCGTGAAAACCTCGTAAGGAACAGCGAGCATTACTTCAAAAATTTTGGTGTGAGACCTGCATTTAAGGCGGGTCTGCATTTTGGAAAGGTGATCAGTGCACAGATAGGTGATCTAAAAAAGGAAATTGTTTATAATGGCGATGTACTGAATACAACTGCAAGAATTCAAAATGAATGTAACAGGTACCAGCGTGACTGCCTGGTGTCCGGAACTTTGGTACGTCGCCTTAGCTCAGACAATGAGTTTTATTGGGAAAGATTAGACAAGGTATCACTTCGTGGCAAGGAAACAGAAGTAGAGTTATTTAGTGTAAGCACTGAGTATTCAAATCTTGCTGCCAGTAGTACACAGGCCAGGCCAAACCCGGTACATGAATAATTTTTCATAGGTACATGGACACTGGATCCAGATTTAATTTTCTGTTTTTATTTATGCCAGGAAAAGATAAGGTCGAAACAACAAGGCTGAACAATCGACAACCGGATTTTCGCGAATAACACAAAAGCGACAAATAAAAGCTAACAAAAAAATCCTAACTTAATTTCACAACTGCTATTTATGAAATCCATTCTTTTATTGCTGACGACTATCATTTTTTATTTTTATTCCCACGCTCAGGCTGATTCTTCTAATTATAAGGAGGCTCTGCGCATGATTGACATTTGGCTTGATGCCAAAAAGGATTATGATAAACTACCCGGCATATCGGTTGCAATTGTTGACGACCAAAATCTTCTTTTTAGCAAAGGCTATGGTTATGCCGATGTTGAAAAGAAAATTCCCATGCAGGCCGAAACCATTTGCAGTATCTGTTCTATATCCAAACTATTTACTTCAGTTGCCGTAATGCAGCTTTGGGAAGAAGGCAAATTGCGCCTTGACGATTCGTTGGCGGCATTACTTCCTTCATTCAATCTAAAGCAACAATACAGTGAATCTGTTCCTGTTACCATACGGTCATTGCTTACACACTCCTCCGGCTTACCAAGGGAAGCAGCTTTTGCCTACTGGAGTGCACCAGATTTTTATTTTCCCAGTGAAAAAGAACTGAATGAAAAACTGATACAACAGCAAACCCTCTATCCTTCGTCAACTTATTTCCAGTATTCTAACCTGGGAATGAGTTTATTGGGACAGGTGGTAACAAAAACTACGGGCGAAGCTTATAACGAGTATATAGAAAGAAAAATTTTGCAACCCTTGCAATTAACCAGTACACATCCTTACCTGCCACAGAACCTGTGGAGAACCAAAATGGCTACAGGTTACAGTGCTTTACATCGTGATGGTTCCAGGAAGATGGTGCCTTTTTTCCAGGCCAAAGGAGT
>Ga0193740_1000135_pt1 | contig 21168 bp, 40 predicted proteins | sample L2s1metaG_FD_145072 | JGI IMG/M metagenome (GOLD analysis project Ga0193740, IMG submission 145072) | Soil microbial communities from a riparian zone of the East river system, Colorado, United States - L2s1 | ecosystem: Environmental > Terrestrial > Soil > Riparian zone | place: USA: East River... | reverse complement strand
CCTGGGGCCTGCGTCACGCCCCACTTGATTAGGTCCGCGTAGACTGTGCGTTGCTCCTGTGTTAGTTCCACGTAACGCGGGTCTTCGTTGACGACGGGCTCTGTGCCGCTCACGTCTGCCAGTGAGAGAAAGATTGCGTGACGTTCAAGACGCTTGCGCAAGTCGCCAAGGTTGCGATAGATTGGCCGGTCGAAATCGTCCTTCGCAATAATCGCAGGATAGATCGGGTTGCCGTTCCTGTCATAGCGCAGGCGCTTCTTTTCCCTCAGGCCATCAGTGATGTGCTGCACAAGCGGATTATTCGGCGAGAGCATCTGTGCGTATGTCGACTTGAATGATGCGAGCGATGCGAAGCCTAGACACGCATCTGCCATCAGTTCGAATTGCCCCCATGCAGAGAACGGATTCTGACGCAAGAGCGTGCCCGTGCCGATGCGCTTCACGCGGGCCATGCGCATCACCGGCTTTACAGCTTTGTAGACTGCGCTCTTCGGATTGCTCACGCGATGGCTCTCATCGAGATCGAGCATGTAGCGCTTCACTGTCTGAAGCAGCGCAATGATCTTCTTGCCTCTCACTGTCTGCAATGCATCGAAGCTCATTGTGAGGATGAACAGCACATCACCTGACGGTGTTGCCGTCACGAGCCGTTCAAGCTGTGCATAGGCTTGTTTGCCCATCTTCGAATAATAGTTGCAGCACACCGTAGGCACTGCGCAATGCTTCGGCACGCCTTCTTCTATCCACTGCCGGTCGACACCGTCGGGGCAGATGACAACGAGTGCGTCGATGCGACCAACAAGAAAATTCATTGCCGCAGTATCGAGGCCGATCTTCGTTTTTCCTGTTCCCGGTCGAGCAAGAAACGCGAGCATGGGCCTATCCCACGATGATTCGATCACATCGCGTTGCTTGCCTCTCGGCGGCGTCTTGTACTTGAAATTAGCAGGCAATGGATGCAAGGTGTGCCGCCCGTTTCTTCATTGGCGTGAGCCATTGTGTATTCTCTGGCGTGAAATCCTTCATCGGATTCATACGCACGAGTTGCGTCTTCGGCGGGCGCTCTCCCATGTCTTCGATGAAGAGCGCGAAGTCATGCCAACGCTCGCACACGCGAACGCCAACACCGCCACATGAGGGATAGTTTTGATGCTTGCGGTTGGTGCACTTGTTGTGCATGTTCTTCCAGATTTGATAGAGTGGGTGACTGGTCTTGATGCCGCTGTTAGGTGGCTTCTTCTTCTCGCACCCGCATGACGTGATCTTGCCGATGCGCAGGTAACGAGCTTGAATTGTCTTGAATGTGCCGCAGTCGCACTCGACTAGACAACTGCGATTCTTTCCGATGTTCTCTCCGCGTTTGATGACTGTTAATTTTCCGAACCGGGTGCCTGGGGGAATGTGTATCGCCTGCACTTCGTTGATGTACGATGAGTTGGAGTTAGGCCACTTGTTAGGCCATGAGCTAGGGGGAGCTATGCTTGTTGCGTTCATTCTATCTTTCTGTTGTGTTGCTAGTGAAGCACTAGCGGCTGCGTGTTGAGCACGAGAAATTCTTCTAGTCGTGCTTCGACTACTTTTTCATCGGGTGTGTTTTTGCGCCAGTCGATGACTTGACGCATGAAGACGCGGCGCATCTTGCCAGTCAAATAAGTGCAGACGTGATCCGACTTGTTGACTACCTCAATACCTTCGGTGCGTAGAGCACCGCTGCCGGTGAGCGTGCACACGATGTAGTGCTCGTTCTCGAATAAGCATCTGAGTTCCATTTCTGTCCTTTCTGGGTTCGAATGGCTGACTTTACCATAGAACCGGGCTCTGTCAATAGCCCCAATGGATGAGAAGGAGTTGCTCGCGCCGGAAATAGCGTGTAGAATTTATGACCCAGCCAGCGAGGCTGCCCAGCAGTAACAGTCGAACCCAGAAAGGTTAGAAAGAAGATGCCTGCCCTTGATGGCATAACTAATTCCGTTGTCCTTGCCGAGTTGTTCAAAGGCATGGGACCAGAAGAGAGAGCAATTCTCTGTTCTGTCAAAGGAAATCCTAGCGAAGCAGCACCGATGTCGTGGAGTCCCGTACCGTGGAAAGGTGGGGAATGTCCACTGCATCATGATCGCAACAACTACGTCGCCATAAGTTCGTTTCTCGAAGAAGATGGCCGATTCAAGCGACGCAAAGCACAGTTCTCGCGAACGTGGTGCATCATGATCGATGATGTCAATACGAAGATTAAGTATGACGCACTGCCGAAAGACTTGCCGTCTACTCTAGTCATCGAGACATCACCGGGTAATTTCCAGTTCACCTATTTTCTCGATCAGCCGCACACCAATGCCGACCATGTCGGCGACGCTATTCGCGAGATCATCAAGAAGCTCACAGACGGTGGTGTAGACCCTGGCATGGCAGGAGTCACACGCGTGCTGCGCTTGCCTCAAGGCATCAACGGCAAGCCGCGTGCTGATGGTCCGTGGCAATGCAAGGTGTGGAGGTGGCGACCAGAGGTGCGCGTCTCATGGCAAGAGGTGCGTGAAGCGTTCGGCATCATCGAGCGCTTCAGGATGCCTTACGTCGAGCCGAATGACGGTGTGACACAGGCGCGGATTCAGTCGTTCAAGATCATGCGCGATGCGCTTAAATTCCTGGGCTTGTTCAAAGGCGATACCGGCGGCGGGTGGTTTGATATTACGTGCCCCTGGATCGAGCACCACACCGCACGTGCCAACACCGGCAGTGCTGTTGCTCCTCCTATGAAGGCCAATGGCTACATGGGCGGCTTCAAGTGCCATCACGGGCACTGTGAGGCAAAGAATTGGGGCGACCTAGAATCATGGGTTGCCGACACGATCATTGAAGAGGGCGAGCGCAGGCGCGGTCCGTTCTATGGAGATAATGAATGAATCCCGAAGACCTCAATGACAGCGAACAGGACAAAGAACGAATTGAACGCGAGAGGTTAAAACCCAAAGGTGAGCGAGTTGTCATTGATGCGCCTAACTTAGAAGATCATGCGACAGTCGACGGTATCGGCGTTCTTGACACCGACTTGAAGCATGCGTTCCTTCGTAAGTACGGGCATCTGTTCTGCATGGATCGAGGTCAGAAGAATGAAGGTTCAGAGTTATGCGCATACAACCCGACTACCGGCATGTGGTCACGTGCAAAGATTCGCGAGTTGATTCATGCACAAGTCGCAACGATGTCCAAGGACATCATACGCAATGAGTTCAATGATCTCATGACGAACATGCAGACGGTAGCGCCGGAAGATCGAGATCAGTTTGATCGACAGCGCAATCATTTGATGAAACTGATTCAGCGATGGGGCAAGGCAAACACGATCAGTTCAATTGCGACGATGGTCTATAACCATTTGACAGCGCTGCATATATCAAAGCCTGTAGAGATGAATCCTGATCCACTTCTTTTGAGTTGCGCTGACGGTATTGTTGTCGATCTTAAGACGGGTGAGCACAGATACGCGAAACCGGAGGATTATTTGACAGTGACGACGGGCACGAGGTTTGATCCTGATGCCGATTATTCGGAATGGGAGAAAGTGGCTCGACAGATATTCGGCAGTGAACAGATGTATGAGTTCATGCATCGTTGGGCGGGCTACTGTGTCACGGGTCTGCGTTGGGATCATGCACTTGTCGTGCTGTTCGGCAGCGGGAATAATGGCAAGAGCCTCTTCACCGACGCAATAGCTAATGCGCTAGGGGATTACGCATGCAAGATGGACACGGACTTCAGCAAAGAATCAAAGGCAGACGGCGGCAACAATGAGCTATACGCAAAAGCAACTCTGAACGGTGTTCGCTTTGCGCTCATGTCAGAGACAGAGCGCGACACTGGCCTCAAGTCATCAATGATTAAGTCGCTGACAGGAGATGACACAATAACAGCACGACACGCACACCAGGGTTTCAAGACATTTAAGGCAACGCACAAGTTCACGCTCGCAACTAACTTCACGCCAAACATTCCCCGAAAAGATAATGCCATGTTCAATCGGCTGATGCCGGTCGAGATGAAGGTGAAATACGGCTCACCGGAACAGGTCGAGACAGGTTATGCACATTTCGTGCAAGACCCGACGATCATGGACAGATGCTCAAAGCCTAAAGGGAAATCAGCGCTTATTCTATGGCTTGTGAAAGGTACGCAAAAATACTTGGCAGAGGGAAGATTGAATCCACCTGAAGAAGTTCTTCGACAACTTGCAATACACCGCAAGAACATGGATCACGTCGGCACGTTCATCCATGAAGCAACGCAGTACATTGGCAAGGTCGAACTCGAAAAGCTCCAGTCTTCGTCTACATCGGGCGGTAATGCGGAGAAGCGTGCCGTGTGGGAAGCGATAACCGACAAGTGTCAGATCGAGTGCACGACGTTCTTCAGGATGTATCAAGCATGGTGCCGCAATACCGGCGTGGATAAGCGCAAGATGGAGAGCAAGTCAGAATTCAATGAGTATGTCATGACCAATGGTCGAATGTGGACAGATGAAGACAATCAAACATTGGTCATGCCGTCGATGCATGAACACCGCACTAGCAAGGCTCGCCTGTATCGTTGGGTAAAACTGACAGATGAAGGGCGCGTTTTACTCAACCGCACTATGAATGAATACAATAGTGATAAATACTAGCTCGCAACACCGGGCGGAATGGCGGAATGGCGTCTTTTTTCAATTTACCCGAAATACCCCTTATAAGATACGCTCTAGAGATAGTTCAGGGAAATCAAGAAATTCCACCATTCCGCCATCCTGCCCGGTGTTGCTTTTGTACGGTGTTAACTTAGGAGTTAAATTTATGGTTACTAGAACAGAAACAGTTGAGCAAATCGTCGCAGGGTTAAGAGCTAGAGCAGATACGGTTGAGCGAATTATTGCAAGACTACAAAAAATGTATCCGCATGATGAGTGGTATGCAGTTGAGCTTGGCAATGAGATCGGCATCCAATGTCGTGCTGACATATGCGACATAACGGAAAACGCTTTTGTTACGGTGAATGCTTCAGGCGAGTTCGCGGTGCGTTCTGGCGATCCGGCGCGTGATTGGTGGTACAAAAAGCTCGCTAGTGAGTCGTTGACCTCTTGACAAGTTGCGATGCGTCGTATACTTGTGCGGTGTTGCCGACACTTTCATAGTGTTCTTCAGTGCATGAGCGATGAATCTAAACCTCCATACGATCCCGAAGACCGCTCGCCGGGATGGAATTTTCGCGGGCGCAAAATGGAGAACTCTGGCCGCAAGAAGGGTGTGCAAAACAAAGTGACGCGAGAATTCAAAGGGATAGTGCAAGACTTGATTGACGAAAACGCCGACAACGTGCGGCTGTGGCTCAATCAGGTTGCCAACGGTGTGCCGGGTGAGTACCTAGATCGGCCTGAAGGCGGCGGGCGTGATGTCGTGCGCCATCCTATCGCTGCGGACCCTGCGCGGGCTGTAGACCTCCTGGGCAAGCTCGCCGAGTACGTTGCCCCTAAGCTCACGCGAACGGAGGTCACAGGCCCAGGAGGACAGCCTCTTGCCCCTCCGGTGTTGCGCGTGACTATCGAGGGCAAGCCCGGTGAGTCAGAACCCGAGTCCTGATCTCGGCTCAATTCTGCGCTTGCAGTATAAGCAAGGGCTCGCGTTTCTTTCGAAGGCGACTGAGCTTCTGTATGGTGGTGCAGCGGGCGGCGGCAAGAGTTATCTCTTGCGCGTTGCGGCTATTGCATGGTGTGTACTGATACCTGGGCTTCAGGTCTATATATTCCGGCGCACGTTTCCAGACTTGCACAAGAACCACATGGAGGGACCGACATCGTTCCCTCTTTTGCTTGCTGGGTGGATTCTTTTTCGATGGTGCAAGATCAACTATCAAGAGGGTCTGATACGTTTCTATAACGGCTCGGTTATACACCTGTGTCACTGCCAATACGAGCACAACGTATACAACTATCAAGGGGCAGAGATTCATGTTCTATTGATCGATGAAATAACACACTGGACAGAGCCGATGTATAACTACCTGCGCGGACGTGTGCGCATGGTGGGGCTCGTTGTTCCCCCTGAGTATGCAGACTTGTTCCCGCGTGTTGTGGTGAGTGGCAATCCAGGCGGTATCGGGCACAATTGGGTGAAGGCAGCGTTCATAGACAACGTCGCACCGTTCGCGATCAGGCAGATGGAAGAAGAAGATGGAGGCATGCGGCGCGCATTCATACCGGCGAAGCTCGCAGACAATCCCGCTCTTCTCAAGTCTGACCCGATGTATCGCGCAAGGCTTGCGGGCCTGGGCTCTCCTGCCCTTGTGCGCGCTATGCTCGAAGGTGATTGGGACATCGTCGCAGGCGGCATGTTCGATGATGTATGGCGTCGTGATGTGCATGTCATCGAGCCCTTCGCGATACCTCCATCATGGGCGATTGATCGTGCATTCGATTGGGGATCGAGCAAACCGTTCTCTGTGGGATGGTGGGCAGAGAGTGACGGTACAGAGTGCTATCGTGCAGATGGTCGACGCTGGTCCTATCCACGAGGTACGTTGTTCAGGATCAATGAGTGGTACGGTTGGAACGGCAAGCCTAATCAAGGCATGAAGCTATCCGATAGAACAATCGGCAATGGCATTATCGAGAGACAGAAAGAGTGGGGCATTCACATGCGGTGTACGCCTGGGCCAGCGGACAGCAGCATCTTCGATGAGATCAACGGGGATAGTCCAGCGAAGCAGCAATCAGCGCTCGGTGTGTACTGGACGAAGGCCGACAAGACTCCGGGCTCACGCAAAAGGCGATGGGCTCTGATGCGCAATCGCATGACCGCATCGCTCAAGCCGCGCATGGAAGATGCGGGCATATTCATCTTCAACACGTGCCCGCATTTCATCCGCACGATACCAGTGTTGCCACGTCTAGAGCGTGATCCGGACGACATCGACACTGATGCAGAAGATCACGTCGCAGACGAAGCGGGCTATCGCTTGTTGAAAGAAGCAACTGATGCGATGTTCATTCGCATGGGATTCAGCACCAACGGTTAAAGGAGAAAGCTATGATGTCACCAGATCAGCGCATGCTACTAGGCGAGATAAAAGAATTCATGGCGTCAGTGCAAGACGGCGCGTGGACAGGTCGACCCGAATGGCGCGCTGTGCTCACGTCAAGGATAGACACCGCACTTGCAGCGGACGCAGAGCAAGAAGCGATGATCGGTGGCATTCGCGGCGCGTTGACACGCTGGCTAAACAGGGGCAAATAACATGGCATCACTCTCGACAGGCATCGTCGCGGATGTCTCATTCAATCGCGTTCCAATAGCGATCAAAGAGCGCTGGTCTGTTGTGCGTGACGTGGTATCAGGCGACAATGAGTTGCGCGGCGACACATACTTGCCGATGCTCAATGCCACCGACGCGAGTGTCGAGAACATAGCGCGCAACAAAGCCTATCGCACGCGTGCGGTGTGGTATCCCGCAACACAGTTCACGCTCGAAGGGCTTGTCGGCTTGGCCTTTCATCGTGACCCTGTGACAGAGCTACCAACAGAGCTAGAGTATTTGCTCAAGGATTGTGATGGGATGGGCGTCTCACTGTATCAACAATCGCAAGCGGTGTTGAGCAACAATCTCGCAGTCGGTCGTCATGGTTTGTTTGTCGATTGGTCAGAGGCATCGGGGCATCCGGTCATCAAGGCTTATCACGCAGAGAGCATCATCAATTGGCGATATGACATCGTTGATGGTAAGGCAACTCTCGTGATGGTGGTACTCGAAGAAGAGGCCGAAGAAGAAGATGGTGAGTGGGGTATCCTGCTCGTGAAGCAGTGGCGCGAGATCACAATCAACGAGGCCGGGAATGTGCAAGTGCGTCTGTGGCGCGAAGATACAGGCGTGACGAAGACGAAGCGTCTCGTGAGCATGGGCACAGTGCAGAACGCAGCAACGGGCGAAGAGCGCATCATCGAGGCAGTTGAATTGCGCAGCCGTGGCAAGGTGCTGACCGAGATACCCTTCACATTCATCGGGAGCAACAACAATGATGCGAGCATTGATCCGGCACCTCTTTATGGATTGGCACAGCTTAACTTGGCCCATTTTCGTAATAGCGCAGATTATGAGGACAGCGTCTTCTTCTGCGGGCAAGTGCAACCCTGGATCAGTGGACTGACCGAGCAATGGCGCGACTTCATGCAGAACCCGTGGATCATCGATTCGAATGGCGAGCGACGCTACACCGGGCACAAGATGTATATTGGCTCACGCAGCCCGTTGCTGTTGCCGCAAGGCGCATCGTTCGGCATGGCGCAGGCGCAGCCCAATTCGCTAGCGAAAGAAGCGATGGAGCACAAAGAAGCGCAGATGGTCGCAGCCGGTGCGCGCATGATCGAGGCGACGAAGGGCAACAAGACCGCAACAGGGGAGAACAATGATCGAGAGGCAACTACATCGGTGTTGTCCTTGTGCGTGTCGAATGTAAGCGAGGCATATCAACGGGCCATAGGTTTTTGTGCGATCTTCATGGACATGGCAGAAAAGAAAGAAGGCTATGCGGACGCATTCAAGATACAGCAAGATTTCGTCCAGCTACAGGCTAATCCGCAACTCATGGCAGAACTCACGAAGGCGTGGCAAAGTGGTCTTCTGGCGAAGAATGATGTTCGTGATTTCTTCCGTCGTCTGGGTCTTATTGCTACTGAGCGCAGCAATGATGATATTGACAAGGACGTAGAAGAAGAAGAGCCGCTCGGGACGATGGGCCTGCCGGTGGTCCCAGGAGCCCCAGGCGTCACACCGCCCGCGCTGGCAGCGTCGGCAGCGGCAGCGGCGAACGGCGCAGCGCAGCCCCCAGGCAAGCCCCAGGCGGGGCCTGCGATGCCGATCCAGGTCAAGCCAGAGGAGCGGCGGGCGAAGGCTCGGGCGCGGTAAGGCATGGCGCGCAAGGTCAACACCGAGCTACGTGATGCGCAGATCGATCATGCGGTCGATTTACGTGCCTATTCTGATAACGTGGTGAGGCGCATCATCTCGATTCTCAATCGTGCCGATGCGGCGCTATTCAGTGAGCTAGTGCAGAAGCTCGAATACATGACGCCGGAACGATTCACGGTGAAGCGTCTCGAAGTGATGCTTGAGAGCGTGCGCGAGTTGAATCACACCATGTTCGCAGAGGTCGACAGCACGCTACGTGAAGAGATCAAGGGGCTCACTGCTGTTGAATTGCAATTTCAAGAGGGATTGCTCGCAAACAACATGCCACCATCAATCGACATCGCACGTGTCGACATCAATCAAGCGTATGCAGGCGCGATGTCGCGGCCTTTCCAAGGTGCGCTACTGTCCGAGTTCATGAAGGATCAAGAGGCATCGAAGGCGAAGCTAATCCGGCGTACAATCGCAGATGGGTACGTGCAGAACCGCACGACAGATCAGATCGTGCGTGACTTGCGCGGCACACGCGAGAACAAGTATCGTGATGGCATCCTAGAAGGCAACAGGCGCGAGGTTGCAGCGGTGGTGCGCACGGCACTCTCGCACACTGCACAATTCGCGAAAGATCGAGTGACAGAAGCGAATGCTGACATCCTGGGCAATCTTCAGTGGCTCTCGACGCTTGACGCACGCACAACGCCAGAGTGTCAGGTGCGTGACGGCATGGTGTATACGCTCGATCATAAGCCGGTCGATCATGAATACCCGTGGGGCGCAGGTCCAGGCCGGTTGCACTGGCAGTGCAGATCGACCTATGTGCAACTCACGAAGTCATGGAAAGAGCTAGGGGCAGAAGGCGAGGTCGGTGAGTGGGAAGATTTCGACGCGGGCACGCGATCTAGCATGGATGGTCAAGTGCCAGCAAAGACGACTTACGAAGAGTGGCTCGGTAATCAATCAGAGAAGAGACAAGTGCAGGTGCTCGGTGCAACACGGGCGAAGTTATTCAATGAAGGCGGCTTATCGTTCGATGAGTTACGCAATGCAAGGGGCGAAGAGGTGACGCTTGACGATCTTCGAAAGAAGTACGCCAGTGCGTTTAAGAAAGCTGGTTTATAGGAGATTCATCATGACGATAGGACTGATACTGCTAGTCGCAGCGCTCGTGTTGTTTGTCGTTGCCGCAATCGGCGTGACGACAGGACGATTCAATCTAATGGCGGCGGGCCTTGCCTGCTGGATGGCGTCGCTGCTGGCGTCAAGGAGCATATGACGTGCAAATGATTAACCGTGCAACTGAAGATGCGAGCGACTTCAGCGACATGCTCACGAAGCTCGAAAAACGGGCGTCTGACGGGCATCTCGCGAAGGCACTGCGCAAGCAGGTCGATCAGCTTGAAGCGGCGCATGCAAGGCCGGTGAAGCGCCCAGGCGAGAACCGTGTCGCCTATCGTGCGAGGGTCGTATCATGCCGCTGAAGAAGTCGACCTCGAAGAAAGCGTTCGCGAAGAACATCAAGGCCGAGATCAAGAGCGGCAAGCCGGTGAAGCAAGCCGTCGCCATTGCCTACGCTGTGAAGCGCAAGGCAGCGGCGAAGAAGGCCAAGCGTTAGAAGCGCTCGCACATATTGGGAAATTTGCCGGTGCGCTCGATCTTGACGAGTGCGCGGCGTGCGCCTTTGAGTGCGGCACCGTAGGAGGGGAACGCGTAGCCGCTCGTGCACGTGGCGACCTCGAAGCCTGCGAGCGAGCCCTTGCCCATGATGGAGAAGCGAACTTTGATGCCGCGTGTGTCACGCTCAAGGCCGGAGAAGAGGATGTGCGATTTGGTCATTTCTGTCTTTCTGTTTGCGGTTGCTGAAGAATTGATTATACATCAAAAGGGCATCAGCCCATGATGCCCAGGTCGAAAAGATCGTTGATCTTCGCTTCCATGAAGAGGCCCGCATCCTTGGATGCCTTGAATTCCTTGTCGACGCCGCTGATGGTCAGCACGTAGCCCGTGCGGGTTGCGCCACCCATGTAGCCGCACAGGGTTTCGAGTTGGCTCATGTAACGCGAGCCGTAGATTTTGGTGATGCCGCAAAACTTGCGACGAACGCCCAGGACCAGAGCGCGGGCGGCTGCGTTGTTGATGTGGTCTGCGTTAGAATAGTCGTTCATTTTGCGCTTTCTGTTTCGGGTTGCTGAAGACTAGAGTATAGCACCGTTATTGCGTAACGGTGCAAGTTTCTCAATTTATTTGTTGTCCTGATACATCGCGCAGATTTCGAGGGCTTCGGCAGCGGTGCGGCCATAGAACTCGTGACCGCTCACACCGATGACGCACCAGTCGTTGATGCCGTGGGCGATTTGGTCGGCCAGGGGCATGTCGTTGAACGAGGGGTTGAAAATTTCGAAGGCTTTCATTTCTGTCTTTCTGTTTCCGGTTGCTGAAGCCTAGAGTATACCCAGATTTCCGCCGTTATAGCCGTAACGGCGAAAATATTTCGATTATTTGTTTTTGGGTGGCAAAGGCTCATCGATCACCCAATGATGCCCAGGCTCATTGAGCTTGAAGATCGGCACAATTTTGCGTAGCTTGTAGTGACAGTGCGGGCATTCGTACTTCTGATGCTGGTTATAGCTCGAATTAGGACCGCTGAAGACGTAGTCATCGATGTCGATGCCCATTGCTTCAAACACGTTGACGGGCTTGCCGCAGCCTTGATTAGGGCACGGCAATGGATAGGAGAACGCCGACACGAGAAAGCGCTTTTGCCTGTCTATGCTGCCAAGTAGTTCGGGCTCGGTGTTGAGTAGTTCGCTGTTCTTCATGGTTTGCCTTTCGTGGGTTATGTGCGGTTAGACCGCCCGGTATGAACAAAGCTCTTTGCTTGTTCGATCTCTTCGAAGCGGTACACGTGCCATGCTACGAAATCTTCGAACGTCATGCGCCCATTGCGCACAGCGTCGAACGCTTGCTTCTCGCCCATGCCGACCCAATAGGGACGCTCGGCGATGTTCTTCATCATGCCATCGAAGATGTCTTCGAGCATGTCCTTCGGCCATCCTGCGTAATCAGCCATTGACTGTCTCCAAGTAAGCATTGAGTGCGTCGCGCAGTTCGGTCAAACCGGCGCGATCAAGTTGTACCGTCGCGAGCATGTTACGCTTCTTGCCGCCACGTCCGCCGTGCGTGATGCCGCCGTGATGCCTGATTTGCACCGCGCACTGAAAGGGAGTGTTCGCGAACACACGCACAACGCTCTCTTCGATTTGGTAATGACCGCAGTCTTCAATGGTTGCGCGCCCGGCGACTTTAATGTTGGCAAATTCACTCATGTTGTTCCCCTTCGTCTTTCGACATTTTCTTCGCGATCTCTTTCATCGTGTGCTGCACTTCGAGTTGCGTGCCGTACATGCGGAACGCACCGGCAGGATGATTCACATCCCAGGCGTCCGCAGGCGCGGCCTTTGTGGCCTCATAGATGTCGCCGTTATCGGCAGTGTAGGTGATGGTCTTCTTCATGATGATTAGGCGTAGAGGTGAGCTGCTTTCTGTTGGTGTGCTTGAATTATAGCACCGTTATTGCGGTAACGGTGCCTTTTATTTTTAGGCCGCGATAATCGCGAGCTTTTTCACTTTGCATGCCGTCGTCGGCACGTATTCGGCCATCTCGCCATCCCAGAACTCGTGACGCTCTGCGGCTTCGGTGTCGTACACGAACTTGACGACGTGCCCGGTCAGGTGCGAGCGAATCTCGACTTCGGTCGGCAGGCGACGCATGCCCAGGTCAGAGAGGCTAGCGGAAAGAAGGCCGGATGTTTTGTTAAAGGCGAAGCGGTTGAGATCAATCATTCTGTGCTTTCTGTTTTCGGTTGCTGAAGCCTAGAGTATATCACCGTTATCGCGTAACCCGCTACGGGTTGAAGAATTCTTTGTAAAGTTCGCGTGCTGCCTTGTCATAACAGGCTTTCGCTTCTTCGACTGTGGCGAAGTAGCCTAGCGTTCGGTGTTGAAGTCTTGCTCTCCACGGCTTATTGACGTATCCCGAAGGGCTCACGCCTTTTGCGCCTGAAGTGTTGGAGATCGGTGTTGTCATGTTGCCGTTGTTCATTGACTGACCAGCAAGGCGTAAATTTTCCCAACGGTTATTTGATTCGTCATGGTCCCAATGGTCGATGTTAGTCGTCGGCCATTCGCCGGTCATGTATAGCCATGCCAAACGATGCGCGAGATACCTTCGATTGTCGACATAGATGCATACGTATCCATCGGTCCTGTGGTATCCGGCAATTTCACCGGCCCGACATGCCCTAGCATTGCCGATGGTGATGCGTCGAACAAAGAGCCCGGTATCGGGCTCATAGGTCAACAACTCTTTGAGTCGTTCAACAGTTAGCATGTTTAGCCTAAAAAGGTAAATCGTCGAATTCGATCTCGGCGGCGTAAACCGGCGCGGCGCGGCGAACCTTCGGGAACAGCGAAGCAGGCAGCAGGGGCTCGGCGACGTACCAGCTATCGTATTCATCACCGTCGAGACGCTGATGCTTGCCGTTCACGACGGGACGCATACCGCGATACTCGCAAGCGTCGTCCAGATCACGCAGGTAAGCGTCAGCGTAATCCTTCGACACAATGCCGGTGTCGCAGCATGCATAACACGTGTAAGGAATACCGTCTTCGTCCAGTTCAGGATAGAGCGGGTTGCATTTGGGGCAAGCGGCTTGAAGTGCGTTCATTTCTGTCTTTCGGTTGGTGTGCACGAAGTATACACCACCGTTGCCGCGTAACGCAACTAAATCAGAATTAATTTCTTTCTGAGCCATCGGGCCTGTCCCGTCTTGATTAAATGCATCGCAGCACCGCGCACTTGCAAGTAGGTGAGATCACACCAGCAAGCGAGGTCCATCTCAGTCATCGGGCCTTCGTCGCGTATCGCTCGTGCGACGGCAGCAGAGGGACCGCGCTCGATCACTGGCACGCTGCCGATGCTGCGCACGTGGTACTTCACGCCCATTGCGTCAGCCGTCGCCATGAGCGTGTCAGCGTCGTACCCCAGGTGCCGACAAGCGAGCCCCATGAGCACACCGACGAAGCGCGGGCCATGCCCTTCGTCGTCCGGTGTCAGCCGGTGCGCGGCCTCGTGCAGGATCGTCCAGGGGTTGCGCGCCCATCGGGGCAGGGTGATCCTGTGGCAGTCGTGCGCAATCGCGCTACGCTGCCCCCAGGCGGGCCGCTCGATGGGCGGCGCGGCAACCCTAGCGCGCCCATAGCGCCCGCGCTCTGCGCGCCAGATCGGGCGCAGGTAGTCCTGGCAGTCTTCCAGGGTCGCGAGCGTGCCGAAGTGGTGCGTGCCCTTCGTGATCCGCGTTTCCCAGGCATAGACCCGGCTGCGCTGATTGTCGCGCCCGCGTAAGGCGACATCATTGCGCGCCATCTGCGAGCCAGTCGAGCGCTTCGCGTGCGCATGGTGCATCCCATCCGAACATGCTCGCTTGCACAGCGGATCGAAGCACCGCATCGCTTGCGGGTCGTCCGTTCAGTTCTTCATGGTCCGGATGAAACACCGGCCAGAAGCCTTTTTCACCGAGCTTCACGCCGATCATCGGTGCGTCGACAAACGTCAACGCCATGTGCGCCGGGATGAAGATCATGTTCTTCGTGCTGCCGACGATGTCAGCTATGGTTGCGGTCATTGTGGTGCTTTCTTTCTGTGGGTTGCAGTGTGCGTGCCATTGCACGAAGGATGGCGTGTTGCTCGGGCAGCAAGTAGATGCCTCTGACTTCTGTAAGACCTTCGACGGTGCGTCGGGCTCGGTACAGTGCTTGTCGTTCTGCGGTAGTTTGTGCGCTCATTAGGGACACTCCAAAAAAATGTATCGTGTGAAGCTCATGCCACATTTGGTGCAGTGAGTCGGCTCTTCGTCGATCACATTCCCAGCAGTGTCCAGATGTTGAGCGTACTCCCACGTGTGCTGACATCCAGCAGGAAAAGAAGGAGAGACATGAACAGTATACAACGGATTATCATCCACATGGTCTTTGTCTTTCATTGATTGCTCCAGTTATTGCGTAACGTTGCCAGCACCATCGCAGGCAAAGCATACACCATTCGCGACGTGAGCGAAGCTCCTGATCCATCCCGAGCCCATGCACCTGCCGCAGCGCATGACACCGGCAGCGGTGCGCTTAGCGGCGCGAGTGGCGAGCACTGCCTTGACAGCGGCGCGGGCGGTATCTTCGCCGACTGCCCAGGACCAGAACGCATCTTTCTGCTCTTGCGTCTCTTCGTAATAGTGTGTCATCGTCTGCTTTCTGTTGGTGAGCCTAGATTATAGCACCGTTATCGGGTAACGGTGCGTTGTTTATGCGCAAATTGCGCGGAAGATTTTCGCCTGCTCGCGATAGTAATCGCGTGTGGCCTGATTGACCGAGCGGTCACGCGAGGCTTCTTCGCACTCGCACACCGCAACAGCGGCAAGGAGATCGGCCTTCTCTTGATCGAAGGGACGCCCGAAGTCGGCGAAGATAAACGCGTCGTAAGTGGCGATTGCCTTGTCTGCTGCTTGATATTTGGTCATTTTCGTCTTTCGGTTGGTGTGACCGAATTATAACCCGTTATTGCGTAACGTCGCAAGCGCTTTCTGAAAATGTTCATAGGCGTCTGCTTTCGCTTGTCGGAACGTGGTCGACTGCGACACCTCGACACCGTTGTACTTCAGACTCCACACGTCACCCAGGCGAGAATGATCCTTCTCGCACGTGTAGTTGCCGCAGATGTACCGCCCGTGCGCATACTTGTGCCTGTGCCATCTCATGCGGGCACCTCCACGAGCACCCAGGCGGATACCCATTTGCGGCCTGCTTCACCTGGGACGCTCGCGATCTGCGGCACACCGTCGAATTGCATGACGCCTTCGCGCACGGCGACGGCGAACTTGCGCTGTGCTGCCTCGATGATGGCGAGTTCTTCGCGTGCGCGAGCGTGTCGCTTTGCGCGATCCGCATCTATGATGCGCTGCTCTTCTTCGAGCTTTGTGCGCTGTTCATCGAGCCATCTGCCGTGCCGTATCCAATCGATATTTTGATCGAGCAACCATGCCTCTGCTTCGGCATCGGCGAAGATTACGCTCGTGCCTAGACTACCCTCCCACGGTGCCTGTCTGCCGTTGATGCGGCCTGTGACGCTCACACGTCCGTTCTCGTGCTGGTGTACGCTGACCGAGTCGAGGAGCTTGCCTGCGTTGTTCTTTGCGTCGTTCGCGATTCTGAATTTCATGGTGTGCTTTCTGCTGTGGGTGGTTATTCGGTTTCGCTCGGTAGGTCGGTCAACAGTTCGTCATGCATCTCGACATCATCGAAGCTGATCTCTGCGTCGGGCATGTCGATGCTTGCTTCGTCTAGGTCGACGCTCTGCCATGCTTCGATCATCTCGCGCACTGCGCTGCCCTTGTCGCCTTCTTGCCAGCGTTCGGACTTCTCTTCGAAATCGTTCTCCCAATTCTGCGCGACATCTTCAGCGAACGACTTCGCTTCAGCGAGCGCTTCATTGTAGGCGTCGAGTGCCTCTTGCAGTTCTGCGCGTGCGACGGTCATCGCATCATTAAACGCTGTCACTGCGGTGTTGACCGCTTCGCGTTGCTCTTGAATCTTCACCGCGATTGCGTCGCGCTGTGCTGTTTGTTCTTTGGTGAGCTTGAAGGGCATTAGTTGCTTTCTTGATGGTAGATGAAATACTCGGCAGGGTTGCCGTGCTTCTTGTCCCTAGAGTTATACAGGGACGTTCTGCGGGTGATGAATTGCTTCGCCTCTTCCAGGGTTGCGCCTGCCCAGACGATGAGACAACCTCCCATCGGTCCGGCTTCGCATACAAAGTATTCTGGCATGTCTTTCTTTCAGTTGATGGATTTGAGTGCCGACATCGGCAACGCGATCTCTCCGCGCATCTTGCGGCCTGTGGTCGGGCAGACCTCTTTGAGTTGCGCATACTGCTCGTTGCCGATGGTGCGAAACCCCAGGATCACGAAGGTTCCGACCTTGACGCCTTTGACTGTTTGTCCGATTTGCATTTTGTGCCTTTCTGTTGGTGAGCTTGAATTATAGCACCGTTAGCGGGTAACGGTGCGTTCTTTTTTTTTATTTGACGGCGAAGGGCTTGTTCCACTTGCCGACGTTGATGTCGACATAGTGACCGACGTGGAAATAATCGGTCATGCTGTCTGACTTGTCGAAGTTGTCGAGGTTCAGAGCGTCGCTGATCTTTGCGAAAATCGCGGTCATCTCGGCGCACGTGAAGCACTCGTCGGTGCGCTTGTGGTAAATCTGCGCATAGGTCATCGTGGCAGGGTTGCGGAACTCGCTCGGCACCAGGGCTGCGATGATGTCGACGGGTGCCGAAGCGATGTTCAGAACGATGGTGGAGTGGTTCTGCACAGCGAGTGTGTACTTCCAACCCTTCGGCATCACCGGCTTGAGTGCGGCGGCGATTTTTGCTTTCTTGTCTTGATCTACGTAGGCCATGATGTTCTTTCTGTGTGTCGGTTGCTGAAGATTCGATTATAGCGAGTTTTTCGCCGTTATGGTGGTAACGGCGAAAATCTTTTGACTGTTACATCTCTTGTGCGAGGGCAGCGCTGACCATCTCGCCGATTGTCTTGCCGGTGTTGCGCTTGGCTGCGCACATGCGGTCGTATGCGCCCTTCTCATTGTCGGCGAAGGGACCATACAGAGCGTCGATCTCGGCGCTGAATTGGCGAGCGAGTTCCTGACGGCGGGCCATCGTGGCGTCAGCCTTCGCTTGACGTGCGGCCTTCGCTGCCTGGGCCTTCGTGTGCTTGGCGGCGTCGACCATCATGAAGCCTGCGCCATTGCAGCCGAAGCACACCGTGCCGCGTGTCAGGTTGAAACTGAACTTGCCCGAGCCCATGCAGCGTGTGCAGGTGATTTTAGTTGCTTTGGTCATTTGCGTCTTTCGTTAATTCGTTGCGATGACGAATTATAGCCCGACGTTATCGCGTAACGCAACAGCAAATGAAAATAATTATTTGGCGACGGCTTTGGCGGCGAGTTGTCCTGCATAGGTACAGGGTTCCCAGGTGATAACGGTGGTCACGGCACTGCCTGGACGCACCATGAGCCGGTCTGCGCGCCTGATGGCACGTAGAGCCGTTGCGGCGCTCTTGTAGGTTCGGTCGTGCTCTTTCCAGAGCCATCCGCCCGCAGGCAGTTCCATCAGGGTGATCGAGCGGCGAATCATCGCACGTACCCATTGCGGATCAGGAATGCCAGCAGATCGGCCTGTGAGCCTTCGCGGCATAGTTCGCCGATCAGATGCATTGCCTTCTCTTCGAGTCGTTCCAGACGTTCGACGGTCTTGTCGTCACGATTCATGCGCGTGATGTGCTTGCGTTCCATGATCTCGTCCCAGGATTTGCGTGCTGTCATTTCTGTCTTTCTGTTGGTGTGCCGCTAGTATAGCACGAGTTACCGCGTCACGAGCGAAAGAATTCACCGAATATTTCGCGCGCTGCTTTGTCGTAACAGGCTTTCGCTTCTTCGATTGTGTCGAATGAGCCGATGTATCGACCCTGAATGTGCGCGTGCCAGGGTTTACCGCGCCCATAGCAACGAGAGACACCTTTTGCGCCTGATGTGTTGGTGATGCGCTTTAGTGTGTTGCCGCCGTTCATGGAGTGGCCTGCAAGCCGCAGGTTTTTGAAGCAGTTGTTCGCCTTGTCGGTGTCTTGATGGTCGAGGGTAGTTGTCGGCCATTCGCCGGTCATGTAGAGCCATGCCAAGCGGTGCGCGGGATAGTCGCGCCCATCGACACCGATGAACACATAACCATCTCTTGTCGAGAGGTATCCGGCAACGTCACCGATTCGGCGTCCGTTGCCGGTGTCGGTGCGTCGCGTAAAAATCCCGGTGTCGGGATCATAGAGCAATAGCTCTCTGACGCGTTCGGCGTTTAGCATGAGAGCCATTGTATCTTACAGGCTCGTATACAGGCCGGTATGTTCAGTAAAAGCGTCGCACAGTTGATCGGCGAAGATGCTCTTGACTGCGGCCTTCGTGGTGAGCTTGAGCGAGCGCAGCGAATAGAACGTGACGTTATACAGGTCGTCTTCGGTCAGCGTGACGGCAACACGATTCACGCCTTTGGCGTTGCGGCCAATCGAGAACATTAGCGTTCCGCGTTGGTCCTTGGAGTCGAACGAGAAGTTCTTCGCGCCGGTCATGACCGCGAACTTGTTGCCGCCGAGTTGCTTGATGATGGTTTCTGCGATTTGCATTTCTGTCTTTCGGTTGGTGTGGATGAATTATAACCCGTTATTCCGTAACGGGTCAACAATCAGTTAGAAATATTTGTCAGGCCAGGAGCAGCGATTGCGCGCTGGACATCGGCGAGAGTGTAATAAATGATTTCCTTGTCTTGACCGAAGGCGACCGAGTGAGCGACGCGAAGCTCGCCGTCTTCGCCGATGCAAAATTCTTTCTTGCCGAAGACGTTCGCACCCATGATTGCGCGTTGCTGTGCAGCGCTCAGGCGAATCCACTTGCCTTCGAGCCCCAGGAGAGCGACGCATTCGAACAGTGCGCGAGCGTCCTTCTCTTCGGCGATTGCCCAGGCGGCGATTTCTTGAAACTTGATGGTGGAGGTGGTCATTTCTGGCTTTCTGTTGGTGTGAGGGAATTATAGCACCGTTTCCGCGTAACGGTGCAATTTCTTTTTATTCTTTCGGCAGTTGCGGCTTGCCCAGGCGGCGGCGTTCGTACAACACCGTGCACGCGTCGTTGACTTGATCGAGATACTTGCACTCGGCCTTTTCATCATGGCCGCGCATCGCGAGAGCGGCTTCGCCTGCGTCGCGCACGATGAATTCGAGTTCGCCGATGGATTTTGTACGATAAAGATTGAGCTGGTTCATGGTGCGCTTTCTGTTGGTGTGCCGCTAGTATAGCACAGATAAAAAGAAGAAGGGCAAGAGCCCTTCTCTTATTGTTCATTGCACCTTCGGGCGGTTGATGACGGTTTGTGCGACACCGTTGTACGCTGCATGCTCTTTCACCGTCGCTTTAACGGTCACGGTTGCGCCTTGCTCGCCGAGTTCAGTCGTGCCCTTGTACTTAAACACGTTGCCGTTAGCGTCGCTGCACAGGTGCATATAAGAGGTGCCGTACATGCCATCCATTTCGATGATCTTATTGATGGTGAGCGTAAACACTTCGCGCTGACCGACGGTGCCCATGTGATTGCCAGAGGTGGCAGGCGCGTCACGCTGAGCGATGCGCTCGGCCTTGCGTGCTGCGGACTTAGCCATCATGCCACGGGCGGCGTCGAGTTGAGCGGGTGACAGCTTGCCGAAGTCATCATATGAACCGGCGAGGGACCGGGCGTACTCGGACCAGCTAGAAGCGTTGCGCAGGAAGTCGATGACATCATAGCCGTCGGTGTTCTCGCGGTGGAACTTGTCTTGCGAAGCGTTCTTGATCTTCCGCTTGATGGCGGCTTCGTATGCTGCTTCGTCTTCGATCATGTTGGAGTTGAATGCGCGGGTCATGGTGTGCTTTCTGTTGGTTGCGGGTTGCTGATGACGCAATTGTAGCACAGGAAATTAAGCCGAGTCACGCGTAACGCAGCATAACTCGAGTTTTTTAGTCGGGTATTTGACTCGACGGCAATGATGTGGCAGGAAATTTAACTTGTAATCGTTGTCCACATGGCGTAAGGTGTCGACGGTTTGCTTATGTCTGGATTACCATCATCTAAGTTGGCGGTGTTGCTGCGTGCCAAGGCTCGACCTTTGCGGCCTGGACTGCTGCGATGCAGACGATGTGGCTCGCAAACCTATGCACGTGTGGTCAATGGGGCTGTCCAGGGTAAGCGTGGTCCCTCCGGTGGAACAGTCGTGTACGCATGCGTCTGCTATGACTGTTTGATGGGCGGCATCACTGCGCCTATGATCTGGGACACAATCTCAATGACGCCAACTCCCAAAGGGAATTGAAGTATGTTCCTGACTCGCAATGTCATGATGAAATACCGCGCACCCGATCCGGATACGTCCGGCGGCGGCGGTGCCCCTCCCCCTCCTGCTCCTCCCCCTCCTGCTCCTCCTCCCCAGATTCCCGAGAACCTGAAGCCTCTTGTGCAAGGCATGATTGAGGCAGCAGTCAACGAGCAAGTTGCGGGATTGAAAGCGAAGAACGGCGAGTTGATCGGCAAAGAGAAAGAACTCAAAGCCAATCTCGCGT
>Ga0193740_1000133_pt1 | contig 21234 bp, 18 predicted proteins | sample L2s1metaG_FD_145072 | JGI IMG/M metagenome (GOLD analysis project Ga0193740, IMG submission 145072) | Soil microbial communities from a riparian zone of the East river system, Colorado, United States - L2s1 | ecosystem: Environmental > Terrestrial > Soil > Riparian zone | place: USA: East River... | reverse complement strand
AAGATATTATGTTGGGTTTAAGTGGGAAGGTGATGGCATCGTTGAGCAAAAAGACGCACACTATTTTTTGATTTCACCTGAATCAAAAAAAGACCTGTTTGAATTCACTGCCAAATTCACTTTCAAGAAAGATCTTGGATATCTTCCAACTTTTATTGACGTAAGATCAGGTAGCGAAAGTCAATGGAATAATTTCTGGACTCGCGGCGGTGCTATCGATTTTTCAGGAAGTACTGATAAACGGGCATTTGAACTGGAAAGGAGAGTTGTCCTTTCTCAATATCTATTAAGAGCGCAGGAGGCAGGTAACTATCCTCCGCAGGAGACGGGATTAACTTATAACAGCTGGTTTGGCAAACCTCATTTGGAAATGACCTGGTGGCATGCTGCTCATTATGCGTTGTGGGGAAGAATTGAATACGTAGAAAAATTACTGGGTTGGTACGCAGGTGTTGCTGACCGGGCAAAGAACATTGCAAGGCGACAGGGATTTGATGGCGTTCGCTGGCAAAAAATGACAGATAATAAAGGAGAGGAAACACCATCTTCTATTGGCGCATTCCTGATATGGCAACAACCGCACTTTATTTATTTTGCGGAGTTGTGTTATCGTGACCGTCGTGATGCAAAAACATTGAACCGATATAAAGATCTCGTATTTGCAACGGCTGACTTCATGGTTTCTTTTGCACGGTATGACAGTACAAGTCGAAGTTATATACTCGGCAAGGGTTTAATACCTGCACAGGAAAGATTTAAAGCAGAGGAGACCTTTAATCCAACATACGAGCTGGTTTACTGGAAATGGGCACTTACCATTGCACAAAAATGGAGAGAACGATTAAAACTTCCACGAAATAAAAAATGGGATGATTTATTGAATCATCTTGCACAGTTGCCGGTGCAAAATGATAAGTATTTATTTGCTGAAAGTGCAACCGATTCGTACACCAATCCTGAATTCAAAACTGATCATCCATCCGTGTTGGCAGCATTCGGTATTATGCCTTCAACCGGACAGGTGAACAAGAGTATAATGAAAAATACATTTAACTGGATATGGAGTGACTGGAGTTGGAATGATACCTGGGGTTGGGATTTTCCAATGACAGCGATGTCGGCAACACGGCTGGATATGCCGGAAAAAGCGATTGATGCTTTACTGATGAATGTTCAAACAAATACCTACCTCCGAAATGGAAATAATTACCAGGATGATCGCCTTCGGATGTATTTACCTGGCAATGGAGGATTATTAACCGCCATTGCCATGATGACAGCAGGTTACGATGGAGCCACTCAAACAATGCCGGGTATCCCTAAAAACGGTAGGTGGAAAGTGAAATGGGAAGGACTAAAAAAAATGCCCTGACATCGAGTCGTTTAATTCTTCACAACGGATATTTGCAAATTATTTCTCTATTCAATTTATTGGAATGAACTACAGGTTATTTAAGGAACACAAAGTTTCTGAAATTGGTTTAGGTACATGGCAATTAGGAAGTACCGATTGGGGTGTTGTCAATGATGAAGAAGCATTCGCAATTTTGAATGCATTTGTGGATGCGGGAGGAAATTTTATTGACACCGCTGATGTGTATGGAATGGGAGTGAGTGAACGCATAATCGGTCGGTTTTTAAAAACCACGAAGAAGGAAATGTATGTTGCAACCAAACTGGGAAGGAGGCATGATGGCGACTGTGGTTGGCCACAAAACTTTAGTTACGATGGCATGAAGAGCAATATGGAAGCCTCATTAAAGAATCTTGGTATTTCCAAATTGTTTTTAGAGCAATTGCATTGCATTCCAACTGAAGAATTGCGGTCCGGGAAAGTTTTTGAAAACTTCAGGAAGTTGAAAAATGAGGGATTGGTGCAATATTGGGGTGCCAGTGTGGAAACGAGTGAAGAAGCATTGATTTGTTTAGAGCAGGAGGGACTGTCTTCCTTGCAAATCATATTTAATTTATTCAGGCAGCATGTTGCTGATGAAGTTTTTTCCAGGGCTAAAGAAAAAGGCGTTGCTATTATTGTTCGGGTTCCATTAGCAAGTGGGTTGCTGACCGGTAAGTTCAGTGAGCAAACCAAATTTGCAGAAAATGATCACCGTAATTATAATGCAAATGGCGAATCATTTAACACAGGTGAAACTTTTTCGGGGATAGAATTTAAAAAAGGATTGCAAATATCAAAAGAGCTTGGATCGCTATTGCCAGACGATCGAATGGCACAATGGTCACTGCGATGGATACTGGATCATCCGGAAGTAACAACGGTTATTCCAGGTGCCACTAAAATTGAGCAGGTTAGAAATAATATCAATGCTTCCGATTTACCCTCGCTGCCCCTTGCCACACATACTACATTAAGGTCGTTGTATGATGAAAAAATAAAACCTGCGATCAGGGGGCACTATTAATGTGATAAGTCGCATTCTTAGTACAATGAAGAAATGAACAACTGAATTTGTTAGAACTTTCACACTTATTTGGATCTATTACAAACGATCAAAAGAAGGGCTTGAGGTAATTTTTTCATTTTACTTTGAAATACAAAGTACTTTTTATTATCTTTGTTTGGTCAGGATCAGCAAAGCACCTGGTATAAAACTCTAATCCACTATATCTAAAATTTAAAAAGTCATGAATAATAAATCAGAAGCCATCGACCTGCGGTCAATTATATCGAATATCGTTGGCTGGCTATTTGGTATGGCCGTATTGGCGGTTGGGTTAATAAATTCTTTTTGGGGTAACGATACCGGATTTGGAATTTTCCTCGTCCTTCTTTCTTTCGTTTATTACCCTCCTGTGAATGCAATGATCAAGGAAAGATTTGGTTTTAAAATTCCTGTAATAGCGAAGGTCCTCCTCGGTGTTTTTATCATTTGGGCATCAGTAGGGGTAGGTGAATTGTTTGATAAGATAGACCTTATGACGAAAAATTTATAACCGCCATTGATGGACATCGTGGAAGCTACCTATTATGTGCCCAATATGGAGTCGGATGACAATGAATGTGCTGGTGTAGAATGTAAGTGACCGCAAAATTAGATAATTCGCCAGGCCTTCTGCTTTCCGAAGTTTATAACCATTTTAGTAAGTGGGCCAATTATTTTGTCGTACTCTATTCGACAGGTTCCCACAATTCAATCTTATTTCCCTCTATGTCGATGATATGGATAAATTTTCCGTATTCGAACTCTTCTATATTGTCCACTATCGTGACACCTTCTTTTTTTAATTCTTCAACAAGTGCTTCCAGGTTTTCAACACGGTAATTAATCATGAAATCCTTTGTTGAAGGTTCAAAATACTTTGTTGTCTCTGAAAACGGGCTCCACTGTGTAGAACCTTTTTTTGTGCTGTCCGATTCCTGTTTCCACTCGAAGGTTGCACCATACTGGTTTGTGTCTAACCCAAGGTGCTCCCGGTACCATTCTTTAACTTTATTAGGATCTTTGCATTTGAAGAAAATTCCACCAATGCCTGTTACTTTTTTCATTTCGGTTATTTTTTATGTCGAATAATTGTGGAGCGATGCCATTTTTTACAATGGTGTTCAACAAGTTCCAGTATTTGAATGCTGTACTGCAAGGATGACCTGAAGTTAAATAAATTGTTTACTCGGTTGTATTTCAGCCTGTATTTTGTTGAGACGGGTTACCAAAATTCTACAAGGTGAAAGATTTAGTTTTTAAAAAGTTGAAATGCTTTCCAGTACCTTTGCCTGGCAGGATTATTCTAACAAACAATTGTTTATTGAACAGCCTGTAACGCTTACTTGAAAATTTAAGAGATCGGTTTTTGCAATGCTTTTGCTATTTATTCATCATTTAAATTTTCAGTGCAATGAAAAACAACCACATTATCCAGCTTGCGCATTCAATTCTGATTGTTTCATCATTATTAGTTACAAACAGCGCAGTAGCTCAGTCAGACAAGGACAAAGAGCTAATTGTTGACAGCGACAGCGCCAAAGCCGAATTTATCCGAACCGATGACCACATGAAAAATCTGTTTGACAGTGCCTATGGTTATGTCATGTTTCCCAATGTAGGCAAGGGAGCCGTGGGTGTTGGTGGAGCATCAGGGAATGGCATCGTTTATGAAAAGGGCAAAGTTGTTGGAAAATCAAAGATGACCCAGGTTACTGTAGGTCTTCAATTTGGAGGACAGGCTTACAGGGAACTCATATTTTTTGAAAACAAGGAGGCTCTGGATCGTTTCATAAAAGAAAATTTTGATCTCTCGGCGCAGGCTTCTGCAGTTGCCGCTAAAAAAGGCGCTTCGTTCAACGCACAGTATAAGGATGGAGTGATGATATACACACAACAAAAGGGCGGATTGATGTATGAGGCTTCGGTTGGCGGACAGAAATTTAAGTATACCAAATTTTAGATAGATAAATAGCATTTTATATTATTCGCTTCATGCGAAGTCACCCTTAGTGTGATTTTTCGTAAAAAACTATCCGCGGTATCTTATTTATTGAAAGATACAGTCAGTAAATTCATGCTAATTCACCAGGATGATGTTCGGTCTATAAATCCTTAGCAGAACAAGATGAACGAAAGGGAACTCGTCTGATAATAATGATTTAGTATTGAGACAAGATGAATTTGTCATTAGTCAATTGATGCAGGTTCTTTGATACCTGCTTCAATTGTTTTTCCGTATAGTAACCAAATGTTGCTAACTGGCACCACCTTTTTTCTTTGAGATAATCACTTTCATAACTCAGAAGCAAATGATGTTTCATCATCTTGGTGACAAACTGTTGGGTTGTTGATCCCCGTGGCATAATTGTGAACACACTTGTATTTTCATTGCTGAATGGAACAACAGAAGCATTCTTCAAACTATTAAAAAAACGCTTACGGTACCCTATTATTAACTCGTATTGTTCCTCCTGTAATTTTTGACGTGTTGAAATATACAATGCTTTCAAAAGGTTGGATGAAATTGTGAATGGAATGCCGGATGTGGTTTTATAGTGGTAAAGATCCAGGTAAAGAGGACAAGCTAATTTGAATACAGGTTCTATATTCGAAAATACGATTGCGAGACCCGGTATAGAGGCCAGTCCTTTCCCAGATGAAGCAGTTGCCATTGCTACACCAGAGAGATCAAGAGGTGAAGTGCCTACAGTACTCATGCAATCTACAAAGCACAGACAGTTATTAGTTATAGCTAAATCTGTTAACTGTTTTAAATCTGTTATCATTCCTGTCGACGTTTCACAGTGACAGTACAATAACCATTTAACAGGATGATTGATCAAAATGTTTTTAACGTTATCCATATTGAAAGCATTGCCCGGCTCTACCTTGTATTGCAAGAAATCCAACCCAATACGATGAGCCTGCGAAATCAACCTGTTGCCAAATTCACCGTTTGAAAGAATCAACCCGATGCCACCCCTGCATTTGATCTCCTGTAGCATCACTTCATTTGCCACGGTTCCGCTTCCGGTAAAAAGGTATGTGTCCCGAACATGAAAAGTATGACTTAGAAATGCGGTTGTTTGATCATATAATTTTCGGAAGGCATTAGAACGGTGAGAAAGAGAAGCTTCTTCTAAGGCCTTCTGCACCTCCCGCGTGATACCAACAGGTCCGGTACTTACATTAATTAGTTTTGAAATCATGCCTCAGGTTTCTTAGGGTTATGTACATAGGTTGGTAAAGAGCTCCGGTACTTCCAACTAAGGGACCAAAAGGAGTAAATCCCATTTGGGTATACAATTTAATTTGCCTTGTAGTTCCTGAAATTACTGCGGCATCTACATCCTGTTGTATAAGTGTTTGACACAGATATTGAAGCAGACGGTATGCAACTGTTGTTTTTCTCTCTTCATAGCAAACAGACAGCAACCTGATTTCCGCCAGCTTTGTGTAAGGAGGAAGGAATCTGTCAAGATCCTGAATTTTTGTATCCAGGGAAAAAGGTCGATCGCTATTGTAACTAACCATTCCTATTACATGCGTCCCTTTTTTGGCAATGATGTATCGATTTTTATCATGAAATTTATCTACCAGCTTCTTTTCGGTATTCTCCTGATGTTGCGGAATTTCTTCAACGAAGGTTTTATAGTTAAGCTGGTGAATCTGTAAAAACTCATGCAGCTCCGTTGCCGGTTTTAAAATCATAACATTCGGTTTAAGATATAATAGTGTCTTTACCAGAATTACTCGTGTAATGAAATGCCATACCTGATAAATACAGTTGCAACGAATTTTTTGAAGTAGGTAATTAAGCCGCCTGTTGTTCATTCACCATAACGATAACACCACCCGTGTCGAACCACTCCTCATAAAATACAGCATACCGTTTTTCAATTTCATTGCGCTTGATTTTAAGGGAAGGTGTCAGTAAATTGTTTTCTACCAGCCACTGTTCCCTCAGTACAATGATCTTGGAGACTTTTTCATGCGCATCCAGCGAAGTATTGATATTCTTCAACAGGATTTTTAATTCTGTATGAAGTTCCTCAATACTTCTTTTCCTGCCTGTCTCCGATAAGGTAACTAAAGCCATTGGTTGTGGGAGTCCTGATCCAATAACACAAACCTGTTCTGCCTCAGCGCTTGCAGAAAATTTCATCTCGATAGGTGAGGGTGCTACATACTTTCCTTTTGCAGTTTTAAACAAATCTTTTATTCGTCCCGTAATTTTCAAAAAACCATCTTCGTCTATAAATCCTTCGTCGCCGGTTTTCAAAAAACCATCACCTGTAAATGCTTCCATCGTTTTTTCGGGTTCCTTATAATATCCTTTCATCAGCGCTTCATGTTTTACCTGTATTTCATTGCTTTCTCCCAGTCGCACATTGCAATGCGGTAACGCCTGGCCAACGTAACCTATCTTAATACGTTCCTTTAACGTAACATGAGAATAGCAACAATTCTCAGTCATTGCATACGCTTCCTGCATCCTTATGCCAATGCGATTAAACCATTTGATCAGTGAGGGTGGTGTTGGTGCTGCACCGGTTAAAACCAGGGCTGTATCGTTCAACCCAAGACCTTTCCTGATTTTCTTTTTTGTAAAGTGAGAAAGAACAGGAATACTAAGCAGGAAGTCTAATTTCTTTTGTGGAACCCTGGCCAGTATACTCTCGTGGAACTTTGACCATATCCGGTGAACACCCAGGAAAATGGTTGGCTTCGTTTCTGAAAGATTTTGGGCAAAGGTTTGCAGCGATTCGGCAAATGAAACCTGTCCACCTGCATAAAGGCTTACCATCTCTACCAACATTCTTTCGGCAATATGCGAAAGCGGCAGGTAAGAAAAAAACCGGTCGCTGGTTTTGAAGCCTAAGCTCTTAATTGCATTCTGCGATACAAATGCAAACGCATCAAATGTAAACATCGCTCCTTTTGGTGTACCGGCGGTCCCCGATGTATAAACGATACTGCAAAGGTCCGTGGCATTTCTTTCAATGTTAGGTTGTACCGGCTCATGTAATTTGGTAAAATCGGACCAGCTTTCACAACCATCATTGTTACAAAACGGGAAGGCAATGCATTTTATGTTTTTGGGCACACCGTTTTTTATCGCATCCCAATTATCAAGTTTGCCTGCAAATAATACTACCGATTCACTATGCTCAAGCACTTGTTGTACATTTTCCTGCTGAAGGTTCGGGTAAAGCGGAATCGATACGTGACCAGCCATCATTATAGCCAGATCACAAATGATCCAATGTGCACAGTTTTTTGACAACAAGGCAATATGGCTATTTGGGGGCAATACAAGCGCCTGCAGTGCTGCAGCAAGTTGCCGTACTTCCTGACCTACCTGAATCCAGCTCCAGGTCTGCCATACGCCGTTTACAGGTTGTTTGAGGTAGATTTTATTGGGTGTTTCTTTTTCCCAGTATTGCAGCATAGACAGTGGTGATTGGTACTCCATATTGATTTATTTAGAATCGGTCAAAGAAATAAAAAGGGATGGATAACGCTTTTGACAAAAGTCAATAACTAAAAAGTGTGAGTAGTATTTGATAAATGTCAAATCAGTGATGTTGCTTTGTTTTAGCCCTTATGCGACTCAATGTTTCGAGGCTAATTCCAAGATAGGTTGCCAGGTATTTGAGCGGTACCCTTTGTAAAAGATGTGGGAAGTGCTTTATAATAAACTGGTAACGGTCTTCAGCTTTTTGTTTTCGAAGATTGTATACTTCTATCTCCAGCATGTACAAATATTGCTCTGTGATCACCCTGCCAATTACATTAAAGGTCGGGTGAGTTTTGTACAGGTACTGCATATGATCGTAATGTAAACTTGCCAGTGTCGTGTCTTCCAATGCGACAATATTTTCATTGCCTGGTTTCCTGCTGTAATAACTGTAAACCGAAGTAATAGGAGCGCCGGCCCAAAGAAACTTTGTGGTAATGTCTTCACCATCTTTCATGTAATAACTCCGGGTCAGGCCATTGATGATCCAGGAAGTATAATTCGAAACTTTGCCCGCCTTCAGAATAAACTCATTTTTCCTGTATTCATTGACCACCGCATATTTAATTATATCATCAATCAATTCGCGTGTCAGTGGCGTTATGCTGTTAAAATAATCAATGACCGGTTTTAGTATCGCGTCCATATTTATACTTCATTCCAATGGAGCAATAAGGTACTTCCATTTTGTAAGTATTGCGTTAAATAATTTTCAGTGAAGCAATCAGGTTTTATTCATATGTATGCACAGTGCTTTGCAAACATTTTTTACTGAACACAATTTTAGTTCAATCAGGTAAAACTTTAGGAGAGAAGTAAGCATTGGGAAATTATGCTTTATAGATCCAGTTGTTACCGGAATGATCTACTGGAATAATTGTTCATCAAAGTATTTAATGAAAATTGTTACTACTTATTTGTTTCTGTATTATCGACAAAAAATTTTATTCCAGCCTCGTTTCCATTGTTTTTAAAAGAGTTTTGGGCGGGGCCTGCTCAAGGCTGTTCAGGTAAACGATCTTACCGTCTTTCAGCCTCCAGTTGTCCCAATACAAAGCAGAATCCTTTACGCCGTTATTATAGGTCCATTTATTATACACCATTACCATCACCCAATCAGCATTGTTCTCCTCATTGTGCAGGGCATAAGCTGATACAATTTTATTAGTGATAGAATTGTATTTGCTACGGGCATTATAAAGTCGCTTGTAGGCATTTCCTTTTGTAAAAGTTAAACGGCGTGCATCGGGCATATCCATCGAAGCCAAATCGGCAAAGGAATCAGCAAAAACGGCCGAGTCTTTTAACTCCCAGGCCTTGTATACATCCAACACTGTTTTTGTGTGGTTGGGATCACCCATGCTCCAGTTGGCCATTGCTACCGGGTAAGCAAATTCTGGTAATGGTTTTTTGGTTTCTGTTGTTGGTTCCGGCGTTGAAGTTGTCGTTTCGCCTTGTTTTTCGCCCTGGTCATTGCAGGAAATCAGAAAGGCAAAAAATAGTAACGCAAAAATTTTTTTCATGATAGATGGAATTGATCGTTAAAGTGAGCAAGCGGAATTGAGCTATTATAAAATTACGATTGAAAACAAGCTACAGTCGTATTCTTCGTAATACTTGGCAACCTTCCTGGTTTTGTTCTTTTGGTAAAAAAAGACCTGAAGGCTTTGTTGCGATAAATTATTGCCTGGTGTTCGGATAATGGATTGAAGGCTAAAGGGCTAAGTGCGAGAGATCATATCCAACAACTGTTGCTGAATATCAATGTTGCGTTCGTGCTTATGTTTATTTCTGGAGGGTTTTATCGTAAGTAAGTGCCGGACCAACTACTTTAAATCCGTTGCTTTGCTGGAATTTATCTTTTTGTTCCTGTGACATCTTAGCATAAACGCCTTTGCTTACAGCTTTGAAGTGTTCTTCCATTTTACCAGCCGGTTGAAATACCATTAATAGTTTTGAAGGACCTTCATTCGTTTTAGCAAATGCATGCGGAACCATCCGTGGCCCAAAAACACTATCACCTGCTTTAACTGTAAAACTTTGGTTCCCAACTTTAAATAAAAACTCTCCTTCCAGAATGTACCACCATTCGTCCTGTTCATAATGAAAGTGTAGTGGCGGGCCTCCTTTTTTGTCTCTTGTAGATTCAAAAATATAAACGTCGCCATCTGTATCTTTTGTGGAAACCTTGCAAAAGAAATGATCTCCCTCAAAAAGAGAAATGCTTTCGCCAAATCGATCCTTTCCCGCATCTACCTTAACACCTTTATCAATTCTTCTTTTAGTAATCGATTTCGCCATCAAATTAAGAGGTGCGGTCAGAATAGTGCCAACAGTTAAAAAAAGCCTCACAAATGAATTCCTGGTCATAAGTATTTTTTTGAGATTAAGGAGCTAAATTCATAATGATTTATCTGCTGACATAGCGTCAAGCTGATTTGTACAGCAGGTATTCTATTTCACTTTGTCGATGACCGTTTTTAATTTATAACTAAGTTCACTGTTTTTTTTCTGAAAGCTGTTTATCCGGCCGAAATTGAACCCGGATTTGTATTTGATCTATTGTACTGCCGTTCATGCCGGTTGCAACACCTGTTGAAGCTATTTAGAATTTTTATCAGGATGCAACAGGATGCCTGTGACCACCATTTGCACTAACATAGTTCCCTATTTGAAACTATATGAATAAACTGCTGTCCCTTTTTCTTTTGCTGGCAATTGCTTTTTCTGTTTCTGCGCAAAAACTTCCTTCGAAGAAAAAAATTGTAAAAGCACTGCGTTTAACCAACGAATACTTTATGAATAAATGGCCCGATGCCGGTAAACCAATTGTTACTAACCGGGAGCGGCCAAGCAATATCTGGACACGCGGAGTGTATTATGAAGGACTAATGGCCCTTTATGCTATCGACAGGCAGCAAAAATTTTATGATTATGCTGTTCAATGGGGAGAGAAACACCAGTGGAATTTACGAAACGGCATCACAACAAGAAATGCCGACGACCAGTGTTGCGGGCAAACCTATATCGATTTGTACATGATTGATAAAAAAGAAGAGCGTATAAAAAATATCAAAGCCTGCGTCGATAATATGGTGAAAAGCGAAAAAAAAGACGACTGGAACTGGATCGATGCCATCCAGATGGCGATGCCGGTATTTACAAAATTGGGCGTGTTGTATAATGATACTTCCTATTTCCGTAAAATGTATGATCTGTATGCGTTCGCCAAATATAATCATGGCGGAAAAGGCCTTTATAATGAAGCGGAAGGACTATGGTGGAGAGACAAAGATTTTGTTCCACCCTACAAAGAGCCCAATGGTGAAGATTGTTACTGGAGCCGTGGTAATGGTTGGGTGCTGGCCGCTCTTGCGAGAACACTGCAACAACTTCCCAAATCAGACCCACATTACTATGAATACCTGGAGGATTTTAAAGAGATGTCCGCTGCATTGATCAAACTGCAACGCCAGGACGGTTTCTGGAATGCAAGCCTTCATGATCCTACAAATTTTGGAGGAAAAGAAACTTCAGGTACGGCCTTGTTCACGTATGGATTTGCCTGGGGAATTAATAACGGTGTACTCGATAAAAAAATTTACAAGCCTGTTACAGTCAAAGCATGGAATGCTATGATGAAGGAGGCTGTACATCCCAATGGCATGTTGGGTTTTGTGCAGGGAACCGGTAAAGAGCCCAAAGACGGCCAGCCGGTTGGCTATGATCAGGTTCCTGATTTCGAGGATTATGGGCTGGGTTGTTTCTTACTCGCCGGAACGGAAGTAGTTAAACTGAAGTGATATAGCATTATGTTCTGACAAGTTGCCTATTCTGATGAAAAGAAATCTTTCATTTTTTATTGTTGCATTTTGTTTTTTGGGTAATGGATACTGCCAGAAAATACAATACGGAAGGGGTAGTTTTAAAATTGATGAACCCGATGCAGTACAATTGGTATCCGGTATAAATGGCCACCATCATTTACTTAGTTTCCTGTTTAATAAAAAACCGGCCATTCATGTATTCAGTCCCCAACTGCAACTCATAGCAAAAAAAGAACTGGACTTTAAGATCAGGAAAAACTGTGACATAAAAGTTCTGCCTTTTGCCAATCACTATTTGGTATACATACATATTGTAAATGCACGAACCCACGAGTTATGGAAAGTGGATTCAAAGGGTAACACAACTTATTTATCAGGGGAGCTTCGTCAAACTGTGGATACATTTTTTAAAGAAAATACATCAGCACTTCAGTTAGTAAATCTCGATGGAAGTTTTTATCTCGTTGCGCACACGTATTATGATACCATCAGGAGTATAAAGAGCACCATCGTGCAACTTGATGAAAACGCTAACAAAGTAAGCGCAAAAAAAATCCTGTTTCCATTTGACGGTGATAAAGAATCACTGAAGCAAACAACAGTTGCCAATAACTTTTTGTTCATCTTAAAAACAGCAAAGGATAACCAAACCGGGAATACACTTGAACTGGTGAAGATTGACCTGCAAACCAATGCGCTTACGTCCTATTCTTTTAATAGTGGATTTCACTTTTTTTCCAACCCGGGATTTAGTTTGAATAATAAGGACTCTTCTATTCGGGTTTATTCCAGTTTAACCGCTTTTGAAAACAATAGCCGTGCACAGGCAGCGGTTTTTATAAGCAGGCTGAATTTTGATTTGCAGGAGCAATTACCCGTAGTTTTGCTGAAATCCCAGTTCCGGCAGAATGCCTCGACAAATTTTATTTTTTGCACCGGCGGACAATCCCTGTGGTTTAATACGGCTGGCAGCAGAAGTGTTCAAAGGTTTGTCACCAAAAACAATTCGTTTGCTGATACCGGGGTAGCTAATCTTTCCCGGCCTTCTTACGGATATTTTCAAACAAGTCACTACAATCAGTCACCCGGCGTTCGGTTCACTGTATTGGATGATCAGTTCAAAATACAAAAGGATAGCCTTGTAGAAAATAACAAAAAGGTAATTGAGATCCAGCCTTTTCCTTTTGCCCGGTTCAGAGTGAATGACAAATCTTATTTGGTGTTGATCCAGAATTTCACACCGAAACGAAGAGGGTTGTTAATGGTAAGCGCAGATAGTAAAGATGAACTTTCAGTGACACCCTTGCCGGTTTTTGACAGGTACGATTACTTATTATCACAGCTGCAATTTGCCGGAGAAAATTATTTTGTTGTACCCTTTTTCACTAAGAATGAAGTTAGCATAATGAAAGTAACTCTTACACAGGCCCAATAATAAACCACATTTAATCTCAATGAAAAAATTTTTTATCGCCGTTTTAGTTCTTTGTGCTTGCTACCAGGTTTTTGCACAGCGGGTGAAATACAATTTCGATCCTGGATGGAAGGTTTTTGTAGGTGATGACTCGTCTGCTTCTACATTCGGGTTTAATGATAGGGCATGGAAGAATGTAACCTTACCGTACGCCTGGAATGAAGATGAAGCATTTAAAAAAGACATTGTCGATCTTTCAACAGGCATTGCATGGTATCGCAAACATTTTAAGGTTCCTGCTTCAGCAAAGGGACAAAAGGTTTTCCTCGAATTCGAGGGAATCAGGCAGGCGGGTGAATTCTTCGTTAATGGAAGGTCCATTGGTATTCACGAGAACGGCGTAACGGCTTTTGGATTTGATATAAGCGACCTGGTAAAATTCGATAACCAGGATAATGTGGTTGCTGTACGAATTGATAATAGTTGGGACTATAAGGAAAAAGCAACCAACACCAAATTTCAATGGGAAGACAAAAACTTTAATGCCAATTACGGTGGTATCAACAAAAATGTTTACCTGCATATCACGCCGAAAATTTATCAGACACTTCCTTTGTTCACCCATCTTGGAACTACCGGGACTTATATGTATGCTGATAACTATAATATCAGGGGAAAATCTGCAATTGTTCATGCCGAATCGCAAATAAAAAACGAAAACAACAAACAGCAACAGGTCAGTTTTAAAGTTTCAATAACTGACTTAAATGGTAAGCCTGTCAAAACATTTATGGGTGACAATGTATCCATTGCTCCTGGTGAAACCAAAATTGTAAAAGCATCATCCCTGGTCAACGGGTTGAATTTTTGGAGTTGGGGTTATGGTTATTTGTACGATGTGCAAACAATTTTACTGGTGAACGGAAAACCATTGGATGTGGTGAGCACTAAAACAGGTTTCCGGAAAACGGAATTTAAAAATGGAATGATCTATTTGAATGACCGGGTGATTATGATGCATGGATATGCGCAAAGAACGTCCAACGAATGGCCGGCAATTGGTAATTCTGTTCCTGCATGGTTAAGTGATTACAGCAATGGGCTAATGGTGGAAAGCAACGGGAATCTTGTCAGGTGGATGCATATAACGCCGTGGAAGCAGGACATCGAAAGTTGTGATCGTGTTGGTTTGATGCAGGCTATGCAGGCAGGTGATGCCGAGCGTGATGTTGATGGCGTTCGGTGGGAGCAGCGTAAATCTGTAATGCGTGATGCTATTATTTATAACCGTAACAACCCAAGCATTATTTTTTATGAGTGCGGAAACGAAAGTATTAGCGAAGCACATATGCGGGAGATGAAAAACATTCGCGATGAATTCGATCTGCATGGAGGCAGGGCCATTGGAAGCCGTGAAATGCTTGACAGCAAAATCGCTGAATACGGTGGAGAGATGCTTTATACGAACAAGAGTGCACATATACCGATGTGGGCAATGGAATATTCAAGGGATGAGGGTTCACGAAAGTATTGGGATAATCATACACCACCTTATCATAAGGACGGCGACGGTCCGCTCCACAGGGGCCAACCTGCCAAAGAGTACAATCGAAATATGGAGTCGCATGCGGTTGAAAACGTAAAGCGGTGGAACGAGTTCTGGAAAGAACGGCCTGGTACAGGCAAAAGAGTAAGTGCAGGTGGTGTCAACATTGTTTGGTCAGAAACCAATACACACCACAGGGGAGAAGAGAATTATCGTCGTAGCGGTGAAGTAGATGCACTGCGAATAAAAAAACAAAATTTCTATTCACACCAGGTAATGTGGGACGGTTGGGTAAATCCTGAAAGACAAAGCCTGCATATTATTGGTCATTGGAATTATGAAACGGGAGTGAAAAAAGATATTTATGTGGTGTCCACTTCAAATAAAGTTGAACTTAAAGTAAATGGCCAGTCGCTGGGATATGGAACTAAAACCGATGGATTTCTTTTTACATTTAAAAACGTGGAATGGAAACCCGGAAATATTACTGCTACCGGTTACGATGAAAACAATAAGCAGGTTTGCAGCAATACCATTCATACAGTTGGAACACCTGTTGCAATCCGGTTAACACAAGTTAAACGACCCACAGAATTCTTAGCCAACGGCCATGACCTTGCACTCATTGAAGTTGAAGTGGTTGATGTAAAAGGTAATCGTTGTCCCACGGCCCTGAATATGATTAGTTTTTCAATGGATGGTCCGGCTGAGTGGAGAGGAGGCATGGCCATGGGCCCGGACAATTATGTGCTTGCAAAAACTTTCCCCGTTGAAGGAGGAGTGAACCGTTTTTTAATTCGTTCAGCAACACAACCCGGAACAATTACTATTAAAGCAAGCTCCGATGGATTAAAGGATGCAACCCTTACTTTGAACACCAAATCTTTTGCAACCGAAAACGGTTTGTCTAAACTATTGCCGGCTTCAGGCTTGCCCTCATATTTGAAAAAAGGTTCTACGCCGTTGTCACCATCATTTACAACAACACGCACACCAATCGAAATAGTAAGTGCAACCGCGGGTGCCAATGCCGACAGTGCTTTTGCCAGCTACGATGACAATGAATTATCTGATTGGGTTAATGATGGGAAATTGTCAACCGCGTGGGCAGAATATAATTTGGAAAGAGAGGCAACCGTAAGCGAGATCACTTTGAAACTAAATAACTTTCGTTCAAGAGTGTATCCTTTGTACATCACCGTGGACGGGAAGGAAGCATTTAATGGAAATACGCAACCAACTTTGGGTTATTATACAATTCAGTGTAAACCTCAAAAAGGAAAGAAGGTTCGAATACAATTGAGTAATGTTTCCTCGGAAAGAGGAACGAATACAGCAACTGAAGTAAATGGAAAAAAATTAGATGATGGGGTGACGAGAGACGACGCCAATGCAAAGGGAACGCTTAGCATCATTGAAGTTGAAATCTATGAAGCACTAAAAGCAAAATTATGAAGCGAATTGCTGGAGCATTATTGTCTTTGTTTTTATTCCAATTTCAATTTACCCAAGCGCAAAACGCTTCAAAACCCAATATCATCTTTATCCTGGCGGATGATTTAGGTTATGGGGATATTGGCTGCTACGGACAGCAAAAAATAGCAACTCCCAACATTGACCGGTTGGCCGGAATGGGAGTGAGGTTCACTCAATTCTATTCCGGTTCTACTGTTTGTGCGCCGGCACGATGCAGTTTTATGACGGGAATGCACACTGGTCATGCTACCATTCGTGGAAATGTTACAATAAAGCCGGAAGGACAGATGCCCTTGGCTGATTCGGTGATTACAATTGCCATGTTATTAAAACAGGCTGGGTATACAACTGCGGCTTTCGGAAAATGGTCGCTGGGTTTTATTACAACAACAGGTGACCCGCAGAAAAAGGGTTTTGATGAATTTTATGGTTACAATTGCCAGACGCTTGCTCACAATTATTATCCTGATCACCTTTGGCATAATCACGAACGCATTGAACTACCGGGAAACCTAAAATATGATTCGATTTATTCAGCAGATTTGATTCATCAGCAGGCGATGAAGTTCTTGCATAAAAAACATGATCAGCCTTTTTTTCTTTATTTGCCATACACGTTACCGCACGCCGATGTAATAGTACCTCATGATGAAGTGTATGATCATTATGTAAAGAAATTTAATGAGCAGCCAACACCACCGAAAAGTACCGATAAAGAGAAACATCATTTTGACCCTTATCCTCATGCTGCTTTTGTTGCCATGGTATCAAGGCTCGACAAGTTTGTTGGTGATATTATGAGTGAAGTGAAGGAAAAAGGGATAGAAAAAAATACATTGATCATTTTTACAAGTGACAATGGCCCGCATAGAGAAAACGGCGGGGATCCTGTCTTCTTCAACAGTAATGGTGGCTTAAGGGGAATCAAAAGAGATTTGTACGAAGGCGGTATTCGCGTTCCCTTCATTGCTTACCAGCAGGGATTAACAAAGGCCGGAACCACCAGTGCCATGCCCGCAGCATTCTGGGACCTGTTTCCAACCTTCCTGGAGTTAGCCAATATTCCGAAAAAGGAAACTGATGGTATTTCAATTTTACCTGCTTTGAGAGGACAGAAGCAAAATCAGCGTCCATATTTGTATTGGGAGCTCCATGAAGGTGGCGGTAAACAGGCTGTGCGATTCGGTGACTGGAAAGGAGTGAGGTTAAATGTGAGTACTCAGCAAAGTTCTCCAATCGAATTGTATGACTTAAAAACAGATCCCCGGGAAACAAATAACATTGCTTCCAGACATCATACGATCATACAGCAAATTGAAGCGATGATGAACCATGCATATACTCCCAATAAAGACTGGCCATTGTTGGTCAGTGAAATGAAAAAATAGAATTGTAATATATCGCCTGGGACGACAATGCAAGCTGCTGTCTACCATTTCAACATAAGCATAATCGATTTGACACGAAAGTCTTTATCATTTGAAATTTCCTTGACTCTGTACATTCCCGGATCCATGTCAGTAGTCTCTGCAATACAGCAAATGCATAACGCAGACATCACATTTCATAGTACAGCTGGTCAGGCTTACAGTGATTAAAGGTGCTAAACAAATGAATATGGCTAGGTTATACGTTATATTGACTATTCTCTTTTAAGTACAACTAAAAAAATCAATTTCATTTCCATATAATATAGAACAACAAACATTGTTCTACTATTTTACTCATCGGTGTGGCAACTGTTCCCCATGAAAGACAATTTAAAGACTTCAAAGATCTTTTTTTACATCTGCACTGATTTCGGCATACTATTCTCATTAAGAAAAGGGATACTGATTAAAAGTTTTGAACTAAAAACCATATTTATGAAACAGGTGTTGCAAAGTTTAGTGTCGAAAGATGAATCACACGAAAAATTTCATTTGGGCACTACTATATTTATGATCTTATTGTTTTTGACATTTTGGGGGGTTAGTTTTTATGTATTGGTAAACAGCCTTGCTTAAAAATTTGTTCACATATCTACTCGTTGAAGCCTTGCGTGTTCAAGGCTTTTTTGTTTCCCTTAATGCATCTTTGCAACATGACCGGAACGATCTTACCTGCTACGGTTGCGGACATTCAGGAATTGCTGCAATTGATTAACAGCGCCTATCGTGGAGAGGAAGCAAAAAAAGGGTGGACACATGAAGCTGATTTGATTGATGGCTCGATGCGAACAGATGAAAATTCACTACAGCAATTAATTGAAAAACCGGGGGCAGCCATTTTAAAGTATGAACAGGATAAAAAAATCACAGGCTGTGTATTCCTCGAAAAAAAAAGTGAGCGTCTTTACCTGGGGATGCTTTCTGTATCTCCTGAAATCCAGGCACAGGGCATTGGCAAAAAACTATTGAATGCAGCCGAAGAGTATGCAAGGAAAAATAAATGCAAAACAATTGAAATGACGGTTATATCTGTTCGCCGGGAACTGATAGCATGGTATGAGAGAAATGGCTATCACCAGACATCCCGGAAAGAGCCGTTTCCCAGTGATGAAAAATTTGGTACTCCACGACAACCACTTGAATTTGTATACCTTGAAAAGAATGTCTAAAATTCTTTACGAATCGTTTTTGGAGGTTGGCTACTGGATCAAAAGACGTTTGAAAGACGAGGTGGAGAGCGGAGAGTGAGCAGTTCCAATTATCAATCACTATTAACTTTGAGCAATGCCTACAAAACTTTCTGTGAATATCAACAAATTTGCAACGCTTCGTAATAGTCGTGGAGGAAACAACCCCGATGTAACAAAGGCTGCAATGGACTGCCAGCGTTTTGGTGCAGATGGTGTAACCGTTCATCCACGTCCTGATGAAAGGCATATCCGTTACAACGATGTACGTGAAATAAAAATAATCAACCCGAAAGCTTCCGGGATTGAATTCAATATAGAAGGAAACAGCCGGGAACAAAAATTTGTTGACCTGGTTTTAGAGGTAAAACCCGACCAGGTAACGTTGGTACCCGATGAGCTGAACCAGCTTACTTCCGATCATGGCTGGGATACAATTAAACACCGGGAATATTTAAGGGAGATCATTCCTGTTTTTCAAAAGGCAGGTATTCGTGTTTCAATTTTTGTTGATCCAGTAGTTGAAATGGTAGAAGGCGCTGCAAAAACGGGCACCGACAGGATCGAGTTGTATACAGAGGAATATTCAAGGCAATTTGCCAAAGGAAACAGGAACGCCATCACGCAATATGTTGCAGCTGCAAAAAAAGCGAAGGAATTGGGTCTGGGCTTAAATGCCGGGCATGACCTGGATCTTCATAATTTAAAATACTTCAAGCAAAACATTCCCTGGCTCGATGAGGTAAGCATCGGGCATGCATTGATCTGTGATGCGATTTACCTTGGATTTGAGAATGCAATTCAAATGTATAAACGACAGTTGGCAGAGTAGTCAGGGCGTCATTGCGAGGAGCTAAGCATAGCCTTGTGTTGAGCTGCGACGAAGCAATCTCGCTGTAAGAAAAATGAGATTGCTTCTCCCGCTTTTAGCGGGATCGCAATGACGTCAGCTTTGTTCGTAATGATATTAATGCGTCATTGCGAGGAGACGTACGGCTTATGCGGGATAGCCATCGACGAAGCAATCTCGCCGCCAAATAAAGCTGTTATGTTTTGAGATTGCTTCACTTTGCTCGCATTGACGTTAATTTGGCTTGCAATGACGTTTGATCAATGAAAAATTAATAATAAGGACTTTTCAATTCTATCTACAATCAATGGAAAGAGGCGGTTGTGTTTACATAATGACCAATAAAAATCACACAGTTTTATACACAGGCGTCACCAGTGATTTGATTGCAAGGGTACAGCTGCATATATCAAAATTTCATGTCAGCAGTTTTACAGCAAAATACAATGTTGAAAAGCTGGTCTACTATTCTTTCTTTTCAACGATTGAAGAAGCGATTGCTGAAGAGAAACGAATCAAAGGAGGCAGTCGGGAAAAGAAAATAAAACTGATTGAATCCATAAATCCATTGTGGGAAGATTTATGGAAGAAAGAAGTTTCTAAATGGTGAGATCATTTTGAATGCGTCATTGCGAGGAGATGTATGGGCAATGTGTGTTAGCCATCGACGAAGCAATGTCATTTATGATAAGTGTTTGTGGTGAGATTGCTTCGCTGCGCTCGCAATGACGTTCCCTTGTGCTCGCAATAGCAGTCGGGAAAAGAAGATAAAACTGATTGAATCATAAATCCCTTGCAGCAAGATTTATAGATGAAGAAGTTTCTAAATGGTAGCCCCATTCTCACACCTCATTGCGAGGAGCATAGGAATCTCCGATTTTAAATACTTCTGCGACGAAGCAATCTCATTTTATAATTAAGGTTTATGGCGAGATTGCTTCGTGTTTGTGGTGAGATTGCTTCGCTGTGCTCGCAATGACGAGCCAGTTTGATACTGAGATTGCTTCGCTTTGCTCGCAATGACGTTCCACTGTGCTGGCAATGACGTTAGGCTGCGCTCGCAATGACGTTTTCTTTGACGCTTACATTTCTGGCACTGACGTTCAATTAAATCGCCGGAATCGCAGGCACCTTCGGTAATGCCCTGGAAGCCGGTGCCGTTGCGCCTAATGCCCCCAGTGCACTTGCCTTCAACGTTCCGCTTATATTGTCGAGCAATTTCTTTTGAATGAATCCCGAGGATTTTTTTCTTTGTTTAGAAACAATAACAGCTACTGCAAACAATGCTGCTGCCACTGCAATTTTCTTCAGCATGGTTCCTTTCGGTTTTGGGATATGAACGGGAACACCATGTTTGTCAAAACTGGCGGCTTCCTGTACATAACGACCGGTTGCAGGAATTCCAACTCTCCAGAATTCTTTCACAAGCTTGTGCAAATCTTTTCTTGCTTCAACGCCATACATTGCACGTCCATGACCTGTTGTGATAACATTGGGTTCGAGTGCGGCTAATTTTTTAACCGATCTTGCCGCAGCACCCCA
>Ga0193740_1000132_pt1 | contig 21314 bp, 21 predicted proteins | sample L2s1metaG_FD_145072 | JGI IMG/M metagenome (GOLD analysis project Ga0193740, IMG submission 145072) | Soil microbial communities from a riparian zone of the East river system, Colorado, United States - L2s1 | ecosystem: Environmental > Terrestrial > Soil > Riparian zone | place: USA: East River... | reverse complement strand
CAACACCAGCATCGCCAGTGAAACCACCAAAAAGCCTTGTGTTTTTAACTGCATGACAAGAGTAGATTTTTAGTTGTGTAAGTGCTCCCTTAACTGCAAACACCGGGCAAAAATTGTTGATAGCCGGGGATTTAACAGTTAGTTTTGAAGCAGATGCAGGTTGTAAATCTTACACTACTGAGGCGCCATAAATTGTGCAGGCTTTCGAGATCTGGTCTTCATTAAGAAGTGCGTGAAGGAATGAATCCGCCTTATGGATTGTGATGTTGTTCAGCCTTTCCAGGATGACGAATGCTTTTAAATTAATCAGGTGCGGGAAAAAGAGGACAACATTTTTCATATAATTATTATTCGTGGTTTACGTATCGTTTATAAAAACAAAGCTATTTACAAACTGATTTTTCCCCTTTGACCTACATCATTGAAGAATCTGTTTTTTGTTAGTAACACTGATTTAACTTTTACGGTAAAGATGTCCAGGTTACTCGTCTCCTCCTCTCTTCTAATTACTCCTGACCAAAATCATATCCATGGCTGACTCAACTTTCGATGCATTTTGCCAATTAAAAGATATTTGCGTCTGAAATGAAATTTATCCTTGTCCCGCCATTGATGTTTTTGTTACTTGCACAAACTTTCAGCAAATGGGCGGTGGTTATGGAATATAAAATAAACAGGGATTTTATCGCCAAAAATCTGTGCATTAATAAAGTAAAGAAAGAAACAAGCTGTAATGGTAAATGCCAGCTGATGAAACGACTGGCTCAAGAAGAAAAACAGAGCAATTCAACCAATACGAGGCACTCCAAAATAAAAATACAGGAACAGGTTTTCAGTGATGAGATCAACCAACCAAAATTACCCTTTGTTAATTATACTACTCTTTCTTACAATGAACAACCTCCGTTATTGAAATACGAAGCTCCCAGTTCTCCTGTCTTTCATCCACCCGCAATCAGTTAATCAATTCATTCCTCTTTTTTAGCGATTCATGTCGTCATTGGTTTTCAGCCAGGATAATGCATGCTAATCTTGCCTCGATTTTGAAACCTAAATGTTTTGTTATGCCGACTACGAAACACATGGCATTTACATTGCTACTCATTTTTTCCGGATTTATTAGCCAGTCCCAAATCATCATAAAAGGAAAAGTTATTGACGCTGCCACTAAAGAGGCAATCCATGGCGCATCCATACATTGTACTGACACAGGTTGCACCTGTGGATGTTCTACAAATTCATCCGGTGAATTTTTAATTGACTGCGAAGACAATTGTAAAAACTTCTCTATTTCGTTTATCGGTTACACTACGCATCTAACTTCCATTAGCCACATAGGGGAAATCATTACACTGTCGCCCTCAACATCATTGATGAACGAGGTGGTGGTCTCGGCCAATCGCGGAGAAACAGTGAAACGTTCCCAGGCTCCTATTGCCATTAACCAGATCAATACAAAAACCATCCAGGAAACCAAGGCAATTACCGCTGATCAATTGCTGAATAAAGTAAGTGGCGTGAATATGATCAGCCTTGGAAATGAGCAGCACCAGATGAGTATTCGACAGCCCATGACCACCAAAAGTTTGTTTTTGTACCTGGAAGATGGTATTCCTGTTCGTACAACAGGTCTCTTCAATCACAACGCTTTGTTGGAAATGAATATGGCTTCGGTAAAAAATATTGAAGTTATCAAAGGACCCTCTTCTTCACTCTATGGAAGTGAAGCCATTGGTGGCGTTGTTAATTTTATTACGGCTGCTCCCGCTTCAATTCCTGTTCTAAAACTTTCTGCCCAGGGAAATAATATCGGGTATAAAAGAGTTGACCTGCAGTCAGGCTTTTCCAAAAACAAATGGGGTTTTGCATTGAATGGTTATTATGCTGATAAAAGAAACAGCTTTATGGAATATTCTGACTTTCATAAAGCGACATTAACGGGCAGAGTTGATTATCGCTTCAGCAATAAAACAACTTTATCCAGTAGTGCTACGTGGCTGAATTATTATAGTGATATGCCAGGTGGTGTTGATAGCACCATGTTCGCTACCAGAACCTTTGTAAACCCCCAGACATTTACCTACCGAAAGGTTGATGCGTTACGGTATCGTTCAACATTGTCACATACCTGGAACGATAATAGCAAAACAACGGGATCAATCATTTACCGCAATAGTAGCATCGGCCAAAATCCAAACTACAGAATAAAGGATGATTTTAAAAAGATAAATGGTCAATGGATTGGTAGAAAAGAGCTTGCTCATGGCGAGATCAATGAAAGCAGCTTTAACAGCTATTCGTTTATTGGTCAACACAAACAAAATCTTACCTGGAAAAAAGCCAATCTTATTGGTGGATTAAGCATCGACCTGAGCCCTTCTACTTATAATGCCGGTTACATACAGATCAAAAAGGATACCATTACAAAAAAATATGTAAGCTATCAAAAAACAGATAGCACATTAACCCATTATACAAACAGGATCAATAACTATGCAGCCTTTGTCAATTTCGAATTCAGTCCGGTTGAAAAACTCAGAGTAGTTGCTTCACTGCGTTATGATCTTTTTAATTATGACTTCGACAATCATTTGAAAACTTCCGCTTTCACTGGTTCTCGTGATACCGTTAACCGGTTTAGCAAATTCAGTCCTAAACTTGGTTTCACCTACAATGTTTCCAACAAAACAGGTTTATATGCAAATTATAGCCAGGGCTTTGTTCCTCCACAGGTAACCGAAATGTATACGGGTGTAAAAATTCCCAACATCAAGCCTTCCGTTTTTTACAATTATGAAGTAGGCGGGTGGATAGAAATCGTTAAAAATAAATTGAGTGTTGATGCCAGCGTTTACAATTTGGATGGTACCAACGAAATCATTTCGGTGAAACTGGAAGATGGATCAACTGAAAACAGGAACGCAGGAAAAACTTCTCATAAAGGAATTGAGTTTGGTTTAAATGCATTGCCTTTGAAAGAAGTAACCGTTAGATTCGGCGGTGCGTATAGTAAACATTCGTTTACAGAATTTATTGAAAAGGGTAACAATTATACAGGAAATGAAATGAACAACGCCCCGCGTTGGTTACACAATGCAGAAATCTGGTACAGGCCTTCATTTGTAAACGGCTTGCGTATTGGTGCCGAATGGCAAACAGTGGGAAGTTATTACATGGATCCAAAAAACACTGTAAAATATGAAGGCTATAATGTGTTGAACTTGCGTGCAGGGTATCAATACAATGGTTTCGAGATATGGATGAATGTTATTAATGCCACCGACAATTATTATTCATATATCTCAACGAAAACTAATTCTTATAGCTACCAATTAGCAGAGCCAAGAAATTTTATTGTTGGTATGTCCTATGATTTAGGAAGACTAATTAAAGACTAAATCATGTCGATCAAAAAATACATCCGTAAAAATATTTACCGCTGGCACCGTTTAACCAGTTTAATCGTTGCGCTGCCCGTCATGTTGTGGACAGTAAGTGGGTTTCTGCATCCCGTGATGAATTCCTTAAAGCCGGATGTACGGAACCATTTTCTCCCCACCACTTCAATTGACAGCACTAAAATTCACGTTCCACTTCAACAGGCATTGCATCGAAACACCATCTTTGTATTCCATAATTTCAGATTCGTAAAACTGGATAACAATTATTTTTACCAGGTACAACAAATAAATGTCGATACTCTTACTTATATCAGTTGTATTGATGGAAAAATACTGCAAGGTGGAGATCAATTATATGCTTCCGATTTAGCCCAACGCTTCCTGGCAGAGCCGGTTACAAACGAAAAACAAAAAGCGGTGGGACACCAAATGGCTTCCGACATCAGCCACGCTGCAATGCTCTTCTACGAACCAAAATTGTATGCTAAAACAAACATTACTTCAGTAGAATTAATTAAAGAGTTCAACCCCGAATATAAAAGGTCAAATGTATTACTACCTGTATACCGGGTAAATTTCAACAGGGCTGACAACATCCGCCTTTATATTGAGACTTCCAGTGACCGCCTCGCCACTGCTGTTGATTCTAAAAAAGCCTGGTTCATCAATTTTTTTGCCTTGACCCATACCTGGAGTTTTTTGAATGGTATAGGACAAACTAAGAATTTAGTTCTTGGACTATTCTCATTGCTTTGCTTTATTACTTCCCTGCTCGGGTTTTACGTGTATAATGTCATGAAGAAAAAGAAAGCGTCCAGCCCGGGCAAATCATGGCACAGAATATTAGGTAATGTTTTTATTTTAACGACTGCCTTATACGGCGTCAGTGGTTCATGGCATGCCATTCATAAACTTTCAGAGCAACCATGGAAAAAAATCGTTGCACACCATTCCGGGTTTTCAACCGATGAAGTCAATGTTTCCCTTGCTGATCTTGCTAAAACCGTAAAGGCAAATGAAAAACTAAGTAATGTTTCTATTGTAAAAATGAATGGTGAAAATTACTGGCAGCTGTTTATTTCAAATGGAAAAGAAAAACAAAATAGATACATCAATACCAAAACATTACAGGAGTTGCCGGGCGGTGATGTCAAATATGGTTGTTATCTCGCTTGCCTGTTTTCGAATAAACCCAATCATAGCGTAACACAAAATAGGTGCCTAAACCAATTCACAAATCAGTACAGCATGATGAATAAACGACTGCCCGTAATTGAAGTAAGTTTTGATGATGAAGAAAATTATTATGTGGAAACGGCGACCGGCCATTTGGCCGCAGTTATCAATTCCCACGATAAAGCGGAACGTTTCAGCTTCAGTAATTTTCATATGCATCATTATTGGGAAGACCTGTTGGGCAAAAGAGGAAAGATGTTCCAAAAAACAGTATTGATTTTTAGTACGCTTGGATTACTATTGCTGGCATTGTCAGGTTGCTGGATTTACTGGACAAAAAAGCAAAAATCATATCGTCGATCTACATGATAACTTCGGTTTTGTTTCATGAATAATATAATATCCTCAAAAGCTGATGAAAATCATATTCCGGCCTGCTATTCGTAATGTATTTTGATTCCATTGCCACGGAACTTTGCCTATAACTTATTAAAAGAGTGTGTTTCGTTGGTTTTCGTTTCAATAAAGTGCCCCATTCCTGGGGCATTTATTTATTAATTTGAATTGTAGCAGGCGTTTTTAAAACATCTTTTTCTTTATTTACTTTTTGGCATTGCCCCAAAAAGTAATCCCGCCTGAGGCGGGACCGGCCACCGCCACTGCAGCACTCCAACAATTTTTATTTGTACATAGGCTACAACAGCTTGATAATTTTTAGAAGTGCCTTGGTCGTGTATACAATCCGAACTTTATTCACGACCGGGAAAGTGCTCATCAGTTATTGTTGTGTTTTAAGTCACTCCGCCGCTGGAGCGTTGAGTTCAGGCAAAGAGTCTAATGAAGTTTGTTCTTGTTCCTTTTTTGATAATACTGATTGAATGAATTAGTGAAAGCTTGATTCGGCAGGCAACAAAATGATCGAATTCGTGAGAGCCTTAATAAAGTCAAATGCAATCGCTTCGTATGTAATGACTGTTCAAGCGCCTCATTTTTCACTTCTTGCATCATTAGGCAACTAAAAACATTCAGTGAAAAATTCAGCGCCTTCATGAAACCTCGTATATTACGAAGCGGAATGGTTGTAGTTAAAGTCTACGATCTAAATGAATGTTGCCTTCGCCAATTCGTCATGGGAAATGATAAGCTTTAGTAACTGTCCCTATCGAATTGGCTAGGATTTTTTGTTACTTTTTGTTGCAATGACAAAAAGTAAAAAGGATTCCACGAATTTTCTCGTTCTTTGCCCGGCATGTCTTTATTTATTTCTTCATTGAATTCCGGGAGTAACGGTAATTGTTATTATATAGGAAATGACAAAGAAGCTGTTTTAGTAGACGTAGGTATATCCTGCCGGGAGATCGAAAAAAGAATAAAGCGTCTCGACCTGTCTATGCAAAAAATAAAGGCGATTTTTATTTCTCATGAACACACCGATCATATCCGTGGACTGTATTCATTGATAAAAAAATATTCCGTTCCCGTTTATATAACCACTCCTACTTTGCGGTTTAGCCGGTTATATTTCGAAAGAGCCGTTGTAAAGGATTTTAAAGCACATGAAACAATTGTTGTAGGGGAATTAAGGATTACGGCGTTTCCTAAATTGCACGACGCCTCAGATCCTTATAGTTTCACAGTCTCGTGCAAGGATATTAAAGTGGGAATTTTCACAGATATTGGTTTGCCCTGTGAAAATGTGGTGAATCATTTCCAGCAATGCCATGCTGCATTCCTCGAGGCCAACTATGATGATGAAATGCTGGATAATGGTAGTTATCCTTATCATTTAAAGAAGCGCATTCGGGGGGAAAGAGGCCATCTTTCAAATATACAGGCGTTGGAATTGTTTAAAAGACACAGGCCTTCTTTTATGACACATCTTGTTCTCTCGCATCTTTCACAAAACAACAATTGTCCAAAACTTGTCGAATCTCTATTTACACAACACGCAGAAGGCGTCAAGATGATCGTTGCATCGAGATACCAGGAAACGGAAGTGTATTATATTAGTTCGACAACTAAACTTCAGCGGCAGGTTTTTCTTCCAACACAAATGGAGCTTTTCGGTTAACGGCTTTGCTCTTCTTTTAGCTTGCCAAGGCTAATTGCCACTTTTAAAAACAAATTTACTTTAGAAGAAAGGTGTTCAGTTGCATACACCCAATCAAATCCCAAACCAAATGTGCCTGGCATTTTTTGATCTGACCTGCGAAGCGAAGAAGCAAGAATGTTGGTAAACACTCCCATATGGTAAGAAGGCGAATTTTGAGTTCCGAAAATGGCAACTACATATGGAGTGGGGTTAAACCTTTTATAATACATGGGAAATGATGCAGCCATACGGTATTTGAAAAAGTTTTTCTTTAATATACCATATCTTCCATCAAAATCCTGCATGGCAACTACATCAGGCCGGAGGGTGACTTTTGAAATTTCCTGGTAAGAAAGCAGGTTGCGATCATTCCAGCTACTGCTCACCGCGGCATAGAACGAAAGTGCTTTTTTCCAGGTATTATTTGGCTTCTTGTTCGCGAAGAACAATGTATAGTTTCCTTCAGCAGCAAATACCAGGGGATATTTCTTTTCAGCCACACGTTCAATGGTATCGTATAACTTAATATTATCCACGTTGAAAAAAGCATTTATTCCCCAGGCATGTTTTGATCTTTTGGACGGATCCATATCCGAAAATTTCCCGAGAGTATTTTGATAGCCTATTTTAATTCCTGCTCCCGGCCTTATGTCCTTTAATTGTTCCACCAAAGGAAAATCTCCGGAGTTTAAAACTGATAGTTGCACCAGCATTCCTGAATTTTTGTTTCCTTCTTTCAGGTCAAAAAGGTAGGAAGCTGAAACAGGCATTCTCCTGGTAAATTGCAGTCTTGCATCTTCAACCGAATAAAACTGGAAAACGGGTTCGCCCTTACTGTCTACGGCTACTTCCTGTCCGTTTAAAAAAGAACCAAATAACAAAAGCACTGGTAACAGCACAACTACTCTCATAATGATTTGATTTTCGCAATAATTTGCAAACATATAGCAAGCGGAATTATTAGAAGAACTTTGATGGCGGTGACAGCTAAATTCATGATTGATGTTCATTTGGGGAGATAGCCAGGTATTGTGGTTGCTTTGTTTTGATACCTGTACTGGAACAATGTAACCATCAATGAGCCGTTGTGCATTTATTGGAAAGTCTTTCATTATGAAAGTATGCTGGAAACATCCAAAATAATACAGCCCGGCCAGTGTGATTTTTTCTTTAGCTTCAAAAAAAATTTATGACTACCGCTGAAATAGCTAAAAGGCTGACTGAATTATGCCGACAGGGGAATTGGGAACAAGCCCAAAAAGAATTATTTGCCAATGACGCCGTTAGCATTGAACCTTTTGCTACTCCCGCTTTTGAAAAAGAAACAAAAGGGTTAAATGCAATTTTTGAAAAAGCCCGCAAGTTTGACACCATGACACAGGAATTGCACAAAGTTGAGATCACCGATCCGGTGGTAGCTGCTAACGCTATTGCATTTAAATTGATAATGGATATTACAATGAAAGAGCGGGCAAGAGAAACCTGGGAAGAAATTTGCGTTTACCAGGTAAAGGATGGAAAAATAATTTCTGAACAATTTTTCATGTAGTCGTTGAAACAACACATAGCCCATATTGCATTAGTTGTAGATGATTACGATAAGGCCATAGAATTCTATACACAAAAACTGAATTTTAGTTTAATTGAAGACACTCAATTAAGCGAAACAAAAAGGTGGGTAATTGTAGGTCCGGGTGATTCCCAATGCAAACTTTTATTAGCCAAGGCTGCCAATGAAGAACAGGCAAGCCGGGTTGGCAATCAAACAGGAGGGCGGGTGTTTTTGTTTTTGAATACAGATAATTTTGAAAGAGACTATAACCAAATGAAATTAAAAGGTATTGAGTTTGTTCGATCTCCCTCTAAAGAAGTTTATGGGATTGTTGCCGTTTTCAAAGATATTTATGGCAACCTTTGGGATTTGATAGAACCAGCTGATTAAGATGTCAAATTAAAGTTCAACCAACTTAAATGAAAAAACCGATTACAATAGTCGCCTTATTACTGGTACCTGCATTGTTGATCATTTCAGGCTTTTACTTCAAAAAAGATATCCTTTCCTCAATAGGATACGTTATCCTTATTTTTTATATCATCATGGCAATCAGGGGAAAATTCAGCACCGGTCAAAAGGAGAACAAATAAAAATGAAGCCGCTTTTTATTTTACTGCTAACAATTGTTTCAATAAGGCTTTCAGCGCAAACAGGTGAGCGTATCTTTTATTCCCAACTAATGGTTATTTTTAGCGACCTCGATAAAAATTTTGAATTTTTGAAAGGCGACCTGAAAGATGCAGATGGAACAGATACCCTTTATTCGAGCAATACAACTGTGGAAGGCACTAAAGAGAATACGATTTTAATTTCTTCCAACCTGTATGCATACCAGGCGATGATTAGTGATTCCACAACCCTTGAGGGATCTCAATTCATTTTAAAAACGTGGAGAGAAAAGCTCACCAATGCGCTTACCGGTTCGTTCCCTGAACTGGAAAAAGAGTTTCATTCAGAACACAACAAGGACATAGATGGGTATATGTATTCAACAGAAAGAATTACAGTTTTATTATTGCGACATAAATTGGATAAAGCATCTTACTGGATCAATTTGGTGATCAAAGCAAAATAAACAATTCATATGTTGGCTGACTTATCTTCTTTTCCTCAATTACAAACGAAGCGTTTATTCTTACGTCAGTTAAGTATAACCGATGAAGGGGAAATCTTTTTGCTTCGATCCAGCGATGCAGTCAATAAATATCTAGACCGCCCAAGAGCAAATTCAATTAAAGATGCAAGAGACTTCATCATAAGAATAAATGCCGGAATGTCAAATAATCAATCGATGTACTGGGCTATTTGTCTTCGTGACCAGAATAAAGCGATGGGAACAATCTGTCTATGGAATTTTTCTGCAGATGAAAATAAAGCAGAAATCGGATATGAACTCCTTCCGGAATTTCAAGGTAAGGGAATCATGCAGGAAGCATTTGCCAGAGTTCTGGAATTTGGTTTTACTACCTTGAATCTAACACGTATCGAAGCGTGGACAGTTCAACAAAACGTGAACTCAATAAAAATTCTTCAGCGGAATCAATTTGAGAGAGATGCCGAACTTGAAAAAACTATTAACAGGAACGCGGAAGGACCGGATTGTATCATTTTCTCTTTATCGAGAAATAACTATTTAGAACGTAGGCTGTAGTTCGTTCATAACCATGCAGGGCTCACACAATCCTTCCCCTTTTCCCGTGTATATAAACTGGTATTTGCTTAATTGCATTAACTCCACCAGTTTGGAAGCTGTTACGCCATATTTCAAATAAACTTCCTGGATTTCTCTTTTAGACATCCCCATTTTTTCAATAAGTAAACCTTCGGATTGTTTTTCGATGTGTAATAAAGAAACTTGCCTCTGAATAGAATTTTTCATAGGTAAATTTTGGATTTCGGATGCAAATTAATTTGCTTACAAGATTTTTCATAATTATTTGCACAAAAAGATCTTCACTATAAGTTTATACTTATACGATGCGTAACACCTTATTTTGTTTTGGAATATTTGCCTAAATACCTGGCATAAGTGTTTTTACTGTACTTTCCTGCCACTACTGTCTGTAACGGTCGACATTCCGGAAGGCTGCATCATCTTCATTACGGATTGTATGTCCATAAAGCCCCAGTGTTCGATCAACTTCCCTTCTTCGTATCTCGATAGCTCAATAGTGTTCCAGTCATACGGTCCTGCAGGAAACCCGGGCATTGCTGTAGTATTATTTCCGGTAAATCTCATCCAGGAGGATACGTATTCATTGTCGGCCCATTCTCTGCGCAATTCCATTTTCATGTCCTTCATGTTTTCCTGAATCCATTTCACTGCCGCCTTTAAACTATCGATGCCTTTCATATCGCCCCTGTCTGTATGATCAACGTATTCGGGTGATACCACGCTATCCAGTTTACTGATATCCCCTGTTCGAAAAGCTTCGTTTATAATGTGGGATACTTCAAGATTTCTTTTCGCCGCATCGTCCATAGATGAAGCAACTTTGGGCTCGTTGTTGCAGGAACATAAACAAATAATTACTGCAAAGGCGGATATGAATATTTTTCTCATATGGTTCTATTTTCGTTAATGAATAAATTGCCGAAGGTGGTTGGCAGAGAAATCTTTCAGAAAACACATTAAGTTAAATCGGATTTGCAAACCTATAAAAATAATTTTGCGTTCCTGTCCCTATACCTGGTTAAGCAGTTGGTCTAATCTTAGCACTCTATTTGCAACAATAAAAAATATTAATTCAGCAGTATGGAAATTTACGATTGCATTATTGTTGGTGGCGGACCCGCAGGGCTCAATGCAGCCATTATTCTGGGTCGATGCCGCCGCAAGGTTTTGATTTTTGATACAGAGCAATACCGGAACCGGCATTCCCACGGGATTCATAATTACCTGACAAGAGATGATATTCTTCCACATGATTTTTTACAACTATGCCACAAAGAGCTGGAAAAATACTCCGTTCAACGAATACGAAAAAAAGTTATTAATGCCAGGAAGAACGAGGAAGACGCTTTTTCTGTAAGGGATGAAAATGGGACTATTTACTACGCGAAAAAACTGTTAATCGCTACGGGTCTTGTCGATACTCTTCCAGGTATTGAAGGCTTCAGAGAGTTTTACGGCAAATCCATATTTCATTGTCCCTATTGCGACGGCTGGGAAGTGCGTGATAAAAAAATAGGTGTCTATGCCCGTAATAAAGAAGGATGGGAGTTGGCGCTTGTATTGAAAACATGGACGAATGAAGTAAGCTTATACACTGACGGAAAGTATAAAGTAAAACCTTCTCAGGAAAAATACCTGGAGGCAAATGAAATTGCGGTAATTCCTGCACCTATCTTAAGATTGCAGGGAGAAAACGGCCAACTGAAAAAAATCATTTTTAAGAATGGGCAGGAAAACGATTGCGATGCTCTTTTCTTTGTGAATGGCTACACCCAACAATGCAATATTGCCGAGGCATTTGGTTGTGAAGTGAACCAAAAGGGAGTGGTGGTAACCAACCGCTTTCAACAAACCAATATCAAAGGGCTTTATGTTGCCGGCGATGCATCAAAAGATATGCATTTTGTAGTAGTGGCAGGAGCTGAAGGTGCAAAAGCCGGAGTCACCATCAATAGGGAATTACAGAAAGAAATCTATGAAAGTCGAACAAGGAAAATTCAAGCATGATTTTGGTGAATAAATTAATATGGCAATCGTTGATTACAAAAAACAGTGAATTCAACACGCAATAAAAAACTACCCAAATTGCAATAACGTCATCAAAAGAAGACCGCACTACTGACGGTATTTATCAATGAGATAATATGGCGATTTTGCAACACGATTATTAATAAATACAGAAGTACAAGTGAGTTGTTTGTTGGACGAAAGCAGCATCACACCCAGATAGCTATCTTAATAGAATTAATTCGGGTTAACCTTAAAAGTAAATTATTTCTGGGGAGCAATTCCCGGTTTGTAAGGATTGTTATACCAAAAACCATTGATCTCATTCACGATACTCTCAATTTGACGATCGGTTTTATCATGATTAACACTATAGTCCTGTTTCAAACTGCTTCCAAAAAAGAAAGCAACAGTTTGATACATTCTTGCATTGAGTCCCCCCCGATAATCTTTAATGATGTCGTAACAGTTATTATTTGTTTCGCGGTTAATAAGTTTCATCAACACCTTCCCCTGGTAAACCGAAAGATTAGAAAGCGGGTCGGAAAATTGTTTCTTGAGATCCTTTTCCCGTGACTTGATATATTTCTTTCTTTCTGATTTGGACAATCCATGTAAATGTGAATTCACATCATTGATAACGTAACCTGCTGTTCGGGCATAAGGATAAGTTACATAAACGGCATTGCGAAGGCGATTATATTCCTCTAGAAACTTCGCCATTTTATCATAAGAACCATTGGTAATGTATACCATGGCCATTTCGCCATAAGGAATCCATTCATTTTGGTAGTAAACCGTCTTCACCCTGATGGTATCGTTCAGGCCTAATGAAGGAGGTGCTGTAACCTGCGCACCCACCCTTTGCACAATGGCCAGGTGGAAAACAGTGATGATTATGATAAAAAAAAGGCGGCGCATACTTAAAAATACATATCAAAATCCCTGTAACAAAGAGACAAACAATTTATAATAAATGCTGTTTAGAAAGGCTTAAAGTTTAAGCGTTTAGGATTTAAAAATTGTTAGAATCAGAAGAGATAATGGCATTAAACCTGTAATTCATGGCTCGTAGCGGGAACTTTCATTTCGGCGCTCCCCTTCTTCATCTTTTTTCTTTCGCGGCGATGGAGGGCACTGATGAAGAAACCGGTTACAATAAGTATTGTACCCAGCCAGACCAGGTTAATAAAAGGAAACTTATACGCTTTTAAAGTAACATACTTTAATACTGCATTTGACTCCTTTACTCCCAGTTGCGCCTGGTTGCCCTGTACTTTTTGTAATTGCAGTACCAGGCTTTCCGATATCACAGTATCAGGATAAGGGAAAGTTCCTCCATCTTTATTCAACAGCAAAGCATGTGTCGTATAACTGGTAGAGTCTTTGGAAGTGATTTTAACGGTTGCCACGGTGACGCTATCGTTTAGTCCAAGTTCAATACCTGGGACCGTTTTGCCTGAATTCAATTGTTGCAGCACTAAATATCCATTCGAATAAAAACTTGTATCCCCCACTTCCAGGTCCACCGGTTTGAACGAAGCAGTGTCCTCTGTTTTATCGGGATTGGGCAATGACGTGATATACGTAAACACATCATAATTCCAGTAATGTTTGGCATCCGGGTTAGCCATCAATCCCATATTGCCCTTGTAGTTGACAAAAGCGTTTGGTGTGAGTGCAAAGTTTTCTTTTCCGTCCTTGGTTTCAAATTTCAGATTATAGAACCACAATGGTTTCCTGGGATGTGAAGAATCCTTATAATAGGTAACCCAGTATTTTCCCATATCGGTTTTCATCCCCTGGATAAGTGTAACATTTTCACCTGGATTCTCCTTACTATCTTCCCCGAAATATGCAGGAACCCCACCCCGGTACAGTGAAAGCACTTCTTTTTTTGAGGAAGAGATCAGGATGCCCAGTAAAAACATGGCAAAACCAACGTGGGCAATAGCACCCCCCGCTTTTTTCATCTTTCCTTTTATGCCAGTAAAAATATAAGAAGCATTAGTGATGAGTGAATAGGTTGCAGCGAGAACGGCTATCCAGATAGCTGCCATATATCCATAACCTTTTTCATAATAATTGATGTCGCCGAAGCCAAGTATCAATCCTGCAATTATCAATGCGGCCACAGTTGGCCAAAGCAGCTTTTTCAAAAACTCCTTGCCTGTGTTTTTGTATTTCAGGTACATTCCGATTGCAGTAAACGCACCTAAAATAATAGCTACAAAAATCTGGATCCTGTTGTAGGCATAAGCAGCATCTTCTCCAACAGCCAAAGGCTTGAATAATTTTTCATTACTGGTAAATAAGGAAGCAATCTTATTGAATACTGGAATGGAGGTCATTCCTATGATCAACAGCGCAGACAGAAATAAAATAAGTGAGCCTACAAACATCCAGAACTCTCTTGATGATGTTTCTTCTTCCTTTTCAACAAATGGAATCTGTTTATAACGACTGATAAATAAAACCAGGGCAGGCAACATGAAAATCATAAGTAGAATTCTCAAATGCCATACTGTAATTCCTTCCCCTGTAAATGCATGTACAGAAGTATCCTGCAAATCCCCGCTACGTGTTAAATACGTTGAATATAGAACCAATACAAAGGAAAGCAGGTAAAACAAATAAGTTGTTCTCAAAGCATTGCCTGTATGTCGGAAGATCAACAATGTATGAATGCCTGCAACCAACACTAACCATGGAACCAGTGATGCATTTTCTACAGGATCCCAGGCCCAGTAACCGCCAAAGTTCAGCGATTCATAAGCCCATGCAGCACCCATCATAATTCCCAGCGCCAAAATTCCTGCAGAAAATAAAGACCATGGCAGTGCGGCCTTTGTCCATTCGGAAAAACGTTTTGTCCATAATCCTCCAACAGCAAAGGCAAATGGAATAATGGTAGAGGCGAAACCTAAAAACAGTACCGGTGGATGGATCACCATCCAGTAATTCTGCAAGAGTGGATTCAAATCATTACCATCCTGGAAAGAAGCAAGGTAATCTGCACGCAAACTTCCATCAAGGTTATGAAGAATTGGTGCATTATCTAAAAGTCCGGAATTTCTTGACAGTATAAAAGGATTAGAACCAATGTTTAATCCAAAAACAGTAACGCCCAGGATCATTGTAGCTAAAAGTAGCTGGGCAAAACTTACAACTGTCATTACGGGTGCTTCCCATTGTTTTTCCTTACGAATGAAGATGAGTCCTATCACACAATGCCAGACGCTCCATAGCAAAAAGCTTCCCTCCTGCCCTTCCCAAAAACAACTGAGTAAATATTTTGACTCTAACGATTTACTACTATGTTGCCATGCATATTTGTATTCGAAGTAATGATTACTGATGATGTAAAAAAGCAGACCAAATACGGCAAAAACCGAAATTACTTCTGTAATGAAAAATATCCGCGCCAGTTTCTTCCATTGCTCTGCAGAAGAAGACAACGCCGGGTCCTGCCGTAAGCCTGTGGAAACTCGCCGTGATTTTTGAACACTCAAAAAATAGCAAGCCGTAGCACCTATTGAAGAGACCAATGAAAGAAGTAAAAAGAAATGTCCAAGCTTTCCCGGCAGTAAATGCTCACCAATGAACTCCATCAGCTAAATTATTTTGTAGTTGTAGCGGTTGGTAAATTCTTTTGAGCCGCCTTTGGATCATCCTTGTATTTTGACGGACATTTTGTTTGAATAGTCCGGCATTCAAAATACCCTTCATGCATCACGCCATTGAGGTCCAGACTTTCTGCTCTTTCCATATCCGTGATCTTGGCGTTATTATAAACAACCCTGCTGCGTTTGCCGTCTTTATCCAAAGCATAGAACACAGTAAGGTTCGGGTTCTTTACAGCATCATACTCTATGGGTGTGGCTTTATCAAGTGTTACTTTTACCACCACAAATTTTCCGTTCTTTTTTTGTGCCGAGGCAAAAGTTTCCTGCGTAGTAAGGTCCTTTATAAAAAACGACATACCCACAATGGCGCTGATAACCAGAATTAGTAAAATGATGTGTGTTTTTTTCATCTTGACAGTTTATCCGCCGTTTAAGCTCGCCAGACCGGTTGTTCCGTAGGTTTTGGCTTCAAAAGATGGCGGAGCAAAGGTAGAGTAAAATGAGGCTTTAACAGTGTTCTAAACAGTGAATTTCATCCGGGTAATAAGTTTTCACAAAATGATAAGTTCGAGCAGTATTGTGTGTTTAGCGAATAAAACGGTAAAAGGAAAGAAGGTATTTGTGACCCACTTGCAAGGCATAGGCCATGACTTTGGGATGAGCTATGACAAATAATTTTAAAGAATGAGGTTATGAATTGAGAGATTACTTCGCTTTGCTCGCAATGACGGACTCCGAGGTGCTGAATAGAATTACAAAGCGTACAAGTGAGTGATCCGTCGAAGCCGAACGCAGCACAACTCCCGATAGCTATCGGGACTAATACTAGTAATTAACTAAGTACATCGAAAAAAGTTTCAAATCAAACAAGCCTCATGATGTTGCAGTTTTTACAGATTTCCCACATTGAGATTGCTTCGCTCTGCTCGCAATGACGGTTAATCCCTCCCAACCTTTTTCCCACAAAAACCTTAAACTTTCTAACGTAATTTAAATCCTCGTTAATTTGCACCGCTTTAAAAATCAATAATGGTGGACCTTTCGAACTTCGATCCCAATAGTGCTGGCAATCCAAACAATAATCTTTTTGGTTTGCCTTTTTCCGAAGATGATGCGAGACTGGTACTGTTGCCGGTACCCTGGGAAGTTACCGTCAGCTTCGGATCAGGTACTGCACGTTCTGCCGAGCAGATTATGAGGGCCAGTTTGCAGGTTGATCTTTTCGACCCGGATGTGGAGGATGGCTGGAAGCAGGGATTCTTTTTGAAGGATCCTGATCGCAAAATTTTATTGAAAAGCGATTACCTGCGCAAAGAAGCCGAACTCTACATTGACTATATTTCAAAAGGTGATGCAGTAGAAAACAACCAGTTTATGTGCAAAACCTTGAAAGAAGTAAATGAAGGAGGTTATTTTCTGAACAACTGGGTTTACCAGCAAACAAAATATCTTCTTGATAAAAACAAGATTGTTGCCCTTCTGGGTGGAGATCACAGTACACCCCTTGGCTTTATGAAAGCCATTGCTGAAAAACATGGGGAATTTGGGATTCTTCAAATTGATGCCCACTGCGACCTTCGAGAGTCGTATGAAGGTTTTGTTTACTCCCATGCCAGTATTATGTATAATGCATTGAGAGAAATTCCTCAACTTCAGAAACTGGTTCAGGTTGGAATAAGAGATTATTCTGAGGGTGAACATCAAATCATTCGTCAAAATGCGTCCAGGATCAGGACTTATTTTGAAAAAGAAATTCGCGAACGTGAATTTGAGGGTGAAACTTTTAAAAAGATCGCTGAAGAAATTGTTCAACAATTGCCCGATAAAGTTTATATCAGCTTTGATATTGATGGACTGGATCCGAAGCTATGTCCCAACACCGGCACACCTGTTCCCGGTGGATTTGAAACAGAGCAGGTATTTTACATCTTTAAACAAATAATAAAAGCTGGTAAAAAAATTGTTGGTTTTGATTTGAGCGAGGTAAGTACCAGCGAAACAGGGTGGGATGCTAACGTTGGTGCCAGGGTTTTGTTTAAAATGTGTAATCTTATTGTGCAGAGTAATCCTCAGGAAAATGTATAGCATCGCGGTAAAAATTGAAGGAATTGAAAGCAGGAAGCGAAGTGCAGGCATATTGCACATTGTGATCGGCTTTTTCATGATCTTCAATGCCTCGAATTATTACCGTTTTCTCAACTACAAGAATCTTTTCCCTGTTTCTTTCATTCTCCTGGTGGCCAGTATTTCATTATTCTATGGGTTCTTCCGGAGGAAAATGGATTTATCGGCACATTATAACTACTACCTGCGATTAGTACAGGTAGTAAGTTTTACGGTACTTGGTTTCTTAATGATAGCAACCGGAAGATCCTCTGATTATATTGGAGTATTTGTTTTTGCAATCCTTTGTATTGTCTTAATGTTTTCTGAAAGAAGAATCTTCCAGGATACGACAGTTTACCTGAATGAAGATGGAATAAAAATTCCAGGTTATTACAGCGATCATCTGCTGAAATGGCCCGACGTTTCAGAAGTGGTGGTAAGAGAAGACTTTCTTACGATTTTCAATAACAACAAAAAATATTTACAATACCAGGTAATGCAGGATCTTTCAACACTGGAAGTGGCCAAGATGAATGCTTTTTGTAAAGAAAAACTTGAAATTCAAACGCAGAAAGTTGACAGAGAGAATAAGCCCACCTTTCACACTAAAACATAAAGTCTTTAAAGATGTCTCCCTTCATTCTATATTCAGATGGCAAAGGAAATATTTTCGAAGACACCACTCTATACGCAGTTGGCAGAAGTGGCTGGGATGCCTTGCCCATACAGGAAGATGAATGGATGGAATTACCACATGGCGGACAATTGTATGAATTACCCGAACGAAGAGGGATCGGTATTGATGTAATAACGGGGGAAATGCGTTTGTGCGAAAAAGGATGGGCAGTAGCTGCATTTATTCCACCCGCGCATACAGGTCTGTATTTAGCGGCGTTTGAAACCCTGCCTGGCGCTCCAACCCTTCCGTTGTTTTGCTATACAGCGGTAGGTTGGCACAACAAAAAATTTTTTGTTCCCGCTGTTCGTATAGAACAGGACATACGACAGGAATGCGAAGGCTTTGACCAGGATAAAGTACAATCAGGTGTCCGGCAATTAGTCAAAGCATATCCTAATAACCGGTTGGTAAATCACCTGGCCAATAATTGTGCATTGACATATCATTGTCCGGCTGCAAGAAACTATTTTATGGGAAGATGGGAATGTCCTATTCCTTCGTCGCCAGCCTGTAATGCCAATTGTGTTGGTTGTATTTCATTTCAACCGGAAGAAGAAACGATCGTTTCAACACAGGATCGATTAACATTCAAACCTACTTCAGAAGAAATTGTTGAATACACCGTACCGCATTTGGAAACTGCTCCCTTTCCAATTGTTAGTTTTGGACAGGGTTGTGAAGGGGAACCTTTGTTAATGTGGGAAACCATTCGTGCAGCCATCATTGAAATAAGAAAGCATACAAAAAAAGGAAGCATCAACATCAATACCAATGGCTCGAAGCCCGGGGCCGTTAGAATTTTATGCGAAGCAGGATTGAATAGTATCCGTGTGAGTACAAATTCTGCACGAAGAGAAATTTACATGCCCTACTACCGTCCGAATAATTATGATTTTGAAGACATCATTGAAAGTTTGAAAGTGGTAAGAGAATTTGGAGGATGGACATCCATTAATTATTTCGTTTTTCCCGGGATGACAGATTCGGTAGCAGAATATGAAGCGCTGAGAAAATTAATTATCGATACAGATCTTTGCATGATCCAGTGGAGAAATTTCAATATTGATCCCGACTGGTATTTAGGAAAGATAGGTGCGATGGACAGTGGAGATATTCTGGGTATCAAACAATTAATGGAATTGATCCACGAGGAATTTCCTCATTTGAAATTTGGTTATTTCAATCCACCAATGGAAAGAATTAAGGGTATGTATGATGTGGATTTCGCGCATTAAAATCACGAATTACACGAATTGAGACGAATTAAAGGAACCCCAAATTAATGTGATCACTCCAACGATTTAGTCTGTAGTTCATCCAAGAAATTTTTGCTCAAACCTAATTCAAATGATTTATCGACTGAATTCGTGAAACAATTCGTGTAATTCGTGTATAAAATTCGTGTTATTCCTGTATTAAATTCGTGTAATGCACCACCCGCCTCCCAAAATTCTTTTGCCCATCATTGTCTTTTCTCAATTTGCCGGTACTTCGCTCTGGTTTGCAGGCAACGCAATCATCAATGATATTCAACCTGCTTCCTCCGGGGGTTTTGCCAATATAACGTCCATTGTTCAATTCGGGTTTATCGCGGGTACTTTGATTTTTTCGTTGTTAACGATAGCCGACCGCTTTTCTGCAGCAGGAGTTTTTTTCGTTTCATCATTAATTGCTGCCACTGCCAATTTGGTTTTGATCTGGCTGGCAAAAGATATTTTCTGGCTAATGAGTTTACGTTTTATCACTGGATTTTTTTTGGCGGGAATTTATCCTGTTGGAATGAAAATAGCAGCTGAAAATTTTCCAGGTAAACTGGGAAATGCGTTAGGATTTTTAGTGGGTGCATTGGTATTCGGAACAGCCTTTCCCCACATACTTCGTGCACAACTGCAGGATTTAAACTGGCAGAATGTTTTATTGTTTACCTCCTTACTTGCCTTTACCGGCGGATTGTTAATCCTGTTATTTGTTCCTCGAAAATCACAATCAAAACCCGCATTTGATTTGAGCACAGCATTTACTGTTTTCCGATCATCAAATTTCCGGTCCGCCGCATTCGGATATTTTGGACATATGTGGGAGTTATATACATTCTGGGCCTTTGTGCCTTTCATCCTGGCAACCTATAATCAATTAAATCATTCCAACATCGATATTGCAACGTGGTCATTTATCATTATTGCAACAGGTGGACTCGGATGCATTTTAGGTGGGATCATTTCACAAAAAACAGGCAGTAAAAAGATAGCATTCTATTCCCTGGTGATATCAGGAGTATGTTGTTTGATGTCGCCAATTATTTTCAATTTCTCTTCTGATTTTTTCCTGTTGATTTTGTTGATTTGGGGATTAACAGTGGTGTCTGATTCACCACAATTTTCAACTCTTGTTGCCCAATCCGCACCCGCAGCAAACAAAGGAACTGGGTTAACGATTGTAACATCAATCGGTTTCGCAATTACTATTGTCAGCATCCAGTTTTTAAAATTTATTTCAGATAACTGGAAACAAAACAGTTTAGTTCTTCTTTTTCTGGGTCCCGTTTTTGGACTGGTTGCTCTAAATAAATATCTGCCCGCAAAAATTGCAGGCAGACAAAAAAACACAAGTACAACTATTGATGAATAGCAGCCACCTGTCCCCGGATCTCACCCCCACCATTTGACTGTGTATGAATATTAGTATACCATCTCCCTGCCAGGAGATCGGCTTCCTGAGCATCGTTTAACGCAACTGTTGCCGCAGCACTTCCGGCAGTACCATTATTGACAAGCACAAATGTTATAACAGGAAGGGCGGTTGCACCAGCCAATGCAGGACCATGGAAATGCCCTGCTGTTGCAGCACCCGTCAGCCCTGTCCAGGTAACACTGTATTGCAAAGAATTTGTAGCGGCGTTATAAGTGCCTGTGGTGGTTCCCGAACCAGATGGTGACCCAACAAGTGTTCCTGTTTCCTGTGCAGGCGACATGCTTGCACTGATGTTGTACATATCAT
>Ga0193740_1000131_pt1 | contig 21437 bp, 18 predicted proteins | sample L2s1metaG_FD_145072 | JGI IMG/M metagenome (GOLD analysis project Ga0193740, IMG submission 145072) | Soil microbial communities from a riparian zone of the East river system, Colorado, United States - L2s1 | ecosystem: Environmental > Terrestrial > Soil > Riparian zone | place: USA: East River... | reverse complement strand
GGTGCCGGCATGATCCTTTTTACTCAAAATAAAACCAACAGGCCCGGCCAGGCCACCGTTGGAGAATTGTATTATAGGAGGTTGTTTTGGTTAACAATGTTTGGAGTTGTCAATGCTTACATTTTTTTGTGGATAGGCGATATTTTGTATTTCTACGGACTATGCGGAATGATTCTTTACCCTTTCAGAAAAACTGCGGGTAAATGGCTGATTGTAATTGCTCTCGGATTAATGGCAATTGGTGCATTACGAAATCAATGGAACTATAGCGAAACGCGTGAAACAAGGGCAACTTATCTACAGGCAATAGCGGCTGAAAAATCCGGTAAGAAACTAACAGAAGAGCAGGAGGCCGCAAAAGCCGCCTGGCCCCAATACGAAAGAACAGCTCCTGCGGCAGGATTTATTAAAGATCATGTATCACAAATGCGCTCAGGATATGGCACCGTGTTTAATCATTATTTGCCGTGGAATTCAAGCGGCGAGGCGTGGGGGATGAATCAATGGGGCCTGTGGGATTGTGTATCGATGATGCTCATCGGCATGGCTCTTTTCGGTCTGGGATACTTTTCAAACAAGTGTTCTTCATCCACTTACTTAATGGGTTTGATTTTAGGATATGGTATTGGCATTCCGGTAGGGTATGTTATTTATCATGGTTATGATCTCGGAAGGTTAAATTTTGGAGCGTACGTCGATGCGTTTCGTGTAAACCACCAGGTATTATATGATGTCAAAAGAATTTTTCTTTGCCTGGGTCATGCAAGTTTAATCATGCTGGTCTTCAGGAGCCGGATTGTACCCTGGTTAATGAAGGGGTTAGCTAATGTGGGCCAAATGGCATTTACTAATTATCTCATGCAAAGTATTATCTGCACATTATTCTTTTATGGCTATGGGTTAGGTAATTACAATAAATTGAAATTACACGAGCTGTATTATGTTGTTGGATCAGTTTGGGTATTCCAGTTGATTGCTTCAAGTATTTGGCTACGTTACTTTAGGTTTGGCCCTTTTGAGTGGTTATGGCGATCGCTGACCTATTGGGAAAAGCAACCTATGCGAAAAGAATCAACGGTACAGGTACACGATAAATTTGAACCTGCACCAGTGATTTAAATTAATGGGCTTCTAACCAATTAATGCCTGTGCCAACTTCGGCAATAACGGGCACACCATTAGGTAAACTCATTGCTGATTGCATGCAATCAATAATAATCGGTTTTATGCCATCTTCCGCTTTTTGGGCATCGAAGACCAGTTCATCATGAACCTGCAAGATCATTTTTGATTGAAATCCTTTTTCCCTCATCGATTGATGCACTTTCACCATAGCCAGCTTAATCATGTCTGCGGCTGTACCCTGTATGGGCGAGTTAATAGCATTTCGTTCGGCATACCCACGAACGGTAAAGTTGCCGGAGTTGATATCTCTTAACCAGCGCTTACGTCCCATCACTGTTTGTACATAACCATGCTCTCTCGCAAAATTGATCATGTCGTCCATGTATTTGGTTATACCGGCAAACTCTTTTTTATAATTATCAATGATGGTTTTTGCTTCGGTTCTGCTGATACCTAAATTCTCGGCAAGTCCAAATGCACCTTGCCCATAAATAATTCCGAAATTTACACTCTTGGCTTTTCGTCGCATTTCTTTTGTTACGGCTTCTTCTTCCACACCATACACCTTTGCTGCGGTTGCAGTGTGCACGTCTTTGTTTTGACGAAAAGCTTCACACATCACATCATCTCCACTTAAAGCAGCCACAATTCTTAATTCAATTTGCGAATAGTCGGCACTAACCAAAACATGATTATCATCCCGTGGAATAAATGCCTTTCTTATCTCTCTTCCTCTTTCTGTTTTGATCGGAATATTTTGAAGATTCGGATTGTTGCTATTCAATCTTCCGGTTACTACAGCGGCTTGTCCATAGGTTGTATGAACTCTTCCCGTCTTTTTGTTGATTAACAAAGGCAAGGCATCAACATAGGTGGAACGAAGTTTTGTGTATTCGCGATAGGCAAGGATATCATCAGCCACCGGATGAAGAACAGCCAATTTCCTCAATACATTTTCATCTGTTGCATACTGGCCGGTTTTCGTTTTCCTTGCCTTCGGATCCAATTTCAAACGCTCGAATAAAACTTCACCTAATTGTTTTGGCGAGCCAAGATTGAAACGTACTCCAGCCGATTCGTATACCTTTTCTTCATGCACTCTTGCTTCAATCTCCAACACTTTCGAATATTCATTCAAAAAGTTCACATCAACCCTTACTCCTTCATATTCCATGTTGGTGAGTACTGGTACCAAAGGGTTTTCAACCTGTTCAAAAACCTTTTGCACATCGCATTTTTGCATTTTTGGAATGAAGATATTTTTAAATTGAAGAGTAACATCTGCATCTTCTACAGCGTATTCTTTTATCTTTTCCAGTTCCACATCTTTCATGCACCCCTGGCTCTTTCCCTTTTTCCCAATCAATTCTTCAATATGAATAGGTTCATAATTCAAATATTTGGCACTAAGCCAATCCATGTTGCCTTTCCCATCCGGATCTATCAAAGAATGAGCAAGTAGTGTATCAAAAATTTTACCTTTTATCTCAAACCCATACCACTTCAACATCAATAAATCGTACTTAATATTATGGCCTATCCATATCTTGTCCTGATCATTAAATAACGAAGTAAAACGGGATAGAATTTTTTTGGTTTGATGTACATCTTCACACGGTACCGGTACATACCATCCTCTTCCCTTTTCCACGCAAAAGCTCAATCCCACCAGATCAGCGTCGTTTGCATCAATATTTGTTGTTTCTGTATCAAAGGAAATTTCTGCGTTCTTATTGAGCTCATCGAGTAATGCCTGGAATTCCGCCTCGCTTTGGACCAGTTCATATTCATGGGGTGTGTTGTTGATGTTCTTGCCGGGTTGAACAACAGAAATGATTTCTGGTTCCTCGGTTGGTTCAACAGTATTTCCAAAAAGATCTGTTTGAACGCCTTCTACTGATTTTTTTGCACCTGTCCCGTCAAACTCATCTCCCAACAATCGTTTACCAATGGATTTAAATTCCAGCTCATTAAAAACTTCCTTTAATGCTTCTTTATTCCACTCCCTGATCAAAAAATTTTCTTCATGAAATTCAACTGGAACAGAAATAATGATTGTTGCCAGTTTTTTTGATAAAATGGCATCCTCTTTTCCTTTTTTTATTTTCTCACCCAAAGCTCCTTTTATGTTATCGGCATTGGCAAGCACATTCTCCAGTGTTTTATATTCGGTCAATAGCTTGCAGGCAGTTTTTTGCCCAACTCCTGTAATGCCGGGAATATTGTCGACTGCATCACCCATTAAGCCCAGGATATCAATTACCTGGTCCACAGTATCAATACACCATTTTTCACACACTTCTTTCGGGCCCATAATCTCCACATCGCCCCCCTGGTAACCCGGCTTGTAAATTTTAATTTTATCACTCACCAGTTGACCATAGTCTTTATCCGGGGTAACCATGTAAACTTCATAATCAAACTTCTCTGCCTGTTTGGCAAGTGTTCCAATCACATCATCCGCTTCATAGCCGTGGCTTTCAATGACCGGAATATTCAAACCACTAATGATTCTTTTAATATCGGGAATGGCAGCGGTCAGATCTTCAGGTGCCTCCTGGCGTTGTGCTTTGTATTCTGAAAAATCTGTGTGACGTTCAGTAGGTTCGGCAGTATCGAAACATACCGCCATGTGGGTTGGCTTTTGATTTTTGATAAGATCTATTATGGTATTTGTAAAACCAAATTGTGCATTTGTATTTTTTCCTTTCGACGTGATTCTTGGGTTTCTGATTAATGCATAGTATGCCCTGAAAATAAGAGCGTAAGCGTCCAGTAAAAACAAGCGTTTGTCCATAACGGCGAAGGTAATTAATAAGAAAAAAGTAGGTGCTAAGAGAAGTTTACAGAATGAACTAGCTGCGGACTAAAAAATAACAAGCCCCGCTGCTTGCGGGGCCGTTTAAGACTGGTAAGGGAAAGAAACGGGTTAGTACGAACCTTTTGAATGATATATAAAATTGGTTTTGGGATTCGATTATTTGTAAGTCTTGTTCACGGTTTTATTCAAATATTGATCAGGATTGGAAACTAAAACAGTACCATTTGAGGCACTGACCACTGCAGTTCTTGTTACTGGTAAAGATTGTGCCTTGTTATCTCTATGTACAAAATTCAGATAAAGTGCAAAGAACAGGAGATTAAATGCGAAGAAGTTTAATACTCGTGAGATGCGCTTTTTCATAGAAATTGGAATTGTTGGTTTTTTCAAAAAACTAAAATAGCCGGGCATTTTGCCACCTGCAAGTAATAAGATGGGAATTTTTGAAAATTGAGTGGAACCACCAACCGCTAACTCGTAAAACTACTATTTCATTTGTTCCAGCTTTTTTTGCAACGAAAACATTTCATCTCGTAACCGTGCGGCTTCCATGAAGTCGAGATCACGTGCAGCTTTCTCCATTTCCTTTTTTGTTTTTGCAATCACTTTTTCCAATTGAGGGATGGTTGTGTATTGAGCTTCGTCTTCAGCTGCCCTAGTAACAATTTCATCAACTGCATAGGGCGACTCCGGATCATAACCCTTAATATCTAAAACAGAAGTTTGTGCCATGACCTGCTCAATCGATTTTTTGATGGTGGTGGGTGTAATATTATTGGCGATATTATAAGCAACTTGTTTTTCGCGGCGCCGGTTCGTTTCATCCATAGTACGCTGCATGCTTTCCGTGACAGTGTCCGCATAAAATATGACCAGGCCATCAACATTTCTTGCCGCACGCCCTGCAGTTTGTGTCAGTGATCTTTCATTGCGAAGAAAACCTTCCTTGTCGGCATCAAGTATCGCCACTAACGACACTTCAGGAAGATCCAATCCCTCTCTTAATAAATTCACACCCACAAGTACATCAATTCTGCCAAGCCTTAAGTCCCTCAAAATTTCAACGCGTTCCAGTGCATCTATATCGCTGTGGATGTATTTTGAGTTAATATCAATCCGTTTCAGGTATTTATCCATTTCTTCCGCCATCCTCTTGGTAAGAGTAGTTACTAAAACACGGTCACCTTTTTTTACTCTTTTGTCAATTTCGTCCAGCAGGTCATCAATCTGGTTAATACTGGGGCGAACTTCAATCGGTGGTTCTAATAATCCAGTGGGACGAACCACCTGTTCAATCACTACACCACCAGTTTGCTCTAACTCGTAATCACCAGGCGTAGCACTTACATAAATGAGCTGGTTCATCAGGTTTTCAAACTCATGAAAATTCAATGGCCGGTTGTCCAATGCAGAAGGCAGTCGAAAACCAAAATCTACCAAAACTAATTTCCTGCTTCTATCGCCTCCATACATTCCACTCACCTGTGGAATTGTTTGATGACTTTCATCAATCACGCATAAAAAATCTTTTGGGAAATAATCCAATAAGCAAAATGGCCTTGTTCCCGGTTTTCTCCTGTCAAAAAATCTTGAATAGTTCTCAATACCATTACAATACCCGAGTTCTCTGATCATTTCAAGATCATATTCTACCCGTTCTTTCAATCGTTGAGCTTCGATAAATTTTCCAACACTTTTAAAATACTCCACCTGGGCATTCATTTCATCCTGTATCTCATACATCACATTTTGGATTATGTTTTTCGGTGCCACATACAGGTTGGCCGGAAAGATGGCAGCGTCATCGAGTTTTCCAATTCTTTTCCCATTATGGACATCGATGCTTTCAATTTCCTCAATCTCATCTCCAAAAAAAGTCACACGATAACCATAATCCACGTACGGAAGATTGATATCTACTGTATCGCCCTTCACGCGGAAGGTGCCTCTTGTAAATTCAATAGTTGTTCGATTGTATAAAGAATTTACCAGGGAATGCAGAAAGCCTTGCCTGGCAACGCGGTCTCCCCTGGATATGCGGACAATTCCACTTTCATAGTCGGTAGGATTTCCCATACCATAAATACAGCTAACGCTGGCAACTACAATGATATCTCTTCTGCCGGATAGCAAACTGGTCGTGGCTCGCAGCCGCAGCTTATCCAACTCCTCGTTAATGTTCAGATCTTTTTCGATGTAGGTATCTGATGTGGGGAGATAGGCCTCCGGTTGATAGTAATCGTAATAAGAAACAAAATATTCAACAGCATTGTCGGGAAAGAATTGCCTGAATTCACCATAAAGTTGCGCCACAAGGGTTTTGTTGTGCGTCAGCACTAATGTTGGCTTTTGAACGTTTTGAATAACATTGGCAACTGTAAAGGTTTTCCCGGATCCGGTCACCCCGAGTAGTACCTGGTGTTTTTCGCCCCGGAAAATGCCTTCGGTCAATTCTGTTATTGCGGAGGGCTGGTCCCCTGCCGGCTCATATGGTGCTTCCAATTTAAAGGGCATTACACAAAATTAGAGCAGCGTGAATAGTAAACATGAAGCAGAAATAATTAATGAATTGATTTTTTAAAAATCTTAAGGCTTGTAAACCAACGAATTATATATGTGGCAACATCTTTGACACTTAAAACCGGTCCATACTATTTAAAACCTTTGACGCCTCGTGATCAATCCAATCCACTTTTCGAAAGTAAAAGTTATAAACCTATAGAACACCTAGAATTGCCTGTTGATTTTTCAACAGGCTTTTTTTATTCAGATTAGCGGGGACAGGGGTAACTTTTATGAGGTCTTTCTTTACAGAGAACCCGACATTAAAAATCCCGCCTTTTAGCGGGACTTCTTTATGATAACTTATTAAGCTCCCTGTAATTCTTTAATTTTTTCACGAATCTTCGCTTCGAGCTCGTCAGCTAATTGGGGATTATCGTGCAAAAGGGTTTTAACCTGCTCACGACCTTGTCCTAACTTATCTCCATTATAACTGAACCAGCTTCCGCTTTTTTGAACGATTCCCATCTCAACGCCCATGTCAAGTATCTCGCCTATTTTGGAAATGCCTTCGCCAAACACGATGTCAAATTCGGCATTACGGAACGGAGGAGCCACTTTATTCTTTACTACTTTTACTTTAACACGGTTACCAATTGCTTCCTCACCATCCTTGATCTGGCTCATACGACGAATATCCAAACGAACGGAGGCATAAAATTTCAGTGCATTACCACCTGTAGTGGTTTCAGGGTTTCCAAACATCACTCCGATCTTTTCGCGCAACTGGTTAATAAAAATGCAAATCGTATTTGTTTTTGAGATGGTTGCTGTAAGCTTACGGAGAGCCTGTGACATCAAACGTGCCTGGAGACCCATTTTACTATCACCCATTTCCCCTTCTAATTCGCCTTTCGGTACTAACGCTGCCACTGAATCAATTACTACAACGTCCAATGCACCGGAAAGGATTAGCCGGTCAGCAATTTCCAATGCCTGCTCGCCATAATCGGGCTGAGAAATAAGTAGATTATCGATATCAACGCCTAATTTTTGAGCGTAAGCAGAATCAAATGCATGCTCCGCATCTATTATAGCACACATACCGCCCTTCTTTTGCGCTTCGGCAATTACATGGGTTGCGACAGTTGTTTTACCAGAGCTTTCGGGGCCGTATATTTCCACCACCCGGCCTCTTGGCAAACCACCTATTCCTAACGCAGCATCAAGACCAATAGAGCCAGTAGAAACCACTTCGTGTGGCTCCTGGGAGCGTTCATTCATCATCATTACACTCCCCTTACCAAAGTCTTTGTCAATCTTGTCCATGGTAAGTTTCAGTGCTTTTAATTTTTCAGCGTTTGACATATTTGTAGGTTGAAAAGTTAATAGAATGATGGCTCTAAAACAATGTTATCGGAGCATCTATTCTTAAAATTTAATTGTATGCGAAACTAATGTTTTTAGCAAAATAATCCCAATAAATTTTGCGGTGGCGGGAAAATAAAAAAGATTAATGAAAACCGAAGAAGATTTCTGATCCAGTAATTTTTTAGGTTACCATTATCAATATTTATTGTGTAATCAGAATTATATTTGAAGACTAAACACTTAATATGAAAAAGATTTTCTTCCTTTCTCTCCTGGTTGTTGGAATAGCATCAAACGCACAGGACAAAGAAAAAGTTCAGGCAGCAAAAGATGTTGTATATGGGCAGGTTTCAGAAGAAAAATCTCCTGTGGCTGTGGATGATTTACAGAACAGGCTTGTAGATGACGCATTCGCAGGGCAAATAAAGGGAAAGGTGGCTGAAGTATGTAAAGCGGAAGGTTGCTGGATACGATTGCAAAAAAAAGACGGCAGTACTATGATGGTCCGTGCAAAAAATCATGCTTTTTTAATGCCGGAGAATATTGTTGGAAAAACAGTGTTGATTGAAGGTAATGCTACTGTGAAGGAAACTTCAGAAGAAATGCGGAAACACTATGCTGAAGATGCCGGAAAATCCAGGGAAGAAATAGCAAAAATCAAAGGATCTGAAAAAAGCGTAGAATTTGCGGCCAAAGGCGTAAAAGTTCTGAATTAACGTAAACGTATCCATTCTTTTTTTTGGCACAGGATTTTAGTTCTGTGTTATAATGCGGAATTTTCTTTTTCTTTTTGTTGCCTTTTACATGGCATGCACTCTTCCCGAAAAAAAGAAGGCAAACCAACTTATCAAGAAATCGGACACAACAGTTATTGAAACCCATGATGTAAATACTGCAATTGTAGATACTTCCAGTATTGTTAATTTACCTGTAGTTAAAAAAGTAAAATTTCCTATCGGAGTTTATAGAACCAGTCTGCCGCTACCTGTGGAAACGGAACAAACCGTTGCGTTCAACAAAGATTTTACCTATCAGCTGCAGGAAAAATATACCGGCAATGAAGGGGATAGTGTTGTTGTAACTGAAGGAACATGGACGCCCTCAGATGGCTTTATATGGCTGTACAAAGACCAGATAGTAAGAGGGAGGTATAAATGGAAAGGGGATATACTTCAATATTACAGCCCTTTGATAAAGAAAAATTTCCCGATGAAACCGTTACAGGATGCATTGCAGAATACTGCCTGGAAGAATAGAACCACGAGGGGTGTTACTTTTTACGGCATAGGAACTGAACCCTTTTGGAATATTGAATTAAATAATAGGGATTCAATTTCGTTTTCAACCTCTGAATGGAATCAACCCATCCGCATAAAGATTGATTCGTTCTTCAATAATATTGACAGCGTTAGTTATACGGCCAGAACTGATTCTGTGCAAATACGTGTTACCATTTTTCCTCACTTTTGTAGCGACGGCATGAGCGACTTTGTCTATCGCAACAGGGTAAAGGTTCAATATAACCAGCAGATATATAACGGCTGCGGGGTTGCTTATCGATAGAAAGGATTTAATCCCTTTCAGTCATGGCCTGTTTGCGCTCCTGTTCCAGGTCTGTTTCCTCTTCTATGTTGGTAGTACTTTTTTCATCGCCACGCGATGTTTCATTGAAAGCACTGGAATGTGGTTTCTTTTGCTGTTCGTTTGGTGACTCACTGGTTTGAGACTGATCTTTTTTATCCTGCTCTCTATTGGAATTCATAATAATGGTTTAAATAAATATAGAAAAACTAAGGCCAGGATATAGATACGAGATAAGCATTATTAAAGCATTCGGTAAAACAAGCATTAACGATTTCATATTTCATCATATCTTTCTAACCGAAATCAACAAACACTATTATGAATAAAATTGTAATCCCGGTATTATTATTAGCCACGGTCGTAGTTTTCGAATTCTGCTCTTCTTCCAAAAAAGCTCAAAAAACAGTTCCGGCAATAACATATGCTTCTAACGTTCAAAGCGTTGTTACAGGTACATGTTCGCCCTGTCACGTAGGTGCAGGTGCAAAACAAAAGAAGTTGGATTCTTATGATGCTGTAAAAACTAATATTGATGATATCGTTCGCAGAATCCAACTCAATCCAGCTGATAAAGGATTTATGCCTTTCAAACACCCGAAACTTCCTGATTCCACCATCCAGGTTTTTGTGAATTGGAAAGAAGTCGGCATGCCCCAGTAACTCTTTTTCTTGAGGTAAATAGTTTAAGGATGGTAGAAGTCGCTTCCTGATTTCTACCATCTTCTTTTTATCTTGCCCAAAGATGAAAATTTTGAGTCCTGCTATATCAACGCTTGCTCGTCTTCGGTTATGGTCCATTAATCAGTGGCTGAATGATCCGGTCACAACTCAATTCACGGTTTGGCAAGACCTTATTTCTTCCGGACAGTACACAGACTTTGGCAGGTTATTTCATTTTTCGGAAATACAATCTCTACAGGATTACAAGGAAAAAGTTCCGATACAAGATTACGAATCACTGAAGCCCTACATCGAGAGAATGATGCAGGGAGAAGAAAATGTGCTTTGGAACACTCCTGTTAACTGGTTTGCTAAAAGTAGCGGTACTACAAGTGATAAAAGTAAATTTATCCCTGTTAGCGAGGAGAGCCTGAAGGAAAATCATTTCAAGGCATCCAAGGATGTTCTGTCACTCTATTATGTTTCTCATCCAGAAAGTGATTTACTAACCGGAAAATCGCTGGTGATTGGCGGAAGTCACCAAATAAGTAACATTAACGAAGATGTGCATTATGGCGACCTTAGTGCCGTTGTATTGCAGAACTCACCTTTTTGGAGTAACTGGATCCGCATTCCGGACCTTTCCATTGCCCTAATGGATGAATGGGAAAGTAAAATCGAAAAATTAGCATATACAACAATCCGGGAAAATGTAACATCTATGGCTGGAGTGCCTACGTGGTTAATTGTACTATTAAGAAGAATTATAGAAATAACAGGCAAATCAACTATTAGCGAAGTCTGGCCAAGTCTTGAGTTGTACCTGCATGGCGGCGTATCATTTGTTCCATACAAACAACAGTTTGAAAAACTAATTGGCAAACCTATCAACTACCTGGAAATGTATAATGCCTCCGAAGGATTTTTCGCCGCCCAGGATGACATTGCAAAAGAGGGCATGCTGTTGATGTGTGATCATGGAATTTTTTATGAGTTTATGCCTGTCAGTGAATTTGGAGGCGAACAAAAAACAATTCAGCTGAATGAAGTAGAGACGGGTAAAAATTATGCGTTGGTAATTACAACTAACGGAGGTCTATGGCGGTATCTGGTAGGTGATACGGTTCAATTCACTTCCATTCACCCTTTCCGCATTAAAGTTTCGGGCAGGCTGAAACATTATATGAATGCATTTGGTGAGGAAGTAATAGTAGACAATACTGATAAGGCAATTGCAATTGCCAGCGAAAAAACGAACACAACCGTTAACGATTATACAGCCGCTCCGGTGTATTTTTCTGACAGTAACAACGGAGCACATGAATGGCTGATTGAATTTGACAAAGAACCAAAAGATTTGTTGCTATTTACCTCCGAATTGGATTCGGCGTTGAAAACCATTAACAGTGATTATGAAGCAAAACGCCATAAGGATATTGCACTTAGAATGCCTCTCGTAAAACCTGTTCCTAAAAACACCTTTAGCAGTTGGTTGGAAAGCAAAGGGAAATTAGGTGGTCAGCATAAAGTGCCAAGATTAAGTAACGATCGAAAATTTCTCGAAGAAATCGTTTTATTCATTTCATGAAGAACTACCTGCAAATTCAGTTTATTTGCACCTAAATAAACCAATACATCAGAATGAAGTTTTTAGAAAATAAAGTTGCCGTTGTTACAGGAGCTGCACGGGGCATAGGGGAAGGCATTGCGGTAAAGTTTGCAGAACATGGAGCAAATATTGCCTTTACGTATGTAAGTGAAACCAGTGCTGAAAAAGCCAAAACACTCGAAGAAAAGCTGGTTGGCCTAGGTGTAAAAGCAAAGGCTTTTAGAAGTAATGCAGGCAGCTTTGCCGAGTGCGAAAGTTTTATCAATGAAGTAGTGAAAGAATTTGGAACGATAGATGTTTGTGTGAACAATGCAGGTATTTCAAAAGATAATCTTTTATTGCGAATGACTACCGACCAATGGGAGGAGGTGATGAAAGTAAATTTGAATAGTGTTTTTTATATGACCAAGCAGGTTATCCGCCCTATGATGAAAGCAAAAGGCGGCAGCATTATTAATATGAGTTCCGTGATAGGGTTAATGGGTAATGCAGGGCAGGGAAGTTATGCTGCATCAAAAGCCGGTATCATTGGTTTTACCAAATCAGTGGCAAAGGAATTAGGAAGTCGTAACGTTCGTTGCAATGCAATTGCTCCGGGCTTTGTTGAAACTGACATGACCGGCTATTTGAAGGAAGGTGAGCAAGCAGAAAAATACAAGGCAGGGATACCCCTTGGCAAATTCGGAACGGCAGAAGACATTGCAAACGTTGCTTTATTTCTCGCCTCCGACCTAAGTTCCTATGTTACCGGGCAGGTAATTAGTGTTGATGGTGGGTTGTATATGTAATTGACGTTTCGTTAAATTAAAACAAGCACCCGGTTTTGAGTACTTGTTTTAATTTGATCGGAGTTAAAATATTAATTCATTGTGCGGATACGCATACCATTCGGCATATTTTTTCGCATTTCTTCCATCATCTTTTCTCTTTCCTTTTCAAATTCTGCCTGCGTTATTTTTTTGCCATCTTTTGGTTCTTTTATTTTCGACGAGTTAACTTTTGAAGAAACCTCAACAGCCTTAAAAAAAGTCTGTCCATTGTTTTCCTCCAGTTCCAAAATCAAACCTGGCAACTGTCCCTGGTAAACTCCGGGCCCGGCAGAAACAGGGATGTCAGTTGTAAACCATGCAATGACCGTTAACGTGTCAGCAACAATTTCTCTTTTCATTTCACCATTTTCCATAGTCATCCTGGGCGTTGTGCCAATTCGCTGTGCCGTTGCTTTAAAACTTTTATAATTTAAGATGGTTTTTGATTCGTCAGTAAGCTTCCAATTTAATTTTCGAATGCTGTCTGTTACAACATAGTTCTTATCTGCAATTTCCCGCTGAGATACTGATAGACCCTTTTCAAAATTGAAGTAAGATATATCGTTTCCACCACCGGCAAATCGAAAAACCATTGTACCACCACCCGCACTTATGGTATTTGGATCACCTTCTGCATTTGCATCCGGTAAATACTGCCACAGAGATTGATTGCTGTTAAATAATAATTCGTATTGATCCGTACGGGATTTTGGAAGTTGAGCTACAATGTCGGGATTGGCTCCTCCAAAGATCCGGGTGGGCAATTGAAAGGTACGTTCAAATATTACCCGTCCTTCTTTTATTTGAGAGTAACCCATAAACGAGCAGGCTACAGAAAGAAATAAAAACAATTTTTTCATCTCAAAAGCTTTTAACAAATGTAAACGACAAATTTCGTAGTGTTTGTTAATGCAGGTTACAAACTAAGTTAATAATGGTTAAATCAGTTATGAGCGGCAGTGAAAAAGCTATTTTTGTTTAGATGGGCAATTTGAAAACGATAAAGTTACTCCCTGTATTAATGACGTTGTCAATTCTGGCAATTGCTGCATTTCAGTATTACTGGTTACAAAAAGCATATGAAAGAGAAGAAAGAACTATGGATATGCGTACAAATTTCATGTTCCGGGAAACAGTACGTGCTGTTCAAACTTCAAAATTAAAACTCGACCGTTTTGTAGATACATCAAGGACCACGCAACAGGTTATTCTCCACCAGGACAAGGGAAGGGGGAAGTTACAAATTATTACGCCTGATCAGAAGATTGAAGGAATGCTGGATGTAGTAATGAACAGGGTAAAAGATTCAAATCAGCGTACTGTTTTTTTATCACCCAAAATTTCTGATTCATTGCAAATCATCAGGGCATTTCCCGGAAGAAGGGACAGGATGCTCCAGTTTCTGTTTGATCTTGATTCTTTGCAGGATTCAATCAAAGTAATCGAACTTGACAGCGCTTATGCCAAGCGCCTGGAAGACCAAAATTTAGATGTCGCTTTTTCAATCAACCGTGTAGAAAACCGGGAAAATAGGGAACCTGTTTTTAACGAAGTTGTATTGGGTTTTCGAAACCCGATTACTTATCGATTAAACATCCACAACAAAACGGCTTTTATTTTCAAGCGAATCGCAATCCCAATTTTATTCTCTGTTTTTTTGGTAGCATTTACAGCCCTGTCATTTTCACTATTATACCGAAACCTGCTGCGACAAAACAGGTTATCAGATATCAAAAACGAATTTATAAGCAATATTACCCACGAGTTGAAAACACCCATTGCTACGGTGAGTGTTGCTATTGAAGCATTGAGAAGTTTTAATGCCAACCTGGATACACAGAGAACAAAAGAATATCTGGATATTTCCGCAAATGAATTACAACGCTTATCCCTACTGGTGGATAAAGTACTTAAGCTTTCCATGTTTGAAAAAAGGGAAATTCAATTACAATATGAATTGCTTGACATGAAAAGCCTGGTGCAGGAGGTAACTTCATCGTTGCGACTTCAATTCGAAAAACATAAAGCCCAGGTTAATATTTCTTCTCAGGGTGATACAACGCTTGCAGGAGACAGGCTTCACCTGGTCAGTGTTATCTTTAATCTTTTGGATAATGCAATAAAATACAGTCCGGATGCTCCAAAAATTCATGTTAAAATAAATGGAACCGACGAGCGGATAATCCTGGTTATCCAGGACTCAGGTATTGGAATACCCGAGGAATACAAGGGAAAGATTTTCGAAAAATTCTTTAGAGTGCCGACAGGCAATTTACATAATGCAAAAGGATATGGCCTGGGGTTAAGTTATGTTGCGCATGTTATCAACCGTCATCACGGAACCATTAATGTTCAATCAATTCCCGGTAATGGCAGTGAGTTTATCATTAGCCTTCCAAAACATAAATCCTGAAATCTTCTTTTCAAACTAATTTTGTTGCATGAAAAAAGCAAAGGTTTTGTATGTAGAAGACGAGATTTTCCTTGCCAAAATCGTCAGCGAAACTTTGCAAAGTCGTGGCTATGATGTAATTCTTGAGAGTGATGGTGGGCGAGCTCTTGATCAGTTCAATAAAGAAAAACCGGACGTTTGTGTGCTCGATATTATGCTACCTAACAAGGATGGATTTGCCATAGCAGATGAAATCAGGGATCGTGATACCCAGGTTCCGATCATTTTCCTAAGTGCAAAATCGCAAACCAGCGATGTTGTAAATGGATTCAAAACAGGTGCAAATGATTACATCCGTAAACCTTTCAGCATTGAAGAGCTCATTGTCAGGATCGAAAATGTTTTAAAGCGTAAAATCGTTCCGGCCGAAGAAACGGATGAAGTTCAAATTGCAGGATATACGTTTAATACCAGGCGGCAAACGCTCGCTCATCAGGGTGAGCAACGGAAACTTTCCTATCGTGAAAGCGAACTCTTAAAGCTTTTATACGAGAACCGCGATAAGATTGTTGAACGCAGCGAGATACTAACACTTCTTTGGGGGAGCGATTCTTTTTTTAACAGCCGTAATCTTGATGTTTATATTACAAAACTTCGCGGCTATTTAAAACATGATCCGGCAATTGAAATCATTACGATAAAAGGAATTGGTTATCGCTTTGTAATGGCATAGGTTTTTAATAACCTACCCTGTATGATAAGAAAACAGGGCCTACGACGTTACAGGAAAATTGTGATAATTGCGGGATCATTATTATTGGGTCTTTTCCTTCTGTTGCTCGTTTTTGTTGATCGTTTTATTGAACCCATTTTAAAGGACCGGCTCCATACCTTAATTATCCAGGGTTCAGATAGCTTGTACACTTATACGCTTGGAAAGCTCAAGGCAAATTTTTATGGCGGGAATGTTGAGGTACAAAATCTACAGATAAATATTGATAGCAATCGATATGAATATCTGCGGAAGAGAAATGCCCTACCATCCCTTTCCATGCAATTGAGTTTGCAGAAAGGCCAGATCAACGGTGTTGGTATTATCGGTATATTATTCGGAAAAAAAATCAGGGTTGAAGAAATTGTATCAAAACAGGCGGACATCACACTTACAAGGAATATCCGTCCGCGAAATGCCAGTGATCAAAATCTGCCTGTATGGAAAGCCATCCAACCAAAGATATCGAGCATTTATGTTGGCGCTATCAAATTGGATGGAATCAAGATGCTTTACAAAAATGCTGATACTTCCGAGTCTGTAAAACTTCAATTTGACAGATGTGACGCTGCATTTAATGATATCCTGATTGATAGTGCTGCAGCATTTGATACTACAAGGATTGGGTTTACAAAGGAAATTTCCATGAAGTTCAACGACCTTAAATTCCGAACATCGGACTCCGCTTATAAAATGAAAGCGGAATGGATAAAATATTCTTCGAAGGCTAGAACATTGGAGGTCGACAGTTTTAAACTGCAGCCCACACTGGAAAGGGAAGATTTCTATAGTGCAGCAAACCGGCAAACGAGCTTATACTATATTGAATTTGCTAAAGTGCGTTTTGTAAATACAAGGTTGGATCATTTCATTCATAACAATGTTATTGGTGCTGATAGTGTGGTATTTGAAAAGCCGGACGTGAAGATTTATAATGACAAATCATTACCACCCGATTTTGAAAGTAAAATTGGCAAGTTTCCCCACCAAAGATTATTGGCTGCCGGGGCTACGATCAATGTAAAAAATGTTTCTTTTAACGATGCCAGTTTGCAGCTAACAGAAAAAGATGCCGAAACTAACAAGGAGGGTATTTTAACGCTGAATCATTTGAATTTTGGTGCAAGCAATGTAACAAATGACACTTCCCTTATAAAAAAGAATCCCATTTGCTTTGCCAGTTTCAGCGGGAATATTTTCAACAATAGCCCGGTCTCTCTTTCACTAAAATTATATCTCGATTCCAGCAATGGTCGTTTTGATGCTTCTGGTGTCGTAAAGAATGTATCGGCAGCACAATTAAATCAATTGGCGGTTCCGTTGGCAAATGTTCAGATTAACTCATGCAATATTCATGATCTGAAATTCAATGTAATCGGAGAGGATTACAGCGCAGCAGCCAATGTTCGCATGTTGTACAATAATCTTTCAATCACACTTCGAAAAACAGATGAAGAAACGGGGCAGACCAAAACAAAAAAATTTATGACCAAAATGCTAAACCGTTTTGTAATATGGCCAAACAACCCCGGGCCCGATGGATTCGAGCGCACTGCTCAAAACAAGCGGGTGTCAAGGCTTACTACGCAATCCTTTTTTGGACTACTTTGGAAAACCATCTTTGCCGGTATGCAGGATGTTATGATGCGATCAGGCCGATATCAATAGTTAGTTTTGCAGGATGCAAATTATTTCTGCCGAAAAAATTTTCACCGGTGAGGAATGGCTGAATGATCATGCGCTAATACTGAAAAATGGCCAGGTTGATAGGGTCTTGCCAATGTCAGAAATTCAGTCTTTTGAAAACAAAAAACATTTTGAGAACTGTTCAATTGTCCCGGCTTTTATTGATGCACAGGTATACGGGGCTGCCAAAAGACTACTGGCTGCGTATCCTGAGGTTGAAACATTACAATTGATGTATCAACAGTTCAGTGCTGAAGGCACTTGTTTATATCTTCCCACTTTAGCAACCAATACTATTGATGTTTTTAAAAAAGGAATTGATGCCGTCAGAAAGTACTGGGCAGGTGATGGTAAGGGCGTGTATGGTTTGCACCTGGAAGGTCCGTGGATAAATGAAATAAAAAGAGGAGCTCATGTAAAGGAATGGATTCATTCACCATCACTGGCAGAAGTAAAAGAGCTTTTGGAATACGGGAAAGGTATAATTAAAATGATTACTATTGCTCCTGAAGTGTGTGGGGACGAAGTGATTGATTTAATTCTCTCTCACAATATTATTCTCTCAGCTGGCCACAGTAACGCAACGTATGATGAGGCGCTTCGGGGCTTTGATAAAGGAATTTCAACGGTTACACATTTATACAATGCGATGAGTGCACTACAACATCGCGGGCCTGGGTTAGTGGGCGCCACAATGAATCACCCTAAAGTAACAGCGAGTATAATTCCGGATGGCTATCATGTTGATTTTGCTGCCATTTCAATCGCAAAAAAAATAATGAAAGAAAGGATGTTTGCCATTACTGATGCGGTAACAGAAGCCAATTCGGGCCCTTATCAACATCAATTGGTGGGTGATAAGTATGAGTGTAATGGAACGCTTAGTGGTTCAGCCCTCAGCATGCATACCGCCTTTAAAAACCTGGTAATGCGTGTGGGGATTGAAGTGGAAGAGGCACTAAAGATGTGCAGTTTATATCCTGCCCAGGTGTTGCAGTGTGATGATAGATATGGGAAAATTGCCCCGCAGGTCGCAGGACAATTTTTGATCCTTAACAGGCAATTGGCGATAGTGGACGTGATTACCTCGTAAAAGGTCGAACAGTATAGTCCGGTTTTTTTCTGCGTGAATACTGCATGAACCATGTTATAGTGAATGTAGGAATGATATCCGTGCCGGGTAACAGCTCTTCCAGGAAAGTTAATCCACCACCCAGAAAACCCTTGAAACCACCAAAAGTTCTCCAATAAATCATGGCAGACACCGGTGCCCATAGCAAATCAAAAAATTCACCAAAAAAAGGCAGCGCAAAGGTTGCGTATCCCACCAGATCCATCAAAATACAGAACGACAGCGATGGCAAAGGTTTTTGTGTAACCGGGTAATACTTTGTCCTGGCCGGAGAGTATTTTGTAAGTGCCTTGAAAAAAAGTTTTTTCAATTTCAAAAGTGCTGCAGTTTTTTCCGCAACAATAGTATTGACGAAAAGCCGTCTTGAATCGTTGTATGGCATATTTCTTTATGAATTTATTTTGAAAATGAAGAGCGGTATTCATATTGGCACGTCAGGATGGAGTTACCGGCACTGGAAGGATCTATTTTATCCACCCCGGTTGAAAACCACTGAATGGTTACAGTTCTATGCTGATCATTTCGACACCACGGAAATCAATGGTAGCTTTTACAAATTGCCGACGCAGGAAACAGTTATTAACTGGAGCAAAAAAGTACCGAAGAACTTTTTGTTCTGCCCAAAAATGAGCCGCTTTCTTACCCATATGAAAAAACTAAATGATCCGGAAGAGCCCTTAGAGCGTTTCTTCAACATTTTCGATTTAATGAAGAAGATGATGGGACCTGTATTATTGCAGCTTCCCTGGCTTCTTAAATTTAATTATAACAAAGCGGAACATCTATATCGTCTGTTAGGATCCAAATACAAAAACTTTGAGTTTGTATTAGAGGTCAGACATGAAACCTGGCTAAAGAAAGAAAGTCTCGATATAATGACAAAATATGATATCGGATTAGTGATTTCACAATCCGGTGAGCGTTTTCCGTATTCGGAAATGGTTACAGCAAAGAATATTTATATCCGCTTTCCGACGGGATGCTAAAAGATTTTGCGAAAAAATTCAAAAACTGGGAAAAGGAAGGACACGCCATCTGGGCCTTCTTTAACAACGATATTCATGGCTTTGCCATTGAAGATGCCAGGCGATTAACCAAATTAGTTGAAAAGAAAAAGCAGCGGGGTTAATCGCTGCTTTTATAATCTGTTTTCAAAGGTCATCATCTTCGTCAAGATCGTCGTCATCTGCATCAATCACAAGATCATCTTCACCTATGTCGTCATCATCCAAATCATCTTCCAGTTCCACATCAAACTCCTCTTCGTCGCCGACTAATTCTTCATCGCCCAGGATCAGATCATCTTCCTTTTCTTCATCTTCTTCTTCATCACCTGGTAAGTTATAGTTACCGTTCACAGGGTTGGTATCCGGACTGGTAGATAACGGCCGCTCTATACTTGTGCCTTGAGGAGTGCGGTCTAGTTTTTCAAATTGCTCATTTGGTTCATTTCTTTCATCCAATGCATCTTGCATATCGGTGCCTTTGTATAGATAAGTAAAAAACGTGTGCCAAAATAAACATTGAATTAATAACTACAAATTCAATCGGTTATACTTTACTGTAAAATTGATGCGCCTAGGTTGTTGAGGATTTTTTTACCAGCAGGTCACTGTATGACTCAGCTATGAGCTGATCTTTTGCTACCCCAAACAATTGAATGTAATAGTCAACTTGGTGTTTTAATTTTTCAATTCCAATTGTTCCGTCTTTATCAATTGCCTCTACCTCGATATAACTTCCTAACCCGTTTACTTCATCAAAATGGAATTTGACATTATCGATAAAATAAATCTTTCTGATTTTTTCGACCACTATCATCACGCCTAAGGCTTTTGATAAGATTTGCTTTAATTTCTCCTCGCGTTGATGCTGGTATAAGATCACATTCGATTGTTTTGCCTCTTTAGTATTCGTGCGGTGATAATGGATTAAAGCATTTTCAATACTCCCCTCTCTTAATTTCAGCCGTCCATTTGGTACATTAAAATAGGTGTCGAGCTGGTAATCTGTGCCTACAAACAAAGGATTCAATTTTTGAAGCATTGATTCGAGTTGTTCAGTATTGCATCTGGCCTTGAACTCGTAATTGATGTGCATGCTTTTTTATACAAATAACCTACTAATGGCATAATTTTTTGGACTTTTGCACAAAATATTGTCTTATGCAAAGACATGCTTTTGTTTACTTTTTCTCCTGTGTCATCCTTTTTACTTCCTGCGTTTCCCAGAAAAAATATAAAGCAGCATTAACAAGAGAAGAAGCTTTGAATGCAAAGAATACTGAATTGAGTAACACAATCACAGATCTACGCAACCAGGTTGGCACCCTTCAAACGGAAAATGCCAAACTGGTACAGCAAATAGATGACGCTTTAAAAAAAGCCTCCGATGCGACAGGTCTTGTAAACATGACCCAAAAGCAATTAGACGCTGAACAAAAAAGGCTATGGGATTTACGTAAAGTTTTACAGGAACAACGCGAAGCAGTGGAAAACCTTCGCAAAAAAATGTCTGATGCCCTCGTTGGCTTTAATTCAAACGAGTTGCAGGTGTTTACAAAAAATGGAAGAGTATATGTTAGTCTGCAGGAAAATCTATTATTTCCTTCCGGAAGTGCAGTAGTGAATACAAAAGGTAAACAGGCCTTAGGCGTATTAGCGCAGGTATTGAATGCAAATCCTGACATTAATGTGGTGGTTGAGGGACACACGGATTCTATTCCTATACGTGGAAAATATGAAGATAACTGGGCACTAAGTGTGGCAAGAGCAACTTCTATTGTAAGAATATTAACTGACACATATAAAGTTGATCCTATAAGAGTAACAGCCAGCGGCAAAAGTAAATTTGAACCGGTTGACGGTAATGATACGCCAGAGGGACGGCAGCGCAATCGTCGTACAGAAATTATACTGGCTCCGAAACTGGATGAGCTGATGCAACTACTTCAAAATCCGGTAGACGAAACAGG
>Ga0193740_1000130_pt1 | contig 21623 bp, 22 predicted proteins | sample L2s1metaG_FD_145072 | JGI IMG/M metagenome (GOLD analysis project Ga0193740, IMG submission 145072) | Soil microbial communities from a riparian zone of the East river system, Colorado, United States - L2s1 | ecosystem: Environmental > Terrestrial > Soil > Riparian zone | place: USA: East River... | reverse complement strand
TTAATTCTCCTTTGTGCAACAGTCTTAAACATTAAATATTTGAACATACAGGGAAAGATGTGTTTAATCTGAAATTACACAGTCTTTATTTTTTAATGTTTAATTATTGCAAATGAAAGAACTCCAGAGAACGGTTATTTTCATGCTGTTCTTTTGTATTTCACCAGCATGCAAAAAGGATATTCCTCCCACTGGAATGGTGCAACCACCACCGCCACCACCACCGCCACCACCACCGCCGCCCCCTCCTGCTGCCCCTACCGGCTTGGCACCGTACTCTGGTAAATGGACAGGCACAATTAATGTTACTGCACAGCACCCAGAATTATGTTATTGGAACGGTGGCATAGTGGAGACCACACAGAATTGGGTTGTTGTCGGAGATAGCGTGCAGGTGGAGGAAATTTTGAAAGACAATGGTGGGACACATACCTATTATTGGCGTGGAACTATTAAAAACGATACGCTTGAAATGATTTCAAAAAGAAACATCAATTGTTTCGGTGAGTTGAAGTCCAATGAAATTATTGTTAAAGCACCCATATCATCGTTAGTAGACAAATACATTGTACAAACTTCGGCTTTGTATTCGCCCTGTCCCCCTAATTGTATATTCTTGTTTAATTTTATGATGTCGAAGTCAAAATAAATTGTTCTTATTAATTTCTTCCGGTCTCTCGTTTGCCAGTTGCCAATCCAAAACCACCAATCATTAATCCCCGCTTTAAGCAGCGCTTCTGATGATCTAAATTTTGGGTTAGTATTGAATTTATACCCAATTCGCCGAAAATTGCGATGCCACGTTCTGATGGGAGGTGGGCTAAGATTAATCAGTCACTTTAAAATTTCTTTTTGATTTTTCGCCAAGCTTTGGTTCAGAGAAAGCCTTCAACTTCGACCTTTTTCGTTTTTCTGCCGTTCCTTAACCCAAACCATTCATTCGTTAACTCCTGCTTGTAATTGTTCCTTATTGATGGGAGATTGAAAGTGTCCAGGTCAGTCAAAACTTATCAAACTAGTCGGATTATGGCTAACTCCTGTGTCTTTGAGTTTTCATCACCTCTAAGGAAATTTTTATGGGAAAAAATCTATTCTTATTATTAATTCTCCTGGCAAATTGCCTTTTTAGCTTTGCTCAAACCTTATCTCAAACAAAGACGGCAACCTATCTTAATAACCTTAATCAGTTTCAACAGGTTTTCGGAGACCAGAATTATCCCAGGGCCCGTGCCCAGGATGTGGCAGCTGACGATAATATATTTACCTGTTCAGGTAAATTGACAGCTGTAAAAGACTCCGTATCATCATTTCGGTCTGCTTCAGTGTCAAGTCTTGCTTTACAGGGTTTCGGATTCACCATTCCGGAAGATGCTACAATTCTAAATATTGTGGTAAAGGTGAGACGATTTAAAACAGGAACTCCATCAGTCGGAGATCATATTCTTTCTGTAATGCAAAGATATCAGCAAGTCAGTCCTGATGCCCCTAGCAGATATGGAGTAATGTGGACTTACGCAGATGACGAGGAACTCGAATATCCGGGTAGAATATATCCGGCAACCGAAACCGAATATTTATTTTCCCAAAGCGGAACTGGAAATAACGGAGGTTTTTATCACAACCAGGCTTACCAATGGACTCCATTGATGGTGAATCAAACCACTTTCGGTGTAAGAATTGATAACTATGTACCCATTGGAAAAGGTTCTGTTCAGGTCTGTTACGACCTGGTTGAAGTAACAATAGAATACTCTTTGCCTGTTACAAGTCCAGGGAGAGCATCGGTCGCCGCAGGGGCAAAACCTTTGACTGCGCCAGTTATTTACTCCAATCCATTTATTACAAAAACGAACATACAATTTACTGCATCAGAAAGCGGAAGGGCAGTTGTGGAACTATACAGTATTGCAGGTACAAAAATCCGCACTTTATTTTCTCGTAATGTTATGCCGGGACAAGTGTATAATGCTTCTTTTGGAGATGTATCGTTACCCAAGGGAATTTATGTTTATGCTATAAGCAATGGCAAACAAAAGTACAGTGGTAAAATAATTAAACTTGAATAATCTAATCAAATAATCTGGTAGAACAGATATGGAGAGATGGCAAATGAAACCGGCAATCTTAACCAACGCCCAAAAATTAAACAATTAATAAAATCTTTATGAAACTCTTTTCACGTTTATCAATCATACCCGGAATCGCATATTTGTTTGTTATTACTTTGTTCGCGAATTGCAAAAAGGAAAATAATCCAACTAATCCATCACAACTTTCTCCAGAATCAATTCATCAATCTGTTGGTGGGAACACCGTTGCCTCTGCATCTACCATATCTCAAACCAAGACTGCTAATCGTTTTAACTGGAATGGGAATCCTTACATGAATCTTTGGGAAAAAGAAGGAGCTCAATATGTTTCCGCCAACGATAACTCATTTGCTTATTCAAAAAAATTGTCACCGGGGCGTAGTTTTCTTTCGCTGATGTTACAGGATTTTCGATTTGACCTGCCTGCGAATGCAACTATCGGGGGTATCACTGTACTTGTACAAAGATTCAAAAAAGGTAAGGGTTCTATCACGGATTATTTTGCGTCGCTGTACAGATCCGGATCGGGATTTTACAACCCCTTACCATATGGAGTAAGGTGGACTGATCCCACAAACTACCCGGATGAAGAGACAGAAGTAAGCTATTATCAAAGCGGAATCGGCACATCCTCCTTTGGATGCCAGCCTGCACCTGTGGGATGTCCGTCTTATCAATGGACACCAGCAATGATTAATAATCCCGATTTCGGTGTGCGGATAGATACTTACGCACCAGTGGGCGGTTCCCTCATAGTTTATTATGATATGGTTACAATTACAGTGCAATACTCGTCACCAGAAGTGATTCAGTAAATCACTTATTGTAAAAAACGGATTCCTTACTAGGATGATTTGATCCCTAACTGATGCAATTTTATCATATAAAACCCAAGGATGCGCTCATCTATTTTCACAATACATTGGGGAGTACAGATCGATTGGTAGCGGAAATGGAACCACAATGTGCGAAACCTAAAATAGCAGTAGTTGAGTTGCTGCCTAACCTATCCCTTCATATTGCCGGAAGGGGGCTCAGTTGCTATTACGAATGATTGAATGTTAGCGGCTATTAAAAAATCTTATCCTTGATTTTCCTCATTGAGTTTTTATCTATCAACAACTAATCATGCAACGAAAACTAATAACCTGTATTTTTCTTGCCTCAATTTGTTTTGCAGTTCCCGCCCAGGAAAAAATAAATCGAACTCAAAACATTTTTTCTGAGAACAGGCAAATGCCACCTGAAGCCGGAGTGAAGATGAAGGCAAACGCCATAAACGACAAGCAATATTTTGTTGAAAACAAAGGACAGTGGCCACGCGAGGTTTTATTTATGACCCGGATAGCCGGAGTGGATGTTTGGATCACTGATCGCGGTGTTGTGTATAATTTTAACAAGATGCGCGAAAAGACGGGAAAGGAAACCAAAAAGAAAATGACACATGCGCAATTGAAAGGCGATCGTGAACAAATAGAAAATTCAGAACGCTATGGCCAGGTTGTAAAAATGACTTTACAGGGTATTATTCCTGGCTCAAGTCCGGAGGGAAAAGAAAAAAGCACAGGCTATTACAATTATTTTCTCGGCAATGATCCATCCAAGTGGGCGGACCATGTTGGTTTGTATAAAGAAGTCTTTGTAAAAAATATTTACAAAGGCATAGATGTTAGGTATTATTTTGACCAACGCAGCATTAGATATGATTACGTGGTGCAAGCTGGCGCGGATGTGAAAAACATAAAAATGAATTTTGAAGGGACGGATAAAATTAGTCTGAACGGCCCTGATGAATTGGTAATGCTTACGCGGTTTGGCGAAGTCAAACAAATGGGACTACAGGCATACCAAAAAAATAATGAGCAGAAGCAAAATGTCACCAGTCGATTTAAGCAGGATGCTAATGGAAGCATCAGCTTTGATGTCGGAATTTATGATAAGACAAGGCCACTGATTATCGATCCTTTAATCTATTCAACTTTTATTGGAGGTGCAGATTCGGAAAGTAGCAGCGGTATTGCGTTGGATGGCAGCGGCAACGCCATTATTACAGGTGCTGTTCTTTCCCCTAATTTCCCAACTACGCCTGGATCATATGATGAGACACATAATTCTCAATAGTACTGGGATGTCTTTGTAACGAAACTAAACAGTAACGGGTCGGAACTGGTGTACTCTACATTTATCGGTGGTTATTACTACGATGATGTCAGCTCCTCCATTGCGATAGATAATATGGGCAGCGTTTATATAACCGGATATACTTCTTCTTTCGATTATCCTACGACACAAGGTGCTTTTAGCGAAACAGGTTATGCCGAGTGGGTTTGTGACGAAGAGTATTGTTACCCTGGAAAAACTGCTTTCGTGACGAAGTTAAACAGCAGTGGCTCAGCTTTGCAGTATTCCACTTTCATCGGCGGGCTTACTTACCAGGTGGGTACTTCTGTTGCCGTTGATGGCAATTATAATGCCTTTGTAACGGGTTCTACCAGCTCTGCCGATTTTCCCACCACTCCTGGAAGTTTTGATGAGACCTATAATGGCGGTTACGATGTTTTTGCTGTGAAATTGAATAACACAGGTTCTGCCTTGCTTTATTCCAGCTTTGCCGGGGGCGAGTATGATGATTATAGCGCCGGCATCGCTACCGATGCGAATGGTAATGCCTATTTAACGGGTCATACTCGATCTGGAAATTTTCCGGTTACGCCTGGTGCATTTGATCAAACATTTAATAGTGGTTATTATGATGCTTTTGTGATGAAGCTAAATCCCACGGGGTCGTCACTTGTTTATTCCACTTACGTTGGCAGTAATTCCGATGATTTTTCTTATGAGCTTGCAGTGGACGCATCAGGAGCTGTATACATCACAGGATTGACTTGGGGATTGAATTACCCGGTTACGGCCGGTGCTTATGATGAGACATTTAATGGAAGAGGTGATGTTTTTATTACCAAGTTAAATAGCGGCGGCTCCGCATTAATATATTCAACGTATATCGGCGGAAGTTTCGAGGAGGGCTCGTCTTCCATTGCACTGGATAGTGATGGCAATGCTTATGTAACGGGCTATATGTACGTTTATCCCGGCAATTATTCCAACTATCCTGTTACACCAGACGCCTTTGATCTCACATTCAATGGTGCCATCTATGATGCTTTTGTGTCTATACTGAACAGCAATGGAACGTCGTTGCTGTATTCAACTTTTTTGGGGGGAAGTGTATATGATCACGGTAATGCGATTGCCACAGATGTCAACGGGTATGTATTCGTTACAGGAAATACTTTTTCCCCCGAATTCCCAATTACAAACGGCGCATTTGATCAAACATATAATGGAATGTGGGATGTATTTGTTACCAAACTGGAGGTAACTCTAAATAATACATTCGCTTTTGCTCCTTCCAATAACAGTCCTTTTTGTGCAGGCAATACTCTTTACCTAACGGTATTTCCAGCGGGAGGACCTGCACCTTATACTTATTCATGGACAGGACCAAACGGATTTTCTTCAACCTTGCAAAATCCAACCATCGTCAATGCCACCGCTGCAGCATCCGGAACTTATTCAGTCACGGTCTCCGATGCCGCCGGGCATACCGGAACGGCAAATACTGTCGTTGTTATAAATCCATTACCTGTTGCATCTATCGTTGCTGCTACGCCCGTATGTGGGGCTTGCATTACACTTACCGCCTCTGGTGGTGTTAGTTATTCCTGGTCGACAGGAAGCACGACCAATATTGCTCTTGCATGTACCGATGGAACATATTATGTAACGGTTACGAGTGCGGACGGGTGCAAAGACCAGGAAACCATAAGGGCTACTCCTATTTACCCCAGTGTTGCTTACATTTCCACATCGCCTGGATGTTCTGGTTGTACTACACTAACGGCGTCCATGGGGTCGGCTTTTTTGTGGTCCACGGGCAGTACCGATTATTCTATCACAGCCTGCACTATTGGAACCTACAGTGTAGTAGTAACTGATTACAGGGGCTGCCAGTCAACAGCTACAACCACGGTTGGTACACCAGGAGCCTTATGTGCAATTCCTCTTAATCCATCAGCATGGAACATTACTACGAACTCTGCGTGGTTAAATTGGTGGACAAATCATTGTGCTATTGGCTACCAGGTTCGGTACCGCGTGGCCGGAACATCAACGTGGACGACCAAAAATATCAGTACTAATACCTACTTCCTGGATGTAAAAGGTTTAAAACGCGGGACCAATTATGAATGGCAGGTGAGGTCAAAATGTACAGCCGTTCCAACAGAAATGTACAGTGCATTTACCAGCTCCCAGTTTTTTTCTACTTTATCAAATACCGGTCCTACCAATACAACGAGAACTACAATAGCAGATGAAGAAATGAAAATTGCGATTCCTGCTCGATTAACCGTTTGGCCCAATCCGAGTTCAGCACGAATAATGATCAACGTTAGCGGATTGAAAGGGTTGTCTGAATTGCGAGTGGTGAGTATGCTGGGCCAGGTGGTTATTTCGCAAACGATCGTATTGAAAGAAGGACAGGCCCAAGCAATCAATATCGCCGGACTTTCCCAGGGTGTTTACAAACTGGTGTTAAGAAACCGGGAAAGTTTGTTAACTGGAACATTTATAAAAAAATAAACCATCTTTTAACCTGTGACAAACAGGAAACAAAGAACAAATCATTTTAAAAAATTAGTCTGAAAAAGAATTTATTCCCGGTAATTGTGCTTTGAGCCTTTTACTTCTCTACATCACGAAAGTTCGTCATTTAAGAAAATCGCTAGAAAGTTGATTTTTAATGCTATCGGTTTTTCACACAGCTAATAAAAAAGACATCCCGCAATTTGCGGGATGTTCTTATTAATTTATAAAGTGCCTTTCTTTTTCAGCAGATCAAAATACGGCGTGAGGTCCTTCCCCAGTTCCTGTTCAAAAACAGATTTCATATCTTCCGGATAAGGATGTTTAAATTTCCACTGGTTGTAGTAGGCACGAACGGCTTTGTCAATATTAGCCCTGCCAAGTTCCAGTTCCAGGAAATACATCCACATAGCTGTCTTCACATAAACAACAAGCCCATATTCCTCTCCACCGGAAAACTGGTGAGATGGAGTTTCAATTGCTGTTTCCATAGGTATTTTGGTTAGCGCATTGTAAACCATTGACTGGAATTCTTCTGCCGATTTTGCCTGCACCTCTCTCGGGATCGATTCCCCGAAAATGCTGTTGTAACGATATTTCTCTGCTTCATACCTGAATTGAAAATAAGTGTTGATTCCTTCATCCATCCACGCATGTGTTCTTTCATTGGTTCCTAAAATTCCCATCAGCCAGTTATGCCCCACTTCATGGGTAATCACTGCATCAAGCATCATTGGCGAAGCATCGGGACTTGTAATTAATGTAATCATGGGATATTCCATTCCACCGCTCATTTCATTCTTTGGACCTTCAACAGCCTGCACAACAGGATAGGGGTATTCTCCAAAATAGGAGGAGTAGGCTCTTGCCCCGCTTTTAACATAATCAGTACTGTTCACCCAGTGTTTATTTCCGTCGGGATGATGATACGTAAATACATCCACTGTTTTGCCAGGTGATAATTGCATAGTGTCATAACGCACAACAAAATCCTTATCGGCAAACCATGCAAAATCCAAAATATTTTCGCCTTTATAATTCAGGGTTTTTGTTTGTGTAGATGGAACAATATATTTCATTGAATTCTTTCTTGAAGAAGACGCAACATTAGTTATCCCGATTTCTTTATACTGCTTTAGTTCATCTTCATTTTGTAAAACACCCGTCGCTCCCACAATGTATTGAGAAGGTAATGTGATACTCACATCAAAGTTGCCATAATCGCTGTAGAATTCTCCCTCGTCCAGATAAGGAAACTGGTGCCATCCTTTACGATCATATACTGCCGGCTTTGGATACCATTGACACATCATGTATGATTGGCCGTTATGGCCTGATCTTGAGATATACTGCGGGATGTCAACATAAAACGGCGTTTGAATTTTTATCTTGCCCCCGGCAGGCAAAGGTTTGGGGAGCATGAGTTTCACAACATCAATATTTTCAGGATCGGCTTCAATATTTGCTTTTACGCCATCAACCGTAAATTCAAGACTATCGATATAACCCCTGTCCTTGAATTTTCTTAACCGGTTCATTCCTTTTTTATCGCGTATCAATTGTTTGGCAAAAGCGGTGTTGTCATTTTTATAGGCATTTTCCCAAAGATGAAACCAGATAAAATCCAATTGGTCCGGGGAATTATTAATGTATTCTAACTCTTCCCATCCTTTCAATGAATGGTTTTTGTCATCGAGAGCAATATTGATCTTATAATTTACCTGTTGTTGCCAATAGGGTTTTTGTGCAAAAACACTCACCGTCGTAAAGCATACAATCGTAACCAGAATTTTTTTCATTAATCTTCTTTGTTTAAAATGAGTACGAATTATTTTCCTTTGCCAAGAAAAATAATGCGTAAAGTATGAAGCATAATCTTAAAATCAAGTAAAAGTGAAATGTTTTCAATATAAACGAGGTCAAATTTGCTTCGTTCAATCATTTCATCCACATTTTGAGCATACCCAAATTGTACCAGGCCCCAGCTTGTTAACCCGGGTTTAACTTTTAATAAATATTTGTAGTAAGGAAACCTTTGAACAATCTGGTCGATGTAGAATTTACGCTCCGGCCTTGGGCCTACAAGACTCATTTCGCCCTTCAAAATATTCCAGAGTTGTGGTAATTCATCCAGTCTCCATTTACGCATTATCCTGCCCCATGGAGTAATTCTCGGATCATTGTCAGAGGAAAGTGCCGGTCCGTTTTTTTCAGCATCCATATACATTGAGCGAAATTTATACATGGTGAAAGGCTTCCCTTTGTAGCCCATTCTTTCCTGTGAAAAAATGACAGGCCCTTTTGAAGAAGTGCGCACCTTCATTGCCACGAAGGCCAGTAGCGGAGAAAGGAGAACCATGGATAGAAATGCGGCAACAATATCCAGCACTCTTTTAATATTTTGCTGCCACTCCGGGATTAGTCCTGTATGCAGATCAATTAAAGGAGCACCCAGAACATTACTGGTTTTCACAGAACCGGCGAGAATATCCAATACACTCGGTTGGATCTTGACGGCTACATTTTTTTCTGACAACCGGTTAATAATTTCCTCGATGGCAGGCTGATCTGATTTGTCAATTGCCAGCACTACCAGTTCGAGCTTGTGTTCGTCAATAATATTTTCCAACTGATCGGTGTTTCCTAAGTGGGGGAGTAGATGATCTCCATTTTTCCCATAGCTTTCGCCTACATATCCCACCGCATAATAGCCTTCCACTTCCAGTTTGCTCTCCGCATCCTTATAAATTTTGAAAGCATTCTCATAATTACCAACAATGGCAGCTTTAAAGCTGACGACTTTTGTTATTATCTGTGTTTTGGCAATATTTAGAATGATCAATCGTCCTATCCATACCAGGAGCAGATGCAAACCGAATAGAATTCCAAAGGCTGCATAATAATAATTATAGCTGTCCTTTTCATCGTCCAATAAAAAAAGAAAAAAGAGGCCAATACAGCCAATGAGGGTGCAAACAAATGTTGTTGTAAATTCTGTTAACCTGGATTTTTTATAAATAGAATGATAACTCCCTAACAACGCATAGATCAATATCCAGCCAAGTGGAATGAAAAAAATGCCCAGCCAGAATTTTGAATCGGTTTGTAAAGGCTGATTGAGCATGTACTTCCGTAAAAAGAAAAAGATCATCCATGCAATGGCCGCCATAACATAATCTGCGACCGTGTACCAAAATGGACGAATATATTTTTTAACGCTCATTCAATCAGGATACAATCAAGTTATAATTGATCTTTTGTAATATCTGGTGCGCTACCTCCATCGCTCTATATCCGTCAATTTCATTTACGATTGGCTGTGAATCGTTTTCGATGGCTGAAACAAATTCCTCCAGTTCTTTTTTTATCGCATTCACTTCAGGAATTTCCGGGTTGGCAATAGCAATGGTCTTTATTCCGTTTGGCGTTTCGATATCAAAAGAAAAGACATTTTTATCTTCCGGGTGTCTTAACTTAATCACCTCGGTCTTTTTCTCCAGGAAATCAATACCGATATATGCATCCTTTTGAAAGAGCCGTACTTTTCTCATTTTCTTCATCGAAATGCGGCTCGATGTCAAATTTGCCACGCAGCCATTATTGAATTCAATACGGACGTTAGCAATATCCGGCGTGTCGGTCATTACAGCAACACCGCTTGCCGAGATGGATTTTACATCGCTGTTTACCAGGCTTAAAACAACATCAATATCGTGTATCATTAAATCAAGTATCACACTTACTTCAGTACCCCTTGGGTTGAATTGCGCCAGCCGGTGTACTTCAATGAACATGGGATTTAATTGTAATTTTTTTGCGGCAAGAAAGGCAGGATTAAATCTTTCTACATGCCCCACCTGGAATTTTATTTTTGATTCCTGCACAAGCTTTACCAGCATCTTCGCTTCATCCATGTTATTTACCATCGGCTTTTCAACAAAAACATGCTTCGACTTCTTAATAGCATTTTCGCAGATCGAATAATGATACTGCGTAGGAGTGACGATATCAATGGCATCACTGGCCTCGATCAAATCATCTTCATTAGTAAAGCGTTGGAGGTTGTATTTTTCGGCGATTTCCTTAGCTACAGCTTCATCTGGATCATAAAAGCCCACAACTTCTACTCCCGGGATCTCTTTCCAATTGTTCAGGTGAAATTTTCCCAGATGCCCTGTTCCGAATACACCAATTTTAAGCATGCGCAAATATACGGCCCTTCCTATCCCCATAATTACTCTGACCAGGGGACTTCAATGCACTGCATTCCGGGTTCGTTTATTACTCAGTAAGAAATGAAAAGCTCTCAACGTTACAGAATGTTGAGAGCTTTTCGTTTATCCTTGTTTGCTGACCGGAGTTCGCCCGGCAGAATTAATTAGTCATTATTGAACATGCCCGGGATCCATCCAAAAAACTTCCCACACATGTCCATCAAGGTCTTCAAAGCTTCGTGAATACATGAACCCATGATCTTCTGCATCCCTGAAATTTTTTCCGCCTGCGGCCACGGCCTTGTTGGCCATGTCATCAACCTGCTGCCTGCTATCGGTTGAAAGCGCCACCAGCACTTCTTTGGTTTTGGAAGTATCAGGGATTTCATTGTTCGGTATAAACGTTTTAAAAAAAGGTTCGGTAATAAGCATAGCGTAAATATTTTCACTGATAACAAGACAGGCTCCTTTCTCGTCTGTAAATTGTTGGTTGAAAGTATAACCGAGGCTTGAGAAGAATTGTTTTGTTTTGTCGAGATTTTTAACCGGGAGGTTCACGAAAATACTTGTTGCCATGGTTTTTATTTTATGATGTTTGACAATTAAACTGTTCTTAAATTTTTCTTTTGCGTCTTTTCCTTTTTCCTCGATTCATTTTCTTTGATCCTTGCCTGCACCATTCTCTTTATTAATGTGGAAGGTACAGCCTGATCCAATGGAAGCTGGATAGTGCCCTTTGAAGTTTTATAATCTTGCAGCTCTTCTGCAAATTGTTTAATTACTGCGTAACTACCAGGAAAAAAACTGCAATGGTTTTTAAATCCTCCAAAATAAACCAGAACTCCATTTTGTTTATACGCAGGCATACCGTAGCTGATTGTTTCTTCAGCTTTTGGAGCGGCAGATTTGATGGCTTGGCGAAGTTTTTCCAAAGCATTTCGTTGTTCTTTAGGAAACAGGTTTAAATATTCTTCAACTGTATTAACCGTTTGCATAAAATTTATTTTTTAATGAGTATTTGATTTAGGAAATGCGATTTTTAAGTTTTTATGTCCATCGGTAATTAATTCGAATGCACAGTTTTATCGTAGTTCAGCATCCAACAGATTCCGAACTTATCTACGACTACACCAAACAGTGAGCCCCAAAATTGTGTTTTTAGTGAATCCATCACTCTGCCACCTTCGGAAAGCCTGGAGTAAAAAGAGCCGATTTCTTCTTCACTCTCACAATTTACTGAAACAGCCATGTTGTTGCCTGGCCTGAATCCATCTGGACCTTTCATATCGGTGGCATTAAAACGAACCGGTTATTGGTTAACGAAGCATGTGCAATTTGATCCTGCATTGTGGGGGGACACTGTGCTTCCAGCGGTGAACCTGCTACAGGCATTATCATTAAATCACCGCTAATGCAGTCTTTGTAGAACTGCATCGCTTCGCGGCATTTACCATTGAAATTTATATAAGGATTTACTTGTGCCATAAAATTTTGTTTTTTGATTTTGTTAAACGATTCACTCAAGTATTTCGCAATAAAAACCTTTTTGATGTACCAGCATCATGACCTTATCCGTTGAAAAATCTTTTCCTTCCAACCTTAAAATCTTATCACAATCCTGCAAATCAAAATTGATTCGGATACCGGGAAAATGTTGACGAAGCATTTCAACAATACTACCGGCTTCGTTAACTGTTGTAACATCTGTTTTAAAGACTTCGATCACGCTCATAACATTTTATGCGGCATCATCCACTGTCCTTCCTGCAGTCTGTAATGTTTCAGCAATATTGTTCATTTGCCGGATATGCCTCCTGGAATGAGAGACGGCGAAACAAATCCATTCCCATCCTGTGAGTTGACCCATTTGAGGAAAATTGAAATCGGTAAATGTTCTTGAAAGGTCAATTCTCTGTATGCAATTGCGTAATTGTTTTCTTGTACTCTCAAATCCTTCGAGGAAGTGATCTTTGTTCTTTGGTTCGTCAGAAGGCAGGATGAATTCGGGAGATTTCATCTTTTTACTATAATCAAGAAAGACTGATCGGATAACACCGGTTTTTTCAAAAGGATCCCGTTCAGTGTTTTTGGAATTTCCAGCCAATACCTTCGGAATGTTGGACTCTGATTTAAATAAGTGTTCGGATACCTGTCCTGCTGTCCAACTTCCTTCAAAAGGAATTTTATTGAACTCTTCCTGTGTAAATGAAGCGAGTATCTTAACCAGATCGGTTGTTGTTTCTTCGAATTCCTTCAACAATATCTCTTTCATGGTTTGGTATTGATTTAAAAAGCTGCGCTTAAATTCAGTTTCATTCTTTCTTTTTCCTTCTTATTTGAAAGCAAAGCGTCGATGCTATAGGCCATTGGTCCTGTTAAAACAAATACTAAGAATATGACAAATAGCAAACAGGGATATGCTGCGCCACCCATGAAGAAATTTTTAAATCCAACTAACAAGGTCGCTACAAGCATATTAATTAACAGGGCGATGGAAGCAAAACGAGTGAGTAAACCAAACATGATGAGAAAGCCGCCGATGAATTCTGTATAACTGCTTATGTACGCCCAGAATGCAGAAAGATGCATATTGGTTCTGAAAATTTCGAGTGTAGACGTTATTCCAAAGCCGCCAAACCATCCCAGCACTTTCCCGGCGCCGGCTACGAACAGGATTAATCCTGTCATTAATCGTAACAATAAAATGGCAATATTTAATGCCCGTTGATTTGTTTCAATTAGCGGTTTCATATACATGATTTTTGAGTGAAGTGTTTATTTCATTTTCTGTTTCGGGTATGTAGTGAAATATTACAATGCCTGTAGTACTGCGGGTAATATTTACCAGGTTTAATTTCATCGTATGTCTTATGTCACCAAAAATTGTTTTCCCTTTTCCGATTACAACGGGGTTGATGAACAGGTGGTATTCATCAATAAGATTTTCGCGAATGAAAGAAGAAACAATGCCGGCACCACCATAGATCATTATGTCTTTCCCGGGTTCCTGCTTCAATTCTTTTACTTCTTCAACGATATCACTGGCCACTCTTACGTTTGTCCAGTTAATGTGTGGGATGGTTCTTGAAAAAACTATTTTAGGCAAATTGTTTAATCTTTCCGCCATCCATTTTTCTTCTTCGTTGCTTTCCGGGTTGCTGGTAACGGTAGGCCAGTAAACAGCCATTCCCTCGCCAGTAGATCGGCCCAATAAAAAAGTATCGACTGAGTTGGTCAGTTCGGCTACATAATTTTTTAGAACATCATCCCAATTCCACACCATCCAGTCCATTTCACCATCCGGGCCGCAAACAAAACCGTCAAGGCTTAACTGCATTTGTAACTTTATCTTTCTCATACCCTGTGTTTTTGTTGGTGATTAACAACACAAAGTTGGGTTTGGATTATAAAATTATCAGGGTGGTGATCCGGCAATTTCAGGGGTTGAATGCGACAGAAGTTTGGCTTAGCTTTGACTATGCCTTTTAGGGTCAAAGCAGGTTAGAGGATTATATTTAGTTCACCAGTTCTTTAAAATTTTGAATATTAATTGTAGTTGCTCCAAACCAACGAACACAATACAATAACTATAACGAAACAAATCACTCAAATGAAACACATTTCCATCTTAATTCCTGAAGGTAATATCAGCCTGGTGAATGTTGAAGGTTGTCACCAGATCTTTTCTGAAGTAAATGGTGTGTTGGCTCGTGCAGGCAAACCTCCAATGTTTAAAATACAATTGGTGGGCATAAAAAAACAAACTTCATTGATAAAAGGGTTGTTTAGTATCCGTCCCGATGCATTGATTGACGAAGTAGAACACACTGACCTGATCATCATTCCTGCCATTCATGGCAACAAGAGACAATCGATTGAAAACAATAAAGAACTCATTCCATGGCTGATCCGGCAACACAAACAAGGTGCAGGTATTGCATCCCTTTGCATCGGTGTATTTCTGCTGGCAAGTACGGGATTGCTTGATGGAAAAAAAGCGGCAACTCACTGGGTTGAAGCTGATGCATTCAGGGAAATGTTCCCTGGTGTGAATTTAGTACCTGATAAGATCATTACTGACGAACAAGGCATTTATACAAGCGGTGGTGCATACTCCTGGTTGAATCTGGTTTTATATCTCATTGAAAAATATGCGGGTCGTGATATGGCTATTGTTTGTTCAAAGCTTTTCGGAATACAAATTGAGCGCAACAGCCAATCAGCGTTTATGATATTTGATCCACAAAAGCAACACGAGGATGAAGTGATTAAACAGGTACAGGAGCATATTGAAAAGAATTACGAGGAAAGGATTTCTGTGGATGATCTTGCAATAAAATTTGGATTGAGCAGGAGAAATCTGGAGAGACGGTTTAGAAAATTTACATTCAACTCTATCGTTGAATATTTGCAACGCGTACGTATTGAAGCCGCCAAACAAACCCTGGAACGCAATCGTGAAAATGTAAATGAAGCTATGTACAAGGCAGGTTATAACGATATCAAGGCATTTCGTACAACGTTTAAAAAACTGACCGGGTTATCACCCCTGGAATATCGTAACAAGTATAACAGGGCAACCGCCCTGGTCTGATCGGCCGTTATTATTTAATTGAGGATGTATTTTAAAAAGCTGTAGATTTAAAATATAACATTATTACCCTATGATGGCTATCTGGTAGTTCCTGAGCAACCTTAACCCGGTACAGATGGCAACACGAAACCTACTCTTTTCGGCAATCTTATCTATTGCCTGCTTTTTTATTTGCTGCGGAAATTCCGAAACAGCTTTCAATACAATTAATACTAAATCAACCCAGCAGGCAAACGATAGTTTAATTCGTCCAATTGCTGCTATTGCCTACATACGTAATTCAACTGAGATTCGTCTCATTGATTCTAATGGGCGGAATGACCGGCGACTCTGGACAGACTCGGGAATAAAAGAGTCTTTAGGGCTCTATGATATAGCGTGGAGCCCGGATGGCAGAGAACTTGTATTTTCAAGTGCACACGAAGCCTTGTTTTCTTTATACCATGCCGACCTCTATGGTATTCGCCCCGATGGAACAGGATTTAGAAAAATTACCAATGCACCTTCCAAAAGGGATTTTGCCAAATACAAAAAGGGAAGCGTTACACTAACTGTACGAAACAATCAATACACCTTCCAGCAAAGCAATGCCAGTTCAGGAGTATTTTTTGTAACCATTGCCGGTGCAGAGGATCCGCAAATGGTCACCGTAGCACCCGGATCATCTAAGACTATAACGTTTAAATCAGTTGCTGATTTCGGGAAGAAAGCACAGGCTCTTGTAGCTATCAGCGGCAACTTTCGCTGGTTTATGCCGGGTACCGATGTAGAAGCAGGAAAAACGATAAAGGCGCCTGATTTAATAATTACAGGTAACGGCATGGAATATTTTGGTGCTTTTCGCCCGGTATGGAAGCAGGATGGAACAGGAATCAGTTATCGAAATGGAGTTTGCCTGATTTCAACAACACCTGCTAACCCACCCGAAGGCGAATTACAGTACACGCCTATGTTCAAAAATAAAAATCCCATGGGAACATGCACATGGGATTATGGTCCCACAACTGCCCTGGTCCATCAAATTATTTATAGCGAAAACGCAGGAGAAACATCCGGGATATTTATAATGAAGGAAGGGAGTATTCACGATCCATCGACAAAACTTACACAGTTTTCCAAAATACAATACCAGTTATTGCATGATCTGAAATGGTTGCCGGACGGGTCAGGTTTTCTGTATTCAACTGTAAACCTTTATCGTGATGCGGCGAATATTTTCCGGTATGACATCAAATCAAAACAAACCAGGCAGCTCACACAACTAAAAGGGGAGTTTGCAAGAAGATTTTGTGTTTCACCCAGCGGAAACTGGATTGTTTATGAAAAAGGAAAAACAAACGATGAATACAAAGATGTTGATCTATGGATCATCCGGACCGATGGTACAGGTGACAAGCTCCTGGTGAAAAATGGGCTGTGTCCCTCCTGGAGCAAATAAATGTATTGTATTCTTTGAGCTCATTTTTTCCATTGGGAGTACATCGTTTCTTCCGGAACGTCTGTAATACTTTCAAAATGTAAAACATAGCCATCAGGATCTTTAATCTGCACATCCCACATACCGTTGCCAACAAACGGTTCGGAAGGACTCAATCCTTTCGATAAAAATTCATTGTATAACACCAGCGCATCTTCGCATATTAAACAAATGGAAACACCTTCGCCTAATTTGCCTTGAATGTTTTGAGCAAATTGCTTTTTATATTCCTGTAACATTATGGCGGCACCCTCTCTTTGCAGCCAGCACCATTCAATTTGGCCACGCGGCGTCCATTTATTTTTCAATTCAAGTCCCAGGCCGGCGACGTAAAACTTGAGTGAGCGTTCCATATCAATAATCATAAAAAAAGGAACTGCCTGCCTGATGTTTTGGCTCGTTTGAATGTTTGTTACCATGAGTAAAACTTTTAGTGATTAATTCAAGGACTAAAATTTTCCTGGAGTGTCGAAAAAAATCTTCTTAAAGAAATTTGTCGGGCTTTGGAACGAGATTCAAAAACGCATCCTGTTTTACTTTGTATTTTCTTTTATCTAATTTGTAAAAAAATGCACCTTTTTTGGAACCTGATTTATCTTTCCCATTTTGCCTTACCAACAAACCCGTAGATAAAAGTTTACGGGTAAAGTTGCGACTGTCAAAATTTGTTGCATAAACTTCTTCATACATGTTCTGCAAATGCGGAATGGTAAACCGTTGAGGTAATAATTCAAAAAGTATTGGATGAAGTGCGGCCTTATAACGTAATTTTTTTTGAGCCATTGCTACCATTTCATCATGATCAAATATCAGGCGGGGCTTACCTGTTAACGGGAACCACTCCGCTTGATAGTCTTCATTGATTTGCTTTTCGTACCGGCGAATATCTATGAGGGCAAAATAAGCGACAGAGACAGTCCGCTCCTGAGTATCTCTTGTTACATCGCTAAACGCCTGGAGTTGTTCAAGGTAAACGTCTCCGAGTCCTGTAAGGTCTTTTAGTACCCGGGTTGCAGCTTCGTCCAGAGATTCATCCTTTTGAAGAAACCCGCCCATCAGGCTCCATTTGTTTTTTTCGGGCTCAAATGCTCTTTTGATTAACAGCAGTTTCAATTCCTGTCCGTCAAACCCAAAAATAATGCAGTCAACTGCGACTAACACCGGCTTCTGTCCTAAATAATGTTTCATGCTGCAGGAGCAGAGTTGTTCATTAATTAATAATTCAGTTCAATTGATATTCCATTGAATGGTTTGGCTTTGTAAATATCATTCCCGGGAGGGTCAAATATTTTGCCAGGGAAATTCGGCTACCGGCTGTTTGCAAAAGCAAGTTCATTCCACCTGATCTCATTTTTAAATTGATGAAGATTTGTATTCTTATCAATTAAAAGGTATTCTATTCCTGCTATTTCTGCAAAATCAACAAGATGAGCTGAAGTTAAATTCTGGCTGTACGCAGTGTGGTGTGCCCCTCCAGCCAATATCCATGCAGTACAAGCCGTTTGCATGTCAGGCAATGGCTTCCATAGAACCCTGGCTACCGGTAGTTTTGGAAAAGCATGTTTTGGTTTCACTGCGTCCACTTCATTTACCAACAAACGAAAACGATTTCCCATATCAATTAAAGAAGCATTTAATGCAGGACCGCCGTCAACATCAAACACCAGGCGAACAGGATCCGCCTTTCCTCCTATGCCCAAAGGATGAATTTCGCACGAAGGTTTTCCATTAGCTATGCTCTCGCATATTTCAAGCATATGAGAGCCCAATACCATTTCATTGCCAGGTTCAAAATGATAGGTATAATCTTCCATAAAAGAATTACCACCTTCTAACCCCGTTGCCATAACTTTCATTGCCCGGACTAACGCAGCAGTTTTCCAATCACCTTCGCCACCAAAACCATAGCCATCCTTCATTAAACGCTGTACTGCAATGCCGGGGAGTTGCTCCAGTCCATGAAGATCTTCAAAAGTATCTGTAAAGCCTTTAAAGTTTGACTGTTCTAAAAATTGACGCAGTCCTATTTCAATTTTGGCTGCTTCACGAAGTGAATTCTTTTTTCCGTTCTTTAGTACATCGCTCAGTTGGTATTGATCCGAATATTCTTTTACCAATGTATCGACTGACTTATCACTTACTTCATTTACCAGTTTCACTAAATCACCTATGCCATGATAGTTGACTGAATATCCAAACTTAAGTTCGGCTTCCACTTTATCACCATCAGTAACTGCCACATACCTCATGTTATCGCCAAAACGAACAAATTTCGCTCCCTGCCAGTCCTGCCATGCCGCGGCTGCTCTTGTCCAGGTATCAATTTGATCCAGCACTTTTTCGTCCTGCCAAAAACCAACCACCACTTTTCGGTTGAGTCGCATACGACTCATCATAAAACCAAATTCCCTGTCGCCGTGCGCTGATTGATTCAGGTTCATAAAGTCCATGTCAATACTGCTCCATGGAATATCACGATTAAATTGAGTGTGGAGGTGTAACAAAGGTTTTTGAAGGATTTTCAAACCATTGATCCACATTTTGGCAGGCGAGAATGTATGCATCCATGTAATGATCCCAATGCAGTTTTTGGAAGCATTGGCTTCCTGGCATACAGAATATATCTCTTCCGGTGTTTTAACGGTTGGTTTGAAAGTAACAGGAACAGCAATTTGTTTTGCCTTGTTAATGAATTCAGCAATTTGTTGTGAGTGTTCCGAAACTTTTTTTAATGTTTCTTCACCATATAAATGCTGGCTCCCGGTTATGAACCAGATCTCAAATTGTTTAAAATTTACCATGCCAGTGAAGGTACAATTATAAATGTAAATTGTACATTTAATTCGGATTTCTCCTGCTCGTTTTCCGATCACCAAAAAAATTAATTGCAAATGGTTACAATGCAAAAAACGGTTCCTGCTTTATTTCTTGTTTTATTGATTTCATTTTATACGCATGCACAAACCAATACTGTATTTACTGTGAAAGCAAATGAAATGAAAGGAACAATACAGCCTACCATGTGGGGCATTTTTTTCGAAGACATTAATCTTGCGGCAGACGGAGGCGTTTATGCGGAGCTGGTAAAAAACCGTTCATTTGAATTTGCTGCTCCCTTGATGGGATGGAAGGAACAAAGAAAAGAGGGTGGTAGTGGAAGTGTTTTAATAATCAATCGGGAAAGAAGTAATGAAAATAACCCCCGTTTTATTCGGGCCACGATGACTTCCGACAAGGGGAGCTTTGGTCTTTCTAATGAAGGGTTCAGGGGCATAGGCATCAAAGCAAACAATCAATATAATTTTTCTATCCTCGTAAGGCACACGAAAGGAAGCAATATCGTTTTGAACATAGAATTGGTGAATGAAAAAGGTGAGAAGATTGGTGGTGCTTCACTGTCACCGACCGGTACTCAATGGAGAAAATACCAGGTCAGCTTTATGGCAACGGCAACTGAACCAAAAGCAAAGATGAATATTTGGCTCACCGGAAAGGGTTCTATTGACTTAGACATGATCTCATTGTTTCCAAAAGATACCTGGAAAAATCGGCCAGGTGGTATGCGTGCCGATCTCGTTCAGTTACTTGCTGACCTCAAACCAGGTTTTCTTCGTTTTCCCGGCGGATGTATTGTTGAAGGCCGTGAACTGGCTACACGGTATCAATGGAAAAAAACCGTTGGCAATATTGACCAGCGTAAGATGATCGTGAATCGGTGGAATACGGAATTCCGCCATCGTCCTGCTCCTGATTATTATCAAACATTTGGACTTGGCTTTTATGAATATTTCCAATTAGCAGAAGATATCGGTGCCGAACCATTGCCCATTTTGAACTGTGGTATGGCCTGCCAGTTTAACACCAGTGAAGTTGTTCCTGCAAGCGAGATCGATCCTTATATCCAGGATGCGCTGGATCTCGTTGAATTCGCTAACGGCGCCACTTCAACTAAGTGGGGAAAACTAAGAGCACAGATGGGACATCCTGCACCCTTTAATTTAAAAATGCTAGGCATAGGTAACGAGCAATGGGGGCCGCAATATATTGAACGTTACATCATCTTTTCGAAAGCCATTAAAGCAAAATATCCGGGCATCAAATTGGTGAATAGTGTTGGCCCTGATCCTGACGGTGATCGCTTCAATTTTTTGAACGACACGCTGCGCAAAATGAAAGCAGACTTTTTGGATGAACATTATTATCGTCCACCGGAATGGTTTACTCAAAATGCAAAGCGATATGACAATTACGATCGTAAGGGACCCAAAATATTTGCCGGGGAATATGCTGCACAAAGTGTTCAAACCGTTAGTCCGGACAACAAGAATAACTGGAAGTGCGCAATATCTGAAGCGGCTTTTATGACTGGCCTGGAACGTAATGCGGACGTTGTAACTATGGCTTCTTATGCGCCTTTGTTTGCACACGTAGATGGATGGCAGTGGACACCCAACCTGATTTGGTTTGATAATTTAAGTTCTTACGGCACCCCGAATTATTACGTGCAGAAATTATTCTCAAATAACACAGGTACAAACGTAATTCCCATTCTCCAGGGTAATGAAACAGTTGCAGGACAGGATAGTATTTATGCATCTGCA
>Ga0193740_1000129_pt1 | contig 21734 bp, 20 predicted proteins | sample L2s1metaG_FD_145072 | JGI IMG/M metagenome (GOLD analysis project Ga0193740, IMG submission 145072) | Soil microbial communities from a riparian zone of the East river system, Colorado, United States - L2s1 | ecosystem: Environmental > Terrestrial > Soil > Riparian zone | place: USA: East River... | reverse complement strand
CCGGAAAGAATGCCAACAACGTATTCTTGCCTCTAAACTCTGTAAGTTTATGCATGTTCATGTCAATATCGGGTAATTCAAAATCAGGAGCTACATCTCCTTCTTTTAGTTTTGCCATGTTTTTTTTTGTAATCTGCTCAATGTTAATCTTTCTATCAGAATCAATCATTCAAATGGAATTGGAATTTGTGCCGACTGGTTCTAGATCTAAATTGTCTTGTTGCTCGAAGTAGTATTGATATTCTCTCTGCTTTTATAGCCTAATAGATCTAACGCTATGTGTTTGAATCCCAAGTCTTTTAACTTTGAATCTATTTGTGAGAGCTTGACTGTGTCAAACATATCTTTTATTTCTTCTCTACCAACTTCGATTCTTGCGATGTCTTGATGATCTCTGACTCTTACCTGTTTGACTTTGAAAATGGACCTGACCAATGATTCTGCTGTTTCTATTCTTTTTAGTTTTTCAAATGTTACTGGTATTCCATGGGGTATTCTTGAGGCCAAACATGAATTTGAGGGTTTGTCATATACTGATAAATTATTTGATTTAGCAATATTTCTTACATTTTGCTTGTTTATGCCTAGTTCTACAAGAGGACTTTGGATACCATTTTCTCTCAAGGCTTTGATTCCTGGACGATAATCCGTCAAATCGTCTGTATTTGTACCATCTACAATCAAATGTATATTCTTTTGTCTCGCTTCCTTCAACAAATATGTCGACAATTCAGTCCTACAATGATAACATCGGAATGAATCATTCTTGACAAATTCTATATTGTCTAACTCATTATATTTTATTATTTTATGTTCAATGTTTATCTCTTTTGCTATTTTTTTTGCAGACTTTAATTCGTCAGCAGAAAGAGTATTATAATCTGCAGTAACAGCAATTACGTTTTTGTCCAATGCTTTCTTTGCCGCCATTGCAACAACGGCACTATCTACTCCCCCAGACAATGCAACTATGGCCTTTTGATTCTTATCATGAAACCATGATACCAATTGTTGAAAAACTTTATCCTCCAAATTCATTATCACTCGTATTTTTCTGTTAACTCATGATATACTGTATCAAAGACTTTCTTGTAAGGAATTTTTAATACTGTTGAAATATTTTTGATGTCGTCATATTCTGGCTTTATGGAGTTGACCGATCCATTTCCATTCTTTGAAATCTTGACCTTGACTTTAAATTTGCGATTCTCAATGGTTATAGGAAGAGTTATGAACGATCTAGAAGCTGTTATCCTATTTACTTCATTTACTCTACATCCTAGAGAACCTGTTTCACTTAAAAGAATTTCAATAAGCGCATCTTTAGATGTTTTGTCTGCCAATACTTTGACTACAAATGAGGGTCTATTTTTTTTAGATATACCATGTAACACGGTAACATCCTTTGAATTATTTGCGTAGAGGACGTCTATCAGGTTTCCGATTATCTCGCCTGTCACATCATCAACATTAGTTTCAAGTTCATAGACACTCTCAGAAGTATAGTCCAACTTTAAGTTTGAATTTCCAATGACTAATCTAAGTATGTTCGCAACATTTTTACCCTCTTTTTGACCACCCCCATTTCCTATTTTTTCAGGTGTGATTGGAGGATACTGAGAGATATGCTCAGAAGCTAGGTTGACCAGCATAGCCGCACCGGTAGGCGTAGTAAGCTCTCCATCAAGTTTACCAGGTACCAGTAATATTTGTCGATCACTCAATATCTCCAAAATTGCATTGCCCGGATTTGGAACTACGCCGTGAGAAAATTCTAATAATCCGTTACCAACGGCTACATCAGTAGTATAGAATTTTTTTGAAAGAAGGTCTAAATCATCCAAGGCAACAGCCGTACCTATCAGGTCTGCCGCAGTATCGATAGTCGAGACTTCATGCAATCGGACGCTGGTATAACTGCTTCCATGAATTTTTGATTCTGCTTGGATTATCTTTTTCAGTGAATTGAGAACAAATGATTCTGCAACATTTGATAAATTCAATGAATCGCTACAAGCAGCAATCGCTCTGTATACTGCGCTTCCTATTCGTGAATTTGCTGAATCGGTATAGTCAAACAAAAACTTGGTACATGAAATTCCATAAGAGCTAGTTTTTGCAAAGTCAACATTGCGTATTTTGGATCCTTTAAAATAATTCTGGCAAGCGTAAATGGAATCAATAACTTTTTTTTTATTTGCTCCAACGTCAATCAGACTGCTTAGGAGCATATCGCCAGAAATTCCAGCAACTTGTGAGTCAATAATTACTATCTTGGCCATGTATATGAAAAATCTCTCTTCTATATCCTATTTATATAATTTAAAGATTGTTGTTTATTACCAATTTAGATAGACATTTTCAAAATGGACAACAGAAAATAATTAAACGATGGAAATAAATTCGCAATAGTATTTCAAGTAATTTTTCTTTTCTTGCATCGTCAAAAATATTGATACTTTGTTTAGCACTATTAAGGATTGCAATTGCGTGTCGCGCTATCATTAATTATAGTCGCACAAGTCCGGTTGCAAGTGCTAAATCAATTTTAGCAATTGACGTATTCTATTAAGTTGTTAATAGAGTTGAAATTACCCACTTCATCTAAATTGTGAGCATCACTACCCAAATGAAAATTTACATTATTATCTTTAAAGATTCTTAACCATTTCATAGGGGGCCTGCGATATTTCGCATTTATCTCTACAATCTTGTAATTTAGTTTTAGTAATTGTGATAATTCAACCAATTCATCGTATGTCAAGTCAAATGATTCTTCAGGGGCCAAATGACCAATAACATTCACATATGGTAAAGCAATTGCGGATTTCAGAGCTGAAAGCCATTCTTCTTTATTGTTATACCTTGTATGAAAACTTGCAATCAGAAAATGACCTTCATATTCGGTTGGAAAATCAACTGTGCCATCCTTTAGTATTTTTGCTTCAAAACCGGAAATTATGGTTATCTTAGTTCCAGATGATACAATTCTGTCGATTTCCTCCAAATATTGTGGTATCCAATCAGAAGTCTTTCTAACATGTTCTGTAAAGGCCAAAGTATTCAAGTCAATCTTTTCCGCATACCTCGTTACTTTTTCAATCGATAACTCCTGAGGTGAATGATCATTATAGTTGCTATGGACATGATAGTCTTTCTTTAGGTCGAGCAAGTGCATATTATTTATCTAGTTACTTATTTAATTTGTTTTGAAAACTCAAATTAAAGAGCAAATCGAAAATCTCTCAAAATTTTTATATGATACCAAACAAAATTTTAATTCGGATAGGAATACTGCTTGAAAGAAGTCTCAAATTCCACTATTTTAGTTCCGGGTGCTTCTGCACCAGCTGCAATTAATACCATAAAATCTCTGAGAATGGTAAAATATCCAGTAAAGATCGTCAGTTCCGATACAAATCCTGTTTCAGCGGGATTTTATATGTCTGACGCTCATGAACTGTTACCAGAAGTAGAAAGTAAATTATATTTAACTCGGCTATTTGAAATAATCGCAAAGCACAAAATTAGTATACTTATGCCGTCTTCCGGGTATGATATTTACCATTATAGTAAGAACAAGGAAAAATTATTGAGATTGGGGGCATTACCGGTGGTAAGTGATGAAAAGACTATGGAGACCTGTAGAGACAAGATGCAGACTTTTGATTATCTTTCGAAAAAATTTGATTTACCTTTCACTACATTAGACTCAAGAAAAATAGGGGGATTTCCACTAATTGCAAAACCAAGATTTGGAAAAGGAAGCAAAGGTATTGTAAAAATAGATAATGAAAATGATTTGAAATATATTCAATCAAAACAAGATGGCTTGATATTTCAGCAATATTTACCCGGTACCGAATATACAATAGATGTACTCTCAAACTTGGAAGGTGAACCGATAATTGCCGTTCCTAGAATCAGACTTCAAACAAAGGCAGGAATCTCAACCATGGGTAAAATTGTCAAGGATGAAAATATTTCTGAAACATGCAAATCGGTTGCAAAATATCTGAAAATAAAAGGACCGTGTTGCATTCAGATGAAGGAATCAGAAGAAGGTATTCTCAAAATAGTTGAAGTTAATCCACGGTTGGGCGGGGGTACTATTTTTACTACACTCGCCGGTGCAAATTTCCCAGCTATGATCTTAGACATGGTAAAAGGCAAGAAACTCAAAATACCAAAGATATCTGAAATCACCATTGTGCGATATTTTGAAGAGATAGTAGTGGAAAATGGAAAGGCAATGAAATATGACTTGAATTTAGTATGACACCCATATTTTGTTGTAAGTTTTTTCCGCAGCTAATGTCCTTTATTTCAAATACTTCACCAATCTTACACGGCCAATATCCAGTAAATTTCATCATAATCAATGAAAACCCTACTATCATCATGAAGGTAACAAGTATCGTACTAATATATGCCATTATCAAGAATCACATGCAAGAGATTGCGGTGGAGTTGTCCAAGGACAGAATCATGTTTTTATTATCTCCAACTCTTGTTTCTAATAGTTATTGCCGAATATATTAGAAGCCAAGTGTACACAAAAGTAGTAATGAATGTAAACGGTGGTCTATAGAGCCATAGCCCATCATCAGGGTTTCTTAACCTGTACTCTACTGCATAAATCATTCCTGTAAACATTACACCTGCAATCCAGAATAACACTGAAGTAAAATCTCCTTTAATGGGCAAAATTACTATAGTGTAGAAAAGAACGTATGGTCTAATTAGCTTCATTGCAGTTTGAATATAATACAAAAGTGCTATAAATGAAGGTCTTTTCCAATATATTCCACCAGTTGCAAAAAGACTACGAATAAAGCTCTTCTTCCACCGTATTTGTTGTCTTGCTAGCGATTCAAATGTTTTGGGTACACCCACGTTTACTTTGATGCTGTTTGAGTATTCCACATTCCATTTTATGGGACTGTTGGAAAATTCAGCATCAGGGTCCAATGATTTTTTCATTGTTTCAATATCGTCGTCGCCTGTCTGCAAGATAGGCATATGTTCGTGTTGTTTCTTATTGGTCAAGGTATCAAGTATTGTACGAGTACCCAAAATATGAGCTGTCATTCTCCGATCAGTACAGAATTTAAAATCCATACCCAAAAATCTGTCATTGGCCCAGTCGTGAATAAAGTCCTGAATTGCGACTCTCCTGTAAAAGCTGAGCGATCCAGAACAGCATGTTACTGATTTAAAGGAACTCTCAGCAGCTTTAATTGATCTACAGGATATGTCTATGTATACTTGTTGAAACTTTTCTATTGTATTTCCCCGTTGTGCACTCCTAACTCTTCCATGACAGGTCAATGCACCTAATTTTCTATCATTATGGAATATTTTAGCGGCTTTCTCTACAGCGTCAAATGCCATGTCGCAATCACTGTCCATAAATGCATAAATTTCGCCCCGAGCTATCTCACTTGCTGCTTCTACTGCCTTTTTCTTTCCAACGCTCTTTGAAAGATGTAAAATACGAAGATCCTTTGTCAGGTTTTCTTTACGCATTTCATCAAGAATTTCTCCAGTACTGTCAGTACTACCATCATTTACAACAATTATTTCCTTGTTTCTATACGTTTGATTCAAACAAGATTGAACGCAATTTCGAATATTCTTTTCCTCGTTTTTTGCTGGTACTACTATACTTATCAGAGGACCATTTGAAATATCAACATTTTTAGCATTCAAATAAGGGTCTTTATACTTAAAATAGGAAAGCACTAGGACACACAATAAAACAAAACTAGTGAGAAAACTGTAGATACCTACCAATGGATCAACAAGGGAGATTGTAAAATATACCTTCGCTCCTAAAACACATCCCACTGCTATTACCATCAATACTCTTGCTAGCCATTTCCTTTTTTCAAGCTCTGAATACTGTGAAGTTTGTCCTTGTAAAGTCATTCATAGACACCTATCTGAATAAATTTTAATCTAGATAATAATGTCATTAGTAGTACACTACATATAGAGTTTATTTTTCTTATTAATTTTGTTATTGCAATAAACATGATTGTATTGCCAAAAAGGGTTAACCTAGTTGAGAGGTGCAATTTCCCTTACGCTAAATTTCTTGATATCTACGTCTGTAGCGCCATCCCACCTGAAAGAGGCAATTGGTCCACCCCATGTAATTATCTGATCAGCTTCGCCTCCGCATTCTCCTCCTGTATTTCCCCAGCCACCTTTGTCGATTTTCTCAGCGGCCTTGATCCAATCATTATTATTGTTTTTATCCACCCACAGCTCTAGTTTTACCTTAGTTTTGTCGTCCTCGACTATGTTGTACATGATTACCTTTAGTCCTACCCACTTGCCTTTGATGGGGCCGATGTTTTTCCCAAATTCTCCAAAGACATAACCGCCCGAATGCCATTGTTCTTTTGACCATCTTGTCGAGCCATCATAAAATAAGTTGCCCTTATATGCAACACCCTCACATCCAGGAGGTGAACCATATCCAGTGTGTCTTGCACCTCTTGCATACCACGCAAAATCGTCATTATTACCACTGTTAAGCTTGACATATCCTGTAATCTCTACATCTTTCCAATCGTTTGGAGATTGCATATATCCCGCCAAAGCGATCTTGTCGTGGTTTAGTGTTTTAATTTCCTCGGGATGGAATCCAGAAGAAGTAAATACTCCCATCCGTACTTTTGTTGATTTTATCTTGAACGAACCATCAGAATTTTTTGTCAATGTGTTCTGTGGTGAAAACCTACTATCGCTGTTGGGATTTGATTTGAGATACCATTGTTCTCCCTCTTTCTTTGTTGGATAGATTTTAGTTACTCCAAATTTGTCAGAGTTTTTTTTTTCATCAGTTGACAGGCTGTCATCCTGCAGATTATTGCCATCACTTGACTGTTGGACATCTAGAGGAATATTGCTTGCATCACAACTTTCATCAATCTGTCCGTTTCCATCATTATCCTGACCGTCTCCACATATCTCCTGTTCTGGTTCTACTGGAGGGGATTGATTCTCATCATTCGGAGGATTGCTTGCATCACAACTTTCATCAATCTGTCCGTTTCCATCATTATCCTGACCGTCTCCACATATCTCCTGTTCTGGTTCTACTGGAGGGGATTGATTCTCATCATTCGGAGGATTGCTTACAGTACAGTATTCATCAATCTGTCCGTTTCCATCATTATCCTGACCGTCTCCACATATCTCGGGTTTTGCAACCTTTTCCTGGATCAAACTATTTATCAATTGATTAATCAAATCATTAGTATTGGAGTTCGATGGCTTCTTCTCACTGGTAGGGAAATAGTCATAAATGATTTGGTCGGCTCCAGATGATTTGTAAAAGGGATTGTTTTTAACAGCAACCTCTGAGACATATGTTGATGGATATGCTTCTGAGTTTTGCACTAATTGTGGTATAGAAAGATTAAATGAGAATAATATAGCAAGTGTGAAGGACACAAGCAAAAGTCTGTTACTTGAATTTATTTTCATTTGAAAAGAGTCACCGCCAATATATCATACGTTATCATAAAAACTAGGAAGACTATGAACGGCCTGGATACTCTATACGGTTTAATTTTATGACTAGTAAGTAGCCTTTTTACAAAATACACGTCTTGATACTTGAAAACAAGATATTAATACAAAACCATAATTTCTACCTAAATTAGGTAGTAAAAGTATTGAACATAAGACTCTTTTTTAGTATTGGATCATAACTATCTTTCTTAATAATTATCAATTTTTCTATAACAATTATCCTGCACCTATACAAGCTGAGATGTAAAAATAATAGACTTTTATTAAATCAGGCTAGTAACAACTATAACTTTAATATAGTGCTCAAGTTTGATATATTTATTTAAATTCAGTTGTATTACTATAATATTCATGACATAATAAGAGTTGAATCCGATGTGATTCTGTACGAATTAGAGTACTTTAAATCAAAAGAATTCGAAAAATCAGATCTAAGTATAAGGACTTGCGATTCACTGCAAGGGGGACTGAGATTTACGAGAAAAATAATAGAAGACAGATCAGAGAATTCATACAAGATACTCTATACAGAACATTTTGGTTCAGCCGGTGCTCAGTTCAGTATTGAGTTTGGCGAGAGAATTAAAGTAACTATCAACAAATTGATATCCAACTCCAAGCATGTCCTGTATGTTAATCTAGTCGAACCATTACTTCGATTTCTTTTCATATCAAGGGGATTCATACTATTGCATTCTGCATGTCTGGACAAGAATGGATCGGGATTACTCGTGTCTGCTCCACCAGATACAGGAAAAACAACAACTGTTTTGAAAAGCGTCAAAAAAGGATTTTCTTTCCTATCTGATGATATGACAATAATTAGATTGCCTAATGAGGCCATGTGTTTTCCGAAACCAATGACTATCAGTTCCCATACTTTTAAAACTGCTGTTAGTGTTTCTACTCGTGATACTGAACGCAGTTTGAGGCTTCGAAGTCTGGTTCATTCGAAAACAGGTCGAGCTTTTATGCATAAACTAGCAAAACTAAACGTGCCTATCTTTACTATAAATACAATTGGTCAATCTATAGTGAGACCCCCAAAGTATAGTATCAATTCAATTCTCCAAGATGCAAAAGTAAAAAAGGATACCAAGATAGATAACCTGTACTTTCTTAAAAGAGAAGGTAATGAATTCATTCAACTCGATACTAGCGCTGCGCTTGATCTTGCCGTTGAAAATAGTGATGACGCTTTTATTTTCCCACCGTATGCGGAATTACTAAAATATATTTCCATTAATGGAAAGACTGCGTTCGAATTATTGGAAGAAGAAAAAAAACTATTGAATTCATTTCTATCGGAAATTAGTTGCTATATGGTGAAAAGTGAAAAAAGGGCATGGTTTAACATGATTTCAGAATCCATTGAAAAAAAAGCGTAGATATGATGAGAAATGCTGATTGAATATATTCTACAATGATTCAAATTATGCGACTCAATAATTGACATATTGGAGATGAAACAAGATATTCAAATCAGTTCGTCGCCATGAAGGACTAATCTACATAACTATTGGTAATTTTGTTGGAGCAACCCTTACCGGAATATTCTGGCTATTGTTGGCCATGTTCCAGGATGTTCATGAATATGGACAAATAAATTATGTCATAGCAATTGGTTCCTTGTCTTCGAGCGTCTCCTTACTTGGTCTTAATACCGCGGTAACAACACTAGTACCTCAAGGTCACAAGAAAATAGATGTACAGGCTAATCAAGTGATCCTAATTTCTGCCACGGGTTGTGCCATAATTGCCTCGCTCTTTAACTGGTTACTTGGATTGTTTGTAATGGGAATGGCTTTTTGGATGATGTCATCCTATGAGCTTTTGAGTAGAAAGTTATACTCGAAATACGCAATCAACATAATTGGTTCGAGGGGATCACAACTTGTTTTGTCAATAATACTGTATAATTTTTTTGGACTTCAAGGAATTATTATTGGATTCATAATCTCTTTCTTTGCTTTTAGTATTACCTACTTCAAGACTATTCCACAATTTAGTAAAAGCTTTGATAAGATAGCAAAAGAGTTTAAAACATCGTTGCATCTATATTCTTACAATCTCTCCAACGCATTGCTATTGTATTTGGATAAATTGATTATTGCTCCTATTTACGGATACACAATTCTCGGTTATTATCAATTAGGATTTCAGTTCTTGATGTTTTTTAGTATGATTTCAGTCAGCTTTTATCAATATTTAATACCTGAAGAATCAAGTGGAAGCAAAAGAAACAGATTACGAGTTTATGGAATAGCTCTTTCTATAATTATAACTATACTGGTATTTGTTCTGGCACCCATGATTCTCCAAGTCTTCTTTCCAAAGTATATTAATTCACTAAATTCCATAAGAATTCTGAGTTTCGGAATCATTCCAATGATGATTACGAGTATGCTTAACTCAAAGTTCTTGGCAAAGAAACTAACCCGATACGTACTATTTTCGTCTATAATTTATCAAGTTACGCAGATTTTTCTTATTATTATTCTTGGAAAACAATATGGAATCGATGGTATATCAATGTCAGTAGTTATTGCAATGCTCTTCCAGATATCTTTCCTTGGGATAGCACATTTGAGTCTAAGGAAGAAAAATGAACAAAATATTTGAAAGGTATCATTTTATTTTCAATTAAGTTCCATCTCATCTTCAGCATATTAAGTAAGTGAAATATTTCAGAATGAGAAAGAATAGTAATCAATCAACAAACTGAGTTGTAAAAACTTAACAGTCAGGGAGTTTCAATACGATGTTGTAGATTCATACAATTCAAATTATTATCGTTGTTAGTCTTATTATCGCAATCGTTACTTTGTTTTGTATTAATATCAAGATCAACTGGGGTATTGTCTCCATTAAGACTTAAACTATTGACCTGAGACTTTAGTTTATTTTCGCATACTACGTTATTGTTTCCATCTCTTGTGTCATCACAATCATTAGTCTGCTTTGTATTTATGTCATAATTGATGTTGTTATTGTTACCAGAAACATCAATTGAATCAAGAAAGTTTTCGCTACTATTTGTGCATATTGCGTCATTATTACCACTATTGCTTTCATCACATTTTTGAAATTGATTTACGTGAATGTCGGAAGTCACTTTGTTATTCTTCCCATCTATGTTAATGCTTTCAGTTGTGGTTGTGTCTAGGTCTAAACAAACAGCGTTATTTGTGCCAGTGTCATATTCATCGCAGTCATTCTTATACTTGGAATCTGTGATAATTTTTACCTTGTTATTAAATGGATCTGCAGCTGCAAACGCGTTACTATTCACAGTACTAGTGAAAAATCCAACAACAAGTAGCAATGCTAAGGGAACCAGAATAGGTTTCGAAATCATAATTCATTATTTGTTTCATTCTATATTATAAATAAAATTTGGTAGATGATATTCGAAGAAGATTGTGCAATTGTTTTGTGGGAATAGATTCGATAATTTCTTCTGGTAGAAAAAACTAAATCTTAAGACATAGGAATCATATAAGAAAATCTTAGATATCGTCTTTCACAATTTTTGAGATAAAAAAATACAGCAATTACTGTTTTCCATTCTCTGGGTCTTTGTCCAAAGTCCATGGAAACCAGCGACCGATAATTTTTGCCCAGTCTATTTTCAAAGCGAAATAAATTATTACCCCCAAAACTGCTATGCTAGCAATAGTTACTATGATAAGGTAATCTATATTTGATGAATTAGACATAAGGTTGTTTACAAAGGGCTTTCCAAAATAAATAGCACCCAAAACGAAAATTTCATTAAATGCAAACTTTCCGAGAAATGTCGCAATTACAAATTTCCAGGGACTATATTTAGCAAGACCTAATGGAATATAGACGATATCGTCTGGTATTGGGCTTACAGCTGCAAAAAATGCACCTATTGCACCATACCTAGCAAGTAATCTCTGTAGAGGAACCATTTTTACCTTAATTTTTGAACTGAGCATATTTCTACCATAATAACTGGCATAAAAAATAATCAATTTTGCTATCACAGCGCCTATTGCACTTGAAAGTGCAATCAGTGTAGGATCCAAGTTATCATTAAAAGCTGCTGTAATCAATACCGGAAAATATGGGATAGGAACAAAGACAATGATGCTTCCAACGAAACTGATTAGTAAGATGCCTAGATATCCAAAATCGTCATAAAATGAAAATAATTCGTCAATACTCAATTCTTCTCAGAACTTGAATCTCTTTCCTAATATGCTCTACCAAAATATACTTCGATTGTTTCTTGGTTTCCACATCCAATGCATGACGAAATATTATTTTTAGCATTAAATGGGACTATTCTGATATCGGCCGTTGTCTTTTCCTTAACAAGGTCCTCGCATTCTCTCTTTCCACACCAGCTACACGCTACAAAACCCCCAGTTGCGTCAAGTACTGAGAGTAGTTCTTCCAAAGTTGTCGCAGATCTTGTCTTTTCTTGAAGAAGGTTCTTTGCACGATCAAACAAGTTGTTTCTCTTTGACATAAAATCTTTCCTTAGTATCTCTTCTTATCAATTCGACCTGATTTTCTTGTATGTCTCGAGGTCCAATATTTACTCTTAAAGGCACACCTTTCATCTCCCAATCATTAAATTTCCAACCTGAGGTATATTCGTCTCTATCATCGGTTTGAACACGTATCTGAGAATCTTTTAGTTTTTCTTCTAGCTCATATGCCTTTTGTTTTACGACGGTCTTACTTTCATCCTTATAAATAGGAACAATGATCACCTGTGTTGGCGAAATCTTGGGGGGCAGTATAAGACCTTTATCATCTCCATGGACCATTATTATGGCGCCAATTACTCTCCAAGAAATTCCCCAGGAAGTCTGCCAGACATACTGTTCAACCGTATCCTTATCTAAAAATTTTATTTCGAATGGTTTTGAGAAATTTTGACCCAAATTATGGGAGGTAGCCATTTGCAATGCTTTTCCATCCGCCATTGCCGATTCTAGACAAGTGGTGTGCTTTGCACCAACAAATTTTTCTTTATCAGTCTTCAATCCAGAAAGGGTTGGTATTGCTAGATATTCTTCTATCAACATTTTATAAATATCAAGTATCATCTTAACCTCCACGTTAGCCTCATTTTCATCAGTATGAGCTGTATGTCCCTCCTGCCAGAGAAATTCTGAATTTCTAATTAACGGTTTGGTTGATTTTATTTCAGCTCTCAAGGCACTATTCCAAAAATTTAATTTTAGTGGTAAATCTCTATAACTCGATATCCATTTTGAGAACATGGAATAAGCAAGTGTTTCTGAAGTTGGTCTGACTGCCAATTTTTCAGCTAGATCGCAATCGCCTGATTTTGTCACCCAAAAAACTTCTGGTAGAAATCCATCAAAATGATCCTTCTCTTTAGTAAGGAGACTTTCAGGTATTAGCACCGGAAGAAAACCATTCTTGTGTCCTGTTTTCTTCAATTCAACGTCTAATATTTCCCTAATGATTTCCCATATTGCATAGCCGTATGGACGAAGGATAATGAAACCTTTGCTAGGTGAATAATCTGCTATACCTGATTTGAGTACGCACTGAGTATACCAATCACTGAAATCAAGCGATTTTTTTACTGTTATTCCTATTTCTTTTGTCAAGTCGCATTTACTATAAGATTTTTTGGTAATGTTACGTTAATGGTTCTCCTTTACAATAGACTTTACCCATAGTTCTACTATGGAAGTTACTGCATACATAGCACTGTATAAAACCCAATTCCTTCTCAAAAACTGGACAATCAACAGCCTCAAGCTTCATTCGCTTTAACATTTTAGGACTTACTCCCTTTAACTTTAATTTGCCCTTTTCATCCATCATTCCGATAGATTGTAATTCTTTTTTGGCCCTGTCATCCAACTTGATACTTTTCTCTACTCCCTTTACGGGAACAATGAATTTTGTATCAGGATTTTCTGCACTCATAAATAATTAATGATATTTTATCCGTGTATATGATGCTTGCTATCTATTCAGAGATTAAATTTTGAGCCGCTACAAAGAATATTAAGACATTTACTTTCAAGGTTCCTAAAACCGTCCCTGATAATGTGAAATGATTATTTATTTGATATTTGTCAAATAACTTATGGATGATTACTACAGAGCCCTTGAACTGAACAAGAATGCTTCAATAGATGAAATTAGGAAATCATTCAGGACACTTGCACTGAAATATCATCCGGACAAGAATAAGGACGAAGGGTCCAAGGAAAAATTCATGAAAATAGTCGAAGCATACGAAGTGTTGTCGGATGAAAGTGGTAAAAAAAATTATGATGAATCAATTACCATTAAAAAGAATACACCTAAATACGATTTTTCTTGGACCCCATCAGCTGATTTTGAGAAAGTTTACAGCTACTCGAGAATAAAAAACACATACGTAGGAGGAGGAATCTGGGATATTGGCGAAAAGGCCTCAAAAGCAATGTGGAAGGCAACAATCATACTTCTTGCTTCACTTGCGTCAATGGCTCTACTGATACTGTTCCTTCCTTAGATATGTAAGTACTAGGTCTTATTGCCCTTTTTGGACAAAGGTTGCTTATTTTTTTTAGTATATTTATACCAAAAAAAAGCTGCAAGGCCTAAATTTGCAACTGAAGTGATCAGGAATATTGGGGAATTTGTCTGAATAAATATCCCCAATCCGTAAATTCCTACAACAGTTGCAATGATAGAAATTATCTTTAACTGGCTGCTAGATATTGGCAACCTTATTCAAAGGTTTTAAACAGTATAAAAGTCAAACTATGGTGGGTTACATACTGGTATCTGTTCCCTCTTGTGTTGAGATTTTCTAACCATATCAGTTACCATTTTTTTCTTCTTTTTGCTCAAATAACAGCTATCCAAATCATTGTCAAGATAATATTGTAAAATTGTATCTATCTCATGATACGCGAGCCCAAGTTCTTTTTCTGCTATATGTCCCTTCCAAAATCTGGGACTGCTTGGCTGATTAATAATTTGTTCAGAAATTCCCAATTTTTTTCCCAATATCTTGATTTGGCTCTTGTACAATCCACCAAGGGGAAGTATATCAGCTCCGCCATCGCCAAATTTTGTAAAATAACCAATCATCAGTTCACTTTTGTCTGAAGTTCCTAGTACCAATAGATTGTTCTTACCCGCATAGTGGTATAGCAAAGCCATTCTAAGTCTTGCTGAAAGATTTCCGCCAGAGAGTTTGTCATTTGGCATGTTGCTTAGTAATATTTTTTTTGCGCGTTCAAAATGGATTTCCTTATACTTAATTCTCAACTTGTGTGCAAGATCATGAGCACTGTCAATGTCTTTTCGAGGTGTTTGTCCTCTTTCTGGCATGATAAGACCAAATATTCTATTCTTTCCCAGCGCTTTGGATGCTAACACAAGACACACGGAAGAATCAAGACCACCACTCAATCCTACAACCACACCATTTTTCTTTCTGGATTTTACTTGCTCTGAAATGAATTTTGTAATTTGACGAACTATTTTTTCGTAATTTAGGGCTAAAAAATCTTGAGACATTCCTATTTTGCTACTGGGGGTTTAGAAAATGTATTTTCTTGATTCGAATGATAATCAATAGATAATCTGGGATCCTTTTGCTTGCCCGTCAATATTCCCACTACTACATCGTCCTTTTTTATTATCTCCTGTTTTCTGAGTTTCCTTATTCCTGCGGGTACTGCACCTGAGGCCATTTCACAATCAAAACCGTTCAACCCAACTAAGGCCATTCCATCGCTCATTTCCTTATCGGAAACTTGCGTAACTATACCATTAGTAAAATGTATGGATCTTAATGCCTTTATCAAATTTGCCGGTTTGCCTATTTGTATTGCAGTGGCTTTAGTACGTGGTTTGATACCCTTCTTGTCTTTTTCATTATAGTAGTCTTTAATCAAGCCAATGTCCGGGCTCCCACTATTCCAAGTTAGTTTCTTGCCTCCAAACAAGCCATTTGTTAATTCATAGAATGTATTTGCGCCTTCTGCATTTACCACCAGCAATCTTGGTATTTTTTTTATCCAACCCAGATTGTATAATTCTATCAGGGTCTTTCCGCAACTAGAAGTGTTTCCTAAGGCACCCCCCGGATACACGATCCAATCAGGTGGATTCCAATCCAGGTATTCTAGAGCTCTGTATACGATTGTTTTTTGTCCTTCAATCCTAAATGGATTAATAGAGTTTACCGTATACGCACCTAATTGCTGGGCTTCATTCAATGAATATGCTAAGGCATCGTCAAAATTGCCATCAATCTCAATCACCTGTGCACCAAATTGGAATGCTTGACCAAGTTTGCCCGGTGCGATCTCCCCCTTTGGTACAAAAACTTCACATTCAATATTTTCGTTTGCAGCATACATTGCAGCAGATGCTGATGTATTTCCCGTGGAGGCACAGATGATTCTATTCATGTTTATCATCTTGGCATGAGTTACTGCAGTTGACATTCCATTATCCTTAAAAGAGCCACTGGGGTTGTAACCTTCAGGTTGTAATAGAAGCGAATCATTATCAATTAGGGAATATTCTGATACTTTTTTCATTTTGTAAGGCTTGGATTGTCTCCCTTCAGATCCATCAAGTGAAACCAGTATCTTTGAGCATTGTTCAAAATCTTCTGTATCCAAATGAGCAAAATTAATTAGTTCTCGAAATCTCCATACTCCACTTTCGTTGTAAATATTTCCACCATGGTTTCTGCGTTGGTAAAATACCTCGATTAATTCCCGTGAAAAATTATTTTGATAAATAATATCCAAAAATGAGCCGCATTTGCAGACAAGTGTATTATTATTAATTTCATAAGTGAGGTTACACGAGGGGTTTATGCATTTCTTAAATGGATTCCTTCCCATACCAGCCATGGTTTATTTCTTGAAAAAAAGATATTTAGACGTTTACGGTTTCATGCAGCTTGAACAGAAGGAATTCAGACGGGCGGAAAAGCTCCGCAAGTATAGCAGTATTTGGGGTAGGTTAAGCACGCACTACAGAATGAACACCTAGGTGAATTGCATGTCTCCTTCATAGGACATCCAAAAAGCGACTCGTAAATTCTATAATAATAGAGATGCTCCTTATCTCGCAATATCACCTTGTCAAGTGCAACAATTTTTGATTCCTTTGCATATTCTTCATCCCCAATTAAACCTCCAAATTTATTTGAAATTTGTTCAAACCCGGAACCTTGCTCCAATGCCATCTTCTTTCTCCATACAATTGAGCCAAGTTCCATTTCATATGCCTTTCTTAAAATGAATTTTCCCCACTTTTTGTCCTCATATTCGCCTACCTTTTCATAAATGTCCATTGAAGTAGCCAGGTCATAGAGAGGCTTCTCCAAATACGGAGTATTTACTCTTAATCCGAGTACCTCTCCTATTTTTTTTGATGAAAATCGCATAATTTTCCATAGATCATCTAAAATCGCCTGCAATTTTTTTAGATCTGCGAAATATCTTTGAAGATAATTATATCCTGCAAATAATTCGTCCGCACCATCTCCAGTAACTATACTGCTAAAACCGTTCTGCTTGGCCTCCCTTACACCAAAAAAGATAACTGAAGAATTTCTTATTTCGAGTGGATCAAACGTTTTGAATGTTTTAATTATATTTGGTACTATCCTAACAATGTCATCAAAGTCAACAATGCATTCAACATGTTTTTCACTATATTTTTTTGCGACATTCTTTGCATATTTTAGATCTTGTGAATCAACATCCAAAGACGTTACAATGCTCAATTTTGGCCTCATCAAATAGCATAAGATACTACTATCTAAGCCACCCGACAAAAGTAGCGAGCTATCAAGATATTTACTAACGACTTTCTTTAATTTGCTTTTTAAAATGGTCTCCGTGTGGGACAATGACAAGGTACGATTAAAAAATACGTGTATTACGCATAAAAATTTGGCTGATAAAGTTAATGTCTATTTCATTGTACTCGCTGCATTGTGCTCACGTAATAATTCTATACCTTCATTTGTAATATGGTACTGCTTCGATTTTTTTATGACATATCGAACCATTCTCCCAAGATGGTAGTATATGGAACCTGTGGACAGGTCTGTGGCATATTTTATTTCAGAAAACCCCGCCGACCCGTTGCTATCTAAAATCGCTTGTAAAATTTTGATTCTTGTTCTCCTTGCGCGGAGCTGTGTCTCACCTATCAACGAAAATTTTATGTTTATAAATTATTTATGCCTTTCTGAATAAATATTTTAAAATTATTACAAAAATGTATGTGACACACACTATTATTTAAGAATTGATAAACCTATCTTTAGAGTTTATTTCTTAATGTCTGATCATGAACTCATACATAGTGAATGTTTTTGGGGAACACAGTATAAATAGAAACACAATATACTAGATCTTGATGCCGGTTGATCCTGTATGTGGAATAGAAATGAATGAGGACTTAGCGACTATTCATGAGTATAATGGTAAGAAATACTATTTTTGTTGTGAGGGTTGCAAGAGCATCTTTTCAAGAAAGCCTGGAAAATATTCAAAAAAGTAGGTCATTGTAACTAAGAAATTGTTACATGAATTAGTTTCTCTAGTCATAACTAATTAACCTAACATTAGATATTTGGTACTGTATGTAATTTCATATTGTCATATTACAATATTGAATTGGTTTGCAACAAATGTGGGAGCTTGAACAATCGAATATCAAACCTGAAATCTGTCCGTGATATGTTAAAGCCGATCAACAGTACGTGCAAGAGTTGCGGAATTTCATTAAATCCTTTTGACTTTGCGATATCTGCTGAAAGAAGATATGAAAAATTTGTCTGACTGGGTAAAAATTAGTGGTATCGTTCAGGTCAATTCTATAGCACATTAGAAACGCAATTTAATAATCAAACATCTGATATTCTACTACGGTTTAGGTACTATTGATTCAAAATCGTTTTCGCTGTGTATCTTGTAATAAGAATCAGCATGATTGGTAAATAGTCCTACTTCAATAACACCTGGAATATTTTTGAGGTCCCTTTCAGTCTCGTTGATGTCATCATATTTTGGTAACAAAGTATCGTAAATTATGTTGCCATTTTCAGTTACGAATGGATACCCTTTATCTAACATACGCATCCTTGGTAAACCTCCGATTTTCTCTAGCTCCCTCCTCACAAAGATTCTTCCAAATGGAGTAACCTCAATAGGAATCGCGATGCTAAATTTGTTTACAAATTTGTTAGCCTGAGCCACAATTACAAATTTTTTTGACCATGAAATCAATATCTTCTCCTTCAGCAGAGCTCCACCGCCTCCCTTTATCATGTTAAAACCGGAATCTATTTGATCAGCTCCATCCAAGACAACATCAATATGTCCATCTTTTTGATCAATTATCTTTAGTCCCATGGATTCAGAAACGATTCTTATTTGAAGAGATGTAACAACAAATTCCAAAGTATCCTTATATTCCAACAGTCCAAAATTTCGGACAACTTTCTCTACCGTGCTTCCACTGCCTAATCCGATGGTACTTCCTTTAGAAATGTATTTCTTAAAAAAATCCTGAGAAAGTGCGACGTACTTGTTATCATCAAAAAATTGATGGTTCTTGTTACCTGAATTCATGTGGTTAAAATGAACTATTAATGTGTACTTTAATCTTTACAAGACACCTGAATTTCAGATTATGTTGGTAAATATCTTGGTTCGTTTATTCGAAAAGCCAAGAAGGACAACTCGCACTATATGTGTCTAGATGAATTGACAACGAGTATATATACGAAGTATCAATGAATATTCGTACAATGTCTGAAATGAGTGGTGCTAAAGCACTTATGAACTCCCTGGAGAAAGAGGGTGTTGAAATAGTTTTTGGACTTCCAGGTGGGGCAAATTTGCCAATTTATGATGCATTGGTTGACGCTAAATTTAGGCACGTTTTGGTAAGACATGAACAGTCTGCTGCTCATATGGCTGATGGTTATGCCAGAATAAAAAGGAAAGCTGGAGTGTGTCTAGCAACATCTGGGCCAGGTGCAACAAACCTAATTACCGGTATAGCCACAGCTTATGCAGATTCTTCTCCTCTAATTGCAATAACTGGCCAAGTACCATTGAATATGATAGGGAAAGATGCATTTCAAGAAACAGATATTATTGGTGTTGCTAATCCATGCACAAAATATGCTTTTCAGCCCAGATACGCAACTGAAATCCCAGAAGTTGTAAAAAAGTCATTCTATATCGCAGAAAGTGGTAGACCAGGACCAGTTCTAATTGATATTCCAAAAGATGTACAGCAAGATATTACTGAAATACCATTTCCAGATCTCATTAAAGTGAGGGGATACAAACCAATAGTTGATCCCGACCTATCTAATGTTGGAAAAGCAGTTGAACTCTTAGTTTCTGCGCAGCAGCCAATCATCATGGCGGGCGGTGGAGTTATTTTGTCCGGAGCTTTCTCAGAACTTCAGGCAGTAGCTGAATTAATTATGGCACCTGTTGTTACTACCTTTAAGGGAAAGGGAGCTTTTCCTGAAAACCACTCACTTGCAATGGGTCCTATCGGGATGCATGGACACGCAGAAGCAAACAGAATCATACTTGAAGCAGATTGCATACTTGCGGTAGGCGCTAGATTTTCAGATCGTTCTGTAGGAAAGTTCGATGAATTTGGTAAAGGAATGAATATCATACATCTTGATATAGATCCAGCTGAAATAGGGAAAAACAAATCAGTAGACATTGCCATCGTTGGTGATGTAAAGTCAGCACTTAGAACCATGGTTAAAATGCTATCAAATGTGGCTGCCAAGAAAAACACCGATCACCCTTGGCTTAAAAGAAGAAGAGAGCTAATAGATTATTTTTCGCAAAATATCAAAGATTACCCTAGAGAGATGACTGCCAGAAAAGCACTGAAAAAATTGAGGGAGCTATTGCCTGCTGAATCGATAGTAACAACAGAAGTAGGACAGTGCCAGATGTGGACTTCATTGCACTTTGATGTTATATCCCCTGGGACCTTCTTTAGCTCCACTGGATTGGGAACAATGGGATTTGGATTTCCGGCATCAATAGGTGCAAAAGCTGCTAGACCAGATGTCCATGTTGTAGACATTGCTGGCGACGGTTCATTTAACATGACTGAAAATTCATTGGCAGTTTCTGTGTTAGAGAATTTACCGGTAATAGTATTCTTGTTGAACAATGACATGCTTGGTATGGTTGCACAGTGGCAGAGAACTTTTTATGATAGACGGTATATGGGTGTGCATCAAAAAAGTTGTCCTGATTATGTCAAGATTGCAGAAGCATATGGAGCCAGCGGATTTAGTGTTCAATCAATGGACGAGCTAGAAAAAGCAATAAAAAGCTCACTTAAAACAGATGTTGCAACTGTAATTGACATTAGGATCGATCCGGAAGAAGACGTATATCCATTTGTTGCTCCCGGTACTGGACTTAAGGATATGATAACTGGTGCATAATACATGAGCTCTAAAGAATTCAAAACTAAACCACTGTATATCATTTCATCGCTAGTTGAAAACAAACCAGGTGTGTTATTTCGCATTACCAATCTCTTTCGTGCAAGAAATTTCAACATCGAGAGTATCACAGTAGGGATTACCGAAAAACCGGACTTGTCTAGAATGACAATAACAACAAGGATAGACGAGGCTATTCTTGATCAATTAGTTAAACAATTAAGAAAACTTATTGATATTGTTGAGGTAGATGTCCTTGACATTAATAATACTGTCTATAGAGAGTTAGCCTTGATAAAGATAAGAGCCAAAGACTTTACAAATAGGAACGAAATCATTAATTTTGCCAACGTGTTTAGGGCAAATATCTTGGATATAGGAAAGGAATCTGTGACGGTGGAAGTAATTGGAACTCCCGATAAAATAGATGCATTTAAGAATCTAATCATACAATATGATATAGTAGAAATGGCTCGGACGGGTGTATCCGCTCTTCAGAGAGGAGAGTAATTCATGGAATCTCAAAAGGTAAGGATATTTGATACAACATTAAGAGATGGTGAACAGACACCAGGTGTTTCTATAACACCAGAACAAAAACTCAACATTGCAATAAAACTGTCTGAACTGGGTGTAGACACAATCGAAGCTGGATTCCCAGTGGTATCTGACGGTGAAAAGGAAGGAA
>Ga0193740_1000128_pt1 | contig 21749 bp, 22 predicted proteins | sample L2s1metaG_FD_145072 | JGI IMG/M metagenome (GOLD analysis project Ga0193740, IMG submission 145072) | Soil microbial communities from a riparian zone of the East river system, Colorado, United States - L2s1 | ecosystem: Environmental > Terrestrial > Soil > Riparian zone | place: USA: East River... | reverse complement strand
GGATGTACCTCAAGCGACCAGGTATTTGTGAAAGTGCTGAAGAAGCCCCAGATACCAAACATCTTTAGTCCGAACGGAGATAATATTCATGATAGGTGGGTGATACCTTTTTTAGAAACATATCCTGGTTGTACAGTGGAAGTATTCAACCGGTATGGTCAGCGAGTCTATTATACAGTAGGATACTCAACGCCATGGGATGGCACTATAAATGGAAAGCCTGTACCCGTTGGCACTTACTATTATATTGTTGATCCGAAAAATGGCCGGCAAAAACAAGCAGGCTATGTAGATATAGTTAGGTAAAATGAAAAAGATTTTAACTATAGGTGTGTTTGGTTTAATGTTGTTTGCGGCAAAGGCACAGCAAAAGCCGCATTATACCCAGTATGTATTGAATCAATATATAATTAATCCTGCTATTTCAGGTATAGAAAATTATGTGGATATAAAAATAAGTGCAAGGGATCAATGGGTGGGTTTAGCGGGAGCGCCAAAAACAAGTTACTTAACGGTTCATGCACCTCTTGGTAAAAAAGATTACAGAACATCCGCAACATCTTATTCAATACCCGGCGAAAACCCGAGAGGAAAATATTATTGGGAAAATTATACAGCTGCACAACCGCATCATGGTATTGGGGTATCAATTATAAATGATAAGACGGGAAGTTATAATCGTTTTACTTCGACAGTTTCTTATGCTTACCATATTGGATTAAGTCAAACGACAAATCTTTCAGCAGGGTTTGCCGCCGGAATTTCGAAAGTGAGTATTGACAGAACAATGCATGATTTTAATGGCAGTGGTGACCCAATTGATCCGGCAACTGGTTCAGCGATCAGTGGAGAACTATTTAAAATACGACCAGATCTTTCTGCCGGCTTATATCTTTATTCAAGAGATTATTTTATTGGCCTTGCTGCCCAGCAAGTCATTCCTCAAAAGCTACAATTTGTAGATGATGCAACATTTGAAACAAATGGAAAATTAGTTCCGCATATTTTCCTGAATGCCGGTTATCGGTTTCTATTGACAGATGATATCAATGCGATCCCTTCCATAATGGTGAAATATATTAGTGCATCTTCCAAAAATGATTTTCAACCGGAAGCAAATGTAAAACTTCAATACCGGGATCTTTTATGGATAGGAGGTAGCTATCGTTACCAGGATGGTTATGCAGCCATGATAGGATTAAATGTCAGCAATACATTTAATATCGGCTATTCATATGATTTTACTACAACCAATTTAAATACCGTGAGTCGAGGTACTCATGAATTAATGATCGGTTTCTTACTTGGGAATAAATTTAGTGAGAAATGCCCTCGTTGCTGGTAGCAATTACAATCTAACGATCTTCTTAACTTTTGCACCTTTAATTATTGCTAACTGATCTTTCGCTTTCTGTTGATTTTCCTGTACAAGTTGTAAAGTGATGTCTGTATCAGGAATTGCAGTAACATTATTTGCTTTCAATGCTTTTTCAACACTGAGCAACGTTTTCAGGTTCAAGTTAATTTGTTGCTGTAGGCTGTCAAGTTTTATTTGAAAAAGCGAAGTATTTATTTTCTGATGTACATCTTCCCAGTTGATCTGCGAATAGGAGAGACGCAGCTGATCTTCGAGTTTGTTCCAATTAACTTTGTCTACTATCTCGAAATCATATTCTGATTTCAACTGAGTTTTTTCGGCAGCGCTAAAGGCATCAGCATAGTTTTTTTCCATTGCCTTCCATTCGCTTTCCTTTAAAATTTTCTTTGTTGCATCAACAGCTTCCTTCACTTTACATTCTTCGTCTGGAGCAAGTTCAGGTACTACGGGAACTGAGTAACCTACATTTATAAATTGCGGAGCAATTGATTCATCGGGAACTAAATTTTCAGGACTAAAAATATCTTCGATATCCTTAACTCGGATGTTTTTCTTTAAACCATTTTTTGCCCCTGAGGTTTGCGCAATAAAATTATTTGAAGTAGCTTTTTTGCCATTCAAAAAATAATAAGGGCTTAAATCATTTGCAAGCGTATAGAAGCCTTGTTTAGGTTCCTGTTTATTTACAGAAACAAAAAAATTAAGTAAAGCAATACCAAGCATGGTAAGAAAAGCAATAGAAAGCTGCCTGGCAGGATTCCAGCCTTTATTCCTCATGCCAAGTATGGATTCAATACGATGTAAAAGGTCATGATTTTTGCCTGCTGCAGCCATCACCATTTGGCGATGTTTATTCTGTTCTAATCTTAATAACGCAGAAGCATATTCTCCTGGTTTGTATTGAAACTGTAAAACCATTTCATCACAACTATGTTCCCTTTCTTTTTCTACACTCTTTACTAAAAGTTTTACAAATGGATTAAAATATAAAACGGTTTTAATAAAACTTAGAATAAGGTTTAAAAAATAATCATATCTGTATATATGACTTAATTCATGAAGAATAACGGCTTCTAATTGATGGGGCGTTAAATTATTAACTGCTGCAACGGGGATCAATATGATGGGTTTTAAATAACCAATTGTAACCGGCGAGGTTATCCATTCTGAGAGCCAGATCTTCACATCTCTCGCAATACCCATTGCAACCGAAGTTCTCTTTACATACATTTTCCATGCAACATCCATTTTCTTAATTCCTGTTTTGCGGATCATTTGCACATACCTGTAGTTGCGTATAAATTGCCAAATGGGAGCTATTAAGACTACGAGATAAATAAGCGATGCATACGGTAAAATTTTACTTGCAAAATATTTCCAATTGTCATTGGTGATCAATCCCGTATTATAGAATGATGTTATTGAGCTTGTTTCTGATACAAGAGAAGTAATAAAGGTGTAAATAAACCATGCAAATCCAGAGAAGGTCAATAGCGTTGCTAAAGATGTTTTATGTGCAGGTTTGATCTTATGAAATGAAGCAGTAATAAATTGGTAAACCACCCAAAGCAAAGCCATTTGCCAGAGGCTATTGATCAATGCCCATCCAAGTGATTGCAGAAAGTTTACCTGGTTCATGAATGAAAAATCTTATTATTTGCTTTTAAGATTATCCAGCATTTCCTGGATCTTTTCCAATTCTTCCTCTGTTGCTTTATTTTCTCCCAACGCCTGTATCACCAGTTGAGTAGAGGAGCCTCCAAAAAGTGAATCGATCATTTTACCTAATAAATGTTTTTGTGTTTTTTCTTTACTCACTGCTGCCTGGTACACATGGGTACGCATACTGTCATCTCTTTTTACTAAACCTTTTTCATTCATTATCTGCATCAGCTTAAGAGTAGTGGTATAACCAGCATCTTTCAATGCAGCTAAATCTTCATGCACTTCACGAACCGTAGCAAGACCTTTCTTCCATAGAACTTGTAAGATTTCCAATTCGCTTTCAGTGGGTTTAATATAACGGGTAGTTGCCATGATTTTAATCTTTTATAACCCGAATATACGACTTATTTCGTACGACAATAAATTCTTAGCCAAATTTAATTTTTTTTAACATGGGTTAACATTAAGACGGATGAACGGTTAAAAGGTTACCATGAATGTTTGATTGGATAAAAAACTAAGTCCCGCTGTAGAAACAGCAGGACTTAAGTAATGGTTCTGATTAGACTCTTTAATTATTTGTACTGAACCGTGTTTGCAGAGTTAGGTTTGGTTACGACTGCTACGGGTTTAATTTCATTTTTTTGAGTTACTGCTTCATCACTCTTTTTTGCATTACTTATTTGCGCAAGAGTAGGAGCAATGACCAAAGATACAATGGACATTAATTTAATCAAAATATTCATTGAAGGCCCTGAAGTATCTTTGAAAGGATCACCAACTGTGTCACCAGTTACGGATGCTTTGTGGGGTTCTGATTTCTTATAGTAGATCTCCCCATTAATTTCAACGCCTTTTTCAAAACTCTTTTTGGCATTATCCCATGCACCACCAGCATTATTTTGGAACATTCCCATTAATACACCACTCACTGTTGCACCAGCAAGAAAACCACCTAATGCTTCAGCTCCAAGACCGGGCATAAATCCAATGATCAATGGAGAAATAATTGCAATAGCTCCGGGTAACATCATTTTTTTAATGGAAGCATCCGTCGAAATGGCAACGCATTTATCATATTCAGGCTTTCCGGTTCCTTCCATAATACCTGGAATAGTTTTGAACTGTCTTCTTACTTCCTCCACCATCGCCATCGCAGCTTCTCCAACTGCACGGATAGCTAATGAAGAGAATATAAATGGTATCATGCCTCCAACAAATAAAGAAGCAAGAACATTTGCTTTATAAATATCAATACCGCTGATACCGGATACCCCAACAAAGGCTGCAAACAATGCAAGTGCAGTTAATGCTGCAGATGCAATTGCAAATCCTTTTCCTGTAGCGGCAGTTGTATTACCAACAGCATCGAGCACATCTGTTTTTTCACGAACCTCTTTTGGAAGTTCACTCATTTCGGCAATACCACCTGCGTTGTCAGCAATTGGTCCAAATGCATCGATCGCTAATTGCATAGCAGTCGTTGCCATCATACCGGCGGCAGCAATTGATACACCATATAAACCTGCACATTCATACGAACCCCAGATACCGGCAGCAAGAACAAGAATAGGAAGGAACGTAGATTCCATACCCACTGCAAGACCACCGATAACATTTGTTGCATGACCAGTTCCTGATTGACGAACGATCGACAATACAGGTCTTTTGCCCATAGCTGTATAATATTCCGTGATAATACTCATTAAGGTACCTACTGCAAGTCCAACTGCAATAGCACCCATCACACCCAATTTTGTAAACTCATGTCCACGAAGCGACATTGTTTCTGGAAGTATCCAATAAACAAGCCCGGCTGCTGCAATAGCGGTAAGAACAATAGAACCCCAGTTACCCATGTTCAAAGCTTTTTGAACACTACTCGTATTTATCCCCGCTGAATCGCTTATACGAACAAACCATGTACCTGCGATGGAAAATAAAATTCCAACACCTGCTATCAACATTGGAAGAAGAATAGGAGACATGCCGCCAATACCATCATCTCCACTTACAATTTTTGTTTGTTGGCCAAGAACGATCGTTGCAAGAACAGTAGCCACATACGATCCGAAAAGATCGGCGCCCATACCGGCTACGTCACCAACGTTGTCGCCAACGTTATCGGCAATAGTTGCAGGGTTACGAGGATCATCTTCAGGAATACCAGCTTCTACTTTACCAACGAGGTCTGCACCAACATCAGCAGCTTTTGTATAAATGCCGCCACCTACACGGGCAAACAAGGCAATTGATTCAGCTCCGAGAGAAAAACCAGTTAGCACTTCAATTGTCCTAAGCATCTCTTCGCCATTCACTGAACTGCCATTAGGAACAAAATACATTTTAAGAACTATAAACAATCCGCTAAGTCCTAAAACAGCCAGACCTGCAACACCAAGACCCATTACTGAGCCACCTGTAAATGAAACCGACAATGCTTTTTTCAAACTTGTACGTGCCGCCTGTGCAGTTCTTACATTGGCTTTGGTTGCTACTTTCATTCCTATATAACCAGCAGTTGCACTTAATACTGCTCCTACAATAAATGCTCCTGCAATTAACCAATGACTATGAGGATTGGCAGTAGCCATAACAGCCAACAGAATTCCAACTATAACAACAAAGTATCCGAGTATTTTCCATTCCGCTTTTAAAAAAGCCATGGCACCTTCAGCAATATAAGTGCTGATCTCTTTCATCCGCTCATTACCGGCGTCCTGCTTTGAAACCCAATTAAATTTGATAAAAGTGTAAAGTAAACCGATTAATCCCATCACGGGAACCAGGTAAATCAATTTGTCCATAAGTGTTGATTCTTAAACAGTTTAATGCTCCATAGCTTATATGGAGGTCGGCAAAGATAGGGGGAGAAAGGGGAATTTGAAATTTAGATTTCGGATTTTGGGTTTATGATTTGCTAATTGATTTTAAGAAGGATCTTGAGCTTAACCCCACTTTTTTTAGGATCTCATTAAATCGTGGATCATCACGGATCGAATCAAATTTTGGATCGATACCAATGCTGCATAATGACTCTTCATGCTTTTGATAACTTTTTTCAAGCCATTCAAAAGCTTCATCTGTTTCACCAAATGCCACATATACTAATGCAACACCACGATAGTCATTTGAACTCAACATTTTTTCTATACCAGTGTTCTCAATAATTTTTCTTGCCTCATCTTCCTGGCCCGAAACTGCATAAATATATGCAAGTGCCACATCTGTTTTGATCTTATTACCAGTGAGGCTTCCCCATTTAATAGTTTCATTGATCGCTTCTTCATACATTTCTTTGCCTGTATAAGCAAGTGAAATAAGACGATGAACAGGAACAAAACCAGGATCAATTTCCAATGTTGTCAATGCAGTCTCCATGGCTTCATCATATTGCCCCATATAATATTGAAAGATGCCTTTATCTTTTAGTATTCCTTGTGATATAGGATCAAGCTCAACAGCAATATCGATCTCTTTAAATGCTTCCTGGGGTTTGCCGATAAATAAAAGAAGCTCGGCATACCAGTGATGACCTGTGGCATTTTTAGGATCAAGTTGTAAACCCAATTTAAATTCTCTTTCGGCGCCTGCCCAATCCCAGTCATTCAGCATTAATGAAATGCCGAGTGAAATATGTGCTTCTGCAAGTTGCGGATCAATTTCAAGCGCCTTATGAACTGCATCCATTTGTTTTTTATAAAGATCTCTTCTTGAAAAATTCGTGTATTCCCCCATCAGGCTAAGTGTGTCGGCAATACCGGCCCAGGCCAAAGCATAATCAGGATCTTTTTCCAAAGCTCTTTCAAAATATTTTATAGCTACTGTCAGGCCTTGCTCATTTCTTTTCTTCCAAAAGAATAATCCCTGCAAGTACAATTGATAGGCTTCTGTATTATCAGTATATCTTTTTTGTAGTGTTACTTTTTCTTCACTACTCAACTGTAATCGCAATGCTTCTACAATTTTTATTGATACGTCTTCCTGTATATCGAAGATATCATCAAGTGTGCCGCGAAAACTTTGCGCCCAAAGGTGAACATCACGACATGCATCAATGAACTGTGCCGTGATCCGTAAATTATTAGCGGCCTTCCTTACACTTCCTTCAAGGATAAAATCAGCTCCCGTTTCTTTACCAATAGTTTTGGTATCCTTCGTCGTGTTTTTATATTTCATCGATGTGGTACGGGAGATCACATTCGTGTCTTTCAGCTTTGATAAGCTAGAGATAATTTCTTCCGTCAACCCATCACTGAAATATTCCTGTTCCGGATCATTGCTCATGTTTACAAATGGTAAAACAAGAATATTTTTTTGACGAACTGCTTCGCCTTTGCCTTCAAGAATTTCTGCATCCGGAATTACCAGCCCCGGTTTACTGATCGCATAGATCTCCATTTGCCCTTTTACATTCTTTAATAAATATCTCCCCATGGAAACTGCAGAAACCTCTTTTTGATTTTTTATATCATCATAAGCTTTGCTTGATATGAAAATACTGCCGGGCACTGCAAATGATTCCATTCTTGATGCAATGTTCACTCCATCGCCATATACATTATTATCATCGACAAGCACATCGCCGGTATGAATGCCGATCCGTAAGGGAACAAGAGGGGGACTCTGCATTTCCAATTGCAAAGCAGTTGCAGCCTTCACACTTTCCAGCGTACTTGTAAAGCTGCAAAGAGCTCCGTCGCCGTGAAATTCCAGCAAACGACCACCATGATCATTCACTACTTCTTCTAATTTATTTTTTAATCGTTCACGGGAACTCATTGCCAAAGATTCGTCAGTCTCCATTAAGGCAGTGTAACCGACAATATCGGCGAACATAATTGCTGCTAGCTGACGTGTAAAAGCCATAGTTGTTAGGCCCTGAAGTTACCCAAAAATGGCGAGTAGTTGTGTTAATGAAAAATGATTTTATGTACTAAACTTCATTACTACTATTGAGCTTTTGTTGCACAGTTTACCCAGAGCGAAGCGAAGGGCACTCTTGTACGACATAAATCCTATTCGGCTAAGATTGGAAATACAAATGATAATGTTTGCTGCAATTGGGATTGAAGGCTGATCTGCAATTCGGACATTGATCATTTGAATTCATGTATTCATTAATTGTTAATTCTGATTTACAAACTCCACAAAGAATTCCTTTCATATTCCATTCGTCTTTATCCCAAGCCTGCGCCGAATGATCAGTTGTTTCTTCATGACATTGATAGCAGGGATAATATTTGTCACAGCATTTGAATTTTATAGCAATAATGTCAAGCTGTGAATGATAATGCTCACAACGGGTTTCATCATCAACAACCTTTCCATATACATTGATCGCATCCATTTTGCCGCTAAAGTGAGGAATGATTTAAGAAAAAAGAAATTTCTTTGAATAAATTGCAACATTTCCGAAACCAACCCGTCAAATGGCAAGTGAATAATATTACCGGGCAAAATACCACAGACCGTGACCTTGTGGATAGGGTATTGAGTGGCGAAACCAATGTTTTTGGTATTATTATTAAGAACAGTGAAAATCTTGTAACTAAGATCATATTTGAAATGATAGTTAATGATGGCGATAGGAAAGATATTGCACAGGATGTTTATATAAAAGCGTATCAAAAACTACCTGGATTTAAATTTCAATCAAAACTTTCTACCTGGATCGGGCAAATATGCTATAACACATGTATAGATCATCTACGAAAGAAAAAACTCGTACTGGCTGACAGTATTTTTGAAACAGAAACAGATTCATCAAACGATATTCTTGACATGATGAATTCATCTCAGGGAAATTTTGGTGAGCCCGTAGATACTTTAGTTATCGGAAAAAATATTTCTGAAATTGTAAAAGAGAAAATCGAAAAACTGCCGCCAATTTATAAGACACTGATCAGTTTGTATCATAACGAAGAACTAAGCTATGACGAAATAGGTACAATAACCGGTTTACCCGCAGGAACGGTGAAAAGTTATTTATTCAGAGCAAGAAGAGTATTAAAGAACGAACTTTTGCTTTATTATAAAAAGGAGGATCTATGGTAACAAAACATCTTACGGATGATGAAATGCAGCAATATGCAGTAGATAGGCCTAATTGTGAAAAATGGATTGCTGATCATATTCATTTATGCGAGGAGTGCAGATCGAAAGTTGAAGTTTATCAATTATTGATAACTGGCATTAGGCAACAGCCGCAGCCTGCTTTTAATTTTAATTTATCTGAATTAGTTGTTCAGCAATTGCCTTCGCCAAAAGAAAAGACAAGTGACAGGTTGCTTCTGTGGGTGCTATTGTTTATAGGGATTGGTTTCATAGGTACAATTTTCTATTATTTCGAGGAATCATTTGTTTATTTATTCAGTGGAATTGCTGCTATTTTCATTTACTTGATCATCATTACGGCATTAACCGTTATCGCGGGATTGTTTATGGCTATGTATAAAAAATATGATAGCGAAATGAAATTGCTGGATTCCTTTTGATCTTTTTGCAACATTCTTTACAGTCATTCGTCTGATAATAATAAAACCCCAAAAATGAAGAAAATAATAGCAATCGCAACAGTATGTTCAGTAAGTTTTACGGCAAATGCACACGACAGTGACGTTGTATATAATGAGGAAATATTACAGGTTGCTGCAGCCATTTTTGTGGTCGGCATGTTTATGTATTTTATTATTGATATCCTGCGACGAATATTTGAACACCGCCTTAAAAACAAAATTGTTGATAAAGGAATTTCTGAAAACATCGCTCAATCTATTTTAGCAACTCGAAAACCAGAAGATAACAGGTACGCCAATGTGAAATGGTTTGCCATTTTAGCCAGTATCGGCCTTGGTCTTACATTCGTCAATTACACTCAACCAATAGGCTTTCATTCCTTAGCCATTATGGCATTCAGTATTTCACTTAGCTTTTTGGGTTATTATCTTTTTACCAAGAATGCAGGAAAATAATTCCCCATCTTTTCAAAAACAACATTCTTGTAGTTTAATTCCGTTAGTAAACGGAATTTTTATTTATAGCTAGTTTGTAAAATGTTTTTTACAATAGCAACTTTCTCTGAATTAATTCCGATACGGATACACCCCCTTTGAATGGCAAACCAAAATCTTGTCGGAAGCATTGATGTTTCCGGTAGGATCTATTATTCATTTTAAATAAAAATTGTATGGGAAAGATCTTAAGCAAAGCAACGTATCGGGCCTTTGCACTCGCATTACTAACCGTTACTTTTAGTTGTCAAAAAAATGTAGAAAAAACAACCGCACCAAATGAGGAGATAGCAACCAAAGCTATTCCTCCAAAAGATTTAAAAGATTTTGAACAGGTAAATCTTGTAGGAGATAATGATGAGTATAACCCAGCCCGCATTGATCCCACTCTTATTAACGCATGGGGAATATCATTTCCAACCTCTGGCCCTGCCTGGGTATCATCTGAAGGCGCCGGGCTAAGCGCAGTGTACACAGGTGATGGAAGCTCGGCAAGAGCAAATGTGGTGATACCACCTGCCGGTCCATTACCATCCAGTCATCCAACTGGCCAGGTATTTAATCCAACCAGCGATTTTGTACTTCCAAATGGTAATCCTGCACGATTCATTTTTGCAACAGCAGAAGGTGGTGTTTCAGGATGGAATACCGGTAATGTGGCAATAAAGAAAATTGACGCATTTCCAAACGCTGCTTTCCTCGGAATTGCATTAGCAAATGATGGTGGTAATAATTTTCTCTATGTAGCAAATTTTGCCCAGGGCAAAATAAATGTGTACGATAAAAATTGGGCGGAAGTAAATAAACTCTTTATTGATGCAGGCATACCTGCTGGCTATTCGCCATATAATATTCAGGCTATTGATGGTAAGTTATACGTGATGTATGCTAAAGTAGATCCAGCAGATGGTCATGAAGAAACAGGCGATGGTCTTGGTTATGTAAGTATTTTCAATCCTGATGGATCATTTGTAAAAAGATTTATTTCTAATGGCCAACTAAATGCTCCCTGGGGTATTGCAAAAGCTCCTGCAGGTTTTTGGGGTGAAGGAAGCGAAAACATTAATGTATTTCTTGTAGGAAACTTTGGTGATGGCCGAATTAATGCCTATACTGAAAATGGAAATTTCCTGGGCCAGCTTCGTCAACATGGTCAGCCAATAGTGATAGAGGGACTTTGGGGCATAGCTTTTGCTCCTTCTACTTCCACAGCATTGAATCGTAACTGGTTGTTCTTTGCTGCCGGTCCGGATGACGAAGAACATGGATTATTTGGTTATATAAAGAAATAGGGGCGATTTGGCGATTTGAAGATTTGACAAGTCCCTTCCTTGGCCGTTTGCTTTTTTGCAGACGGCTTTTTTTGCAGTGATTTTTTCGTGATCATCCCGATTTGATAAGGATGGTCCTTTGAACCAACAATTGGATGGCATGATTTTTTATGTTCTCTAAAAAGCCCTTCGCATGTTTGACATTAATATCTGCGAATGATGAAAAAGATTTTGTGGTGTACTGCCATTATTTTTCTGCATTTGTATTCCAATGCACAAGAAGATAGTTTGAAATTGATCAGCAACGATTCAATTAAGATCAATAATTTATCCGATTCAAATTTTCAGATCGCCAAAAAGCAACCTGTGTATAAACTAAAACCGGTTGTAGATATTCCGGTTTTTGCAGTTGGTGCAGGCTGGTCCGGTTACGCATTTACAAAAATATACAGTAAAGATACCTCCACCATTGAAAAAATTCTGAGTCTTGATATAAACGATATAAACGGGTTTGATCGTTGGGCCGTGCGCCCATACTCCGAAAGTATTGCCAAAACCAGTAATTATATTTTTTATGGAGCGATGCCACTTCCTTTACTTTTTCTTATTGGTAAAGAAACAAGAAACGATTTTTTCAAACTTTCATTTTTATACCTGGAAGCAATGTCAATAACAGGTCTGCTGTATACAGGCTCTACATATTTTACTAACAGGTACAGGCCATATGCTTATAGTGAAGAAACTCCTATGTCATGGCGCACAAGGGGAGGAGCAAAAAATTCTTTTTATGCAGGGCATGTGGCGCTTGTTGCTACTTCCACTTTTTTTATGGCAAAGGTTTATGCAGACTATTACCCTGAATCAAAGATAAAATGGCTAATGTATGGTCTTGCAGGAACTGCTACAGGTGCTATAGCATACCTGAGACACAGAGGTGGGTTCCATTTTCCATCAGATATACTTTTAGGAATAACACAGGGAACGCTAACAGGGATCTTGGTTCCACATTTTCATAAGCATAAAATAATTAAAGATCCAAACCTGGGTATAATGCCTTATAGTAATGGGGTGTCAAGCGGGTTTGCGTTAAGCTATAAGTTTAAATGAGATCATTAGTTTATTTCTTCCACAAGTTTTTTAAGTGAAGCCAACATCATCTTCCAGTTTTTTTCAGAATGCTCTTTCGTTTTTTCATCTTCATTATTATCCTGTGTTAAACTAACAGTGGTTTTATCCTCTTTCTCCATGATGTCAATGGTTACAATATGGTAATTCTCTGGTTTATCTTCCACTTTTGAAAGCGGACTAAAGTGACTGTATTGCAAACTTTTTTTCGGCTCGAACCGAAGAATTTTCCCTTTGTCTTCATAAGCTTTCCCTTCCCATTCTCCCTTCCAAACTATTTTGCTTCCTTCTTTCCAGTCAGAAACAACAGTTGTCCCAAACATATATTTTTTTATCATTTCAGGGGTGGTCAAGGCATTCCAAACTTTATCTGAAGTTGCATTAATAATAGTTTGAGCCTTTGCGACATAATTTTCCAATGACATTTTTCTTTATTTGTAATAGATGTGCAAAAACTGCACCGGAGGTAGACTTATACAAAAAGTAGTTCACTGGCATTTAATTCCTGAAGCGTATTGCCATAAAGCTTCTATGTTCTTTTGACTGATAGAAACACGATCTTCGCTTTCTTTTGCAGCAATTTCCACAATTCTTTTGTTGATATCAGTATTAAAATTTTGAAAAAGGTTATTGACGGAGCCGCTTGCTTTTTGATTCATATCCCACACTTTGGCTGTAGCAGAGCAATTAAAATCAAAAGCAGAAAAACTAACTGCTTTTATTTGTTTAAACCGGTTGGTTCTAAATTGAATAGTTTTATTCGTCATATCATAAACGATGCTCCATTTTGTAAAATCACCTTGTGAAACGTTTCCGAGAATATCAAATGCATAATCAGGTAATGGCTTAGCTATGTTGTTTGTATTTAGTTGTTGTATCATTTTGCAGGCTTCGCCAAAACGCTCCAATGAATTATTGCCGTTTGAAGATGAATTTTTGACGGACTTTAAAGATTCATCATAAGTATTATTTGTAAGCACGGGAAAACTAAGATCGCTTCCTTTATGTACAACCATTTTACCATTAAGGAATTCAATAGTTGCTACTTTACCATTTGCGTCTGCCACCAGGTAATGAAGAGGAGTGGTGCCCGTAGGTGATATCCGAAGGTCTTTATCTGTTGCAATTATTTCATCGATGGTTATGCAATTGTCTAACTGGTATTGTATCCATTGTAATACACCAATAGCTGGCCTGTTATCGGATGCAGGATATTTTGTTTCATCTAGCCACATCAATTCCACGACCAAACCTTTTTCATTCATGCCTCCGGTAGGGAATTCCTTACCATATTGATTAAAAGTAATGCTGCCGTATTTTGATACCCAACTTATGGTTTCTCCATTTTCTGTTTTCATGGATATTTTTGATAACCCTTTCAAATTTGTACAAACCATTCCGGCATCGGTAACCCAATCATAATTACGTCCAAAAACCATTTGCCCATTTTTATGGATGAAAAAAGTAGTACAGGCATATAAAAACGAAACATTGGAAAGGATGAATAGTAGAGCAAGTATCTTTTTCATAAAAAAGAATTAGAAACTAAATTATTCTTTCTGCCTGGTATAAAAACTTAAATATATATGAATGGAAATCGTCTCTCATATTCCAGGAGGAGTTTTAGCAAAAGGGAAAAAAATCTTTTTTGAAAATATCTTATTGCAATGAAGGATCATTAAAAGTATCACCCTGCTTCATATCGCCTGTATTAAACCCTTTTTTGAACCAATAGATACGCTGTTGTGATGTGCCATGTGTAAATGATTCAGGAACTACATAGCCCTGCGATTCTTTTTGCAACCTGTCGTCACCAATAGCATTAGCAGCATTTAAGGCTTCATCAATGTCACCTGCCTCTAAAATATTTTTCATTTGTTGTGCATGATGCGCCCATACACCGGCTAGAAAATCAGCCTGGAGTTCAAGCATCACAGAATATTTATTGTATTCTTCACGACTCATTTGCTGTCGTAACCTGTCCATTTTCTCCGATATGCCTAATATTTTCTGAATATGATGACCTACTTCATGTGCCACTACATAAGCCATTGCAAAATCTCCCGGCGCCTGGAAACGTTCTTCCAATTCCTGGTAAAAAGAAAGATCAATATAAAGTTCCTGGTCACCCGGGCAATAGAACGGACCCGAAGCTGAGCTGGCATTACCACATGCTGATTGAACAGCACCACGGAAAAGAACAAGTGTCGGTTGTTGATAGCGGCTTCCTTGTTGAGCAAATAAGTGGTCCCACACATCTTCAGTATATCCTAAAACAACTCTTACAAATTTTGCACGTTCATCATCGGCTGCTTGTTCTTCCGGTGTTAGTTGCTGTGTTTGACCCGGAAGTTGGATCTGCGGTATTGAGCCATCATTAGATCCTCCGCCGCCAAGCAATAAGTTAAGTACAAGAACGATCACACCAATGATGCCACCACCTGCGGCAATGCCACCCGCTGAAAGACCACGGCGGTCATCTACATTTGAACTTTCTCTGCCACCTATCCAACGCATAAATAAAAATTATTGGTGATCAATAAAGCTAGATACAAGTATAGAAATTAGATTAAAAACCTTGCCAGATTTTTTAAACTAAGCGGTGACGGAGAGTACAATTCTGCGGACTATTGACTTACTAAAAATACCTGTCCGTTTTCTTTCAGCCAATTAAGAACTGAAATTTCACTTTTAACCTGTTCGGGCAATTTATTCACCAGCATGTCTTCTATGCCCCGTACATGATTTTCCGAAAACTTGTCGCTTTGTGATGCATATACATTAATGATAAAAAGTATCTGATTTCCGTTTTGGCGGTCAAAAAGTCTGCGGCTTGGTGTACCATCAAAAATGAATTCATCTGTCCAGTTATAATTATTACCGGAATTTAAATGTTCTTTTGAAAAAAGCATGCGCTAAAGGTAGCTATTATTAGCAATTTGTCGAAATGGCCGGTTCACCACTTTAGCAAGTTTATTTATTAACTGAGTTTTGGATTTTCGCTATTTATCCTTTAAGTATTCGTCATTCCTAATTATTTTTTTCTTTTTAGTAATATGTTTTTTTTCTTTCGATCACTGCCAATTAAATAACCATAAGGCTTTAAAGAAGGAATATGATCGCAAATGATCTTGACAATTCCTAATAATGGAATGGCCAGTACCATTCCCGGAATTCCCCATATTAACTCACCCAATACAAGAATGATGATTGTAAATAAGGGGTTTATGTTTACTTCAGCACCTACAACAAGAGGTTCCAGGAGATAGGTTTGCAAAAATTGGACAATAACATAGGTGACTACAACACCGAGCACCATTCCTGAGCCGCCACCCTGGACAACAACCATTAAAATAGCCAGTAGGGTACCGGTTAGATTTCCAATAAATGGAATTATCTCTAACAGTCCGCAAATAATAGCAAAAAGCACTGCATATTTAACACCAACGATCGAAAAGCCAATACTATACATGATCCAGAGACAAACTATCGTCATCCCAAGCCCGGTTATGTATTGCTGTGAAACTTTCTGTATATCGTGAATGATCGTTTCAGTGTTTTTCTTTTGTTGTGAAGAAATAAGTTGCAGCACAAATGTTTTTATGCGGCTGCGATAAAACATAAAAAGAAAAATATAAACCAGCATTAAAATAAAATCAACCACAAAACCAGTAATAAAAGATCCTAAATTGGATAACATGCCGCCATTTTCCTGCGCCTGTTCAGTTATGATTTTTTCCTGTTGTTTTTTCGAAATTCCAAAATGAGTACCGATATATTCCTCAATCTCGCCCATCATCTTCCGAACCTTATTTTCAATATCTGTTGTTTCAGCAGCCAGGTCCGTTATCTGCCAACTAATCAACCCAATAATTGCTGTTATAAGAACTAAAAAAATAATTATACAAAGGAGGATCGAAATGCCTTTTGGGATTTTTTTGTTTTCAAACCATCGGCTTAACGGTAAAAAAAGCATAGCGAGCAACCCTCCGAAGCACAAAGGGACTAAGAATGGTTTGGCGTAATAGATTGCTGCAACAATGAGGAAAGCAAGCAGCAAAAACAGCACAACTTTCTGCAAAGCGGAAGTCTGGAGCATATTGAAAATTAGTAAAAATGGTGCCGAAGGTTAAACAAATCAAAAGGTTTAATATGTGGAGTATTGTGGTAATATTTACCCATTCGCATAAATCGATATAGATGGTCTGATAATTGTTTCAGAGATATAAAAATAAAAAGATATGAAACAGTTATTAATTCTATTTGGAGCAGTCATCATGATTTTTACATCTTGCAAGAGGGAAAGATATTATGATCTTACTGCGGGCAAGTATATAAATCTTGAAAAGGATGAAAAGACAGGGCGCATGATAAATACTGAGACCCATGAGCCTGTTTACATTTATGTTGATAGAGAAACAAAGGATACTATTTATGGTGCAACTGGCGATGTGGTCAATGGGCACGTAGTAAAAACAAGTGATGGTAAATATGATATTGATGATGAATACAAGATCAAGTATGGCGATTATAAAAAGAAAGTAGATGGAGATGAAGTAAAGATCAAAGATGGTGATACAAAAACAAAAATAGAGGATGGCGAAAAGAAAGTGAAAAAGGATGATTAAACTAAAGGTGTAAATATGTAAAAGGCTGCCCCGATTTAATCGGGGCAGCCTTTTTTATAAATTATGTTCAGGAAAGTGAATGGCTCCAGGTAAGGCCATATTTACCTTTTGTCGGTTTGATACATGTAAACAAAAAACTTGTGACAAATGGGGTACGAGTGGACTCTTTTTTATCCGAAAAATGTATACCTCCGCTTGCAAGAACTTCTATGGATGAAGTTTCTATTGCCTTCCAGCCGGGCTGAACTTGTCGTAAGGAATAGCCCATATCAACATTGCATTCAGCTAATTTTTCCACTAAAATTTGAAGTAAATCGGGTTCTTCCAATGTAGCGATTATGGCGATTGCAGGCCCGTTTCCTTTGTTGGATGGTTTTTTCATAAGGAGTGATTTTAAGTTTTTACAGGTACGGGTTTTTTTAGAACGCAGTAAGTTCAAATTTATTGGTTAAACTAAAAATTATTTACAGATCTTTTTTTGAAAATCCAATGATGGCCCAATGGATCGGCAAAAGTTCCATGCGGGTACTCTGTTTGTTTCTTATTTTACTGCCAATATCAGCGCCATAGTAGCCCAGTTAGTTCCGGCAGCAGAAATGAATTGATCTTTGTCATGTGGAAATCCATTCTCAACAAAAGGAACAAAAGGGATGGAACGTGATTTCACTTTCCATGAACCATCTTGATATTGAGTTTTGAGTAAGAATGAAATTCCTTTTTGATATACCAGGTCACTTGATTTTAATTCTCCTGTTTCATACAATGCATATAATGCCTGGCCTGTTGCATAAGAATCACTTTCTAAAGTAGGCAATTGTGACCATCCTCCATCTTCTCGTTGTGTGGCTAATAATTTTTTAGCTTGTTGTGCTATAAGGTTTTTATCACCATTTACCCATTTAAGTCCGAGTAGTTGAAAAATTCTTTCTTCATTATTTTCTGGAACTGTTTTTATCATCCATGCACGAGCTCTTTCAATTCGTTTATCTATCTCTGGTTTTAATGAAGGTGGCGAATAGTATTGCAAAGCCGACACCATTAAGGCAGTAGCAGAAAAAGCATAATACTCCATTGGTGGTCGTGGGTTAGGGCTTACCCATGAGCCATCATATATCTGGCGTTGCATTAGATTCTTCACCAGCATTTCGATGAGCTTATTTGATTTGTATTTATTTGCCCATAATGCCCACAACTGGTAAGCACTTGACATGACGATAGCAACGGGATCGCCATTTTGTGTCAATACATCTTTCCTTGCTCTTATTACGGTATCGACAGAATTAAGTATCTCGTTAAGACTCGAATCATTAACAGTAAACCCTTTTTCTTTCGCCAATGATAAACTAACCGCCGTCAGATCCTGGTGATGACATGATTGACACCCTCCTGCATTTTCTAAAAACAAGTGACTGCTGTTTTGTAATAAAGGCAAAGCCTTATTCACTGCCTTTTTAATGTTTTCCTCGTTATTGATCTTGTTTTCTTTTGTTACAGTTGTAAATGCAGCTATTACTGTAACAAGTACTGATAGGACGAGCCATTTTTTCATAAAGATTTTTTTTCGAAAGAAATTATTTTGCTCCTGCTTTTTTTAGTAATGCAACCGTTTCCGTATTCCCTTTTTTCAGCGCCCATGAAAGAGCTGTTGAGCCATCATCTGCTTTTATATTTACATCAGCTCCTTTATCTAGCATAGCTTTTATGATATCAACATTATCATGTTCGTTGTAAACCGCCCACATCAATGGCGTGATCCCACGTACACCCTTCAGATCGATCTTTTTTGCTTTTTTCAATATTGCTTTTACTGATTCAAGATCATTGTAAGTGACCGCTGATGATAAAGCGGTTAATCCAAAGGTGCCTACCAGGTCTGGGTCAGCACCCCTTTCCAATAATTGGATCACAACAGGAGTGTTTACATTAAAAGTTGCATTAATTAATGCAGTTAATGAATCAGCTGTGAGTACATCAATAGCAAGCCCTTTATTAAGTAATAATGATATGGTGGCTGTATCGCCGAACAATGCGGCTCTTATCAGTGCATTTTCTTTTCTTTCATTGACTGCAAGAGCATTGGCACCTTTATCGATCAGCAATTTCACTGTTTCATATTTCCCGTGTCCGACAGCCGCGATGAGTAATGGAGTATTGCCAGACTTTGCTTTTGCATTTACATCTGCACCATTCTCTATCAAAAATTTCATTTTTGCAATATCATGAACAGACCACATTAATGCTGTTTCATCAAGATTGTTTTTTGCATTTATGTCAGCACCTTTCTCTATCAAAAATTTCATGCAGTCGATGGAAGAATAAAATGTTGCATACATTAATAAATGATCTCCGTCTTCGTCAGCGCTATTTGGGCTGACGCTCTTTTCAAGTAATGACTTTACTTCTTTCAGGTCATTATTCTTTACTGCTTCAAAGATCTTTGAAGCAGAATTTTGCGCATTAAGTACAGAAATGTTAATACATAAAAAAACGATCAATGTAAGCTTACGCATAGTGGAGTGGGAATGTCATTAAAACTAAACTAAATTTTTAAATTTGCAGTCAGTTGTTTACAATTTATCTGTATGTTTCTGTGCTTTGATCCTGTTACTGACCCTATAGAGCTGAATGATATTTAAAATAATTATAACTACGATTAGGTAGCCTAGTATATCATAATGTTGTAATGGACTTGTTTTTGTTTTTTGAACAACGATCATTCCTCCAACTGCCGCAGCTATACCACCGGCAATTTGCTGTAAAGATGAATTGATGCTCATGAATGCGCCACGATCTTGCATTTTTGGTAAAGCAGATACAAGGGCCATGGCCGGAACTATTCGGCTCATGATGGCTGTCATCATCAAAATATTCAGCGTAATAATAAGAAAGAATGGGACGGGAGTAAGATTTGTATAGATCACTATTATCACCATCATGCTAAGTGCTGCAACAGTAAATATTTTTACTTTATCTATTTTATCGCTAAGCTTTCCGATCAATGGCATTATAATAAGAGCGGCAATACCGCTGGCCATAAACAAAAGGGGAAGTTGCTTGTACGATACATGCAGGTTGTTTACAGCAAATGCGCTGCCCCAGGGCATCATCATAAAACCGCCCATTGATAGTAATGCAGTCAATAAAAAGCCAGTGCGGTAATCCCGAAGCCGGAGTGTATGCCATAAATGTTTAATAGCGGTCTTTTCTGTTTTTAGCTCAAGATGTTGTGTAACAGGTTGTAGTTTTAGCATTACCAAAGACCAAATGATCGTAGCTAAACCAACGATCATAAGAAATGGTGATTGCCATCCCCAATGATTGGCAATATAAAGACTGATAGGAATACCCAATACCTGGCTGGCGCCAAAACCCATTTGTATAAAACCCATCGCCCTTCCCCGTTGTTGTAAATGAAAAAGATCGGCAACGATTGCCAAGGAAATAGAACCGATGACTCCGCCAAACAATCCTGTTATTAATCTTGCGGCGATCAGCATTGGATATGTATTAGCTAATCCACAGAATAAAGTACCGGCTATAAAACCGATATAAAAGAACATTAATAATTTTTTACGATCAAACCTGTCAGCAAAACCCGCCGTTAATAATCCCGAGATACCGGCACTAAAAGCATAGACTGATACAGCAAAACCAAATTGATTCGTGGTGAGTTCCATTGATTTCATCAACATATCCCCAAGCGGAGACATGACCATAAAATCAAGTACGACTGTAAATTGAGTGAGGGCAAGCAACAGGATCACCAATGCCTGGTAACGTGTAAATTTATTTTCAATAGTTCCGGTTTTTGTATCCATCGGTTTTCAAAAATAGTCAATTCGAAATGGAGCAGGGTATGCCGTTTGATCTGAAGAACTAAGAATTGAGATCACTTATTTTTAAACAAGCGAACTTTCCAGTTCGCAGCTTTGTACAATTCTAATTCAAATGTCTGGGTGTCCGTAAGAGTGCCGAATAACTTACAGGGGAATGATGCTAATTCTAAAGTGATATAGCTTTTAAAAGAACTTTCGTATTTCGATCTTGTTTTTAAAATGCATCCATTAGGAGAAACAATATTACTAAGCAGCAGAACAAACCCAGCCGCCGTGCCATTTGGTGAACCACTATTAGTTCCGATCTCGATAGTTATTGAGTTGCCACTTGTTTTAGAAGGTGTGATCTCAGTCAGATCAAACTGTTCAGTGCTACTGAAAGAGTAAGTTGTGTATTTATTTCCTTTGAATTCTCCGCCACTCCAGAAACCTTTAACGACGCTATCTGGCATTGATTTTCTTATATAATGCATTTCTCCTTTTCCTTCCTTTATCCCATCCTGGAAATTACCGTCGTAATATTCATTTTCGCTATAATAATAGACCCCTGTTCCATTTGGCATACCATCTTTAAATTCACCTTTATAACGATAAGCCCCGTTGGCTTCGCCGTTTCCATTCGCTAATCCATTTTTACAACCGCCGGCATAACTGCCGGCAAGGCTTTTCGTGATCACTTTGCAGGATGAACTGTCTTGTTGGGTATAGGCAAATGAATAATTCAACATGTTGCTAAAAATAAATGCGAGCAAATAGGTCAGGCGCATAAATTGATAATTGAAAGTCGAAGATTTGAAAAAGAGACGTTACGAAAATTAGGATTTTTTCTTAAT
>Ga0193740_1000127_pt1 | contig 21821 bp, 20 predicted proteins | sample L2s1metaG_FD_145072 | JGI IMG/M metagenome (GOLD analysis project Ga0193740, IMG submission 145072) | Soil microbial communities from a riparian zone of the East river system, Colorado, United States - L2s1 | ecosystem: Environmental > Terrestrial > Soil > Riparian zone | place: USA: East River... | reverse complement strand
TTTGTCTCGGTGCCCTTCCCTCCTGCCAAACCATTGATCTTTATGAAAGAGTAGTAAGCATCCCAAAGCAGGAGTGGAAAAGCAGTTTTAAGCCTCACTTTACCTTTACCATTAAGGATACACAAACCCGTTATGACCTTTATGTGCTGTTTCGGCACAATGAAAAATACGAGTTTAATAATGCCTGGGTCAGTCTTACCTATCAATTAAAAGGGGCGGACTCGGTTTCAAACCAATATGAATTGCCACTGGCGAATAATAATGGATGGCTGGGTACTGCCATGGATGACCTGTATGAACACCGCATCCGCATTACACCGCCCGAAGGAATCAATTTAAAAGGCGGAGAGTATACATTTATCATTGGCCAGATTATGCGCAAAGATCCCCTGGAAAATGTTTTGAATGTTGGTTTGCGAATTGAAAAGAAACCTTAGCATGCCGGAAGAAAGCAAACGAAAATTTCAACTCATTACAACCTTTTACTGGATACTCTTAACCTATATCATCGTAGCACTGGTCTGGTGGTTTTTTTCACTGTATACACAGAATGAAACCATGTATAGCCTCCGCAAACAACACCTCCAATCATCGGTAAACCCTGCTTCAGACCATTACCGGAAAGAGCTCTATAAAATCAATGACCTGCGTAGAAGAAATATCGCCAAGTATGTTGGTGAAGGAGGAACCTTTTTGTTACTCCTCCTGGTTGGCGCTGTGTATGTTTATCGTTCTGTACGAAGGCAATTCAGAACCCAGCAACAACAACAAAATTTTGTGATGGCTATCACCCACGAACTGAAAACCCCTATTTCAGTATCGCGACTAAATCTTGAGACCCTGCAACGCCATAAACTTGATGAAGAAAAAAAAGAAAAACTGCTTGCCATCACTATGCAGGAAACTTTGAGGCTGGATAACCTCATCAACAATATCCTGATCTCTTCTCAACTGGATGGGCATTCTTACCGTATTTCCAAGGAGGAATTAAATCTTTCTGATTTAGTGAACGACGTTACAAACCAGTTTTCCATGAGATACCTTGACCGCAAACTTTTACAAAACATCGAGGAAGATATTGATATCAATGGTGATCCCCTGCTATTAAAACTGCTCGTAAGTAATCTTTTGGAAAATGCGAACAAATATTCACCTAAAGACAAACCGATCACAATCAAATTACGCAAAACTGGCACCGGAATACAACTAATTGTAAAAGATGAAGGATGTGGCATAAGGAAGGAAGAAAAGAAAAATGTTTTCAGAAAATTTTATCGGATTGGAAATGAACAAACCCGAACAGCCAAAGGAACAGGACTAGGACTGTACCTGTGTAAAAAAATCGCCGAAGATCATGGCGGCAGTATCACCGTTGAAGATAATCAACCGCAAGGAAGTAATTTTATAGTCAGTTTTTATACTTAAATCAAAAAAAGAATGTTTGATTCTTCGAAGCCGTCCATATTACTGGTAGAAGATGAAGAAAATCTCCATGAGGCACTAAAGCTAAACCTCGAGTTGGAAGGTTACCAGGTAACATCGGCATTTGATGGCATTGCAGCAATGAAAGCAGTTCAAAACGAATATTTTGATCTGATTGTTTTAGATGTGATGATTCCTGAAATAGACGGTTTTAACGTGACGCAAAATATTCGACTCTCCAATACAGAGGTACCCATTCTTATTTTAAGTGCCAAGGACAGCAGCGCAGACAGGGTGTTGGGTTTAAAGAAAGGCGCAGACGATTACCTTACCAAGCCTTTTAATCTTGAGGAACTGTTATTACGGGTGAAAAAACTTATTCAGAAAAATAAAAGGCTGCAGGATAAATCTACAATTGGCGATACTTATAGTTTTGGTGGACATACGGTAGATTTCAAAGCCCAGGAAGCTATCACGTCCAAAGGAGAAAGAATTCAATTGAGTAAAAAAGAAGCCATGTTATTGAAACTCCTGGTCGAAAATAAAAATGAGGTTGTACCCAGGGAAAAAATCCTGCAATCGGTTTGGGGTTATAATGTTTATCCCACTACGAGAACCATTGACAACTTCATTTTGAACTTCCGTAAATATTTTGAAGAGGATAGCCGCAACCCGAAATATTTCCATTCGGTTCGTGGCGTTGGCTATAAGTATGCCGAGTAGTTAGAATCGTATCTGACTCAGCAAATCGCCTGTTCTTTTTTGCAGCTCTTCTTTTTTACTTTCCGTATGCATGTCCGAATAAACCAGCAGTTGACAATCGTTCTTAATTTCCTGTAATTCCCGTTTTTGTTCCTGCGTCAGATCATATTCCTTATATACAGTTCCAAGAAGCACTTGAAGCTCTGAGCAAAATTGTTTGTCCGGTAATTGACGCGACAGAAGAATAGTAAACCTTTGGGTATAGTTTGTTTTTTCAATCGCGGGGGTCCGGGTGTTTTTTGCCTTCTTTCTTTTCCAAAAAAACGTTGCCATTACTGCTAACAATACTGCTACCGCTGTTAAAAAGATCCAGGATTTTTTGGTTACCCCCGGAATTGGTGATTCATTTCTATTCTTTTCAGCGCCAACAGCTGCGGTTACTTCTAACCTAAATGAGTCGGAACTTAGTTTTTTATATTGCCCGGAATAAACATCAAAAAAAGAAAAGAAAACAGGGGGGATAACAAAGCTGCCGGGTTGATCACTGGTAAAATTGAAAATGAAAATCCTGCTTCCCTCGGTAGGATACGAGCTTTTATTTAATTGATCCGAGACCAGGGGATCGAAAACATCAAAATCGCCTGGCCAGGTAATAACCGGCGGAGCGAACTGAATAAAATTTCCCTTTCCGGCAATAGTTACCTGTAGCTTGCCTGGGGTATTTACTGCAATTAGTGTATTTGGTAACTCAACATGCATTGTAAAACGTCCCACGGCACCGGTATATTCCGCCGGTTGCTTCGAAGGCAAAGATTTCACCATAATGTCAACCGGGTTAGAGGCAATTATCTTCTGCAGTTTTACTTTCTTTCCAGTTAGCGAGTCATTAAATTCAACGGAGTTGCTTAATTGCATTTGATCAATTGTCAATTTACCCGTTTGAGCGGGATAAAGTTGGAGCTTTCTTAAAACAGATGTATTGAAAATTTTTCCATTAATAGCTTCTACTGCCTGATGTGCCTCATTAATATTCAGCATATCCATCACGCTAAATCCATACAGGCTCGGTGCATTAATCACTTCGGAGGTGGATTGTAACCTTGAGTACAACTTGAACGTAGCTGTAATAGCTTCGCCCAAAAAACAAACCCTTTTATCAACCTCTGTTTTAATGAAAAGGTTGGCTTCAATTAGTTTATCAATATTGGCTTTAGATGAAGGTGCATAAAGATTTATATCTGTATATGTAGAGAGAGCATTAAAGCTTGCTTTGGGTTGTGGTAAAACGTCAATAGAGACTTCCTCCGTATTTTCTACTTCATCTTTCTTAAAACTTGCTGTTACAGAATATATCTTAACAGTTCCGCCTTTTAAAGGCACCACTGTGTACGTTATATTTTGAATTGCCTGGGTTTTTCCATTTACCAGAGAATTTCCTTTGTAATAATTCGGACCACTTATCAGCTTAAGGTTATCAAACTGTGGAGGACTTAAACTAATAAACGCGCCGGGATCATTAATTATATATTGAATCTGGAAGGCGTTTCCAATAATGACCTGCCCGGGTACAATTGTTTGAACTCTTTGTGTGTAACTGCTCAAAAAAGCAAGAAAGAATACTAAAACAAGTACAGGTTTCTTCATGGTAACGAAAATAAAAACTCAATTAAAAACAACCCGTGCAAATTGACCAATGGTTATAAATCACCCAATTGTGGACGAATTATAATTTCTTCAACAACAGCCTGCGGTGAAAGAAGCGTGGCATGGTAGATGGCCTTAGCAATATCATCTGCTTCCATCAATCTTTGTTCCGATACCCCACTGCTTTTCCAGGAATCCGTGTATGCCGCACCAGGAATCACAGCCGTGACTTTTATTCCATGAGGCTGCAATTCTGTTCGAAGGTTTTTTGTAAACCCAAGTAAAGCAAATTTGCTAATGCTGTAAGCTCCACCATTTGGATAAGCTGCCAGACTTGCAATGGAACAAAGCGTAAAAATATGCCCGCTTTTAAGTGCCGTCATCTTAGGAAGTACAGTTCTTGTGAGGTAATAGGCACTGTATAGGTTTACTTCTATCATTTCTTCCAGCGTCCCATCCGCCTCATCCGATACATTTCCCTGTATGAAATTTCCTACGTTATTTACTAAAACATCAATAGTATTTGCACTGGTATTGACCCATTCTCCAAACAATTGGGACTGTTTCTTAACACGGAGGTCAAAAGCTCTTCCATTAACTGAAATGTTTGGAAAATCTTTTTTTAATTCTTCTATGGTCTGCAAAAGATTGTCTTCATTTCTGGAACAGAGAAAAAGATCATATCCGTGTAATGCAAATATCCGTGCAGTTGCTTTTCCTATTCCCCTGGATGCGCCGGTAATAACAGCATTCATATGGTTTCTGTTAATTTTGACAGGATACAAATCTAACCTCTATTCCCGTTCATGAAATACAAACATCTCTTCTTTGATTTAGACCATACGCTTTGGGATTTTGATGCCAATGCAAGAATTACGTTACAGCAATTGCATATTGATCTGCAATTAGTTGATAAAGGCATCCATGATTTCGATCTATTTTATAGAAATTACCTGGAGCATAATGAAAGACTTTGGGCAAGGTACAGGAATGGTTATATCAGGCAGGAAGAACTACGGATAAAAAGAATGTGGCTGACTCTTTTGGATTTTAAAATTGCGGATGAAGAACTGGCAAGGCAATTGAGCGAATTATTTCTGCAACTGCTGCCAACACGAACAATAATTTTCCCGGACACCAAAGAAGTTCTTCAATATTTAACTAACAAGGGCTACCAGTTACACCTTATCACCAATGGTTTTGAATTAACCCAACACAGTAAACTTAAAAGTTGCGGGTTGAATGTTTTTTTCAAATACGTGATAACATCGGAAGGTTCAAACAGCTTAAAACCACAAAAAGAAATTTATGATTATGCGCTGAATAAAACAGGTGCAATGGTGGAAGAAAGCCTAATGATAGGGGATAGCATAGAAGTAGATATTGCAGGTGCAATTGCTGCAGGAATGGATCAGGTACATGTAAATTACAATGGTACAGAACAAAGCCTCATACCTACGTATACAATCACTGCATTAAATCAATTAAAAGAGTTTTTGTAAAAAAGTCCCACCGTAAAGCGGGACTTTCCTTTAGTAGCAAGCAGACTTGTACGCCTTGCTGCCCTTTTCAGAGGAGCAGTGTTTGCTTGTGTTGGTAGTTGTTTTTTTCTTGCCATTGGTTTTTAATGCTGCAGCAGTTACTCCTGCTGTGATCAACAGCCCGGCACTCGCAATTAAAATATACTTTTTCATGCAATGGGAATTGTTCCTTTAAGTTAGGACAATTACATGAATTGGAAGAATTGTTTTGATGAACGGAATGCTAACTTACCTGATCAATTCATATGTAAATCAGAAAACAAACTACAGATGAAACGAGGTCAAACACAAAAAGTATGCAGGAACGTCATAAAACTGTTTCAGCAACTTGTTAGGGCAAAAGCAAAAGTCACCATTTTGCAAGAACAGTCACACCGCCTTTTACTTTCTCATTGATCTTAACGGATACTTTTGCATCGAGCGGCAGTAAAAGGTCTACTCTCGAACCAAATTTTATAAATCCCATCTCTGTGCCCTGTTTTACAACATCACCAGGTTTTAGATAATTGACAATACGCTTTGCCAATGCACCCGCAATTTGCTTTACCAGCAGCTCTTTTTCATTATGCCTGTAAACAACACTGTGTCTTTCATTATCGGTAGAAGACTTGGGATGCCAGGCAACGAGGTATTTTCCTTTATGGTATTGACTATATAACACTTCCCCACTTACAGGATTTCTATTCACGTGAACATTTAACGGGCTCATGAAAATGGAAAGCTGCAAGCGCTTGTCCTTAAAATATTCATCAGCTTGTACTTCCTCGATTACTACCACTGTTCCATCACATGGGGCTACCACCACTTCCTGGTCGTCCGTAAAACTTCTGTTTGGAATTCTGAAGAATGAAAGAATAAAGATTAATAATCCGACAATGCCGATCGCTATGATCCACCCTACTATGGGATACCGTGGTGAAATCAACAAAACAGTGAGCCACAATACTACAGCCGTTATCGCAGTACTGATTAAAATTGTCGAAAGTCCTTCTTTGTGTAGCCTCATCTTTTAAATTGAGGAGCAAAATTAGGAAGAGATCAGGAAGTAGCCATCGATATTACCATAATTCAACCTTCGTTAAGTGCTCAATGGCCACCAGATCTGTTGCGGATAATATATTGATTTAGCAGGGGACTAAAACTGTATTGCTAATTGATTTTCTTTGCTACATGAAAGAACAGCTTGAAAAACTGCGCAAGTTTTATAACGCTTATAACACCCATACTTACCAGTTCCGTAAAAAACAATTGCAAAAATTAAAGACTGCTGTTCTTCAACATGAAAATGATCTTTACGAGGCCCTGTATTCTGATCTAAAAAAAAGTAAGGAAGAAAGTTGGGTTACTGAAGTGGGTTTTTTGATTGCAGAGATTAATCATACCCTGAAACATTTGCGCAGCTGGATGGAGCCGAAAAAAGTTCCCACCAACTTGATGAACCTGCCAAGTAAAAGTTATGTCTATAAGGAACCGCTTGGAGTGGTTTTAATTATAGGACCGTGGAATTATCCTTTGCAATTATTATTTACCCCACTTGTTGGGGCAATTGCAGCTGGAAATTGTATTGTTCTTAAGCCGAGCGAGTTTGCACCGGCTACTTCTGCAGTTATGAAAAAGATCATTGAAGAAAATTTTCCCCAGGAATACATTCTTTACGCGGAGGGCGAAGGTGCTGCTATTGTCCCTCAGATGATCAGCGACTTCCGCTTCAATCATATTTTTTATACAGGCAGTACTCAGGTTGGGAAAATCATTTACGAGCTGGCAGCGAAACAATTAATTCCAGTTACACTGGAACTGGGAGGCAAAAATCCATGTGTTGTTGAAGCTGATGCAAAAATTGCAATAGCTGCTAAAAGAATTGCACTTACCAGGTTTTCGAACGCAGGACAAATGTGCGCCGCCCCAGATTATGTTTTGGTGCACCATTCTATAAAAGAAAACTTCATCAATGAATTGAAAAAATCTATTCACCATTTTTTTTCTGAGGATCCTTCTACCAATTATAATTATGGCAAAATCATTAATCAAAAAGAATTCACCCGCTTAGTAAATTACCTGCAGCAGGGAAAAATTGTTTACGGTGGTAAACATGATTCATCAGCACTTTATATTGAACCCACTATCATCGAGAACATTCCGCAAGATTCGGCAATAATGGAAGATGAAATTTTCGGGCCTATTCTTCCTGTTTTTTCGTTTAGCACATTTGATGAAGCCAAATCCATAATTGAGAGGAATTCCAGTCCTCTGGCCTTTTATATTTTCAGCGAAAGCAAGGAGAAACAAAAAGAATGGATTGAAAAACTATCTTTCGGTGGAGGGTGCGTTAACAATGCCAGCTGGCATTTAACCAATTTTAACTTGCCGTTCGGCGGCAGGGGAAACAGTGGCATTGGAGCTTATCATGGAAAATATACTTTCGATGTTTTCAGCCATCAAAAAGCAATAATGAGAACGCCAACCTGGTTTGATCCAAAAATTAAGTATCCACCGTTCAAAGGCAAGCTGAATCTTTTCAAAAAAATTATCAGGTGAACCCTCTTAATTAGTCGCACATCATTAATGGCTATTGGTTGTCACACCCCATTGAATGACCCTACTTACGATGTTTAAACTCTCCTCTTCATCAGCCAATCTCTTTGAATATCATCACCCAGTAAAAAATCTGTTTCATCAAATTTTGCAAAACCCCACTTTATATAAAAATCGATGGCCCGCTGGTTTTTTTCCCATACACCTAACCATAGCCATTCTTTATTTTTTTGTTTTGCAATATCTATACAGGATTGCATGAGAAGCGAGCCCACCCCTTTTCCTACATGCTTAGGCATCGCATATAATCGTGCGATTTCCAGCGCACTTACATTACCCATACTCATTGGAATTTTTTCGTCACGAATTTTTACATAGCCGGCAACCTCATTACCATCGTAAGCAAGTAAAAAAGTATTTCCTTTTGCACCCACTTCCATCATCAATCGCCCCCTGGTAAATTGCTGGTTGAGAAACTTATCCATATCGGCTTTGCTATTATGGGAAGCAAAGGTTTCATAAAAGGTCTGGTGACTGATATTCGCAATCAGCCACGCATCTTCAATAGTCGCTTCGCGAATTGCCAACGCCATAAAGGCAAATTACATCGGGCGAGGGTTACAAGTCCAAATTTTTTTTAGCTTACACATTCAACCGAAATACATGTGCGCATACAAGCGTAAGTCCTGGGCCGAAAAATTGAATATTGACCGGGAACCTGTAATTGAAAGAGCAGAAAGAGATTTTGCAGGAATTAAGAAAGGGCAAATGATGCTGATACCAACACCTAAATTAGTAGACGCCTATATCCGCGAGATACCAAAAGGTAAACAAGTAGATGCGGAGACCATTCGCAGAGATCTCGCGGCTGAATATCATGCAGACACAACCTGTCCGCTTACCACGGGAATATTTATACGCATTGTGGCTGAGGCGGCGTTCGAGGAATATGAAAAAGGCAAACCATTAAATAAGATCACACCGTTCTGGCGGGTTATCAGGGAAAATTCTTCCACTGCAAAGAAGTTGACATTCGGAACTAACCTTTTAATAGAACAAAGGCAGAAAGAAGCCATCATTTAAATGAATTCGATAGCTTGCGTATCACAATAAAAAGCGTTTTTTAAAATAGGATTTGATCCTTTCACCAATGCCAAAAACATCACGGAATAATGACTCCACCAAATGACGAATACTTCATGCGGCAGGCACTTTCCCAGGCCCAAAAAGCATTTGAAGAAGATGAAGTGCCCATTGGAGCAGTGGTGGTGATTAATAATAAGATTGTTGCAAGAGGATATAACCAGGTAGAAAAGTTACAGGATCCTACTGCCCATGCTGAGATCATTGCACTTACCTCCGCATTCAATTATTTAGGTAGTAAATATCTGCCGGACGCTACAATTTACATAACCATAGAGCCATGCCTGATGTGTGCAGGAGCCCTGTACTGGAGCAAGATTGGCCGCATCGTATATGGTGCACCTGACGAGAAGAACGGCTACCTTCATACCACAAAAGAGAATTCTCCATTTCATCCAAAAACGGAATTAACCAAAGGTGTTTTACATGAAGAATGTGCAAAACTGATCAAAACTTTTTTTAAACAAAAAAGATAATATGCCAATGAAAACGGTCCCACAAAAAGTTGTATGCCTCAATCCTAACACAGGAGGGCGAATGAACATTGATAAAAACACCTACGATCTTTTTTCAAAAGCCATTTGTCATACTCTTAAAAAGAGCGAACCCCTTACTTTCTCCCAGGTTGTGGAAGGTATTTATGATTGTTTCAAAAATAAAAAACAAAATTCGACGGTTCAGTTGAGTGGTATGCAGTGACAGTTAAAAATGATATGCGTGCAAGAGGAACGATTGATGTATTTACAGAAAAGGGAAGAAAACTGCATCGGATTAAAAAATAAGGGCCGCAATTGCGGCCCTCAATCAAAAGAAATAATTTGCCCTTATTGATCCCACCAAAGTTTTTGTGTAACATCTGTTACCGGAGGAACTTTAGCACCATTGCGGCTTATTTCAACACTTGGATACACTAACCTTCGAACGAAAGTAGTTGTCTTTACATTTAAAGGCAATTGAAATAGCGGGTATTGGTAATCGAATCTTCGTGCATCATCCCAGGTTACAGGTGTAAGGAACAGCGCCTTCCATTTTTCATTAAATATTTTCTGTAGGGTCAAGTTGGTAGCCCCTACCGATACAGATGGATGATTGATGTAAGCATCTCTAGCCGCAGCTGCTACACCCACCTTATTTAAATTGGCTCTTATCCCCTCAAGATAGGCAGTATACGCCCTGGGTTTGTCATTTGTTTTAAATGCAACTTCGGCCTCAATGAATTTCATTTCTTCATACGTAATGATATTCAGCGGCGATGCAGTACTGGAATAATATCCCGTGGTACTTAGATAAGATTCGTCTTTGGTAGTACCTGTTCCCACACGTCCTTTACCATTTCGAGTTCCCAGAAATGGATATGCCGCAAACCTTGTCTGGCTTGCAATAAGAGCTAACCTGGGATCCGGATTTTCATAAGTAGGAGTATCTCTCATTTGATTGACATAATGCTGCGATAACCACACATCCAGTGTTTGAGCAGCATTATTCACTGCAGCCTGAGCCCATGGATTACGAACTGAAAATGTGGTAACCGCAGCATCCTGTGTTGGGAGCGTATAGGCCGCAGCAAGTTCAGTAAATATCGCTGTTGGATTATATTCCGGTCTTTTACTCAACTGGTTTAATAGTCTTGCCTTCAGTGCATGTGCAGTTCTTATCCATGCAGGTGTAGAACCTTTATGAATTAAATCAGGACTTGTACCGGTAGTTGGTATTGTTAGCTTACTGCCGGTTTGTCCCAATAAAGTGATGCCTTCATCAAGTAGAGTAAGACATGTTTGATAAATTGTTTTTGCATCATCATACTCGGGGGTTATTGTTTCGGTGGAAAAAGCCTGGCTATATGGAGCAGATCCCCATAAATTATGCACCAGGTGAAGATCCATTGCCATTAAAATTTTGGCAACACCCTGGTATTGGGTAGCACCCGCATCCTTAGCCATTTTCTCCAGATCATAAATGTCAGTCATATTATCGTACAACAATGTCCATGTATTGCTGGCATCAATTCTGTCGTAAGTATCTGTAGGAGCATCAGGATTAGGTGATGCTAAATGTTGTACGTAGTAGGATGTAGTATTGCCAACCCGGTAAACATTTAGCGCCACGCCCTGGGAAGTTTTAATTAGTAACCCATTTATTGGTGCCGTTATCGGCAGGTTTGGGTTGGTGTTTACATCCAGAAATTTTTCACACGAAATAATTGATGTTACACCTAACAGTACTATTATATATCGTAGTAGTTTCATAATTGTAGATTTTAGAAGTCAAGATTGATACTGAATAAATAACTGCGCAAGGCCGGATAAGAGAATCCTGTAAAGCCATCCGCATTGCTACCTGCAGGCATGCTGCTTGTTTCCGGATCGAACCCGCTAAACTTCGTCCATATAATAAGATTGCTACCCGTAAACGTAACTGAAGCTCCCTTAATGACATCTGTTTTAAAGATTTTAGCAGGTATGTGATAGCTCAGGCTCAAATATCGCAATCTTGTCCAGGATGCATCTTCAACAAAAGGTTCAGAAACTGTACGATAAATATTTCGATAATAACCATTACCGTAGTCGCGGGCATCAGGTGCAGGAGCCTTTCCCATCCCTAAATAAACTGACTGTGTATTAGGCGATCCATTGGCAATAACACCCGGAAATACTTTAGATTCTGTTCTATCCTCCGTATATTTTGCAATACCGAAAGCAGCCATAAAGTTGCCTAATTGATTATACCTGTCCATCCCTTGTTGTGTTTCAATAAGGAATGAGAGACGGAGGTTCTTATAACTTACCGTGTTCGTAATGCCTCCTATCCAGTCTGGTTGTGAGTTACCCAAAATTCTTTGAGTAAGATCAGGAACAGGAAATCCGGCATTGCTTCCTGTAGTTGCAATTACTATTGGAAGATCTTTCTGGAATGTTACCTTGTCATCTGTTTTGCCTCCATAGTACCGTTGGAATGATGTACCATAAAGATTACCCACGGGCAATCCAGGAATATACTTCAGAGTAACTCCTGAATTTATATATCCAAAATGTGAGCCTACAACAATCTCTGTCAGGCCTTCTTTAATGCTTATAACTTTATTTTTGTTTTGGGAATAATTCAAATTAACATCCCACGAAAAATTGTTGTTTTTTACAGGACTTCCATTCAACACAATTTCAATTCCCTTGTTTTCTATTTCACCGGCGTTTGTATTGGTTTGCATATAACCTGTGGTTGGAGAAAGAAAAACCGGGATAATCTGGTCACGGCTATTTAATTTATATACCGTAAAATCAATACCTATACGATTTGCCAGGAAACGCAGTTCGGTACCAAATTCTAACGTGGATGTTCTTTCAGGCTTTAACAATCTGTCGCCTCTTGCATCACCACGTGTCCATGCTATTTGCCCGCTTGATGTAATTACAGTGGAGGAATAATATGAATTGTTGTCATAAGGCGATGCATCTTTCCCGATTTCCGCATAGGACCCTCTTAATTTACCAAAGCTGAACCAATCCGGCAGGTTGAAAGTCTCAGAGAATACATAAGATAAACTCACAGACGGATAGAAAAAAGAATTGAATTCAGGATCCAGGGTAGAAGACCAATCATTTCTGCCGGTAACATTTAAGAATAAAAAATTATTATAACTTATCGTAAGATCCCCGAAAGCACTAACAATCCTATAGTCTTCGAGGTATTGACTTGTTGTGCGTATTTTGGCATTATTAAGTGAAAGCAACGTCGGTATATCAAGGTCAGAACCATTTGCTGTAAGCCTGTTATACCTTATAGCACGAACATCATTACCAATACGCAGCACTGTATTGAGTTTAGTGCCCCAATCTTTTTTAAACGTTCCTATTAAATTGGATGTAAGGACTGTGTTGCTGATACGATATTCGTCAACAAAACCAGTTCCGTTATCTGCAAAATGGAGCTCTCCGGGCAATCCTAAAGGTCCTCTACCTGCATGCCGTCTGAAATCCGCATAATAATCCATCCCCGCTTTATAATCCAGGTCAAACCAATTCACAGGAGAAAAAGTAAGGGCAACATTTCCTATCATGCGGTTCACATTGTCCTTAAACTGGTTTACATAAGTACCATAAATAGGATTATCCCTGTACCCTTTCATCGTACCGTCTGGCTTGATATAATCCTGTACATCGACCCTGGGAGACCAATAACTCAATTGCTCATTAAACCTGTCGGCATTCACTCTTAATCCACCTGAGTTTATAAAATTTACAGATGGGGCAATCCTCAATTTTCCAAATTTAAACTGTCCTCCAACCCTTGCAGAAATATTCCGGTAATCTGAATTTGGTATGGTTCCATTTTGTTTGAAATAAGAAAACGAAGAATTAAGTAAGGCATTGGGTGTTCCGCCAGAAATGTTCAGGCTCGTGCGGAATTGATTTCCCTGTTGATAGCCTCTTCCATAATGATGGTATAAAAAATCATTTTGGGTTGGATCTATTTGTTTCACCTGTTGAACAGTTGGCCCCCATGCACTGAAAATCGTCGTGGGGTCATATTCAGGAACTCTTGAAGTTGTACCCACAAATCCCTGTGAAAACTTTGATTGCACTTCAGGAAGCATATCTACTTCGTCAATGCCATAGGTCGTGCTAAACCCAATTCTCATTTTACCCGCCCTGGCAGTTTTTGTTGTAATCACTACTACACCATTTGATCCTGCCTGACCATATAATGCTGTAGCAGCACCGCCCTTCAATATTGAAATACTTTCCACGTCATCGGGATTGATATCGGCAGCACGGTTAGATAGTCCGCGAAGGGAGCCTGAGGTTGACACCGTAGTGGTACTGTTATCCATCACTATACCATCTATAACAAACAACGGTTGGTTATCTTTATTGGGGTCAAGAGATTTTATCCCCCGTATAATTATTCTTGTTCCTTGCCCGGGTGCACCGCCACCGCTATTGATTTGTACCCCGGCAGCTTGCCCTCTTAAAGCATTAACAATGTTTGTTTGTTTGGTTAAAGAAAGCGCCTCACCGGAAACTTCCTGTGCGGAATAGCCCAGGGCTCTTTTTTCTTTTCGGATGCCGAGTGCCGTTACAACAACCTCGGACATGCTGCCTGATGTGTTTAAACTGACATTATAGGTATTGCCTGTACCAATAACCAGTTCCTGTGTTTGTCTTCCTGCATAGGAAAAAACAAGAACCGGGCTTGCACTATTTACAGTAATGGAAAATAAACCTTGTTCATCAGTAGAAGTTCCGTTTTTAGTTCCTTTCTCAATTACAGTAACAAAAGGTAATGGGCTTCCTTTTTCGTCCGAAACGCTACCGGTAATTTGCCGGGATTGACCAAATACAATAATGGGCATGGTAATACATAAAACACACCATGCAAGCAGGAGTGATTTTCTCATAAAGCGATGTTTAAATTATAAATGGTATTTGAAAACTATTTCGTTGGGGCCGGAAGATTAATCAGCAAAATCCTATAGTGAACCACGCATAAATCAGCATAACCTCTATAAAATTGCGGAATTTTTATCAATTACAGCAACAATCTTTCACACAAAAGGGAATTCTATAACTCGGTAATCTACTTATATACTGAGATTGTTTAAACAAAATTTATCCTATTATAATGGACATGTACTGGAGCAAGATTGGCCGCATTGTTTATGGTGCACCTGACGAGAAGAACGGCTACCTTCATACTACAAAAGAGAATTCACCCTTTCATCCAAAAACCGAGTTGACAAAAAATATTTTACAGGAAGCATGTGCGGAGCTGATCAAAACTTTTTTTAAACAAAAAAGATAACATGCCAGCGAAAACGGTTCCACAAAAAGTTCAATGCCTTAATCCTAACACAGGAGGGCGAATGAACATTGATAAAGACACCTACGATCTTTTTTCAAAAGCCATTTATCATACTCTTAAAAAGAGCGAACCACTTACTTTCTCACAGGTTGTTGAAGGTATTTATGATTGTTTCAAACAACAAAAAACAAAATTTGATGGTTCAGTTGAGTGGTATGCATTGACTGTTAGAAATGATCTGCATGCAAGGGGGACGATTGATGTATTCACACAAGGAAGAAAACTGCATCGAATAAAAAAATAAGGGCGGGCGGTTAATGCAGCCTTACACTTAAAACGTATTTCCTTCTGTTCTATTCCATTTTTCCCTACATAGACTTACGAGGTTATTTGAAATAATAAAAGCCTGATCGTGCATGCGATCAGGCTTTTATTTTTAATTGTTGGCTAGTTAGTAACCGGAGTTTTGTTGTGCTTCCAGGCCCGGGTTGGCATTGATTTCATCCTGAGGAATTGGAAGAATCACTTTTTGGAAAGTTCGGTCAATAGTTTTGGGGCGGGAAGGTACCGTTATGCTCCCGAATTCATCATTGAAAGTAATTTGCTGGTTTAAACGCAACATATCAAAGAAGCGCTGACCTTCGGTAAACAACTCCTTACTTCTTTCCTCCATAATCATGTCCAATGTAATGGTGGTTGCTGTTGCCGCTGCAAGAGTTGGAGAACGCTTCCGGATCTGGTTGAGATGATTAGCAGCAAGCGTTTTATCGCTATAGTAAGCTGCTTCTGCAGCAATTAAATAGATTTCTGAAACCCGGATCACCTTAATGTTTACTGCAGTAGAGGATCCCTTACCATCACCTTCCAATGTGATACTTCCACTGTACTTGTAGGTGGCACCGAGACGGGTTGTGCTGCTTTCATCAGCGCTCATCACACCCCACCGTATATCATTGGCATCTTGTTTTAATCGATTAAGGAAATAATCGCTTGCCATAAACCAGCCAAGAGCCTGACTACTACCGTGTGCCTTGCGGCGTAGATAAAATCCCAAAGAACTGGTGCCTAAGTCAGTTTCATTTGGAAAAATTCCAAGTTCGAATATGGATTCAGAACCAAACTGTGCTTTCCATGAAGGCACCCACTCAGTATTAGTATACAACTTGTATACATTGCTGTTGATAATTTCCTGGGCTGCGCTGAGTGCTTCAGTATATTTTGCCATAGTGAGATAAACCCTTGCCTGGATCGCTTTATTACCATAATAGTTCAAATAACCATTGGATTTTGATTTTGATAGCAATGGTTCTGCATCTTTTAAATCTTTCAAAATTTGAGTGTAATTCTCCTCTACACTAGCACGTAAGGGCTGTGCTGATGTCTTCAGCGGTTGGGTCACATTGGGAACCCCATAAGAAGCTTTGTCCTGTGTATAGGACTTTCCATAAAGACGTACCAGGTCAAAATGCATAAGAGCTCTTGCAGTAAGGGCCTGTCCCTTGTAAGTGTCAAAGTTTTCAATACTGCCAGCTGCTTTCAACTTGTCAATGCTTGCTATAATATTATTCGCCTGTAAAATGCAATGATAGATCTGGTTCCAAAATCCCGAGTAATTGTTGGATGATTTGGAATGATTGAAAGTATATAAAGCATCCAGTCCGCGACCTTGGGAAATAATGGTAAGATCACCGCCTTTTACATCGCCATATAAAATAAAGTTTCTTCCATAATAGTCGGAACTGGTCATTTTACTCATAAGGCCATTGATCATCACCTTGGCGTCGGCAGCAGTTTGTATAGCTGTTTCCGCATCTCCTGCATTGGTCGGCTTCACATCCAAAAATTCTTTTTTACACGAGGTAAATCCTAAAAGCAAAAACGCTGCAAAAAATATATTGTACTTTCTCATTTTGAATTTTTTAGAGGTTTAGAAACTTAAATCAACACCAACTGTGAATGTTTTGCCATAAGGAGTTTCCCATCCTCTTGTACCATAGTTATTCACTTCAGGATCGGCAATTTTGTATTTAGACGTGGTTAACAAATTGGTACCGTTTACAAAAAATCTTGCATTAGAAAGACCAATTCTGTTGATCACAGTACGCGGCAAATTATATCCAAGCGAAAGGGTTTTTAATCTAAAAAAACTGGCTTCGTGCATCTGACGGTTGCTGAACTTCATCGGATCAGTAAGGTCATTGCCATCCAGCTCAGGCAATGTTCCGGTTGTGTTCAAAGGTGTCCACATATCCTCATAAGCAATCTCAGAGCGGATGCGCTCCCAATAATAACCATCGTCGGCAACATCCTTGAATGCGCCGTCATAAAGAAATCCGCCTATCTTGTAAATAAAGTTAATTCCCAAGGTGAAGTTGCCATATTCAACGTCTGTACTGATGCCACCAAATGCTTTTGGTAAAGCACTTCCCAATATCACATAATTGGCTTTGCTCCAGTCGTAAGTGGCTCCTTTTCCATTCAGTTGAAAATCACCTACCGTTTTATCGGTTGCATTATTTACATACCAACGGTTCTTTCCATTTGCGGGATCTACACCAGCCCACTCGTAGCCGTAGAAAGAGTAAGTAGATTCGCCTTCTCTATAAATAAATTGAGCCCTGTCATCGCCGCCGGTCGGATCATACCAAATAATGTCGCTTCCTTTGGTCTCATTGGCAGTTTTATAAAGCTTGGTTACTTCGGATTTGATAAAGGATGCATTGCCGTTTACACTCCATCTCCAGTTATTTTCGCGGAAGATATCTCCCCCTAAAGTCACTTCCAACCCCTGGTTATTCATCTCACCGATATTTCTTAGTGTAGATGTAAAACCAGTTACTCTGGAAATAGGTACATTCTGCAAAAGGTCTCGTGAGTCGCGATTAAAGTACTCAATGTTACCATACAGCCGTTGCGCAAACAGGCCAAACTCTAAACCAAAGTTGGTAACATAGTTGGTTTCCCACCTAAGATTTCTATCTGCCAGTGAAGAGATACCGCCACCTGCCTGCTCCATGTATTTGTTTCCGTAGCCAGCCAGAGAACGCCAGCCAAAATCGGAAGAAGGTAGTGTTCCGTTTATGCCATAGGATGCCTTTAAACGCAGGTTACTGATGTATTTGGCCTCACTCATAAAGGACTCTCTATTGATCCTCCATGAAGCAGCGATGGACCAAAAATCACCCCAACGGGTTTCAGGACCAAGTTTGGAAGAGCCATCACGTCGGTAGGACGCTGAAGCAAAATACTTTTGATCATAATTATATTCTACCCTTGATAAGATGGAATTCATGGTGTTACCCCATGAATAAGCGTTGGCATCCCTTTTACCAGCAGTAGCCACCGTATGCAAGGCACTGGATGGGAGGTCGGTGCCAGTTGCCCTTTGAAAATCCGTCTTGTTTTTTTCAGCTTCATAGCCTACTAACGCATCTATAGCATGTGCGCCAAAATTTTTCTTATAGTTTAATGTTGTAGATGAAACTAGCCTGGTTGAGTTGGTACTCATTTCAGAAACACTGCCGTTAGTTGCAGATGCATTGAAATGTTTTGCGCTGTAATAAAGATGATCTTTTGTATTTACATTATCGTAGGAGAATATTGATTTCAAATCAAGGGAGGGTAAAATATGAACTACTATCGACTCGTTGGCGAACGTTCTTAAATCTGTTGTTTCATTTTCCCACTCATTATCGTAATACAATCCGTTTTGCGCAAGGCTGTTAAACCGCGCAGTAAAAGGCAGACCTGTTTTATAATCTGTAGGCCAGTAAAACGGCCATAATAAATTGCGGCTTTGCATGAAATAATTACCCCCGGTGTTCCTTGTATCATTATAACCTGATTTGGTTGTTTTAGCAACATTAATATTGGATGTAAAATCAACGTATTTACCAAAACCCTGAGTTAGATTAACACGGCCTGAGACGCGGTCAAACTCATTCACTTTTATGCGGCCATCATCCTTTGTATAGGAAAAAGATGAATAATACTTTGTGTTTTGATCACCACCACTCACAGAAAGATCGTTAGTTTGATAAACACCGGTTCTGAAAAGTGCATCTTCCCAATCAAAATATTTCCCTTCTCTGTTTTCAATCCCGTCGGTCTTGCCTTTGATAATGACGTTCTCATACATGCCGGTTCCCGTGGTGGAAAATTCGTAACCATGGATCCCGAATCCGTAGGCAGTGGTAGGATTTCCATAGGTGGCTCCAGGTGACCAGTTTCTGGAATTCAATCTCATAAGGGTTTGTTCGGTAGCTTGTGCCGGTGTTCTACCTGCTGAAATACGAGAATCGTAAAGGATGCTGTATAACATATTTACCTGTGCCTGTACATCTGCAGCCTCGTAATTATCAGTAGCCCATGAAGGCGTAAAGGCAATAGAAGAACGCAGATTGATTTTCGGCTTTCCCGCCTTTCCCTGGTGGGTAGTTATTACAACAACACCATTTGCTGCCCTTGAACCATACAACGAAGCGGCAGCAGCATCTTTCAAAACGGTAATGGAAGCGATATCAGCAGGATTGAGCGTATTCATGACATTGTTTGTGGAGAAAATGTAATCGCTCATCTGCCCTGAATTACCCGATGTTACCGGGACACCATCAATTACATATAGCGGTTCATTCGACGCATTCATAGAACCAACCCCCCGGATGCGAATGCTGGCAACTGAACCTGCTTGCCCCGATGAAGCTGTTACCTGCACACCAGCCGCCTTCCCTATCAGTGCATTTTGAAAAGAAGTTGTAGGCTGGTCTTTGATTTCATTTCCGCTAATTACAGAGGCAGATCCGGTAAAACTACCCCTTTTGCTTGTTCCGTAAGCCACGGCAATTACTTCGTCAAGTGCCTGTGCATCCGGCTGAAGTGTTGCGTTGGCCACATTGCTTTCATTTACCGTTATCTCAACGGACTTACGACCTACTGATGAAACAACGAGTATTGAATTCGGTGGTACATTTTGAAGCGAGTATTTGCCTTGTACATCGGTAGTAGTACCATTGTTGGTACCTTTTTGCAAAACAGAAACAAAAGACAGCGGATTGCCTCTTTCGTCTGTAATAGTTCCCGTAATTAACCTCGCTTGAGCGAGCAGAATTAAAGGCATGGATAACAATAGAATCATCCACGCATAAAGCAGTGATTTTCTCATAACGCAAAGGTTTATTTATATCAGTTGGTGTGATCGTGAATTCAGGGCAGGGAATAGATGCTAAGACCGCAATTATTCAAATCATTTCTTGCAAAATGCAGCAGCATCTATATAAAATTGGTAAATTTTTTGCGAACAACGGCAAAATATTTTTCAAATCGGGGATAAATCCGCAAAAACCGCAATACGTTTTCGAATAGCGGAATCATTTCAAGAAAGGAATTTTCGATCGCTCAATCCTTAATAAATTTGCAGTCCTTAGGACAGAAAAAGTAATTAAGTAAAACAAAAATCAAAAGTTATGGCATTTACGCTTCCCCCATTACCATATGCATTTAATGCACTGGAACCTCACATTGATGCACAAACCATGCAGATCCATCACGATAAACATCACCAGGCTTACGTAGATAACTTAAATAAAGCAATTGCAGGCAGTGAACACGAAAATAAAAGCCTTGAAGAGTTAATTGCAAACGCCGGCAAAATTTCTCCTGCCGTTCGTAATAACGGAGGAGGACACTGGAATCATAGTTTCTTTTGGGAGATTTTAGGTCCCAATGCTGGCGGTCAACCATCGGGTAGGTTATCCGAAGCAATTAATCAAACATTCGGGTCACTTGATGCATTAAAGGAAAAAGTGAATGCAGCTGGTACCACCCGTTTTGGAAGCGGATGGGCATGGCTCATTGTAAAAGATGGAAAGCTGGAAGTAACGTCTACACCAAACCAGGATAACCCGTTAATGGATGTTGCCGAAGTAAAGGGAGCACCTGTTTTAGGTATTGATGTTTGGGAACATGCTTATTATCTCAAGTATCAAAACCGCAGGCCTGAATACCTCACCAATATATGGAATGCCATCAATTGGAAAAAAGTAGCCGAACATTTTGAAAAGGCTGGTAAATAACAAAAGCTTTAAACGAAAAAGCCGCTTCACAAAAAGCGGTTTTTATATTATATGGATGATCTGAAACTTTACATGATTCTTTTGGGATGTAAACCAGCCGGGAGAAATACAGAACAACATGATTTGTTTTTTGGAATTGGAAGATCGTTGGGCGATATAAAAAAAGATATTCTTGATTTCTGGAAAGAAGCCAACGGTAAAATACATATTGATGCGTGGCGTGAAGTTCAATATGTGGATGGACGTAAGATTTTGGTATCAGAAAGAAACGCCGACTCAATTCAAAATGAAAAATTATTTTTCATCAACCTGGGCGGATATAAACAAAAGGAATTTGAAGAATATCATTACAGGATGTTAACTGTTTCTCCGGAAAAAGGAATAGCAATTCAGAAAGCAAAACAAACTGCTTTTTACAAGCATACCGGCTTTGAGGGGGCCTCATCACATGTGGATGATAAGTATGGCATTGATGTGGATGATTTGTATGAGATTGAAGACATATTGCCCGCCCGTATCAAAAAACTTTATAGTATTCAAATGATTAAGACTCCCAATACAAAAGAAGATGATTTGCATTTAGGTTATTTGAGAATAGACAAAATATAATCAGGGAACAGGATCATAACCGTGGCCTCCCCAGGGATGGCAACGGCTGATCCGTTTTACAGTTAGCCAGAAACCTTTGAATATTCCATGCTTATTAAAAGCTTGAATGGCATAGGAGGAACAGGTTGGTGTAAAACGGCATTTAGAAGGTCCAAGCATTGGTGAAACGATCCATTGGTACAATTTGATCAACGCAATAAATGGGAACGCCATTATTTTAAGAATTGATTTCATGTTGTTCTGCAAGTTTTTCTAAGCGCTTCAAACATTTATTCATAGCTTCTTTAATAGATGAAAAAGAAGAAATGGTTTTATCCGTGTACATAAAAAATAATAAACAACCTTGATCCTTTTG
>Ga0193740_1000126_pt1 | contig 21835 bp, 20 predicted proteins | sample L2s1metaG_FD_145072 | JGI IMG/M metagenome (GOLD analysis project Ga0193740, IMG submission 145072) | Soil microbial communities from a riparian zone of the East river system, Colorado, United States - L2s1 | ecosystem: Environmental > Terrestrial > Soil > Riparian zone | place: USA: East River... | reverse complement strand
TGGAAGCCAACAATCTCTTAACTTTACCGCCCCGAAAAACCCGAACTAAAATAACATGCTGCAACTCACAAAACCCCTGGCTTTTATTGACTTAGAGACAACTGGCGTTAACCTTGCCACGGACAGAATTATTGAAATAGCGATTATAAAGGTACTTCCTGACGGCAAGCGCAGTATCAAACGCAAACTCATTAATCCTAAGATGCCAATTCCAAAACAATCAAGCGACGTGCATGGTATTACAGATGAGATGGTAAAAGATGCGCCTGCATTCAAAGATGTGGCTCATGAACTGAAACAAATGCTGGATGGTTGCGATATAGCTGGGTATAATAGTAACCGGTTTGATATACCGCTGCTTGTCGAGGAATTTTTGCGTGCCGATGTTGACTTTGATATGAAAGGAAGAAGATTGCTTGATGTACAAAATATTTTTCATAAGATGGAGCAACGTACATTAAGCGCCGCTTATAAATTCTATTGCAATAAAAATCTTGATGGAGCACATAGCGCCGAGGTTGATGCAAGTGCTACTCACGAAATATTGATCGCTCAACTGGAACGTTATCCTGATCTCGGAACATCCATTGATTCAGTTTTAAAATTGATCGGCGAAGAGTCCATCGTTGACTTTGCACGACGCTTTATATTGGAAAATGGTGTTGAGATCTTCAACTTTGGTAAATACAAAGGCAAGGTCGTAGCCGATGTTCTAAGAAGCGAACCGCAATATTATGACTGGATGATGAAAGGTGACTTCCCACAATACACAAAACAAAAACTCACCGAAATAAGGACCCGCAGCCTTCTGAAGAAGAATTAACATTCATACTTTATTTTTTTAGTTGAGGCAAAGTCAAAAATTGTAAATTCGTTTTTCCTGAACCAACACTTTTGGAGAAACTTGTCATAATACCTACTTATAATGAGCAGGAGAATATTGGAAATATTCTTGCTGCTGTTTTTGATTTGCAACAGGATTTTCATGTGTTGGTCATTGATGACGGTTCGCCGGATGGCACTGCACAGATCGTAAAAGATCTTCAACCAAAATATAATGGTCAATTATTCCTTGAAGAAAGAACCGGCAAGCTTGGGTTGGGCACGGCCTATATACATGGCTTCAAATGGGCATTGGCAAAAGGATATAATTTTATTTTTGAGATCGATGCCGATTTTTCTCATAATCCAAGAGATCTTTCCCGCTTGTATGATGCCTGTAAGAAAGATGGAGCTGATGTTGCAATTGGTTCCCGCTATGTAAGTGAAGGCGGTGTTGTTAATTGGCCATGGGACAGAATCGCTTTATCAAAAGGCGCCTCTCTTTATACAAGAATGATAACATGGATGCCAATAAAAGATCCTACTGCTGGTTTTGTTTGTTATAAAAAAGAAGTGCTGGAAGCAATGAATCTTGAGGCCATAGCTTTTGTTGGTTATGCATTCCAGATAGAAATGAAATTCGCCGCATGGAAACTCGGCTTTAAAATTGTTGAAGTGCCGATCATCTTCCGGGATCGTACACATGGTACTTCTAAAATGAATAAAGGAATTGTTAAAGAAGGAATACTTGGAGTACTCAAACTCCGCTGGGATAGTTTTTTTAAAAGCTATAGGAAGAAACTGAGAAGTAACAATGAGTTTTCTACTATTGCGATTAAATAGGCTATTGCACTGGTAAACTTCTGTATAAAGTTATTTCAACATCCTTAATAGCACTCGAACCTCTAACTGTAATAATAAATGACGAAGGACCAAGGTTTACATTAAAAGCAAAATCCAGGAAGCCGCGGCCTGAAGGAAATAACCCAACTCCTTTAAAACTGCCTATTTCGCTTTTTAACGGTTCATTTATTCTTATGTTTTCGATCTCATCCTGGTAGGCTTTAGAACTTTTAACCAAAATAATTCCACCTCCTGCTATACCAAAGGCTATTACAATAAGGCCAATAAGTACACTGATTAAAAAACTATTTTTTCCTTGAGCAGCCAGTATTTTTTTAAGATCAATAAAAAATCCCATCAAACCAGTAGCAAACATGATCCATCCAAAATGTTTGCTATCCCAAAAAAAGTATATGTTTAACAGGCGACAGAGATAACCATATATCAAAAGCAGGAAGGCAATAATAAAGATGACTTTAGTGCTTGTGCTCATAAACACTATGACATTAAGCGTTTCAGCTAAAGATACACCATCCTTCTTTTTTTCACCCGTAAAGGCTGACTTTGCGTCAACCGGATTCAGAGGCCTTCAAATTTTTTTTGAGTGGCATGCAACATTCCGCCAAAAGCGATTACTTTATATAAAACCGGTTTACCTGGCAATTGAAACTTTAATACCAACTGCTGACGTTTTGGTGCGTCAATGCATAGATGGACAAACATCTGCCTATCGTTTATTGTATGAACGTTATTCAAAAACAATGTTCAATACAGCCTTAAGGATCGTGAACAAAACAGCGGATGCGGAAGATGTATTACAGGATTCTTTTACCGATGCATTCATGCAGCTTAGTTCTTTTGAAAATAAATCGACTTTCGGCGCCTGGCTAAAACAGATCGTAATATTTAAAAGCATAACGCTTTTGAAAAAACAACGAATGAGCTTTGTTGATATGGAAAAAGCGGAAGACCTGCCGGATGAAAACGAATTGGATGAAACCGATATATGGTACACGGTAGATATGATCAAGCAAACGATACAGCAATTACCCGACGGCTATAGAACAGTTTTATCGCTGTATTTATTTGAAGGGTATGATCACGAGGAAATTTCGGAAATACTGGGAGTGGCGCAATCGACCGTGAGAACACAATATATGAGGGCTAAACAAAAATTATTAAAACTTTTAAAAAAAGGAGAAGTATATGAGCAGTGATCTTGAAAAATTCATCCGCAAGAATCGCGGTGATTTTGATGACGCCGATCCTTCAAACAAAGTTTGGAAGAATATTGAACGGTCTCTTCCTGTAAAAAAAGAAGCAAAGCATTTTACGATAAGAGATATTTATAAATGGAGTGCTGCCGCTGCTATTTTCTTTATTGCATTAACCTCGGTTTATTTTTTATTTATAAAGAAGGCTCCCAGTAATGAACCGGAAGGAACTTCAACAGTAAAAACCGGGACAGAGGAGAACTCATCACGTCTGGATAATTTCAACAGCATATCGATCGAATATGCCGCAGAATTTAAAGAGGCTGAGCAGGCAGTTCAAGACCGCCAAAAAGAATTAAGAACTGCGATTGCCAACGATCCTGCACTTTATCGCAAGTTTCAGCAAGATCTGAATACACTCGATAGTTCATATCGTCTTTTAAGAGAACAAGCCAGTCAAAGTATAAACGGGGATGTAATAATTAAAGCCATGATCCAAAACCTGCAGTTGCAATCGGAATTGCTGAGCAGGCAGTTGATGATCATCCATGAATTTAAAACAACAAAAACTTCAACAAATGAAAAGAACATTTAAAAACATTTTACCCATCTTATTGCTGCTTACAACCGTCCAGTTGGTTGCACAGGATAGCGATAAAAAAAAGGAAAGAAAAAGATATGAGAATTTTAAAGAAAGAAATATTTCAAAAACCTATACGGCTTCCGGCAATACATTGAATATCGAGAACCGTTTTGGTCATATAAATATCACCACATGGGATAAGAATGAAATTAAAGTGGACATTCATTTGGAGACCAGTTCTACGGATAAAGAATTTACGGAAAAAAGTTTTGAGCGGATGGATGTGGAAGAAAGTAAAGACGGGAATAACATTAATTTAAAAACCATTCTTAATAAAGGCGGCGAAAAAAATGTTGGTTGCAACAATTGCAGCAATACTATTGTAGTTGATTATGAAATTCATATTCCGGCAAACAATACATTGAAAATTCAAAACTCTTTTGGCGACGTTACTATACCGGATTATAACGGGGTCGTTTCTCTTACGGTTAAATATGGTGAACTGATTGCAGGAAAACTTTCACGTCCAGAAAAAATTGAAGTGGCTTTTGGTAAAGCAGACCTGAAAAGCCTTGGTAACATTGACCTGGAGTTTAAATATTCAAAAGTTACTATTGGCGGCCTAACAGGAAATTGCAAATTGAAATTCTCTTTTTGCGGGTATAGTAAAGTCAATTTGGACAACGGGCTTACTTCATTAACACTTAACGATTCTTATAGCTCAGTGCATCTTGTGCCGCCTGTGAAACTTGCCGCCAGTTATATTATCAATACCAGTTATGGTTCGTTTGTTGACAAAACAGATATCGGCATCAGCCGCACTGATACCCCTTCTAAATATGGTGCGGATTATAGCAGGCGTTTCGAAGGTAAATCTGGTGCTGGTACAGTGAAGATCGATATCAAATCAAGTTTTGGAAAAATCATGATCGGTGAAGGCACTGAAAAAGATATGAAAGAAAAGAAAAAAGTAAGAACATAGTCTCCTCATGTTTTGTGTATAGTCATGAAGATTCCTGTTGTCGAAAGGCAGCAGGATTTTGTTTTTGATTCCAACTTCAGTAACTCCGCTTGAACTTTCGTTGCGACGCTCCATTCAGCTTTCTGTTCACTATTGAACAATTGCGTTGCAGTTTATCCAGAGCGAAGCGAAGGGCTCTTCAGCCTCTTTTTATGTTTTATGAAGATCCTCCATGTACTTATAACCACTTGCGGTATTCAAAAGCAGAATATTGTCTTTATCTGTTATACTTCCCATTTGTTTTAAATAAGCCAGGGCTTTCCATGTCGCACTCCCTTCAGGCGAAACAAATAATCCTTCTGTTCTTGCAATTTCATTGATGCCATCTTTAATTTCTTTTTCAGTGACTGTTATTACTTCTCCGTTTGATTCGGCAAGTGCTTTCTTTATCAGGTTCATGCCGAAAGGAAAAGGTACGGCCAGTCCATGTGCAATAGTTGGTGCAGGAACGAAATTCTTTTCCCAATTATCCGGATCTTTCAATGCCGCTTTGATCGGAGCACAATTCTCAGGTTGAACTGCGATCATTTTAGGCAATGGTTTTTTGATCCATCCCAATTTCATCATTTCATCAAATGCTTTCCAGATACCGATCAATCCTGTTCCGCCGCCTGCAGGATAAACAATTACGTCTGGCAATTCCCAACTCAATTGCTCTGCAATTTCATAACCCATTATTTTTTTTCCTTCCAAACGATAGGGCTCTTTTAAGGTAGACATATTGAAGTATTCTTTTTTTTCATTGATGTCGTTTGCCTTCTTCGCACAATCGTTGATCAACCCTTTTACTGTGATCAGTTTTGCTCCATACAATTCACATTCATTTTTAAAAATATCCGGTGTATGTGCCGGCATGATAACAATACATTCAATATCCGCTTTGGCACAATAAGCTGCTAAAGCTCCTCCTGCATTGCCCGCCGTAGGGATAATAATTTTTTTAATACCTAACTCTTTTGCTTTGGATACAGCAACACTGATCCCTCTCGCCTTAAATGAACCAGTGGGGTTATGCGACTCATCTTTCATCAGTATAGATGAATGCCCATACTTAACTGAAAGTTTTTTTAAAGGAAGGATAGGAGTAAACCCTTCGCCAAGAGAAATGATATTGGCCGGATCTTTTACCGGCAGCATTTCAAAATAACGCCAGAGATCGTTTTCTCTTTTGGCAAGCTCTTCTTTGGAAAATGTTTTTTGATGATCGTATTCAACAAGCAAAGGTTGATTGCAACAGGGAGAAACATTGATAAGTTCTGAGATAGGATAGGGTCTGTTACAATTGGAACATTTCAGAACAGTTACCCAAGAATATGGATCTTGCTGTTTTCTCATCGAAAGGTTTCATTTAAGAATATTGAAGATAAAACAATAGCTCAACGGACGTGCCAAATAATGACTTAAAAAAGTTTCATTTCATCAATTATTGAGCTTGTGGCTTTTGCTTTTTTATAATCCGGTTTTGGTTTATCTGTTACCCATTTTAATCCTTCAAGTATATGAGCCAGGTAAGTGGCGTTAGAATAATCTTCTTTGCTATGTCCTAATGCTGTGTACAAAACTCTTCCACCATCAAATTCATGGCACCATGCAGCCGGGTAACGATTGCCGAATACATCAGGATTAATGTTCTTTGAACTATCTGCTTCTTTAATAGTTGCTATATCGGAAACTAATAATACTTTAATTGAAGGGTTTATCTCTTTGAAATAATAACATTCATCTTTTGTTTCCCATTGTGGGGATAGTTTTTTTACAGCCGGGTGTTTTTTATCTAATATATGAACAGTAAAAGGCTGAAAAGGAGGATGTCTCAAAAAAGTTGCACCTAGCATTAGCTTAAACCATTTCCATTTTCTTTCTGTTCCAGATGCGGAATGAATACCCATAAATCCACCGCCTGCCTGTATATAGCGCATAAAAGCAACCTTTTGTCCTTCCGTATCGAATACATCATTGTTTGTATTTGAAAAAATGATAACATCATATTTTTTAAGATTATCATTGGTGAACAATGCGGAGTTGGTGGTAGTGTCGGTCCTAAAACCATTTTCAATACCCAACTTTTGTAATGCGGCTATAGAAGCAGAGATGTTTTCATGAATATAACCCTTCCCGTTTTTTGTAAAGATCAAAACATGTTTGTTTTTCAGTTGGGCGGTTAGCGTTAAACTGAAAACAACAAATAATATAAAAACCAGTAGTGATTTCATCTTAAAACAAAATTTAAGTTGTCTTGTAAAAACCGAAAATAGAATTTTTCCTCCGACTTTCTTAGTTTGCAGCCCAAATGAAAAAAGCCTTTCTCTATTTACATATCTCAGTTTTCCTTGCCGGCTTTACAGGTCCGCTGGGCAAACTTATAGATCTGAATGAGGGCTTATTAGTTTGGTGGCGGATGTTTATTACAGCTGTTACCATGTGGATCGTTTTTTCATTAATGGGGAAGCTGCAACGCATTTCAGTAAAAGATATGGTGAAACTTACCGGCATTGGTTTTTTAGCCGCTATTCATTGGCTTACATTTTATGGTTCTATTAAATATGCCAATGTATCAGTGGCGCTGGTTTGCTTTTCTGCAGTCGGTTTTTTTACAGCATTGATCGAGCCAGTTCTATTACGGGTAAGAATAAAATGGATAGAAGTATTTCTTGGATTAATGGTGATCGCTGGCATTTACCTCATCTTTCATTTTAACCCAAAATATAAAACCGGGATCATTTTGGGCATTACCTGTGCAGTGCTTATGGCATTTGTAATGATATTTATCCGTGAATTTTTGCAACGTCTCAATCCTCAAACAATACTTACATACCAACTCAGCGGTGGCTTATTAACTTTATCAATGCTGATGCCTTTTTATATGCAGCAATTTCCAACAGACTATATTTTCCCGAATTTTAAAGACTGGATGTGGCTATTGGTGCTTGCATGGCTTTGTTCTGTATTGGCATTTCAATTTTCCACTTATGCACTAAAAAGATTAACAGCATTTACAGTAAATCTTTCATTTAATTTAGAACCCGTCTATGGAATATTTCTTGCTATTGTTTTATTTGGGGAAAGCCGGGATTTTGACAGGGCATTTTTTGCGGGTCTGTCGTTGATCGCTGCATCATTGGTCATTCACGTTATTATGTTATTAAGAAAAGAAGGAAAAATTGTTTTGCAGGATGCAATTGACAAACTACCATAAAAATATTGTTGATTATTACGCCGAATCTGAAAACGCCTACAAAGACAGTTGGGATCTTAACAACAGTCTTGCCATCCACTATGGTTTTTGGGATGATAAAGTAAAAAACTTTCCGCAATCATTGATACGAATGAATGAAGTAATGATGGAAGTTGCCGACATAAAATCCTCTGACAAAGTCTTGGATGCCGGCTGCGGAATAGGAGGAAGCAGTATTTTCTTAGCTGAAAAAATTGGCTGCCATGTTACGGGCATTAGCTTAAGTGAAAGACAGATCAATAAAGCAAAAGAACTAGCCGTTGATAAGAAAGTTGAAACTAAGGTTGATTTTAAAGCAATGAATTATTGTGCCACCAGTTTTCCTGGGGAAAGCTTTGATGTCGTCTGGGGATGTGAAAGCATTTGCTATGCGGATGATAAGGAACAATTCATTAAAGAAGCATGGCGTTTATTAAAACCCGGCGGGAGGTTGGTTGTTGCGGATGGATTTGTAACCAACTTTAAAAATAATGATCATTCTACTATAAGAAATTGGCTCGATGGCTGGCGGGTGAATTATCTTGAGTCGCCGGAAAGATTTCAAAAATTCATGCGATTGGCAGGGTTTAAAAATATCTCTTTCAACGATATATCAAAATTTACTGTTCATTCATCAAGACGTTTATATAAATTCTATTTTCTTGCAAATCTTTATTTAGCATGGAAATCGATCACTTTTTCCAATCGTGCTACTGAAAAGCAAAAGAAAAATATTGCCGCCTGCAAACACCAATACGATGGAATGAGAAATCGCTTATGGCAATATGGTTTGACTGTGGCAACAAAGCCCTGATAATTTTCCTCTTTAACCTTATCTTTATCACATACAAAACTTTTATATGAGAAGGTACCTCATTGTCTTTTTTTCGTTTTTCACTTTTTATTTTTCATTTGCTCAGAAGAAGCCGCTTGATCACACGGTATACGATAGCTGGCAAAGCATCGGGGAAAGAATGATCAGCAATGATGGGAAATGGGTCGTTTACACCATCAATGTACAGGAAGGTGATAATGAACTGGTGATCCAGTCTTCTGACGCAAGATATAAAAAGACTGTGCCGCGTGGTTATAATGCCGTGATATCTGAGGACAGCCGCTTTGCGATTTTCAAAATAAAACCTCTTTTCAAAGACACACGTGAAGCCAGAGTAAAAAAGAAAAAACCGGATGATATGCCGAAGGATTCATTTGCGGTTGTCGAGCTTGGAAAAGACAGTGTTTATAAAGTGGCAAAAGTGAAAACGTTTAAAACTCCTGAAAAAGGTTTTGGCTGGGCGGCTTATCATTTAGAAAAGAAACCCGAACCAGAAAAACCAAAACAACCAGCAAATGATGGAAGCAAAAAATTAATTGATAGTTTAAAAAGGACAATTGATTCTTTACTGGTTATAGTCAACCTGCCTCCGGCAAAAGTGGGAAAAAAGAAGAATATAGGAGATGAGGAAATTGAAGCGTTAACAACTGAAAATTATTTAGATGCGGAAGGTGATGATCCTGCCACACCCGCTATGCCGGATGGAACTGATCTTGTTCTAAGAAATCTTATGACGGGAGAGGAAAAAATTTTTCCATTAGTAAGTGAATATTATTTTGATAAGTACGGCAAAAAATTACTGCTGGAAACAACCAAAAATTCAAAAGATTCATTGAGCAAAGCTTCTGTCTTATTGGTCGATCTTGGAAACATGCAGAATAAAACGATCAGCACAGGAGGAAATGATTTTAAGAATTTTTCTTTTTCTGAAGATGGTTCACAACTCGCTTTTGTTGCCGAACGTAATGCGAAGACAAAAGAACTTCAGAAATTTTATAAGCTATGGCATTACAAAGATGGGATGGACACGGCTTCATTGATCGCCGATAAAAATTCGGTGGGAATGAAGATCGGAATGACAGTAAGCGAATTCGGAACAACCAGTTTTAGTAAAACAGGTAAACGTTTATTCTTTGGCACTGCTCCAATACAGCCGCCAAGAGATACAACATTGGTTGATTTTGAAACTGCCAAACTCGATATCTGGAATTACAAAGATGATTATTTGCAAACTGTTCAGTTAAATCGTTTGCAGCGTGACCTGCAGGAAAATTTTTTAGCAGTTTATGATGTTAATGATAATACGATCAAACAACTTGGTTCAAAAGAATTGCCAACAGTATATCAAACCAATGAAGGAGACGGAGAAACATTTGTCGGTGTAACTGATTTTGGAAAAAGGGTAGAAGGGCAATGGATAGGTAATACGCTGAAAGATATTTATGCGATTAATGTTATTGATGGTACAAAAACATTGGTAATCAAAGATCTGAATGGATTTATTTCACCCCAACTCATTTCCTCGACCGGTAAATATATTATGTGGTATGACCGTAAAGCAAAAAATTATTTTACCTGGGATGGGAAAGAGACAAGAAATATCACTGCAAAAATAAAAGTGCCGTTGTATGATGAAGAAAATGATACGCCTGATTATCCGTCACCACATGGCATAATGGGATGGGCAAAAGACGATACTTCAGTTTTCATATATGATCATTATGATATCTGGATTGTTGATCCGAACAATAAAAAAACACCAATAGCTTTATTAGAAAAGCAATCTGGCAGAAGAGATAAGATCGTGACCCGATATATCAGGATGAATCCTGAGGAAAGATTTATCAACCCAAATCATTTATTATTCAGAAGATTTAATGAAACAGCGAAAACAAGCGGGTATGTGCTTTTTTTCCGGGATTTTCCTCTTTATTATAAGCCTCAGCAATATTCATATGGACTTCCCATAATGGCAAAGGGCACTAAAAAATTTATTTATACCAAAGAGAATTATAAAGAATCGCCTGATCTGTATGTATCAAAAGATACATTACAAGTTTGGGATACACCAGGAAAAGGAAAAGCATCTTTTACGTTTGAAGAAGTCAGGCTTTCCTCTATCAATCCTCAACAAAAAGATTACAAGTGGGGAACAGCAGAACTAATCAAATGGAAAGCCTATAATGGAAAAGAAACCCAGGGTATTGTTTATAAACCTGAAGATTTTGATTCAAAGAAAAAATATCCATTGATTTGCTATTTCTATGAAATATTAAGTGATGGTTTAAATACTTATCATCCCCCTTCTCCAACACCAAGCCGTTTGAACATTTCATTTTTTGTAAGTCGCGGTTATGTTGTGCTGGCTCCGGATATTCATTATGGTACGGGTCACCCTGCAAGAGATGCCTACAATCATATTGTAAGTGGTGCAAGATATTTAGTAAAGCAAAGATATATTGACAGCACAAGAATGGGCTTGCAGGGACAAAGTTGGGGTGGCATTCAGGTAGCACAGGTAATTACAATGACAAAACTTTTTAAAGCAGCGTGGGCGGGGGCTCCTGTTGCAAATATGACGAGTGCTTATGGTGGCATAAGATGGGAGAGTGGGGTGAATCGCCAGTTTCAGTACGAAAAATCTCAAAGCAGGATCGGTGCAACATTATGGGAGAAGCCAAATTTATATATTGAGAACTCTCCGCTCTTTCATTTGCCCAAGGTAACAACGCCTCTTGTAATAATGGCAAATGATGCTGATGGTGCTGTGCCATGGTACCAGGGAATTGAATTATTTACTGCTATGCGCAGGTTAAATAAGAAAGTGTGGATGCTTACTTATAATGGGGAAGCGCATAATCTTGTTGAAAGGAGAAACAGGAAAGATATTCAAATAAGAGAACAGCAATATTTCGATTGGTTATTAAAAGATGATGTTCCGCCAAAATGGATCACCGAAGGTGTACCGGCTGTGAAGAAAGGAAAGGATTGGGGGTTGGAGTACTAGGCCGCCCATCCTAAATCCTTCCCAAAGGGAAGACTTGCTCACACACAGACCAGATGTTTGTACATGGTTTGTGGTTGATGTGTTTAGCAAATTTGTTGAACAAAGAGTTAATGCTTGGCCTCCCTTTCCTTTGGAAAGGGAATGAGGGATAGGCTTCATTATGCTGCTTTCGAACTAATATATTTTACTAAACTTCTTTTTGCTACAGGTAGTAGTGTTTCTTCAACAGGAAATCCTAATTCGATCTGGATAGCATAGACAGCAGGATTAGGAAGCTGGCTCCGGTATTTTATCAGTTCAGATTTTATACTTTCAAACGTGTTTATAAAATTTTTATCCCAGCTATTTACATAAGCTGTTTTTATACTCCTGTATTTTTCATCATGTTTTTCAAAAAAGGAAAGACGATAATGATAAACCAGCGTTTGTTTTTGCGATGTTGTATTTAAAAAGAAATATCCTTCTTTTGTATCAAGTGGCATAATACCAATAGGATTGATGATTATTTTATCTTCCACCATTTCATATATTTCAACACCATTGTTGATCGTCCCTTTCATCTCGCCGGCAGAGTAGTTTATGATATCTTCCAGTTCCTGCATTAGTTCATCATCTTCTATCATTTGTTCATAAAGCATTTGAAGTTTTTCCATTTGGATGCCGGTGAGTTTTTTTGGAAAATGTTCCTGTAAGAATTTTTTATTCTCACGAAAAGCGATCAGGTTGTTGAAATGAAAAATGATATCAGAAAGCTGCGGGTAGAGTTTACTTTCGTGGAAGTATTTATTTATTTCTTTCAGGTAGGCGAGAAGGGTATATTTTTTTAATTCGAAATCAATATAGCCTTCGGCGAACCAGGTTTCGGATAATGATTTCATAGTAGCTTGTTTGGGTTAGTTACTGTAATTTAAATAAAAGACTTTAGAAATTAAAAGTAAGTTTACCTTAAGTTTGTTAAAAGAAATATCATGCCAAGAATTTTATTGTATTTAGCGATCATTATTTTTTCTTCTTCTTGTGGTTCAGTGAAATATTATGTTGTTCGGCATGCAGAAAAAGAAACTGCATCAGCTGGCACTACCATGAGTACGCCAAATGATCCGCCACTTTCTGCCGCCGGCAGGGTAAGAGCAATCGAATTGAAAGAGGCATTGAAAGACAAGGGCATCACTTACATTTTTTCTACAAACACCATTCGCACTATTTCTACGGCTCGTCCGCTCGATGAATTGAAAGGAGCTACAAGAATTGAACTCTACAATACAAGAGATTCACTTGATCAGTTGATCCAAAAGCTGAAAGAAATTAAAAAAGGACATTCTCTGATCGTAGGACACTCCAATACGGTTGATGATATTGTAAATAAACTTTGTGGTGAAATTAAAGTACCGGCCGACCTTCCTGATACTGAATACGACAATCTTTATATTGTAACAAAGAAAGGCAATCGCTATAAGTTCGAAAATAAAACTTATGGGACGCCAACTAACTAAATGAACTTTCGATTTCCGCACAATCCTTCAAAATCCTTTCTTAATCGTGGTTCAATATTCTCTCTCCCCATTAAAATTTTCTAATTCTTTTGCTACTGCAGTTAAAAAAGTAGCGCCAAGGCTTCCATCAACAATACGATGATCATAGCTCATGCTCAAGTACATCATGTGACGGATGGCAATACTATCGCCGGCAGGAGTTTCCACAACAACGGGGCGTTTCTTTATAGCGCCAACAGCAAGTATCGCCACCTGTGGTTGGTTAATGATCGGAGTTCCCATCAGGCTTCCAAAAGTTCCTACGTTTGTCATCGTGAATGTTCCGCCTGACGTATCATCGGCTTTTAGTTTACCGGTTCTTGCATTATCAGCAAGCATGTTCACTTGTTTGGCCAGGCCAACAAGATTTAACTGGTCAGCATTTTTAATTACAGGCACAATAAGGTTACCTGATGGTAATGCAGTGGCCATTCCTATATTAATGTCTTTCTTGATGATTATTTTATCGCCATCCAATGAGCAATTGACCAAAGGAAATTTTTTAATGCATCTTACGATCGCTTCAATAAACAAAGGAGTAAAAGTGATCTTTGATCCTTCTCTTTTTTCAAAATCCTTTTTCACTTTATCACGCCACATCACCAGGCTAGTTACATCAGCTTCAACAAAACTCGTGACATGCGGACTCGTATGCTTGCTTCGCACCATGTGTTCTGCGATCAGTTTACGCATACGATCCATTTCTATGATCTCAACATTACCAGTGTATGTTGTGAGCTGTGAGTTGTGAGAAGTGAGTGGTGAAGATTCTTTTATTACAGAAAACTCTTGCTGATTTTGTACAGTGGGCTGTTGACTTCTGACTCCTAACTCCCGACTCCTGACTCCCGACTTTCTCTCACTCACATATTGCAAAATATCTTTCTTCGTCACTCTACCTTCGTTGCCAGTACCGGGAATATTTTCAAGTTCACTCATACTCACACCTTCACTGGCTGCAATGTTTAATACAAGGGGCGAATAAAATCGATTACCAGTTCCGTTTGTTTGAGGTTTGTAGGAGTTTTGATGTGAGGAAACCACTTCAGCAACTGTTTCCATTTGCGGTTGACGAACTTCAACTTTTGGATGTACCGGTGTTGGGTTTGATGCTACAGTTTCTTCCGCACCGGTTTTTATTCTTGCGATCACCGTACCGATCGGCACTACATCGTTTACATTAAATAAAATCTCACTCAGCACACCGGCAGCAGTGCTTGGCACTTCGCTATCCACTTTATCAGTGGCAATTTCCAAAACAGTTTCATCCATTGCCACCGCATCGCCGGGATGTTTGTGCCACTTCAAAATAGTAGCTTCCATAATACTTTCACCCAACTTCGGCATTACAAGATCAACAATTGCCATAATTATTTTTTTGTAGTCAGCAATCGAAATTCTATTCATCGTTCCTTGCGTCGCACTCTTGTACGGCAGCAATTCTATTGAACATTACAAAGATCCTTTTCCTCATTTTCTCTTTTAGTCTCTTCGTTAATTTTCAATGAGCCAAAGGTAATGATTTGAGCATTAAAACCCGATCAAGTGTTAGCAAGAATAAACTTTCTTAAAAAGTTCAATGCAGTATGCGAAGTCATTTCAATATTTCTTTCACGGTCAAACCGAAAAGCCAATTTTGCGGTCTCCACCTTTCCTTTATTACCGGCAGCGATCCATACTGTACCAACAGGTTTTTCATCGGTGCCGCCATCAGGTCCCATAATACCGGATGTAGCTACGGCAAAATCCACCTTCAACTTTTCAATGGCGCCTTTCACCATTTGTATCACTGTTTCTTCACTTACTGCACCAACTGTTCTTAATGTTTTATCCGATACACCTAATATGTTTTCTTTTATGTCATTTGCATAACTAATAATACTTCCTTTATAGCCAACTGAAGAACCAGGATTGGAAGTGATAAGATGAGCGATATAACCACCGGTACAACTTTCGGCAGTGCCGATCGTTTTATTTTTTTCCTTCAAAATTTTTGAAACTACTGTCGCCAGGTTTTCATCTTTATCGGTAACCAACCATTCATTGACCAGTTCTTTGAGCACAGAAAATTTTTCATCCAACTCGTTTTCCATTTTTTCCTTATCATCACCTTTAGCGGTCAATCTTAATTTTACCATCCCATAACCCGGAAGGTAAGCAAGCCTAATATGTTCTGGCAAACCCGATTCGAATTCTTTTATTTTTTCTGCGATCATGCTTTCTCCTGTGCCCATTGTAAAAGCAGTACGATGTATTATAAAAGGAAGTTGAAAATATTTTGGGATCCGTGGCAACACTTCATTTATCATCAGGCCTTTCATTTCATGTGGTACACCCGGAAGTGATATATATATCTTACCATCTTTCTCAAACCACATACCGGGTGCCGTTCCTCTTGCATTGTGTAGTACTGTACACACATCAGGAACTTCAGCCTGTTTTAAATTTCTTTCCAGCATCGGTCCCGGCCGGCGATATACTTTATCAAATAAATATTTTACATGCGTTAGGACTTCTTCGTTAACTATAAGCGTACCACCAAAATATTTGCAGAGCAAAGGCTTTGTAATATCATCGGCAGTAGGTCCAAGCCCGCCAGTGATGATGATAATATCCGACTCTTTGCTTTCTGCATCCAACGCATTCCAGATATCATCCCACACATCACCAACTGCCACTCTTCTTTTTAGCCAAACACCGATCTTATTTAATTCCTGTCCTATCCATGCACTGTTTGTATCGATGGTTTGTCCGATCAAAAGTTCATCGCCAATTGTAATAATACTTGCATTAACATTTTTCATAGGCTGCAAAGGTAGGAGATGGCTAAATTTGAGGAATTAAATGTTCAATACTCAATTATCAATGAAACAGATCACCATCATTTTTTGTTTTTCACTTTTGACTTTTAACTTTTTAGGACAAACTGTATCTCAAAAGCTTCAAAAAGCGTTTACTGTATTTGAAAAAGACAGTCAGTTAAAACACGCTATCAGTTCTTTGTATGTCATTGATGCAAGTACAGGGCAAATTGTATTTGATAAAAATTCACAGATCGGTTTAGCGCCGGCATCAACACAAAAAATAATTACAAGTATTACTGCTTTTGAGTTGCTGGGCAAGGATTACCGGTATAAAACAAATTTTTACCTTTCTGAAAAAGTAGGATCGAATTCTATAATTTATATTGAACCTTCAGGTGATCCAACACTTGGGAGTTGGCGTTGGGAACAAACAAAAGAAGAAAATGTATTGCACAGGATCACCGAAGCAATTAGAAAACAGGATAGAAAAATTTCATGGCCCATTATTATTAATGCTGAAGGTTGGAATACCGAATCAATACCCGATGGATGGATATGGCAGGACATTGGCAATTATTATGGCGCAGGAGCTAATGTCCTTAACTGGAGAGAGAATCAATTTGACCTTGTATTAAGATCAGGAAACAAAGTTGGTGATGCGGTTTCAATTGCAGGCACAATACCAGCAAATCTGAATATGAATTTTGAATCCACTGCTTTGGCTGCTCCAAAACAATCCGGTGATAATGCTTACATATATTTTCAACCTACCGGGAACAATTATGGCATTGTAAGAGGAACCATACCCGTTAATGAAAATAAGTTTGTGATTTCAGGTTCAATGATCTCTCCGGGAAGCCAGTTTCTTAGTTCGTTAATTGACTCTATCAAAAGATGGTATGTTAAACCAGAATCGCTTGAAAAAGTTATTCTTTTTAAGAAATATGAAAAGACTGTGCTGATGATCCACTCGGAAGTTTCTCCCTCTCTTGATTCAATCATCTACTGGTTCAATAAAAAAAGCATCAACCTTTATGGCGAAGCATTGATAAAAACATTTGCTTATGAAAAGAAAGGGATAGGTTCAACTGATAGCGGTGTAGTTGTCGTTCAAAACTTTTGGAAAGAAAAAGGATTGCATAAAGACGAATTAGGAATTGTCGATGGCTCGGGTCTTTCGCCATTGAATCGTGTTACTTCACATTCGCAGGTTGAGATCTTAAAGTATGCAAAAACCAAAGACTGGTTTCATTATTTCAAAACTGCGTTACCTGAATTTAATGGCATGAGCATGAAAAGCGGAACTATCCGTGGTGTAAAAGGATTTTGCGGATATCACAAAGCAAAGAATGGAAAAGAATATATCTTCTCTTTTATCGTCAATAATTACAATGGTTCTGCTTCGGCCTTGGTAAATAAAATGTACAAAGTGCTCGATACACTTAAATAGAGAATATTCGAGTTTAGCGCCTATCTTCAAACCTCAAACAAGCGACTTATGAAAGAGCAAAATTTCAGAAACCATAGCCGTTATATTATTTTATGGACTTTTATAACTCCCTTAATATTGGTCGCAATTCTTGGAGGCAGTATTGTTAATTTGATCCATGCTGATGCACATACTCATTATCCAGCGGCATTAATTCTTTTGATCTCTGTCGTTTTAATTATTATTTATTGGTATGCCCGTGCTTTTGCTTTAAGAGCACAGGACAGGGCCATTCGTGCTGAAGAAAATTTCCGTCATTTTATTTTAACAGGTAAAAAATTGGATAGTCGTTTGCGAATGTCACAGATCATTGCTTTGCGTTTTGCTCCTGATGATGAATTTCCCGAACTGGCAAAAAAAGCAGTTGAAGGACAATTAAGGTCCAAAGAAATAAAAGCTGCTATTCAAAAATGGAAGGCAGATCATTATCGGGTTTAAAAAAGACTACTTATCGATGATATGTCTAAAAAGAAAGGCGCTGCAAAGGATGCGATCCAAATTACTAGTATTAAAATCTTTCCACCAATTGAAAGGTCCTGTACCAAACTTCTTTGCAAAAGCCCCTGTATAGTTGTTATTATCTGATCTTCTTTTGATGATATTTCATAAGGAGGCGCCGGGCTTACATCTTTGAACTGGGGATAATATCTTATAACGGCATTCCTTATTTTCCAATATTCTTCCGGTGTTAATTCTTCATAAGTTTTCATGAGGTTGATGCCTTCAGCCTCTATCTTTTTTTCAATTCGTTCATGTTGCAGATCGCCGATCATGCGAGACAACATCATAAAAGGAAAAAATAATAATGGATAGAAAGCCGAGCTAATAGCTACCCAGGTCATTAAACCTGCAGAAATAACTACAAATATTTTTCCAAGAATATTATAATCATCCAAAAACAAGCGGTGTAATAATTGTCCACCATCGAGAGGGTAGACAGGCAGTAAATTGAGGAGATTCAGAAATACTAGTATCCAGGCAAGCTTCTCAAAAAAATAAATGTCCGTTTGTTCTGCTATAAAATGGGATAACAAGCCAAGAATGATTCCCGGCAGCGGACCCGCAAGTAATATGACTGCTGATTGCTTTTGTGATACTTCTTGTTTTTTACCGGATACATAGGCGCCCATTAGTGGGATAAAAAAAATACCGAGCTCCTGGTATTTATAAGCCTTCATTGCAAAAAAATGTCCCAGTTCATGAAACACAACAACGGCTGTCAGGATCATCACCCATGTCCAGTTATGTTTAAAGAAGAAATAGCCTACAACAAGAAAAAGCGCAAGGCTGCCCAGGGATCTCAGCCAAACATTCATTCTATTTTTTGGCTCTTCCAGCTCCGGTTTAGGAATTTCAGCGGGTATTTCACCAGGTATAGGAATTGGTTGGTCCATTTATATGATTATTGAAAATAACGTTCTATTGTTTTCTTTAGTGCTTCGGGCATCGCCGTTCTTTTCATTCCTTCTTTTTCCATAAAGTATAAAATGATCTTGCCAACACAAAGTAATTCCTCTTTTTCATTATAAACTTCATGATGAAATTCAATTTTATGATGCAATGGGAGTTCTTTTAAAGAAGTTTTGATCGTTAGCAAGTCATCATACAAGGCAGGGCGAAGATATCTTGCATGAACATCTACTACCGGCATTATTACTCCCATTTTCTCCATATCAGCATAAGTAAATCCTAAATGGCGAATTGATTCTGCCCTTGCAACCTCAAAGTAGGGGAAAAAATTACTGTGGTACACCATTCCCATCTGATCGGTCTCAGCATAGCGTACTCTTATTTTTGTTTCTGAGGTAAACATACTACAGGTTACTTTCAATTTTCTCACCACCGATTTCATAGGATGGTTCGTCCTTTCCAAAAAAAGAAGCGATATTTTTTGAAGTAATTAGTAATACGATACTAATTATAAATCCGATCAGAGAATTCCAAAATCTTATTTTATTTGTTCGCCATTCAGCGGGTTCAAAATCCTCACCATATTGGTTAATGCTTATGAATTTACTGGTCATATATTGAATTATTTCTGGTATTGTTTGCAAAAAAGCGCTAAGGCAAATTGTAATGATGATAACATGAAGTACGGCAGCCTTATTAAGTTTGAATTCCAGCAACTCCTCATTTTCACGACATATAAATCTTGCCAATGGTTTAATATTTCTTGCGAGTAGAAAAAAAGTGATCGTGTAAAAAGCAAAGAACAGAACGGTTGGCAAAATTGCCATCATAAGGTTCCCGCTAATTCCAGTACCAAAGCCAAATAGTAAACTGGTCATCAAAGTAAGGAGCGACGTGATCATCTTATACCCCATTATCAGCGCTGTTGCAATTATCCCTAATTCGACAAGTTGTAATTTTTTCATAAATGATTGCCTCGATCCAATAAACTTGTAATACGGTCGCATGGCAAAGTAGTTAAAAATGTTTACCATTTTTATTTTCCCCGATCATTTTTGCAACAGGCAAAGTATGCAGGTGTATACCCAAATGATGATTTGATTTAGAATAATTTGTTAAACATGTATCAACATTGTACTTATCCACCAATGTTTGGAATGATGTTTGGCACAGGTAAAAATAAATTGAATATTTGCAACGTTAAGTCACCATCGGTTTAAAGGACAATTAATATGAAGAATCGCAGCATCGCTTTAGTAGCCACTGTTATTTCAGTTTTTTCTCTCAACGCACAGCAAACCCTTATTTTTAAAGACCCCCAGGAAAAGTTCAAAGAAGCCAAGGAATACTATCAGAAAGAGCAATATAGCATTGCATATCCAATATTCAAGGAGCTACAGCAGACCTCAAAAGAAACAAATTACATTAATGATGCACTGGTAACCCAGGAGATCAATTATTACACAACGGTTCTTGCACTAAAACAAAATGAAGGTCGGGCAGAAGAAGCAGCTACAGATTTTATTGAGCTGGAAAAGAATAATGCCCGTGTTCAGCAGATGAATTTTCATCTCGGGGAGTTTTATTACCGCAAACAAAATTTTCCCGATGCGGTGAAATATTATGAGGAAGCAGGTATTGCCAACTTGAGTAACCGGGAAATTTCCGACATGAAATTTCACCAGGGGTATTCTTATTTCACAATGCAAAAATTTAACCAGGCAAAACCGCTTTTTAATTCGATAAGACAGATCAAGGATGACCCCAATTATATTGATGCAAATTATTATTACGGGTTCCTGGCTTTTCGGGATCGTAATTATAATGAAGCGTTGGAAAGCTTTAAAATAGTGGAAAATGAAAAGGCATACGAATCGGTTGTACCATATTATATAGCGCAGATATATTATATCCAGGGGAAAAAAGATGAAGCGATCGCCTATGCTGAAAAGAAGATCAAAGGAGGTAATGCTCAATACTATGATCGGGAAATGAAACTCATGCTGGGGCATGGTTATTTTGAAAGGAAAGAATTTGATAAGGGACTGCCATATCTTGAAGATTATGTTTCAAAAGCAGAAAAAGTAACGAGGGAAAATCTGTATGAATTATCATACAGTTATTATATGGCGGGTAAATATCCAAAAGCAATTAATGGGTTTAAACAATTAAGTGGGAAGGATGATTCATTAAGTCAGCATGCCATGTATTTACTGGGAGATTCCTATTTGAAAATTGGGGAGAAGGCGAATGCGAGAAATGCATTTTTATTTTGCGCTTCAAACAGTAGCAATATGGTGCAAAAAGAAATTTCTAAATTCCAGTATGCAAAACTCTCTTACGAACTCGGCTACCAGGATGAAGCGCTAAACAGCTTAAGTTCATTTTTGGCTGATTATCCAAACTCAAATTATAATACTGAAGCAAGAGACCTGATGGTTATGGTGCTTGCCAATACAAATAATTATAAAGATGCATTGGTGTTGATGGAAGGGCTTAAAAACCCATCCGAGACTTCAAAGAAGACCTACCCACGGATACTATTTGGAAGAGCCGCTGAATTAATAAATGATGGGAATTTGCTGCAGGCCGATGCCCTTTTGGATAAAGCATTGAAGGATCCGAATAACGGAGCAGTTCTTCCTTTAATAAATTTCTGGAAAGGAGAGATTGCTTATCGAGCGGATAAATTGGACAATGCAATTAAATATTACAATGCTTATTTAGATGCGGGGGCACCGGCATCAGGTGAAGCAAATGCAAATACGATCAGGTATAATCTTGGTTACTGCTATTTAAGAAAGGAAAATTATCCGGCCGCACTAAAGTTTTTTGAACAAGTTGGAAAAAATCCAGCCTTGAATTCAGATGCGCTTACGCAGGATGCTTATATACGCAGCGCCGATTGTTATTTTATGAACCGTGATTATAGCCGGGCAAAGTCAATGTATGATAATGTTATCAAGCTTTCATGGCCGGCGGAAGATTACGCAACTTTCCAGGTTGCCATGATCGCCGGGGTTAGAAGCTCGAATGAAAAGATCAGTTTGATGAATACGAT